>ERZ1292632.1167-Hain-H43-01um-R2-1167-length-26749-cov-8_pt1 | contig 14460 bp, 16 predicted proteins | sample MGYA00564407_ERZ1292632 | MGnify/ENA primary metagenome ERZ1292632 (study PRJEB36523, sample SAMEA6512637) | groundwater metagenome | collected 2019-01-08 | study: AquaDiva: Metagenomics assemblies of 32 groundwater samples | reverse complement strand
GTCGAAGCCGCGCAAGGCAACGCCCGGCAGGCTGGCGCGGACGGCCCGCGCGATGCGGCGCGCGTCGCCCGCGGTGAATCGGACTGGATCGTTATCGCCCACTGATATCTCCGAGCTGCCCTTGCCACGGCGTAGCCCGCCGCGGCGGGCCCCGAGGGCTTGGGGGCCCATAGCGGCCGTCCTCGGCAAAGGCGGGTCAGAATTCCGAGAACGCCTCGGTGTAGTCCAGGCCGCGGTCGATGTTGCCGTCGGCCCGCCCGCAGCCCACCAGGTCCACGCCGGTGGTGCAGGCCACCCGGCGGCGGCGGTCCAGGATGTTGTACTGTCTGTACAGCAGCGCGGCTGCCACGGTGACGGCCCCGGCCGCGGCGTCGAAGTCCATGAGGCAGCCCCCGCCGTTTTTCAGCGACGTGGTGATATCCGCGTCGGTGTCCCAGTGGACGGCCCCGCCGCCGTAGGCGGCGACGGTGTTGGCGTCGGCCCCGCGGTAGGTCAGGTCGCCCGTGCCGTCGGGGTGGTCGATGGCGGCGGCGTTGCCCTCCCAGAGCACCGTTCCGCCGCGGACGGTGAGGGAGTCGATTTCCGCCGCGCCGTTCTTCACCACGCCCTTGTCGCCGAACACCTTGCCGGCGTAGACGGCCAGCGTGGCCCACTCGCACGTGCTGCCCAATTCCCCGACCTTGATCGCCCGGCTGTCGGTGTCTGGGCGGATGATGAGGGCCGTGCCGTTGGAGCCGGCCAGGTTCAGTCCATAGGCCCCCTCGCTGTCCATGTCGGCCGCCTGGCGCACTTCGCACTGGGCGCAGTAGTTGATCGCGAGGAACTGCTGTTCGGTCCCGCCGATCCACGCCTTGCGGTTGGCCTGGCCCTGCTGGGTGAGGTTGAGTGGGTGCGCCTTGGTGCCGATGGCGTAGGCGTAGCCGTTCTCGATGGTGAGCAGGTCCGGTTTGGTGGCCGTGTAGGTCTGGCCGTAGATGATCGCCGGGCACTCGGCGGGGATGACGACGTCGTCGCCGTCTGCGTAGATCGTCCCGCCCCAGTTGTTGGGGTCGGAGAAGATCGACGGCCCCGCGCATGCCGTGACCGCCGCCCGCGTGTGGGTCTGGTCATCGGCCCCGCCGCCCTGGGTGGCCGTGGCGGTCAACCAAAACGGCGTGCCTGGCACGTCGGCGGTGACGAGGCACAGCGTGTCGTCTTCGGTGACGGTGACGGCGTTCCACGGCACGATAGCGGCCGCCTTGGCCGCCACGGCCAGGGCCTTGAGCCCCTCCACGACGGCCTGCACCGTCTGTGTGGCAGCGACGGTGAAGGCGATGCTTGCCGCCTGCCCCGCGTGGTTTTCCAGCCGCAGCGTGAAGATATCGCCGGTGGCCGGGTTGGCCGGCGTGGCCGAGTCCACCTGCGCCGCCGCCGTCGCGTCGCCCGAGAATCGTTTGCGTGCCATAATTCTGCTCCTACCATCTCCGCGTCCTGGAGTCTCAGCTTCCGGGGATCCAGCCGCCGATGAACTTGCCGCCGCTCTTGCCGGCGGTGGGGCGGCCTTCGAGCTTCAGCGGGCCGAACGGCAAGCGTTTGAACGTGTCGAACTCCAGGAACACCGGCGCGGCGCCCTTCCGGAGTCGGCCGCCCTTGCCGTCCAGGAGGAACTCGGCCCCCTCCCCGCCCTGGGCCTGGTTGAGCGCCAGCATGGCGCTGCCGTCGCTGTTGGCTCGCGGCTTTCCGGCGGCGTCCTTCATCACGCTGAAAAACCCCTTGTCCACCCGCCGTTCCTTCCAACCATCCTCGCGGAACCGGCAGACGTACGTGACTCTCCAGTAGGTCCAGGCCCCCTCGACCACGTACTGCCCGGTAATCCGGCAGCGGACGTGCCCGGGCTCCACGCCGAAAAAGGCGTCGCTGTTGGTGGCCCGCGAGTAACGGACGGCCCGCCCCTCGTCAAAGGCGCTCTCATTGCGCACGACAGTCAGTACCGGATCGCCCACCTCCCGCATAACCGGCGGGTCCAGGCTCTGGCCGGCGGAGTTGCAGATCGGCCTGCCGGCCGCGTCGCGGTCGATGGGCTCCTGGCTCTGCTCAAATTCCCAGCTTCGCTGCTCCGGGGCGTTCAGGGGGTTGTTGTCTGGATCGGCCCCGCTGGTCAGATCGGTCTGGTCGATCTTGCCGTAGACGACCGTGACTTCGCAGTACAGCGGCGCCACTCGGGCCGCCGAGACGCTGACCACCCAGATGGACGGGTCGCTGGGGTGTACCTGGCCCTGCCTGGGGATGCCCCTGGCGTAGACGGCCTGGCGCTCCAGGTCCTTCTCCGGCGTGTCGAAATATACGGCGAACCGCATGGAGTGGCTGTTGCCGTTGCTCGTGGAGTGGAACGCGCCCGACTGCCACTCGCGTTGAATTTCCAGTACGCCCATGATTCGGCTCACAGTTTGACGGTCTTGCCCTGCGTGGCCTCGATCAGGGCCGCGACTTTATCCATGGCGGCGGCCTGTCTGTCGATGATCGACCCCAGCTCCTTCACCGCCTTGGTGGTTTCGGCCGTGTTCCTCGCCGTCGCGCGAGGCGCGTCGTCGCTGAGCCCTCCGCCCTGGCTCCAGCCGAGAAACCGCGTGGCGCCCCGCCACAGGCCTCGCGCGCCCTGCTCGGCCGGCGGCGTGGGCCCGAACTCTTCCTGGGCCGCCGTCAGGGCCCTGCCGCCGGCCTCGCGGCCGAGCAGGCCCTCCCGCACGAGGCCGGCGATCCGCTGCTTCTCGGCCGCCAGGCGTTCCTCGTCCGTCATGACGCTCTTGGCGATCGCCTCGGCCTCGGCGATCCGGCCCTTGGTGACGGCCTCGGCCGCCGTCCGCAGCTTCTCTTGCTGATCCACTTCGCGTTTCTGGCTGGCCAGTAGTTCCTGGTCCAGATCATCCCAGATACGCTGCTCGGCGGCGTCGTGCAGCTTGGTGATGCCCGTCCGCATGGCTGCCTGGGCGCTGGCCTTGGCGCCCAGGACCGCGCCTGCCCCCAAACCGGCGGAGTTCTCGTTAATCGCGGCGATCCGCGCGCCGAACTTGTCCCGCAGCGCCTGGATCGCCAGCTCGTCCCCGCTCATGCCGGCGGCCTTGACCTCGGCATCCGCCGCGCGGCGGATGCCCTGCACCACGTCAAGCTTTTTGGCGTGTCTGTCGATCTCCTGCAGCGTGCCTTGGAACCGCTCGATGCCCTCGGCCGTGCCGCTGACCCGATTGTATATCTGTTCGAAGATGCTGGCGAGCTCGCCCAGCCCGAATGGCAGGCGTTTGAGGGCTTCCGTGACGGCCTCCCAATCGCCCCTTATGGCTCCGGAGACTGCCCCGACCGCGCTCAGGGCCGCCTTTACTCCGCCGATGACCCCGCCGATCTGGGTGATGGACTTGAGCTGGCCCACGAACCCCTCGCCCCCGCTGCCCAGCCCGCCGAAGACCCCTCCGCCCATGCCGATCTGCTGCTGCATGCGTTGGGCGTTGTTGGCCACGCCGGCGAAGACCTTGCTGGCCTCGTCGCGTGCCTTGATGAGCAGTTCGATGTCCCGCGTTCCCACTCGATGTTCTCCGCGCCTGCCCGCCGCGGCGGGTCTTCCTCAATCTTTTCCGTACCGGGCCTCTTCGGCCCAGATCGCCCGGCAGGCCGTGACGAACGACCGTGCCTGGTCCAGCGTCCCGCCCGCCGTCGGCGGCAGTCCTCGGCGGTAGAGGTCCGCCGCTTCGATGGCCTCCCACACGTCGGGGGTGACGTACTGGAGGGGGCAGACGACCAGTTCCTGGCGTCCGCCCGCTTGGGGGCCCGCCGGGGGGCCGCCGTCCAGGTCGATGACCAGTGGCTCAGCCGCCGTCGGGCGGCTCCGGCAGTTCTCTACGTCGCCGCCCCGGCATCGGCAGTCCCGCGCGCAGGACTTTCCGAGTCGGAGCCAGACGGCGACGGCGATTTTGACTGGTCGGCGGCGGTGGGCCCGGCGGCGTCCATGAGCGCCCCGGCCAGTTCGGCGACCTCCGCCGGCCGCAGGATGGCCAGGGCCTCGGCGTTCAGGACGTTGCCGTGGCCCTCCTCGTCCACGCACCGCCGGCAACAGAGCAGCCGGCCGGCCAGCACGGCCGCGATCTCGTCCACGGTCGCCAGGATCGCCTCCATGTCGGCGGCCGCCCTCAGCCGGTCCATCAGGCCCCGCAGGGCCCGCCATTGCCTGCCCGACAGGTGGCGGAAGACGAACATCGGCGGGCTGGTCTTGCCCGCATCCGTCCTGAGCACCAGTTCCACCGTCACATCCGGATCAATCGCCAGTGGCATGTCTTCTCCTCAGTGGAAGCGGCATCTTGCCGCTTCCCTATCTTCTTTTCATCGGGCAAGCGGCAAGATGCCGCTTCCACTCACACCGCCGCCGACACCATCGTGAGCTGGTCGTTCCCGCTGGAATGCAGGCAGTAGCCGGTATAGGCGTGCGTGATGAGCCCGTCTCGGTCGGCGGTCTTGGGCTGTCCGATTTCCAGCACGGGGGCCGCGACGGTGAGCTTCGTCGTGCCGTCCGACACCACCAAGCTGAGGGCCACGGCCGTTCCGGCCAGCCACTTGCCCCAGGTGTCGTGCTCGGCCACCAGGTGGCCCAGGGGGTCCAGCTCGACGGTCGCGTCGTTGTCCGACGTGTAGCCGTAGTTGTAGCCGGCGGCGTTCTCGACGTCCGCGTGCATGGCCACCGCGTTGTTGAGGCCCCACTTGACCGAGCCGACGCGGGCCTTGTACGTGGTGTCCAGGCTGCAGCTCCCCGAGGCCAGTCGCATGGGCGCGGTGGCGGCGATGGCGTTGGTGGCCAGTGCCGCGTCGGTGACCGCCGCCCAGACGCCGCGCATGTTGAATTCCAGGTTGACCGGCTGGCCCGGCATGGCCGAGAAGCTGACCGAGCCGTGGCAGCCCGTCAGCTTCTTCAGCACGCCGTCCTCGTACATCTGGATGGAGCAGGTCTGCTGGTCGCTCAGCACGATGCTGGGGCTCCAGGTCAGCGTGGTGAGTTTCCACCCGCAGCACTGGAGCAGGATGGCCAGGCCGGCGTCCAGGCCGGTGGTGCCGTTGCTGCGCAGCTCTGCCCGGCCGCTGAAGGTGCCGAGCCCTTCGCCTCGGCCGCTCTTGCTCCGCCCCCCGTAGATCCCGGCGGGCCGCCTCACGACTCGCGTGTCGTCGGCCTCCAGGACGGGGTCGTAGATCAGGACGTGTGTGTCGGCCGCCACGCCAGTGCCTTTGGTGGTTTCCAGTTTGACCGCCAGGACCTTGCGGCGCGTCACTCTCGGATTCGGTTCTGCCATGTGCGTTCTCCCGGCTTCGCCTTCGGCTTCGCCGTGGCAAGCCCGTTTTTCTCAGCGTTCCGCAACACGACGGCTTGTCACGGCGTAGCGGTCCGCCGCGAAGCCGGATCACTCTCCCGGCACTGTGTAGGGGTCCCCCTCGGCGTGCCAGTGCTGGACGGTGACCGTCAGGGTGATGCCGCCGTAGGCGCCCTCGATTTCCACGAGCTTGCTCCAGGGCCCCACGGCGTAATCCAGCACGCCCAGGGCGGCGGTCAGCGTCGTGGCGGCCATGATGGCCTTGCGGAGCTGGGCCGCCGCCCGGTTGGCCAGCGTGTCGAAGGCGGTCGTCTCGTAGTCGCTCGGCCGGATGCAGAGGTCGATGACGAAGTCGGTCTCCCATTGTTCCACGCCGCTGCTCTGCGCCTCGGCCGCTCGGGGGTCCTCCTGGAGCATGACGCATTCCCAGTGCTGGGGCCCTCGGAAGTGGCCCCGCCGGTCGGGGCGTATGACGTCGCCGACCTCGATCTGCCAGCCGGCCGCGACGGTGATCCCCCTCAGCACGGCCTCCAATGCCGCGGCGATCTGCTCGATAAGTGGTTCGGTCGCGCTCACTGTTCTTCTCCTCCCCGGGCGGCTCGGCCCTTCTGCTCCAGCAGCACGCCGACCTGCCGGTCCAGCTCCATGCCCAGCCGCTCGGCCAGCTTTCGGTCGTAGACGCCCGCCGACAGTTCGGCGATGTCGGCGACCACCTGCGGCACGGACGGGCCGTAGCGGATGAAGATCGGGTATCGCGGGCGGGTGAGGAACCCCATGCCCTTGACCCGGCCGGCCCGCCTGTCGGTCCGCTCGGCCGCCCGCCTGCTGATGCGCGGCTCGCCCACCCGGAGCAGCACATTGGGCTGTTTGTCGGTTTTGCCGACGTTGATGAAGGCGTGCTCAATGGTCCGGCGCTGGCCGCGGCGAATGGCGTAGGACACGCCCCTACGCGTCTGGCGTGCGGCGAAGGCGATGAGGGGGATCCGGCGGCCGCGGATTTGGATCTGGGCCAGCCACGTGCGGCGGTTGGCAGGGAAGAGCCGCACGTTGTGATCTCGGAGCTGCTTGGGCCGCAGGTTGACCTCCCGGCTGACGCGGCGGACGATCTCGGCTCGGGCGGAGGCGGCGACCTTGTTCAGGGCCCGGCTGACGACGACGCCAAGCTGCCCGCCGAACTGCCCGAGCTGCTGGGTGAGGGCCAGGAGCTGGACCTCGTCGACGCGGATGTCAACGATCCGCCCTCCCGGCGTGCGCCCGGCGAACTCCCGCATCTTCTCGCCTACAGCCAGCGTCATGTTCGTTTCCTATGCCGCCGGCGGCAGGATGGCCCGGCGCACGCTGCACGGGCCGGGGTTGCCGACGGTGAGGTTGGGTGCAGTTTGACTTCATCGACACGGATGTCGACGATCCGCCCGGCCTGCCGGCCCGCGACTTCCCGGATTGTGACTCCATCCGCCATTGTCTCACCTGACCTCGACCCGGACGAAATCCGTATCGGCCTCGGCCACTCGGACGATCTGCCGGCGGACGGCCGTTCCGCCGGGCCACTCGGCCACGTCGATCTCGTCGCCTCCGGTGTTCACGCCGCCCGTCACGCCGGGCGGCGTGACGCCCAGGGCGGCGTCGTTCAGGAGCGTGGCCTGGATTGCCGGGCTGGCGACGCCGCCCTGCTCCTCGCGTCCGGGCCGATCGACCATTGCCGGCACGGAGCGGGCGGTCCCGCCCGCCGGCCGGTACGTGAGCGTCTCGGCCTGCCCCAGCCGCAGGCACGTGGTCATCGTTCTTTTTGCCCGGTCGCTCGCCATGCCGTTTCCGTTCTCTTCCTCACACCGCCGGCGCGGCCAATCCCTTGCGTGCGGTCCACTGCCCGGCCGCCACGCAGAGCACGTGCGTGCTGGCCAGTGTGACGACGAGCTGGTAGGCGTAGTTCAGGGCCCTTCCCGGCGGCCAGGGCGACAGGGCCGCCGACTGTGCGGCCGTGAGGGCCACCTTGACGGTGACGGTCGTGGCGGCCTGCGTGTAGGCCGCGGTGAACTCCACGTCGGCGGCGGCCGAGGTGCTCTCGGTGTTGACGGTGCTGCGTTGGAGGCGGCACTTGCCGCTCAGTCCGTGGAGGTTGGCCCCGGTCCAGCCGGTGATCGTCCAGGTCAGTGCGAGCCCGTCGGCGTCGAGGTAATCGGCCCCGCCGATGGTTTCGACCGCCCCGCCGGGCTTGACCGCCGAACTCCACGCCACGGCGGCGGCGCCGATGAGGTCGGTCTTGGCCTTGACCGTCGCCAGCTCGCTCAGGATGAGCGCGACGTTTCCGGCCCTCTCCGTCATCAGGATCGAGTACCCCGTCGTGGCGTCCGGCTTCACACCCCACTGGCCGGAAATCGTCGCCATTCGCGTGGCCCCGTCATAGTCGATGATCCAACGGGCCTGGCCCGCCCCGGTGCCGGTATCCAGCGTGACGATGCACCCGTTATAGGCTCCGTCAACATCGCTGGCCGTCGCGGCAAACTGAATCTCAGACCAGTTGGGCGAGCCAACCACCCGTGCGGTCCCGCCATCTATGGCTGCATAGTCCTGCGGGTACAGCACGATGGGCGTGGTTTTGGCGTAGGTGCTCTTGGCCTGCACCACGACGACGTGGCCGGACATCTCCGCGGGGATCAGGTCCAAGAAGGAAAACCCGGTGTCCACTCCGCCGCTGGTGAGGGACACCAACTCGTTGGCGCAGTCCACGAACACCGCACTGTCCGTGGCGACCTCGCTGTCGGCCCCGGTGGTTTGCTCCACGGGGTCGCCGTCGGAGGCCAGGCCCACGAAGTGGACGCGGTACTGGCACCCGTAGATGGGCGGCGTGCTGGCGTCATATGCAGAGGGCGTAGCCACAAGCCGTCTCCTATGCGATAGTCAGGACGCCGGCGCTGGCGTCGAAGTCAACCGTGAAGGTTTCGGTGTCAGCCAAGGTGACGCCCGCCGCGCCGTAGTCCCAGTACCCGATGAGCTTGTCGCGCGTCGATGTGTCATCGTAGAGCAAAGCGTATCGGAACGGTCCGATGCCGCCGGCTGTCGCGGTAATGACGACATCCGTCAACGTGAGCTTGTACGTCCCACTCCTGGGCGCTACCTGTTTGCGCCGTGGTGTGCCCGCCCGTCGTGTACCCGTTGGCCGCTGCCGGCGGCGGGTGCAGCGTGCCCGGCAGAAATCCGTCATCCGTGGCTACGGTTGGGGCAGTGTTGGTGAGCGCCACCCTTAGAGTGTCACTGCCCAGGTTGAAGGAACCGTGGGCCAGGTTCAGCACGAACTTATCGAACTTGACGAACGTTGCCATGGTCGACTCCTACGCCAACGAGTGCGGGATGAACTGATAGTGCCGGCGAGGATGACCGGCGACGGAACTTGGAGACACCAGGTTCACGGCCTTGCCGGACAGCACGTATGCACCGGCACCCATTGCGAGCCGCCGAGCCGCCCGAAGGCCAGCCACCTGCCCGGCCAGGGCGCAGGGGCCAGCTGCCGCGGCGATGCTGCGTGTCGCGCGCAGGTTCGCGGCCTGACCCGCGAGGGCGAACGCGCCGACCGCCACGGAGGTTTTCCGGGCGGCGCGCAGGGCCGCGGCTTTGCCGGACTCCGAGAAGCCGCCCGCCGCCACGGTCAATTCCCTTGCGGCGCGCAGCCCAGCCGCCTGGCCGCTTTCAGAGAACGCACCGGTGCCAGCCGTCAAGGTATAACCACCCCCGCCGCTCTCGGTGTACGTGCCGCGAATGCTCAGAATCCAGGTCGAGGTTTTTGTCGATCCCGCCCACCAGGCGGCGTTGGGGAACGCATTGGTAGCGTGATAGGTGTTCCCCTTGTACCACATACTCCCAGAAGCGCCCGTATCTCGTTTGCTTGGACACGTCGTTTTCCACCAGGCCGCCAGTTGGTAGGCGGTTGCCGCCACTACGCTCCCCGCACACGGAGAGGCGATCCATGCAGGCGCGCCGCTGGACGTGACCTCCGACCCCGACCCGATCACGTTCTCGTCGGCGTCGTACAGCGCGCCGCGAAACGTGTCCGAATTTTCGCGGCAATAGAAGTCCACCGAATCCAATGTGCCATTGGCGGCCGGCGCGGTATCCAGGGTGGTAGCCAGATAGGAGTAGTCTATATCCGTGGTGTGATCGGTAGCGCCTAGATCGTTGCCGAAATACGACGGTCCCAGCACGGCCGGGTACGCCAGCCCTGCGGGGATCAGGACGCCGATGGGCAGGCCGTCGCGGACGGCCCACGAGCACCAATGCCGCTCGCCGTGGGCGTCCAGCAGCCACGGCCGGAAGAGGTGACCGACCTTGCCGCTGGAGTAGTGGACGATCCGCGAGCCGTCCAGCCGGTTCCAATTGCCGGCCTTCGCCGAGTAGATCGCCCAGGAGTCCACCACGTTCTCGGGCCGATTGTCGCCGCCGTCGATCTCCTCCGGCGTCAATTCCGGCTGGTAGTACATCACCAGCCCAGGCGATAGTTTCAGGTCCAGAGGCACGAAACGGAGTTTGTCGTTCGCGCCCCATCGCTCGGGCTCGCGAACCAAGTGCAGCTCCCATTCCGTTCCCGCCTCCGTGGGGTAGTATTCGTGGTGGTCCACCACGCCCCCGTCCGTTGCGTCGCCCGGCAACCACAAGCCCTTGCCAATGTCGGTGCGGATCGTGTCGGGCTTGCTGGCCACGTGATTCCACGAGACCCACGCCTCGTCGTCGGGAACACGGGACAGGCCCGCCGCCCGCTCGTGGCGAAACAGCGAGTCGCCGCCTGCCGGGCGGAAGCACCGCCCGTAGAGGATCGGGGCGGCCTTGCCGCCGAACTTGGCCGGATCACCGCCGACGGCGACAACGCGGTCCGCGCCGTCGTTGGCGATTTCCTTGCGGCCCTTGCTGTCCTGCGCCCAATCCATCCGTCACTCCACTCGCCCGTGGGCAGGCGGGGCTACGCCGTCTACTTCTTGGCCTGTGGGGCTACACCGCCCACAACCCATTCCTTCGGGCCTACATGCCCGACCGGCACGGTTCAGGCATCCCGATGCACGCCCTGCGGCCATGCGATTTCCGCCGGCACGTCCCCGCCGCCATCGCCGCCGCGTTCGTAAGCGGCCGAGAGCAGTTTCGCCACAACCCGGTATCCGGCCGTGGTCAGGTGGCCCAAGTTGTCAGGATTCTCGTATGCCGCCGAAAGCGTCTCGATCTCTTGTCCTTGACCGCCCAACAGCCGGTTGATCGGCACGTACACGCATTGCGTCGCGTTAGCGATCCCCGGCAGGGCCTGATTGAAACGCTTACGGGCGATGCAACCGCGGACGTAATTGGCACCCGTGCCAGCCGAGGTCACAGGAGGCACGTCCGTCAGCACCACCTCTGTGTTGGATCGGTTGACGGCACCAGCGAGCGGGTCCCCATGCAGCCACGCGATCAGCCGCCCGAGGATCCGCACGGCCCTCTCGACCTGAGCCGCGATATATGCCGTCTCCGTCAAGGCCGCCATGTCGTTGTAGGCCATGCAGAACAGCAAGAAGACTGTCGCGTCACGAACCTCGCAGAGATCGTGCAGGCCGATTGTGGACGCCGTGGTCGGCCCTGAACCGGCGGACTCGTCATCGGCGGCAGCCAAACCAAACCGTTTCCACCAACTCACCTTCGCCGGCGGCGGTCCGTTGTACATCAGCCGATCTCCGCCGTTGGACGTGTTGATAATGTACGGTTGGACTACAAAGCCGCTTTGGGCCGAATCGTGCAGTTCCGTTCCCAATGAGCTCCGCACAATAGGCGGGGTGGCATTGGCCGGCCACGACGCCCCCGCGACAAACCACGGCCGCCGGGCGGCCGCAAACGCCGTGATGCTCGCAGTCTCAGCCGCCACAACAAACGAGACCTGGCTGATGTGCTGAATATTGTTGTCGCTGGTTTTGACCACATCGACCGTCCGACGAACGCCGGTACGAGCCACGGGGTGACACCGCATGGCCGTTTCGGCCGGTTGAGTCCCACCGGCCAGCCCCTGGCCCGTGGTCACATTCTGCCAGTACAGTTGCCATTGTTTGTTCGCGGCGTCCACCCAGACGTAGAAATTGAACGTGTCCGCGTTGGACTCGCCGGCGTCCAGGGCCACAGCCGTCGGCGTGCCGTTGGCAATCGTCCAGGTAATCGTCTTCGCCACGGGATCGTAGATGATCGTGTTGGCGGCCACCAACTTCGTGCTGTTGGCCCCGGTGGCGGTCTGAATAGACAGCAGGTTGATCGTCAGCGCGACGCTGGCCTGGACCCCCTCAAAAATCAGCCAGTACGGCGTGCCGCGAAAGGACGGGCTCTCCACCTGAACGGTCCCGACCCCCAACGCCCCGACGGTCACATCGAATCGCTTGGCCGTCGTGGCAACGTAGCCGCGGAAGAGCATCGGATGCGTGGCGGCCCGGCTGGTCAGGTCGCCGGCCACGCTGTACGTGGTGCTGCCGGGCGTGCCCAAGGCGGCGGCCCGGCTGTAGTTCAGCGTGTCGGCCACGGTGTCCAGCGTGGCCCCGACCGTGGCGTATTCGCCGGCCTGGCTCGTGCACTCCACGGCGATGCGGTCGAACTGTTCAACCGTCAGCGGGGTGTCCAGCGTAACGGTAATCTCCTGGTTGTTCCCCGTCAGCGTGCCCGTGCAGGCCGACACACTCACCAGGTCCAGGGCGGTCGGTGCTTCGTCGGTGCCCGCCGACGGGCGCAGAACACCCACGCGGACGGAGGCGAGCTTGTTGGCCCCGCCGGTCCAGACGAACGAGACCCGCGTGAGGCTGCCCGTGGCCCCGACGTTCGCAGGGAGTTTGACCCAGTTGGAATAGTCAAAGCCAAAGCCGGCCGCGTCCGCGACCGACCCGTTCAGGATCATGCTGGTCGGGGCGCTGCAGCCTGATGTCGGGCAACCGCGACCGGCGATCATCAGTTCGTGGCTGGCCAGATCGCTCATGGGTCAACTCCTCGGGATGGACCAACGCACGGCCACGGTGCACGTGCCCGCCGCGACGATCATCTGCCAGGCATCGGCGATGGCCTTGGTACTCCAGATCCCCTCGCTGTCCCCGGCCGCCAGCGGGAGGGCCGCCCCGGCCACGGCAGCCCCGGAGGATGATCGCGTGACGGTGACGCCCCCGGTGTTGTGGAGCATCGCCTTGACCATTCCGGCCGGCAGTTCCGCCGCCGGTGTGGCCGCCGCCAGGAGTGCCGCCAGCGTCTGGCTGGCGTTGGTGACGGTGATGACGGATGAGCCGCTCTCGACGGGTTGCATGGCCGCGACGGCCTGGGCCCCGCTGGCGTCTTCCATAAGCTGATCCGCTCCGCGGTTGACGAGTTTCGTTGCCATCGTTCTGTCCTTTCACTCCCCCGCCGGCCGCGTGGCGGGGCCGGGGGATTCCAGGGGAATCGTCGTCTTCGTCTTGGCGGGCGGCTTGGCCTTGGGCTTCGGCGTCAGGCCCAGGATCTTCAGCACCGTCGCCTGTTCCTCGGCCGACTCGCACGCCGCGAGCATGCCCGCCAGGTCGGGCCCGGCGGTCGAGGCCGCGGCCCCGGGCAGAGCGGGCAGGCCCTGGTTGCTGTTGGGTTGCCACGGGGAGAAGGCCGCCGCGGCGGGCGTGATCTGTTTGCCCATGAGCGCGGCCACGACTTGCATCGCGGTGGTGGCGCCGGCCAGGTACGCCTGCTGCTGCGTTTGGTAGCCCTGCCCCTGCTGTTCGGCAACGGTGTCCTCGCTGCTCACCGAACCGATGGTGAGGGTCTGGCCGGTCTTTGGCGACCGCGCCAGGCGCAATTTGCTGATGGCCGTGCTCTGGCCGCTGGCCTCGTACATGGCGGTGCCGCCGTTGGGGTCCGTGAGCAGGGCCTTGTACTTGGCGCCCTGGATGGCGTCGGCGGGGTTGTAGAGGCAGCCGCCGCCGGCCGCCAGCAGCAATCCCGCCAGGCCTGCCGCCAGCATCACGGCCGAAAAGCTTCTGCCGCCCGATTTCTGCCCGCCATCGGCGGAGTTGGTCGGCGTGGCGCCCGGCTGCCGCAACACGCTGAACCCCCCGACGGCGAGGATCGCCGCCAGGTTGGCCTGCCATAGCAGCTCGAGGATGTCCCCGGCGATGCTGCCCAGTGCGTAGCGTGCCAGGAACGTCAGCCCCGTGGCGATCGCCGTGGCGTAGACCCACATCGGCACGGCCCCGGCCGCCGGCACCCCGGCCAGCGCCCGCTTGGCCGCCTGGACCAGCAGCAGGGTCAGGACCATGATTCCGCTGATGGTGCCGAGCTGCGCCTTCAGCGACGGAGCCAGGCCCTTGGGGCCCCCCAGCGGGGTGACCTCTCGCGTGGACGCGGCATCCCGCTCGGGGGCCCCAAGGGCCGGCCCGGCCGGCAGCAGCGTCAGAATCAGCATCGGCAGCGCGCGCCGCAGTGGAGTCAGGAACTTCGGCCACGTGCAGATCCCGCCGTCCATGGGCGTCTGGCCGTTGACGGTCCCGGCCTTCACCGGCCGGCAATTGACGTTGCAGTAATTCGCATCGGCCGCCGGCTGGAGATCCGTGATCTCCGCTTCAATCAGCACGATGTCGCCCTTGTGCAGTTCCGTTCCGTTCCTCTCGCGCATCGCCGCTCTCCTCGTTCCGTCGCGCCTCATTCCTTTTTGCACTTTCGGATCGCCTCGAGCGTCTCGACGTGGAGCCGTTCGAGTTTTTCGCTCTCTACCAGGTGCCTCGCGGCAGTCGTCGCCTCTTTGCGTTCCAGCGCCTCCGCCATGCGTTGTCGTTCCTGGGCGGCGGAGTGCTCTTTGCGGTCCATCGCCTCGGCCATCCGGCGGCGGTCACGTTCGTTCATCAGCACCATGTAAGCGCACAACCCCAAGGCTCCGAACTGGATGATTCCGGCAAACGGCTCGGGGATCACCGACTCGGCCACGGCCGCCGCGGCGGTCAGCCCCAGGGCCATTTTCGCGCACGCCTCGATCATGGGGTTCGCCTCTTCCTCACGGTCCCACGGTCTCACGGTCCCGCGTCTTACCGCCAAGCCGGCCAGGGGCGGATTCGCCGTGGCGAACCCGCCCCGGCCAACCCGGCGGACGAGGTTTTTGCCACAAGAGCCCGGGGCCAGGCGTCACGGCCCGCCGCGGCCC
>ERZ1292632.2697-Hain-H43-01um-R2-2697-length-14461-cov-7_pt1 | contig 14461 bp, 15 predicted proteins | sample MGYA00564407_ERZ1292632 | MGnify/ENA primary metagenome ERZ1292632 (study PRJEB36523, sample SAMEA6512637) | groundwater metagenome | collected 2019-01-08 | study: AquaDiva: Metagenomics assemblies of 32 groundwater samples | reverse complement strand
GCGGCGTCGAGCAGAAGTTCTGGTCAATCGGCAAAACAACGGTTTACGGCGAATACGGTCAGTTCGATCTTGACGATCTCAGCTCCGACAGTCTAGCACCCACAATCTGGGGCTTCGGCGTCGTGCAGGAGATCGACCAGGCGGCGATCTTCGCGCCCATCTATCTGCGTGCGCACCAGCCCGCCGACCCGGCGGGGCCGCTGCTATGACGCAGGAACCCGACGATTTCCGTCGCGCGGTGGAGGCGGCCCTGTTCGTGGCGGAAGCGCCGCTGACGCCGGCCGACCTCAAGCTGCATGTCGGCGAGGCGGGCGATCTGAACGCGGCGCTCGCGGCGCTTCAGGCCGATTATGCCGGGCGCGGCGTCAACCTGGTCGAGCGGGGCGGGCGCTGGCATTTCCAGACCGCCGCCGATCTCGCCCATATATTGCGCCGCGAGAAGGACGAGATGCGCCGCCTGTCCCGCGCGGCGATGGAGACGCTGGCGATCATCGCCTATCATGAGCCGGTCAGCCGCGCCGAGATCGAGGCGATCCGCGGCGTTCAGGTCGCCAAGGGGACGCTCGACGTGCTGATGGAGGCGGGCTGGGTCCGCCCCGCTGGCCGGCGCGAAGTGCCGGGCCGTCCGCTCATCTACGCGACCACGCTCGAATTTCTGTCACATTTCGGGCTTAGCAGCCGGCGGGACTTGCCGGGGATGGACGATCTGCGCGCCGCCGGCCTGCTCGATCCGGTCGATCTGGCGCTGGAGGGTCTGGCCGGCCAATCCGTTCTGGAAAATGACGATGAAGAGGCCTAGATAGGGCTTCTGCTAGGAGTATTGAAAAATGGGTTCCTTTTCGCTGATGCACTGGGTGATCGTGCTCCTGGTCGTCATGCTGCTGTTCGGTGGCGGCCGCATTTCCGGCCTGATGGGTGACGTTGCCAAGGGCATCAAGAGCTTCAAGAAGGGCATGGCCGAGGACGACGAGGTGACGCCCGCCAAGCCCGCGACCCGTATCGAGGGCCATCGCGTGCCGGAGCAGGACGCGCCGACGCCGACCGAAGAAAAGACCAAGGCCTGATCGCGCGCATACCGGGGCGATAGGCGCGCATGTTCGGGATCGATTCGACCGAGCTTCTGGTGATCGTGATCATCGCGGTGATCGTGATCGGGCCGAAGGACTTGCCGCGCGCGCTTTACAAGGTTGGGCAACTCGTCGGCAAGGCGCAGGGCATGGCCCGCCATTTCCGCACCGGCATCGACGCAATGGTGCGCGAGGTCGAGCTGGAGGAACTGGAAAAGAAATGGGCGGCGCAGAATAAACGCATCATGGACGAGCATCCGCCCGAGACCGTGCCCGGTGCTCTGCCCGCGCCGATCGAGACGGAAAGCCCCGCCTTCGTCGCGCAGTCCGCGCCGGTGGAAGAAGCTCCGGCCGATCCCCCGGCCTTCGTGGCCCAATCCGCGCCTGTTGCGCCGACCGTCACCCAAGGCCCGCCTTATCTGGCCGAAGCCCCGCATAAGGGCGACGCCGCGGCATGATAAGCGACATTGACGACAGCAAGGCGCCGCTGCTCGACCATCTGATCGAATTGCGCAGCCGCCTCCTCAAATGCGTCTATGCGCTGGTGATTACCGGGGCATTCTGCTTCTATTTTTCCGAACAACTGTTCGCGGTGCTGGTCCATCCGCTGAAAGAAGCGTTCGGCGACGGCGGCGGGAAGCTGGTCTATACCAAGCTGTACGAAGCCTTTTTCGTGCAGGTGAAGATCGCTTTCTTCGGCGCTTTCTGCCTGTCCTTCCCGATCATCGCCAACCAGCTCTGGGCCTTCGTCGCGCCGGGCCTCTACGCGAAGGAGAAGAAGGCGCTGCTGCCCTTCCTCGTCGCGACGCCCTTCCTGTTCGGCCTGGGGGCGAGCCTTGCCTATTTCGTGGTGATGCCCACCGCCTTCCATTTCTTCCTGGAATTTCAGGGGAACAGCAGCGGCCTTTCGGTCGAGGCGCTGCCCAGCGCCGACGCCTATCTCGGCCTCGTCATGCAGTTCATCCTCGCTTTCGGCATCAGCTTCCTCATGCCGGTGCTGCTGATGCTGCTCAACCGCGCCGGTTTCGTCACCCGCGCGCAGCTTATCGGCCTGCGCCGCTACATGATCGTCGCGGCCTTCGTGCTGGCGGCGGTGCTGACCCCGCCCGATGTCGTGTCGCAGCTCATGCTGGCGATCCCGCTGCTGTTACTCTACGAAATCACGATCGTCGCCATCTGGTTCACCGACCGCCGACAGGCCAAAGATGAGGTGGAAGAGGCGGCGGCCTGATCCGCGCCACCAAAAAAGACCCGCCGGAGACCGGCGGGCCAATGCTAGGGGACTTTTGAAACTGGGGTAGTCGCTGCTCAGTCGGCCGCGTCCTCGACCGCCTTGCCGGCGCTCTGCACGTCCTTGCCCGCGCCTTCGACCGTGTTGCACGCCGCGACCATCAGCGAGCCGGTGAGCAGCAGAGCGGCCAGGATCTTCTTCGTCATGGAAAATCTCCTCAAAACTTGGGTGACCGCCCGTGGCGGTGACACAGCCAAGAACCCGCGCCCGTCCATTCCGTTCCGGTGCCGGAAAGATAATGATTTTGCTGGAAAAATTGCCCTGAAAAAGTCTGAGCCCGGAACGCGTCGGGGGGGGAGACGTTCCGGGCTCATATTTTGCGGATAGCAAGAGCGGGGGGCAAAAGATTTGCTATCCGAAATGTAGAACCCCCAAGGCCGCGGATCGGTTCCCGCGCCGACGAGAAAAATGAAAATAATTTATCCGGCTGATTCCAGCTACTTCGTTGGTTAGCGGGGATTAAGTCGGAAAAAAACGCGGATATCAGATGAGCGGGCGTCCGCTATTGCGATATTCCGGCCGGATCGTGGACTGCGGCAAGCCGTCGTCGACCGGCAGTGGAACCGGCGGCGGGCTCCAGCCCCGCGCGGCGGGAACGGATGGCGCGGCGAAGAGCGGCGCGGGCGGCGCGAGCAGTTCGGCAGGCGCACGAACCGGACGGGCGGGCCAGCTGGTGCGCGCCGGGCCGGAGATCGTCTCCCGCCCCAGATAGATGTCGCGGAACGCCGCCTCGGTGCCGTTGAACCCCGGATTGCGGTAGAAGATATGCGCCCCGATCACCGCCACGGCGCGCAGGCTGCCCGACCAGTCGGGCCGAACCGCCAGCGTATGATAATGGGTCGCAAGCCCGACCGGCGCATAGACCTGGCCCGCCAGCGCATCGGCCGCCACCCGGCGCGCCCGCGCCCAGGCGGCCGCCATCGGCACCCGCGCCATCGCCCCGTCGCAGCTGAAGGTGAACTGGCAGCGGAAGTCGGTCCGTTCCGACCCCTGATAGACGACGCCGCAGACCGTGTTCGGCCAGAGCGGGCTCCGCACCCGGTTCAGCACCACCTGGGCGACGGCGCGTTGCCCATCTTCGGGCTCGTTGCCCGCTTCATAATAAATAGCCGATGTCAGACAGTTGAGCGCGCGATAGCTGTCAAGTGCGGTGACGCCCCGGAACACCGCCGCCGGCGCGGCCTTGACCGCGTCCAGCCCCAGCACATGCGCGGTCTTCACCGTTTCGACCCCCGGCGCGGGATCGAACGCCCCCTCGGCGAAGAAGAAGGCCGATCCGGGGAAGTTCGCGTCCGACTCCTCAGCCGGGTCGATCACGGCGCGCGCGTCACCGCCGTCCAGCATGTCGAGCGGCGCTGCGGTGATGAGGCGCGGCGCGACGAGCAGCGCCAGCGCGATAGCGATGATCGCGCCGCGCCCCTTCCACCCGCTCAAGCCCTTAAAAAACCGCACCAATCACCCGGTCGCTGCATCGTCCCAGACCGGCCCTTACACCAAAGGCCGCCGCGCTGCTGCCCCGCATTTGCCGCTGTGCCGCGATGGGACGGCGCGCGCGGCAAAGGTTAAAATCACCCCTTGGCCCCCGCCATCATTCGCTTGCTTGGCAAAGCCGCGCCGCCTCCGCTATGCGAAGGACCATGCTGCTTCATCCCGATAGCCTCGCCCTTATCGGCAACACGCCGCTCGTCCGCCTCGCCGGCCCGTCGCAGGAGACCGGCTGCGACATTTTCGCCAAATGCGAATTCGCCAATCCCGGCGCATCGGTGAAGGATCGCGCGGCGCTGTTCATCGTCAACGACGCCGAAGAGAAGGGGCTGCTCAAGCCCGGCGGGACGATCGTCGAGGGGACGGCGGGCAATACCGGCATCGGCCTGGCGCTGGTCGCCAATGCCAAGGGGTACAAGACGATCATCGTCATGCCCGAAACCCAGAGCCGGGAGAAGATGGATACGCTCCGGGCTTTGCGCGCCGAACTGGTGACGGTGCCAGCCGCCGCCTATTCCAATCCCGGCCATTTCGTCCACACCAGCCGCCGCATCGCGGAGGAGACGGACAATGCGATCTGGGCCAACCAGTTCGACAATATCGCCAACCGCAAGGCGCATATCGTCGGCACCGCCGAAGAAATCTGGACGCAGATGGAGGGGCGCGTGGACGGCTTCACCTGCGCGGCCGGCACCGGCGGCACGATCGCGGGCGTGGGCCTGGGCCTCAAGGCCAAGGATGAGGCGATCGTCATCGCGCTCAGCGACCCCCACGGCGCGGCGCTCTACAATTATTACGCCCATGGCGAATTGAAGGCGGAGGGCAGCAGCGTCGCCGAAGGAATCGGCCAGGGCCGCATCACCGCCAATCTGGAGGGCGCGCCGATCGATACCCAGTTCCGCATCTCCGACGAAGAGGGGCTGCACTGGGTCAACCGCTTGCTGAGCGAGGAAGGGCTGTGCCTCGGTCTCTCGTCCGGCATCAACGTCGCGGGCGCGGTGGCGCTGGCGAAGCAGTTGGGGCCGGGCAAGCGGGTCGTCACGATCCTGTGCGACACCGGCTTCCGCTATCTTTCGACCCTCTACAACCGGCAATGGCTCGAATCTAAGGGCTTGACGGTTTTCCCCTGGCTGGCGCAACATAGCTGAATCCGTGGCATCCGCCGGGGCGAATGAGAGAATAGGGTTGCATGGCTGAGACACCCCGCCGACAGGAAGGGTTGCAGCGCGTCCAGATCGGCCTCACTGGGCTGGCGGGCGTCGTGCTGCTCGTCGGCCTCGCCAATATCGTGATCGAAAAGGCGCGGATCGACGACGCGACGCAGCCGCCGCCGGTCGTCCCTACGCTCACCCAGAACGCCGTGTCGGCGAAGGATCCCCTGGCTGAACTGGGCGTCCAGCCCGCGCCCGAGCAGACGCCGATCGTCCCCGACCTTCAGCCCGACCCCAATATCCGCAACCGCGACGCGCAGCAGCAGCGCTGAGCATGGCCGCGCTGCGCCGGGGGCTCGGGCGCTTCCTCTGGCTCTGGCTGCCGACGCTTGGCATATTCCCGGCCGGTCTCCGCCGCGCCTGGATGACCGGGCAGACCGATCCGTGGGACTGGAGCATCGCCGCCGCGCTGGTGCTGGCGGTGGTCGGAGTGATGCGCCGAAAAGATAGCGCGGCGCTCGTCTGGGTGGCGCTGGGCAGCGCCGGGATGGTGCTGATCTTCTGCGCGGTAGCGGCGGGGCGTGGGCCGGAGGCCAGCGCTGCGCTAGGGCTGCTCGCCGTAGCTCTGACTGCGACATTCGCTGGCGCGCGGCTGCGGTCGGTGGTCGGCGTTGGGCTGCTTGCTGTCAGCGCGCTGCTCCTCTGGCGCGGGCCGTCCCAGCCGGTCCAGCCTGTCCCGGATCGTCCCGGCCTTGCCGTCGTCACCGCGCTGCCGCTGTTCTGGGATGAGGCGGGCGAGCGGCGCGACGCGCCGATCCTGTCGCTGCTGCGCACCCGCTTCAATGTCGAGCCGCTCGACGATCCGGCGCGGTTGCCCGAAACAGGCGCGCGCCGCCTCTTGCTGGCGCAACCGCGCGCGCTGACGCCCGCGCAGATGGTGGCGATCGACCGCTGGGTGCGCGGGGGCGGCCGGGCCTTGGTGCTGGCGGACCCGATGCTGCGCTGGCCCTCCGACCTGCCGATCGGCGATCGCCGCCGGCCGCCGGCTGTCAGCCTGCTCGAGCCGCTTCTGACACGGTGGGGCTTTGCGCCGGGGGCGCCAGAAAGCGCAGAAACTCGCCAATTCTTGCCCAGCCGAGCATTGCTCGTCCTGTCAGGCTATGATCGCGATACGCCTGTGACTCAATGGGTTGGGCAGGGGGCCGTAACCCTGCTGGGCGATGCGGATGCCATCGATGACCGGCTCTGGCTGGCCGATCCGGCCCGGCCGCTCGACCCGCGCGTGGGGAGCGCGGACACGCCTGCGCTGCGGGTGCGATGGCTCGATGGCGCGCCGCTCGGCGAGCGGCGCTGGATGCGCGCGCTGCCCGATGTGCTCGCGGGGGTTCGCGGCGCGCTCCTGGCCGGGACGATCTGGGCCATCCTGGGCGCGCTGCTGCTGCCGCGTGTTTCGGCGCTTTTTGAGGCCCGTGCCGGACCAGCGCGAACCAGGAGAAAAGGACAAGAAAACAACTGATCCCGTTTCTGACCTGCTTCTCCCTTCTCTACCCAAAAAATCCCTTCCCACTTCGCCTCATGCTTGGTAGGTAACCGGCATTGGGGTTTTCAGGCGTCGATCAGTCCTGGGGCTCGGAGTCGTGATCGCGATTCCGGCGGCGGGAAGTCTGTGCCCCATCGAAAAGGGGCCACTTTTCACCGTGTCGGACGCCATTCTCTATTCGGGCAACGCATTCAGCGTCGCGGACGGCAAAGGCCGGTTCGTGCTGCCCCTGGAGATGCGGAAACTCGTCGTTCAGGCTAGCGCCGGCGCCAACAAACTCTGCCTGTCCATCCATCTCGACAATGGCTGCGCCACCGGATTTGGGTTGTCGCACAAGCAGTTCCTGTTCGACGAGGTCGAGGAACTGGAGCGGCTGGCGCGCGAGGCGGGGCGCGACTTCAATGGCGATCTGGAGCGCGAGAATCGCCTCGGCATGATCGAGGACGTGAATTTCGACGATGGCGGCCGCTTCTTCCTGCACCCCGATATCAAGGACGAAGCGGGCATCACCGACGCGGTCTTTTTCTACGGCGTAGGCCGCTATTTCCAGATCTGGAAGCCCGAGCGGCTGGTCGAAAGCTCGGATCGCCCGGCGCTGATCCGTAACAAGGTGAAGCGCTGGATCGAAGCGCGCGCTGCGGGAGCCACCAAGTGAGCGCGCCCGCGTCCGCCGCCGCGCCGCACATCCCCGTTCTCCTCGATGAAGTGCTCGACGCCCTCGCCATCCGCTCCGGTGAGGTTCATGTCGACGGCACGTTCGGGGCGGGCGGATACTCCAGCGCCATGGCGCGCGCCGGCGCCCGCGTCTTCGCCTTCGATCGCGACCCCGATGCGATCCGCGAAGGGCAGGCGCTCGCGCAGGCGCAAGGCATCACCCTCATCCCCGGCGAATTTTCGCGGATGGAGTCGCTGCTCGCCGAGCGGGGCGTGGACAAGGTCGCCGGCATCACGCTCGACATCGGCGTCTCCTCGATGCAGCTCGACCGGGCGGAGCGGGGCTTTTCCTTCCAGGCCGATGGCCCGCTCGACATGACCATGGCGCAGAGCGGGATGAGCGCCGCCGATTTCCTCAACACCGCCCCGGAAGAGGAGATCGCCGACGTCATCTATCGCTATGGAGAGGAGCCGCGCTCGCGCCGCGTCGCCCGCGCCATCGTCGATGGGCGCCCGCTGGAGCGCACCAGCCAGCTCGCCGCCGTGGTGCGCCGGGCGCTCGGCCACAAGCCGCACGACAAGAAAGACCCGGCCACCCGCACCTTCCAGGCGGTCCGCATTCACGTGAACCGCGAGCTGGAGGAGCTGGAGCGCGGGCTGGAGGCGGCCGAGGCGCTGCTGGAGGCGGGCGGCCGGCTGGCGGTCGTCACCTTCCACAGTCTGGAAGACCGGATCGTCAAACAATTTCTCCGCAACCGCAGCGGCGGCGAGTCGGGGGGCTCGCGTCATCTGCCCGAACGCGCGGCCGCCGCCGCGCCGACCTTCGCCAAGCCCGCCAAGGCGGTGCGCGCAAGCGAGGCCGAACTGGCGCGCAACCCCCGCGCCCGGTCCGCCACGCTGCGCAGCGCCGTCCGCACCGTTGCTCCCGTCCCCCCGTCCGCCCGGAGTGTCCGCGCATGATCGCCGTCAAGAGATTGCAGAGCCTGATCTGGGTGATCCTGGTCGCGCTGGGCGCGCTCGGGGCCTATATGGTGTCCTTGAAGGTCGCCACGGAGCGCAACGACCTGATGAAGGTGCGCGCGCAGATCGCCAGGGCCAAGGCCGACATCCGCTATCTGGAGACCGAATTCAGCGCCCGCGCCTCGATGCGGCAGCTCGAAAGCTGGAACCAGCACGACTTTCTCTATGCGACGCCCACGGCGCAGCAATATCTGGGCGGGGAGCAGGCGCTCGCGCATCTCGACGGGGTGCAGCCCAACGGTCCGGATTATGTCGCGCCGCCGGTGATGGTGGCGATGGTGGAGACGCCGGCCGACCTGCCTTCCGCGCCGCAGAAAGCGCCCGAAAGCCCCGCCGCGACCCAGATCCGCAGCGACATCGCCGTCATCCGCGAAGCCCATGCCGCCGACAATGTCGACAAGCTGGAAAAGCCCGCGAAGCGCGATCCGGTGCAACAGGCCAAAGCCGACGCAGACGTTAGCAAGCCCAACCCGATCGCGCGCAAGGCGGAGCGGATGGCGATGCTCGACGCCAAGCTGCTCGACGACAGCACGCTCGGCGATCTCACCGCGCGGGCTGCGCGCGAAAAACGGAAAGGGGCGCGCTGATGGCGACGATCATCGTCCAGCCCGGCGGCGCGCGCGCGGGTCGCCAGCGGGTCAGCCTGACCGCGATCGCGCACAACCGGCTGATGCTGCTGCTGATCCTGTTCATGGCAATCACCGCCATCCTGATCGGCCGCCTGGCCTGGGTCGGCGTGTTCACGCACGGGGCGGCGGGCGACGATGTGCTGTCAGCCTTTGTCCCGGCCCGCGCCGACATTGTCGATCGCAACGGCGTGCCGCTGGCGCGCACGATGGACGCCTATTCGATCGCCGTGCGCCCGCACAAGCTGATCGGCGAGCCCGCCGAACTCGCCCGCAAGCTGCACGAAATCTTCCCTGACGAGCCGGAAGCCGCCTTCTACAAGAAGCTGTCCGGCAAGGGCTGGGCCTATCTGCGTCGCCGCGCGCTGCCCGAGGAAGTGGCGGCGGTGAATGCGCTGGGCGAGATCGGCATCGAATTCCCCCGTGAGAAGGAGCGACTCTATCCGCAGCGCTCGCTCGCCGCCCATGTGCTGGGCTTTGCGCCCAATAGCGAAGGCACGGGCGGCATGGGGGTGGAGGCGGCCTTCAACGACCGCCTGATCGACCCGGCGCTGCGCGGCAAGCCGTTCGCCCTGTCGATCGACAGCCGGGTTCAGGGCGCGCTGGAAAGCGAGCTTTATGCCCAGATGGTGGCGCACAATGCCAAGGGCGCGGGCGGCATCATCCTGGACGCCAATAGCGGCGAGATCATCGCCATGGCGTCGATTCCGGTGTTCGATCCCAACAAGCTGCAAAATTACGCTGGCAAGAAATGCAGCGACTCGCCGCTGTGCAACCATATTGTCCAGGCGCGCTACGAACTGGGATCGACCTTCAAGCCGCTGTCGATCGCGACCGCCATGGACCGCGGCGTCGTCACCTCGATGAGCAAGCGCTATGACGCCACCGCGCCGCTCGCCGTCGCCGGCTTCCGCATCAAGGACGACCATCCGCTCGGCCGCTGGATCAACGTGCCCGAAACGCTGGTCCACAGCTCCAATATCGCCACCGCGCGCATCGCCGACGAAATGGGCGCGCAGCCGATGCAGGACATGTTCCGCAGCCTCCATTTCGACCAGCGCGCGCCGATCGAGCTGAAGGAACGGGCGGGCACGCTTTGGCCGACCAACTGGGGGCGGATCACGACGATGACCGTGTCCTACGGCCATGGCATCGCCGTCACCCCGCTGCATCTCGCGAGCGCCTATGCCGCCCTGGTGAATGGCGGGCTGTGGCGGCCCGCGACGCTCCGCAAGCTGGAGCCCAGCGAGGTGCCAGCAGGCCGCCGCGTCTTTTCCGCCGCCACCAGCGCGCGGATGCGCCAGCTGTTGCGGATGATCGTGGCGGCGGGTACAGGGCGAAGCGCCGACGCCAAGGGATACCGGGTGGGCGGCAAGACGGGTTCGGCAGAAAAGCCCGAAGAGGGCCGCTACAACAAGAGTTCGCTGGTGACGACTTTCGCGTCCGCCTTTCCGATGGACAATCCCCGCTATGTCGTGCTCGCGATGATGGACGAGCCCAAAGGTAACGCCCAGACCTTCGGCCTGCGCACGGCGGCGTGGACCGCCGCGCCGGTGGTCAAGCGCGTGATCGAGCGCACCGGCCCGATGCTGGGTGTGATGCCAGACGAGCGGCGCGACGTCGACATATCCGACCTGATGCCGCTGCTGCACGGCGACAAGGAGAAGGAATGATGCGCCTCGGGTCGCTGATCGAGGGGCTGGGTGTCGAGGCTGGCGCTGGCCTCGACATTCCTGTTTCGGGCTTCGCGATCGACAATCGCAAGGTCGCGCCGGGCACCGTGTTTGGCGCGTTCCAGGGGCTGCGCGTCAATGGCGAGGATTTCATCGCCGACGCGGTGCGGGCCGGCGCGGTTGCAGTCGTCGCCCGGCCGGAGGCGAAGGTGGAAGGCGCCATCCACATCGCCCATGCCAATCCTCGCCGCCTGTTCGCGCTGATGGCGGCGCGCTATTTCGCGCCCTTCCCGGACGTGACGGTCGCTGTCACCGGCACCAATGGCAAGACCAGCACGGTCGAACTGACCCGACAACTGTGGCGGATGCTGGGGCACAAGTCGGCCTCGATCGGCACGCTGGGGGTCACTACCTCGGTCGATCAGGTGTCGACGGGCCTTACCACGCCCGATATCGTGACGTTCCTCGCCAACATGGCGGGTTTGAAGCGCGAGGGCATCACCCATGCCGCGTTCGAAGCGTCGAGCCACGGCCTCGACCAGTATCGCACCGAGGGGCTGCCGGTCGCGGCCGGCGCCTTCACCAACCTGTCGCGCGACCATCTCGATTATCATGGCGACATGGACGCCTATTTCGACGCCAAGATGCGGCTGTTCGACGAAGTGGTGAATGCCGATGGCCACGCCGTCATCTGGGCGGACGACGAATGGTCGGCCAAGGCAATCGCGCGCGCTACGAAGCGCGGATTGCGTCTGCTGAGCGTAGGAGTGCAGGGGCAGGGACTTCGGCTCGTCAGTCGCACGCCGACACAGTTGGGGCAGACTCTGGAAATCGAGGCGGACGGCAAAAGCTACAAGGTCAATCTGCCGCTGATCGGCGCCTATCAGGCGGCCAATGCGCTGGTCGCGGCCGGCCTCGTCATTGCGACGGGTGGCGATATGTCCAAGGTGCTGGAACTGCTCGGGCGCGTCCAGCCGGTGCGGGGGCGGCTGGAGCGGGCGGTCATCACCCGGGCGGGCGCGCCGGTCTATGTCGACTATGCCCACACGCCCGACGGGCTGCGCGCCGCGATCGAGGCGCTGCGGCCGCATACGCGCGGGCGGCTCATCACGCTGTTCGGCGCAGGGGGGGATCGCGACGCGGGCAAGCGCCCGCTGATGGGCAAGGTCGCCGCCGAGCTGTCCGACCATGTGATCGTGACCGATGACAATCCCCGCTCTGAAGAACCTTCCGCCATTCGCGCCGCCGTGCTGGCGGGCGCGCCGGATGGTGAAGAAATCGGCGGCCGCCGCGCCGCCATCGCCGCCGCGATTCAAATGGCGGGTGCGGACGACATCGTCCTGCTGGCGGGCAAGGGGCATGAACAGGGCCAGATCATCGGCGACCGCGTGCTGCCGTTTGATGACGTGACCGTCGCGCGGGAGTGCGCGGGGTGATGCAGTGCGCGCAAATCAATCCGTTCGCCCTGAGCGAAGTCGAAGGACTCGGCCGACCGGTAGGGAGGCTACTTCGCTGCGCTCAGTGGAGGGCTTCGACAGGCTCAGCCCGAACGGCTTTCCGGGTTCAATGATGCCGCTCTGGACCTCGGCCGAGATCGCTGAAGCCACGGGCGGCGCCGCGTCGGCGCCGTTCGCCGTTTCGGGCGTCGCCTTCGACAGCCGCGAGGTCGGCCCTGGCGACCTGTTCGTCGCGATGAAGGGCGAGACGACCGACGGCCACAAATTCGTCGCCAAGGCGTTCGACCAGGGCGCGGCCGGCGCGATCGTCAGCAGTCCGGTCGATCATCCCCACATTCTCGTCCCCGACAGCGCCGCCGCGCTCGAGGCGCTGGGCAAGGCGTCGCGCAGGCGGATGGCGGGCAAGGTGATCGGCGTCACCGGATCGGTCGGCAAGACCGGCACGAAGGAGGCCTTGTTCCAGGCGCTGGACCGCGCCGCGCCGGGCCAAGCCCACCGATCGGTCAAAAGCTACAACAACCATGTCGGCGTGCCGCTCAGCCTCGCGCGGATGGCGCGTGACAGCGCCTATGGCGTGTTCGAAATGGGCATGAACCATGCCGGCGAACTCGCCGCGCTCACCCGGCAAGTGCGGCCCCATGTCGCGATCGTTACCGCGATCGCGCCCGCCCATATCGAATTTTTCGGCACCGAAGCGAAGATCGCCGAGGCGAAGGCGGAGATATTCGAGGGGCTGGAGCCCGGCGGCACCGCGATCATCCCCTATGACAGCCCGCATGTGGCGCTGCTCTACAACAAGGCGGAGCGCCATGCCGCGCGCATCCTGACCTTCGGCATGAGCGGCGAGGCCGATGTCCGGGCGATCGAAGCGGTGCCGGCGCCGGGGGGCGGCAGCCTGGTTACGGCGCGACTGCCCGACGCCGAACTCTGCTTCACCATTGCCGCGCCCGGCGACCATTGGGTGTCGAATGCGCTCGCCGTGCTGGCGGCGGTGGAGGCTGTGGGGGGCGATCTTGCTGCCGCCGGCCTCGCGCTCGCGGAAATGCCGGGCCTGCCGGGGCGGGGCGAGCGCCGCATTTTGCCGGTTGCGGGCGGCGAAGCGCTGTTGATCGATGAGAGCTACAACGCCAATCCGCTCTCCATGGCGGCGACCCTGAAGCAGCTCGGCCGTGAGAAGGCCGACCGGCGCATCGCCATTCTCGGTGGAATGCGCGAGCTGGGCGACCAGAGCGCCTCGCTCCATGCTGGCCTCGCCGCGCCGATCGAGGGCGCCCAAGTCGATTATGCCATATTGGTCGGAGACGAGATGCAGCCGCTCGCCAGCGCACTCGGCGCCGTGCCCCACGCCCATGTGCCCGACACCGCCTCGGCCATCCCTCTCATCCAGAATGAAATGCGCGCGGGCGACGCGATCCTGGTCAAGGGCTCGAACGGGGTGGGCCTCTCCCGCCTCGTCGCCGCGCTTGCCGACGCCGCCCGCGACGGAGATAGTAACTGATGCTCTACTGGCTTGCCCAGACGCTTGATTTCGCGGGGGTGTTCAACCTCGTCCGCTATCTGTCCTTCCGCGCGGGCGCGTCGATCTTTACCGCGCTCGTCATCGGCCTTGTCATCGGCCCGAAATTCATCGGCTGGCTGCGCGTGCGCCAGGGCAAGGGCCAGCCGATCCGCGACGACGGCCCGCAAAGCCACCTCGCCAAGCGTGGCACGCCGACAATGGGCGGCCTCATGATCCTGACCTCGATGGTCGCCTCGGTGCTCCTGTGGATGGACCTCAGCTCCATCTATGTCTGGGCCTGCCTGTTCGTGACGCTGGGATTCGGCGCGATCGGCTTCCTCGACGATTATGACAAGGTGACGAAGGCCAGCCACAAGGGGCTGTCGGGCAGGATGCGCCTGCTGTTCGAGTTCCTGATCGCCGGCGTCGCCGCCTGGATGATCGTCCACAGCCACGGCAACACGGCGCTTTACGTGCCCTTCTACAATGGTCCCGCGATCGAGCTTGGCCCCCTCTATTTCTGCTTCGCCGCCTTCGTCATCGTGGCGTTCGGCAATGCGGTGAACCTGACCGACGGGCTGGACGGCCTCGCCACCATGCCGGTCATCATCGCCAGCTTGGCCTTCTTGGCTATCGTCTATCTGGTCGGCCGCGCGGACTTCGCCGAATATCTTGGCATCCCGCATGTGCCGGGCGCGGGCAATCTCGTGATCCTGTGCGGGGCGATCATTGGCGCGGGTCTCGCCTTCCTCTGGTTCAACGCGCCGCCCGCCGCGGTGTTCATGGGCGACACTGGCAGCCTTGCGTTAGGCGGGACGATCGGCGTGATCGCGGTGACGGCGCATCATGAGATCGTGCTCGGGATCATCGGTGGGCTGTTCGTCGTGGAGGCAATGAGCGTCATCATCCAGGTCTTCTTCTACAAGCGCACGGGGAAGCGCGTCTTCAAGATGGCGCCGATCCACCATCATTTCGAACAGCTGGGCTGGGCCGAGCCGA
>ERZ1292632.2696-Hain-H43-01um-R2-2696-length-14465-cov-5_pt1 | contig 14465 bp, 19 predicted proteins | sample MGYA00564407_ERZ1292632 | MGnify/ENA primary metagenome ERZ1292632 (study PRJEB36523, sample SAMEA6512637) | groundwater metagenome | collected 2019-01-08 | study: AquaDiva: Metagenomics assemblies of 32 groundwater samples | reverse complement strand
ATGGCGCCCTCCCCCACGACCGCGCCCGGCCTCACGGTTGCGCGCGGCCCCACGACCGCGCCCGGCCTCACGGTTGCGCCCGGGGCGATATGAGCACCCTCCCGTGTGGTTCGGGCCGCCAACCATGCGTACCATCCGGTTTCGGGCCAGTCCGCCCGTGTGGGCGGTGGATCGGTGAGCGTTTCGGCCCACTCAAGACCTTCGGCGCACGCGTCGTTCGCGCGCGCGATTTCCACCCAGTCCGCGAGCGTCAAAAAGTTGTTCATTTCACTTCCTCCATTTCATTTAATGTCGTCGGGCGGTACCGCTCGTACAGCGTCATGACAGCTCCTCCGACCAGCCCACGTGCAGGAATTTCGCCGCGTGAATTCCACAGAGCCGCAGATCCGCCCTGACTCGAGCTTGCGCGATTTCGATCATCCCGCAATTCAGAGCCTCTCGGGCGTCCGCCACTGCGCGGAGAGTTGTGTCCCCAAGAACGTCGTTGAGTAGCCGCGTGAGGGCGTCAACATCGGGGGTGACACTGTGGGTCCGGCAGTAGTCGGCGGCCCCCCGTCCGGCCATTGCAAACAACGCGTCCGCGAGCGCCGCGATCCGGCCGCTTGAGGTTCGGACGTAATGCGCTCTCGGTTTACAACACAGACTGAACGTTGAATCGGTAGCCATGTGTGCCAGGGCGGAATGGATCATTTGTCCGCACCCCGTCAGCGATCAGAATGACTCTATCATCGTCGGTGATCGCAAGACGCCAGCCTAAACAACGTGCGCGAATCGATGCCGCCTTGGAGTCTTCGCGTATTAGTTGGACCGCCATTCTGCGGAGATCCTTCGGTGTTAGCTCTGTTCTCATTTCACTCCTCAACTTTCCGCCAGCATTTCGCCGGCGTCGATTTTCTGGAGGACCATCCTAAAATTATTGTGACAGTCTTGGACGAGTCGTTTGTACTGGGAGAGCGGGCGCCCGTCCATGCCCTCCAGGCGGGCGATTTCAAGAGCGCGGGCGGCCATGGTGTCGGAGAGTGCCTGGTTGGTAAACCGGATCACCTTGCATCGGGACTCAAACGGTCCGGCGAAGTTGCCGAACATATCGGAGGGTTCCTCGGTTGTGGTGAACAGGATCACGCATCGGCGGGGCATGGCCTCAAGGAGCGTCAAGGACGCTTGCACGGCCTTTGGGGTCATGGCGTGATACTCGTTTATGATGTAGGCCAATCCGCGGAGTGGCGTGTACCGGAGGGTTTCCCGGATCTCCCGGATCACCTCCACTGTGCAGGCATCGCCGTCAAGCTCAATGAGGGGCGCATCGAGTGCCCATGCGTGGCTGATGATCCGGGCAAGGGTTGTTTTCCCGGTTCCAGAGGGTCCGGCGATGACAACCGATTCCGTCCCCTCCGGCGCTGATGCCATGAGGCGCCGCGCCACGGCCGTGGCCTTCGGCTGTCCCAAGAACGTGTCCAGGCTGATGGGGCGGTACTTCTCGTAGAGGGTCATGACAGCACCTCGTCTGCCGTGCGGACAACGTATCGGTCGCGTGGGTCATAGTTGGCACGCGTGGATGCGTACCCACAATTATGTTGCCAGGCGGACCGTTTTCGGTTGTAGCGGAAACCGATTGCCGTGAGTGTCGCGCATGTGTTCGGAGTTGGCGCGGACCGGAAACTGACCCAAACCCATCGGCCTACCACGTAGGCATTTGGGATCGTTTCGGGGGATTTCTCGCGGAGGGTTCGGAGGACGTCTTGCGTGGTCACAGCGCCACCCCCGGGTTCCCGTAGTATCCCCCCCATCCGTCCTGGTGATCGCCCGTGTGGTCTACTGGGAGTACACAGGGGGGCATCATGCCGTACAGCCGGTATGCGCATGGTTTCGAGCTGGTTTCCTGTGGCTTCGCGGCGGCATCAGGTTGGGGCATTGCGCCCGACCTTCGGGTCGGGCGAGGATTGAAACCTGCGTGGATTCGCGCTGCCCAGTCCTGGGGGCAAGACACCACGGTCCCGCCGACACGTAGGTAATACACACCTACCGGGGAGAGGCAGACAAGCCCAAAAGTGTCCCGACGATGGGGCGCCGGGTGCTGGTAGAGTTGGTTGGAAATTGCATCGCGAATTTCGAAATTATCCATTTCTCGTACTCCAATCTCCAGCCTCCCGCGCCCGGCTTGTGTGTTGACGCACAGGTTGCCGGGTACGCGGGGTGGGCTGGGTTGAGTTTGATCCCGTGCGTCATGCACTCCTATATGCACGGATGATGCCATAGTGGCGGAATTTGGTATTGATATGACTGCTATAGTGTGACACTATAGCAGGAGTCTCTAAGAGGTGAGAAAATAGTTCCAGTTTCTGGATCAAATGTGATATTGTTGCCAAAGTCGCACGCTCTTGACAGCTAGTACACTTGACAAGACCCTCCGACACTGTGTAACCATATTAAGAGCGTGGCCGCCGAAATACCCCAGTTCGTGCAGGCGGTCGAAAAACGATAATAAGAAGAACCTACAACTCGAGCAACCACTCAGAGTGTGGGAAAGAACAGTGGGACGAGGGAACAGGTGGAGAAAAGGAAGAAGCTGGTAAGGTCAACGTACAAGCGTGGTCGCCGGGGGAAATCGTCCGAAAACAGGGTGTAAACCAGGCGGAGAGCGATAGTGCGTGGAATTGCGGCTACCGATGAGTGTCCATCCACACAATTTCATGAGTGATCTTAATATGATGCCAACATATTCCGCGTGCAATGCGCGTTATCTACGGTCTGCGGTTCGTCGTTTATGGATCGGATCGGCGCCGCTCCGACCGTCTGGGCCCGGCCCCCCCCCCCCCCCCATCCCTCTTCTCCGAATCCTACCTTTACCACCTCTCTCATCCGCGACCCCATTTTCCATTCTCCCATAACAGCCTGTCATGTTTCAGATTCCTAACATTCCATCGGCTGTGGTAGTGAATGGGGACACTTTGTACAACGCTATGATGCACGGGGCTACGACGTACGCTTCTAGGGACTGGCGGGCTACTGTTCGATCGAGCCAGACGCATCCTTCGGACGGTTACACCGGTTCTTACCTTGAGAGGAGGCGTCGGCAGGTGGCGACTAACGTTCCAGGCGTTCGTCGGACGATTGGTGTGCTGAAGGGCAGGTACAAGGCCGATGGTGGCCGGGCGGCTTATGTGGTTCTTTCCGGGCCGAGTCTTTTCCGCAACTTTAAGGAATCTCCACCCCATGACGACGACGTGGTGATTGGCGTCAACCGTGGTGCGGTGGAGTTTTGCGGTGCCTTTCAGAGACCGGTTGACTATTTGTTGGTAGCGGATGGGATTGTTTCTCCGGCCTATGTCAACCGACAGTGGGGTCACATTCATGCGCGACGGGTTGTTGCAAACATCTGTGCGTCTCCGGATGTTACACATTTTTCCGACAGGGAGCCTTTTTGGTTCAGGGCGGCTGGTTGGGGTCATGAGCAGATCGCCATGGGAGTGCCCATGGACCTGCCGGAGTTGGAGTACAGTTTCAACACGGGCACAATGGCTCTCCACCTGGCTGATATTCTGGGTTGCAACCCGATTGTATTTGTCGGGTGCGACCAGGCGTTGACTGGGGGCGAGTTCCATCCTGGTGAGAAGGCCGCCGAGAGTTCCCACAACGTCATTGCGTGTCCCGACATTCACGGGAACTGGACCCTGGCAAGGATCGACCAGTTTATCGCCGCCAGAAAGATGGAGGCCTGGGCATTCATTTTGAAGCAATACGGGGTCAGGGTGGTCAACCTTACAGGCGCCGGGATAGTGAAGCGGTTTGTGGAGACCTCAAGGAGCTGAGATGCCGCGGCCAAGGAAGGCCCCACAGATCGTCCAGCGGGGAGACAGCTCCATTATCGTCACGGCTAGGGCCAAGGCTCTTGAAGCCGACATACTGATGCTCCATTACACCGGCTCGACCCAGATCCAGATTGCGAAGCGGTTCGGGATCGAACCCATGGAGGTGTCGGACTGCATGCGCACCGCTTCCGACGATGCGCACAAGAAAGCCTGGGACAAAGCCGCTCAGTACCCCGACATGGCCAGACAGACCCTCAAGGGCTTTGCCCCGCGCGCGGCTGAGATCGTCAAGGAGATCGCCGAGGACGAGGGCGCCAAGCCCGGCACACGCCTCAACGCCGCTCTCACGGCCTTGGAAGCATCTGGAACGACCGCCAAGGCGCCTACGAATGTCAACATCTTCCCGGTCCTATCCAAAGAGGAACTCAAGGAACTCGTCGGAGCGGCGGTGGCATCCGGCGTCACGGTCACCCCGGCCGAGGAGGCCAAGATCGTGGAAGCGGCAGCATTGGAAGAACCGATTCATGACGATGCCGCCTGACCTCCTCGACTTCTCCTCCCCCGACGCCGCCGAACGCTCGCGGCAGACCATGCGGCAGTGGTGCACGTCAAACCTGTACTTCCTCTGCACCGGCGTCCTGGGCATGGACCGCCTGCGGCCGCATGTCCACCGCCTGCCGTGCGCGTTCCTCGATGCGTGCCCGGCGCCCGGGACCGGGACCGGCGACTCCTTCGTCTTCATGATGCCCCGCGATTACTTCAAATCGAGCCTCGCCAGCATCGGAAAGGTCATTCAGGACATCCTGCAAAACCCCCATGCCGCCATCCTCATCGTCAACGAGAAGGAGGACAACGCCAAAAGCTTCGTCCGCGCCGTCCGAACCCAGTTCGAGAAGAACAAAAAACTCCGGTGGCTCTTTCCGGAACTCATACCGGACATCAATCACGTGAGGTGGTCCGACTCAGCCATCGAAATCAAACGCCCGGAGTCCGGCTACCAGAGACCGGAAGCCACCGTCGAAGCCATCGGCGTCACCGGCACGGTCGTCAGCAGACATTACGACGTCATCATTCTCGATGACCTCGTGGGCAAGTCGGCGGCGGCGTCCCCGGCCGTCATGAGACAAGCCCACGAATGGCTCAAGCTCGCCGATCACCTGTTCGCCGATCAACTCACCAAACAACTCCGCGTCGTCGGGACCCGCTGGGCCTACCGGGACATCTACGGCGTCTTGCTGGACCGGGAGGGTACGAGGCGCTTCGTCCTGCCCAGCGCCATCAGCCCAGAGGATCATGAAAAACTGGACGAAGCCAACCGAAGCGCCAACGGCCCGATCCGGTCCTTTGAACTGGAAGGCGAACCGAACCTCGATGCCGCCGTATCCACCTTCCCGGAAGCCTTCCCGATGCGCGTCCAAAAGGAACTCAAGAACCGCGAGGGTTCATATTGGTTCTCCTGCATGATGCTCCTCGATCCCACCAACCCGGAAAACTGCCACTTCAAAGAGTCCGACCTGGGCACCTATGAGATCGAGGGCGGCAAAATCGTCCCACTGGACGACGCCGGCAACCCCACCGGAGACAAACTCGACCGTCGCGATCTGTACGTCTGTGGCATGCTTGACCCCGCTTCCTCGAAGAAAACCGCTTCGTCAAAGTTCGGAATGGTCTTCTGGGCCATGGATAACAAAGGCCGCAAGTTCCTCCTGGACGCCTGGGCCAAACGCTCAGCCTCCCCCGATGAGGTCGTAAAGGCCCTCGTCGCCCGCTACAAACGCTTCCGGCCGTCGCGTGTCGGGTTCGAGGACTTCAGCGCCTTCGATGTCTACATGCGGACCATCAAGAAAGAATGCGCCGAACAGGGCGTCAACATCTCACTCATCCCCATCCTGCCGGGCAACACGGACAGCAAAGACACGCGCATCATGGACCTGGAAGGCCCCATGGAGTCCGGGGAAGTGTACATCCGCCGCTCCCAAACGGAATTCATCGAGGAAGTCACAACCTTCACACCCGGCTCCGACACGCCCAAGGACCTCCTCGACGCCACCTACTACTGCTTCCGCGATGGCGGACTTCTCCGCTACCCGGACGGCCGCTCCACCCGGAAGGGACGCCGTGAACACTGGCATGAACGCCAGCTCGAACGCCACGTCGAACGCGTAGACCCTGTTACGGGATACGGCTTCTGAAAGGAAACCCCATGGCTTACGAACCGGAGAAAGATAAGACATTTCACGAGCATATTCTGGAGGTTGACGGACAGCGCATTCGGGCCGGCGTCTACAGCTACGCCGATGGAGAAAAGAAAATCGGCTTCACCCGAATCGTCCGAAAACAGGACGGAATCGACAAAATCGTGCCCATCGGACGCCTCAGAAAAGCCGAAGCCAAGGGCATACGGGACGAACTGGATAAGCTCCTTGACCTCATGGAGGACCCGAACCCTTGAAATTACCCACCGTTTCTGTGCCATCATGACCCTTTGAATGAGGAGGAATCCATGAAACATGAAACCCACGCATCGCCGGAGATCAAAACGAGGATCAGGAACCTCATGCGGGATATGCCAGGCACGGACGGGGGATCCCGGGAGAACGACGAGCCTGGAATGATGACCATGGCGGATCACCAGGCCAAAATGGATCCGATGAGGTCGATGATGGAGAAACTCATGGATCTCATCGAGAACGTGGACGATGTCGAGAAACTCCGGAAAGCCGTCGCCAAGCTCGACCCCATGGGCCGCATGAAAGAGACGACAGGGGAACCGGGCGACCACACGGAAAACTACGACGAGGAAGAATGAAACTCCTGGGATCAAGAACGAAGAAACTCCTGGCCGCCCGCTACCGCATGCGTCGGCGCCGGATGAATCGAAAGGCGTCCCAGATGATGGGAATGCCCGTCGGACGAGCGAGGTGACCATGGGAACAAATTGCTCCCACGTCTACTCCTGACATGGGCTACGGAAAATACAAAGGCAAAAGCATGCGACCGGGCGGCGGCGGCCGTTTCAAAAAGATGGTCGATGCCATGGAGGAGCAGGGCTACCCCGAAGCCCGCGCCGCCGCGATCGCGGCGGCTGCGGGACGCAAGAAATACGGACCGGAGAAGTTCTCCATGATGGCCACCAAAGGCCGCAAACGGGCAAGCCGGACCCACACCATACCGGCCTAGCCGTAGCCGTGAAATCCCCCCTACAGCGCGCGCTCGCTCCCAAGGACGGGGGCGGGCGCTAACTTTCCATGATCGGAAACGCGCCCGGTTTCAAGCTCTCCGAAGAAGAGGAAACGAAGCTCACCGCCTTCATCCGGGAGGAACTGGACAAGTGCGACGACCGGCGCGACCGCATGCTCAAGAAATTACGGGACTACGAGAAACAGTACGAAGCCCCCTACGAGGGCGAAGCCAGCTTCCCATGGCCGAAGTCGGCCAACCCCAAAGCCGGTGTCACGCAGTATACCACCGACAGCATCTTCTCCATCCTCGTCAACGCCCTCCGACAAAACCGCAAGCCGTGGATTGTCGAGTCCAATGACCAGGCTCTCCAGGACATGCTCACATCTTCGGAAGCCCTCCTTGAGTGGGAAGCCCACAACGAGCGCGGCCTCAACCTCTGGCCGTCGTTCCGACCCAGCGGACTTGAGTCATGCAAGTTTGGAACCGGCGTCGTCAAGGTGCCATGGGAGATCAAAACCGAACGGGTCCGGTTCTACTCCGACGTGCCGGGTGAAAAGATCAAAGAAAACGTCAAGAAGGCCAGGGAGTCCAAGAAAAGACTCGACAACGCCGTCGTCATGGAAAGCATATCTGAGTCGGTCGAAACCCTGAAGGTCATCGAGAAGGACGTGACGACCCAGGGACCGAAAATGGTCTACGTCCCCTTCGCCGACTTTCTGTACCCGTTGGGCTACAAGCGCATTCAGGAATGCCCGTGGGTCGCCGAGCGTTTCCAGGTCATGAGCGAGCCGGAACTGGAGGACATCGCCAAGGACCTCGGATGGGACAAAGAAGCGGTCGAGAAGGTCAAGGGCCACTGGCACACCCTCAGCGAGGACCGCGAAGACAAGGACGAAAGCGACAAGGCCACCGGTCAAGACGAGGGCGATATCAACGTCAACAGCTTCTTCCAAATCTGGATGAAATGGCGCTTTGAGAAAGATCCCCTGACGAAAGAGGACAAACCACCCACCAAGAAATGGCTCATCACCTACCACCGCTGCTCCGGAACGATCATGCGGAAGGAAACCCACCCCTACGACAGCGGTATCTGGCCCTACTTCGGATTCGACTATGTCCGGCGCACGGGCAAGATCCTTGGAAGAGGCATACCCGCGAGCATCGAATCGGAAGACAAGGAGATCAACACCATCCGCAAGCAGCGCCGGGATGCGGCTACCGCCGCCGTGTGCATGATCGGGAAGGCCCGGCGCGACAGCGGACTTGATGAAGAAAACACCGAGATATGGCCGCTGAAAATCTTTTTCATGGACGAGCCGAAAGAGGACCTTATCTTCCAGAATATAGGGCAGGGAATCGACATCTCGACGCTGATCGCCGATGAAGACAGCGTGCGCGGTTACGTCGAACGCAAGACAGGCCTGACCGAGTTCAACATGGGGAAGGATATGGGCAACCTCGCTCGAGGGAGAGCCGCGGCCACGCCCGTCATCGCGCAGATGCGCGAGAACATGCGCAGACTCTCCGATGTCCTGGCCAACTGGCGCGAAACGCTGGGCGACATCGGTCTCCACATCCTTGAACTCTACCGGCAGTTCTCTCCATTTGGAAAAATCTTCACCATGCTGGGACCCGAGAAAGGCGATGCCATGGAGAGGTTCCTCCTTCTGCCCCAGGAACCGCTCCGGGGCAGACTCATCGTGCGGTCAACAGCCACGGATGAAATCATGAATGAGGAGATCCACCGCCAGACCCTCCTCCTCGTCAATGGCATGATGAAGGAATACTACAAGCAGATCATGGAGCTGGCGACGGCCCTGTCGAACCCAAACGCCCCTCCAGAACTCAAGACCGCCGCCATGGACGTGGCGAATGCCTCCTACGAAATGATGGAAACCATCCTTGAGGAGTTCAAGGTCAGGAACGCCGCAAAGTACTTGGTTCGGCTGCCGGAGTCCTTCACGGCCTTGTCGAAGGAGTCCCAACTCGATTGGGTCAAGGCCGCCGTGAACATGCTCAAGGGCAAAGGCGCAACCGTTGAACTTGTCGATACCACCCAGCAAGCTCCAGCCCAAACGCCACCGGCCGCCCCAGGCGGACCTCTGCCGCTTCCGGCAGCGCAACCCCAGGTCACGGCCCCCGCCGGAGTCAGCGCGATCCCACCCGCTCCGGCTCCAGCAGCCGTTCCCAGTACGGTCTAAAATGGGCATGGATGCCTGACTCTTGACAGAACCCACGGTCTTTGTGCGAAGATAGCAAATATGCAAAACCGCAAGGAAGCGGACGGTGACAAGGAAGCCAAGACCCAAGAGGCCCATGACTGGCTGGAGAAGTTCGAACGCCTCATCGACAACGCAGACTTTCGGGACTTCCTCAGTCTCCTCAATGGTGAAATCCTGACCGTGGAAGGCCACATGACGGTCTGCATCGATTCGACTGCCCTTATGCGCATGCAAGGGGAGAAGAACGGGCTGAAGAGGGCGAGGGGGCTCGCCAAACGCACCGTTGATGAGCTTCGGAAACGCATCGACGGCCTTGAAAGCAAGGATGTAAAGTCGGAAAGGGGGGAGGGCATGGGTGGATACTGACAAGGCCACGGAGGGCCAGACGCTGGAGATCAAGCTTGACGATTCACAGGGCGCTGCGAAAGCCTCCGAAGCGTCCGCTCAAGAGCCTGACCTGAAGGCCGAATTCGCCAAATTCAAAGAGGAACGTGTCGCTGAGAAAGCTGCCTTTGAGGAACGGGAGAAGCAACTCATGGCCCGTCTTGAGGCTGCGGAGAAACGACCCGCCGCGCCCACGCCCGCCACGCCCGATCAACCGAGGACACGCAAGCCGGAGGAATGGGAGCAACTCTTTCAAGAGAAGGGGTTTGTCGGCGCCATGGGGGCCTACGAAAACGAGATTACTCGTCCAATCTTGCTTGGAATCATCCAGGCGAACCGTGACGAGAACAATGAAACGCTCAAGATCGTCGCCAACAACCAGCGCGAGGCCCTGAAACGAAACGATCTGTACTCAGGGGACCGCGCCAAGAAGGTTGATGTCCTCCTGTCTTCGCTCACCCCCAAGGAAAGGGCGCAGCCCGGCGTCTACGCCGAGGCCCTGAAACAGATCTCGGACGTCGAGGACCTGGCTGAGGTGCGCATGCGCGGTCTGCGAAGGTCCGGCGTTCTGGTGGATCGCGGGCCGGAATACGACCGCGAAGGGGAGGATACGTCAGGATTCACACGGGCCGAAGAGCGGCACGCCAAGATGTTCGGGATCAAGAGCAAAAAGGAGTGGGCCGAATTGCAAAATGGAAGGGTGTTTGAGGTCTGACATGCCTCAAGGAATTGGCCAACTTCTCGAACTCACGCCGGCGGAAAAGAAACACTGTCAGGAAAAAGGATTGGTGGCGCGGTGGGCAAGGGTTCACGGATCGCCTACGGATGAGATGCGGGCTGGACTGTACCGGAACATCGGCTACGAGCCGCTTCCGGAAGGGCTCCGGCGAAGGGTCGGGAACTCTGAACTGTACGTGACGACGAAGAAGAACGCGGATCAGCGGGCGGATCAGAAGGAGAAGACGAACCAGGAAAAAATGAGCCGATGGCGCCGCAAATCCGCCACAATGATCGATGAGGCCGCGAGCAAAACGCGCCACATGCGACCCATCGGCAAGATTGACGATGTTGACTTCAGCAAGCGTCAACGGTATGGCGGCCGTGGCAAGAAGGTCGCGCCGCCCCAGGAGGATAAAGCATGGCAACGATCACCAGAGAACAACTCCGCTGGCTGAGGAACCTGAGCGGCGGCCCCGCGCCGGTCCAGGTCTTCCCGGAGGCCACGTCCCAGAGCGTGAACACCGGCTCTACACTGGGGGAGCCGTGCGACCTCTCCAGCGGGCGCGTGAGACGAGCCGGAGGAATATCAAGCGGCGGTGTGTCGCTGGCGTCAGGATCAACCATTCTCGGCATCATGGCGGACCACTTCACCAACCGGAGCGCGACAAGCAATGTCGCGTCCGCCAGGCTCGGAGTGGTTGCGGCCAGCAGCGAAACAAAATTCCGTGGTCATGTTTCAAGCGGCGCATCCAACCAAAGCCTGACGGCTGGAATGGTGGGATCGACCTACGGGCTGTTCAAGCTCACGTCGAGTCTCTGGACCGTGGATACCGCCGCAGCCAGCACCTACGTCAGGGTGACCGGGCTTATCGACGCGGTGGGTGATATCAACGGCGCCGTCGAATTCGTGTTAGAGAACGACAAAATTGTCTACGGGGACTAAGGAGGCATAGCAATGAGAACCAGTGCATTTTCGGACCTTCTGGTTCCGGGCATCAAGAAGATCATCATGGGAGCCGCGAAGGAGCGGCCTCTCACCTATCGGCGTTGGATGAACGTCGAAACATCCGAGAAGAGCTTCGAGGACGACTTCGTGATGGCCGGTCTCGGCACTGTCCCGATCAAGGGCGAAGGCGAGCCTACCGAGTTCGATGACTACAAGGCGGGCGATACGCGCCGCTACACTCACGACGAGTGGTCGCTCGGCTTCGCCATCACGGAGATCATGAGGGAGGACAACCTTTACAAGAAGGAAACCGAACTCATGGCCAGAACACTTTGGCGGTCGATGCGAAACCGCATTGAGGTCCAGGCGTACAGCGTGCCCAACAACGGATTTGGCACGACCATGACGACATGGGATGGTCTGAGTCTCTTCAACACGGCCCATACGCTGGTGAGGGGTGGGACACAGGCCAATCGACCAGCGGTGGAACTCGACCTCGATGTAGCCAACCTCCAGGCAGCCATCGAGGACTTCCGCGACTGGGTCGATGACGACGGCATGCAGGTGGACCTGGAGCCGCGGCTCATCATGACCAACACCGTCGGGCGGTGGATGTGCCGCGAGATCCTGCAATCGCCCAAGAAGCCCCACACGCAAAACAACGAGATCAACGCCCTCATGGCCGACGACATCGACTACCTCGACACGCCGTTTTTGACGGACACCGACGCGTGGTATCTCCTGGCCGCTCCGAGCGACCATTTCTGCAAGTTCATGTGGCGGCGTCAACCCCGGATGAAAAACTGGGACGACGAGGATACCGGGAATGCGAATTTCGCCATCTCTGCGCGGTTCTCGGTCGGCGCGACCCACCCCCTCGGCATATGGGGAACGCAGGGGGCGTAACGGCCGCCTGTTAGGAGGCTGAAATGCCCTACCAAACAACCTCAGCGGGTGACGTTCAGCGGCAGGGTCGCTTCATGGCGGCTGCCGGAGCCACGAGCGGCCGCTCAGGACTCTTCAAGTCGCAGACGATCAACGCCGCAGGAACGCGCAGCACCCGCAATTTCTGGATTTCGTCCGAGGGCCGACTTCGTTGGGTTTCAGGAGCGGAACCCACCAACGAACTGACCGGCGGGACGGACGTCACGGCGAGCCTGCCGGCCGGCACGGTTACGCCGATCATGTCCTCGGCGGCCATGCAAGAGATGCCTATCCCGATCAACCCGTTTCCCGAAGGCGCGCAGGCGGCCGGGGTGGACGTGTCCGCCCGGCTTGTGTACCGCACGACGGCGACGAACTCAATGAACGCCGGAGTCTGCTTCGCACACTTCCACCGCGCGGTCCGGATCAATTCGGGTCAGACCGTGAGTCTTGGCCTTGGAACGACTGCCGCGAACAATCTTTTTGGCCGCTCCTTCACGGCAAGCCAGTCGGCTGGTACGATCACCTCCTTGACGGCTGGGAGCGTCACCAGTATTTCTACGAGTACCAACGTCCGATTCGACTCGAATCTGTCAGCGAGCGTGTCGCTGCTGGCCGGATCGGTCACCCTCACCTGGATTCCGCAGAAACGCGGAAGTAACTAGGGGGACGCCGCCATGGGCGCGGCAGCGGTACCGGGAAAGAATCCGCGGGTCTTTACGGCGAGCGGGCAGACCCTCTCCGGCGGGACGAAGGTAAGCCGTGTTTCGTGGCTATGGCCAAACACGGTCAACCCCGGAACGATGATTCTTCGGGAGGGCGCCTCGGCAAGCCCGGAGTACATCATCACCCTTCGCGGCCGCGCGGATACGCCTGAGACAATCCAGGCCACTATCGGAAGCTGGCACCGAAACGTCAACGTTCTCACGATGACGGCCGGCACGCTCTACGTGCACATCGATCCGCCTTCATGAGATGCCGAGATACGGCGAACCCTGGCGTTACTGTGACCGATGCGGGTTTCCCTACGGGATGTCGCAACTCGTCAAGCAGAAGGGCCTTTGGGTCTGCACTGTCCTTCCCTGCCGGGATGATCTGACGCGCGAACGCGCGCTCCAAAACCTCGCCGATAGAGTCGGCAACAAGCACGAAGGCGAGGATCAATTCGCCCTGTTTCCGGGTGACGGTGAGGTCGTCTAATGGCGAAGTTGGGGGCAACCAGCTTTCAATCCGAACTCCAGGTCAGGCTCGGCAACGACAAGCGCATTCGGACCGCCGACCTGACGAGATGGCGCAGGGGCGGCTACCACTACGTGGCCCGCATCCCGCGCATGACGGCCTTCACCCGCGTGTGGGACATCTCGATAAATCCGGGAACCACGACCAGCACGCTCCCAACCGACGTCCGCGCCATCTACTCGATCCAAGAGACACGCCCCAACCGCCACGGGGTCAGACTTGTTCCACGTGGAACAATCGACCGGCGCACCTTCAGCGCGGGCGACGTGTATGACGCGGCCAGACAGGGCCGCACCGTCTACTGGGGCAACAGCGTCAGCGCCGGGACGCGGTTCCGGATGACGTTCCAAGCCGATCCGACCCTGCCTTCGGGTACGACGACCCACGCCTACGACGAGGAATGGGACGACGTGGCCATGGAGAGGGCGACCTACCTCGGTCTGAAGGATCTGTCCGGGGAAGAGCGGGCGAGCGTCCACAAGGCGCTCCTGGATGAGCTTGTACGAGAGCGGGGGTACGATTCCAGCAGACTCGACCGGATCTGTTCCATCGAGTCGATCGAAACAGGCGCGAAGAGTCTCGGTTTCCGCATTCGGACGCAGTAGCCCATGCCGTTCGGCGATCCGTCAAAGCTCCAGAGAACCCACGTCTTCACCATCCGACCCTTCGCCGGACGCAACTCCGACACGGATGCCCTCAGCATCCAGAATAACGAGGCGAGCGGGGGGAGCAATTTCAGGACGGTAGTAGGGCAACTTCGTAGGAGAGGGCACTTCAGTCGGATCGGCATCACTCTTACTGTTCCGGGTGGAACGGCGTTCGCGGCGCATGCAATCATTCAAGCTGGAACTGGACGCCCCATCTATGTCGTTGGATCGCGCGCAGTCTTCAATATCTGGTCGCCGCTGACAAGCAGGGCTTCGAGTGGAGCAAACGTCCTGACTTCATCCTACGATGCCGGTACAGTCTCGTTAGAGTCTGGAAGCCGAACAGTCACAGGAACCGGGACCGCCTGGATGGAACGTGGGGTCCACAGCG
>ERZ1292632.2695-Hain-H43-01um-R2-2695-length-14466-cov-5_pt1 | contig 14466 bp, 17 predicted proteins | sample MGYA00564407_ERZ1292632 | MGnify/ENA primary metagenome ERZ1292632 (study PRJEB36523, sample SAMEA6512637) | groundwater metagenome | collected 2019-01-08 | study: AquaDiva: Metagenomics assemblies of 32 groundwater samples | reverse complement strand
TTGACGCAGACGGCTTTGCAGCATTTCAGACTTCGGGCGCAGTTACGGTAAGCGGAACCAGCGGGATAGAGGTAATTGCTACTATAACTTTTACTGATGGTGCACAAGCAGATTCAGTAGCTGCGGAGACGGCTTTTAGATTAAAAATAAGACGGGATGCTGATAATACTTCGGCTACGGATTCTGTAGTGGGGGATTGCGAAATCTCAAAAGTTACGATTGAGGAGACTTAATATGGCAAATATAACAATTTTTAAATCAGGACAAACACCCCAATATGTTCAAAGTGTAAATACACCTGATTATGAAGGAAATCCTGATATTATTATCAATCCGGATATTTCTGCGGTAAAAATAATACCTTTAAAATATTGGAAACATGATGGAAATAAAATACTGGAGATGACACAAGCGGAAAAAGATACTGTTGATTTAACAGAAATACAAACAAGAAAAAATAATATTGGATTAGATGAATATTGGTCGGGATTATTAAAAACATTAAATAATCAGGGAATTACAGTAACAGAAACAGATTTATTAATTAACATTAGAAGTTATATAAAATAATATGGCTCGATTATTTGATAATGCTTTAAGTCAATATCTAGAGAGAGATTCTGCGGTTGTAGCTACCCAACCACTTACAATGGCAGCCTGGTTTAATTCTGATGATGCAACAATTACACAAGCAATTTTATCTGTTGTTGATAAAGATGATGCCAGTAAAATGCATTTTTTAGAAATTGCCGGTGCAGTAGCAGGCGATCCTGTGAGAATGGCAAGTATCGTAGCGGGTTCTCCCTCTTATGCAGCCAGTACGACTGGATATACAGCTAATACTTGGTTTCATGCAGCTGGTGTTGTCTCTGCCAGCAATGCCCGTGCCGCATATATTAATGGAGGAAGTAAGGGTACAGACGCTACTGAAGAAGATCCTTTACTTGTACTTGACCGTACAAGCATTGGTCGCTTAGGTGACTCAACACCATCTCAATATTTTAGTGGCTCCATAGCCGAGGTGGCCGTTTGGGATATTGCATTAACAGATAATGAAATAATTGTTTTGTCAAAAGGTTTTTCACCGTTATTTGTTAGACCACAGAATTTAGTTGCTTATTGGCCCTTAATCGGTAATTATTCTCCTGAAACGGATATTGTGGGTGCTAACAACTTAACTTTAACAGGAACAGTAGTAAAAGCAAACCATCCCCGCATCATTTATCCCTCATCTCCCCAAATAAGAAGGTTTACAACAGCGGCGGCGGCTGCGGGTGGTAATGATTGGCCCACATTTCAGACAAGAGGATTTAGAAATTGGCGTTTTTTAGGATAATTTGACAATCTCTATTTTTCTAGTACACTTAATTAAACAGCTTAATACAGCTCCGCGATGACGGAGTTTTTTTATGTCTTTTTATCGTTCACAAGGGGAAATAGAAACTTTATCTGCTAAAACGGGATTAACTTCTTCGTATCATTCTGATCATCGAGTTACAGTTTATGGAGGTCGAGGTGGAAAATTTGATGAATTGACTTATTTACGCAACCAAAACGCAGATGCTAATTCTGTAAATACAAAATTGTCAGACGCCTGGAATAAATTTACTACTGCCAATTCAATTCCTGGCTCTCGAATTGATCAACAAATACATGAATTTAATGATTTTGGAGCTTTTCCTTAACATGGTTTTCGGATAAGCAAAAAGGCAGGTGAAATAAATGAGTAATTTAATAAATATTGATGCTGAATCTCAAGCGGATATGATTGGCGATGATGCTCAACCGACATTAAGGCTTAGAAATACATCCACTGGGCCGGGACTTCATTCTGAAGGATTAGCTGTTTCTTCAGGCGCGTCAGTGGATCTTTTCTATGGACAAAAGGCTTTTGCCTCTAGTGCTACTGTGGGTGTGGCAAATATTGGCGGGCCAATATTAGCGGCCGCTGCTACCATATCTAATTTGAATTTATATGGTGCATCCAGAGCCAGCGGAGCGCTTTTTGCTCTTAAAGGAGATGCTTTTGTATCTTGTACTACTATTCTGTTTACTACCGGAGCTACGTCCGGCACAGGCGCAATTAGAGTGGTATTGACAGACGGAACGTTTGGTTGGATTCCAGTCTTGCCAGGCGGGACAGTTACACCAGTAGCAATTTAATTGTCTATATAAAAATAGGGCTGGAAATTACCAGCCCTAAGCTATGGAGATAAATTATGAGCAAAATATCAGTTGATGAAGTCCAATCACGAGTGGCCAGTATTGTAGATCAAGACGAACGCACATCACAAATTCCCGCCCGCGATTATGCTTTACGGCTTAATTTTATTAATAAATTAATGCAAAAATGGGCCGAATCCCATGACTGGCAAGTCCTTTATACTGAATATAATCTGTTAGTTTCTACCTCAACAGGGAATGCTTCAATTGCCTTACCGGCAGATTTTCGCAAACCTGCTGGCGCTCCCGTCATTACTTATAATGGCGTTGATACTTATGAATTTCCCATTACTCGTCCTCAAGATTCCCGACAATATGATGATACATATAAACGGGTTGAGTTTTTAGGCAATCCTCAAGATAATTATGTCATGCGCGTTTGCAGTCAAACTTTAGCCAGCGGAGCATCAGTCAAAATCCCTTATTATATGTCATTCCAGTCTCTGGTTTCACCGGCAAATTTAATGGAAATTCCCAATCCCGATTATCTGGTTGAAGGAACTATTGGTATGTGGTGGGAAGCCAGAGAAGATCCCCGATATATAGATAAAAAAGTTGAAGCTGAAAGAATTTTAGCTAATATGATTGAATTTGAAAATGTTTTTCCTGACGGCGCGCAATATAACCGGGTAAAAACAATTGAAGAAACTGAATTTAGTTACAGATGGGGAGAAGATTAATATGTTATGGTCAAATAATCGTTCAGGCTATAAACCACCAAAGGAAATTGAGATTAATTGGAAAACTTTTGATGGAGGACTCAATACTTTATTGCGGGAAAACGAAATCCGGCCCAATGAATTATCGCAAGCAGATAATATTATGTTAAAAGGCCGGGGTAATCCTACTAAACGGTACGGTACTGTCCTTTATCATACTGCCGGAGCAACCGGATCAATCAGAGGCCTTAAAGGTTTTTACATTTCCGGATCAAGCACTAATGAATTATTATCTATCCTTGACAATGGCTTATTAACTATCCGCAATGGCACAAGTTATTTGGAAAGAACTGGTGTCAGTTGGGCATCTGGTTATCCGGCATATATTGTCCAGCTTGATAATCGGGCTTATATCGTCAACGGCCAACGGGAATTGGTCAGATATTCTTCACCCACCTTAGTCGGTTTTCCAACTATTGGCATCCCTGTCTTAACAGGCGCTTCCAATATTTCAAATGCTACTGGACCAACAGTCAAAAGTTACCGGGTATCGGCAGTTTCCAAAGTAGGTGAAACATTAGCTTCAGCCGCTGTGGAATTGCGCAACCAACCGAATAATTTAGGCGGATCAGCCGGCGGGGCAATCCATCTTTATGTTACTCCACCCTCAACTGCGTCAGGAGAATTAACTGCTTTAAATATTTATGGCAGAACTGGCGGTGATGAACGCTTTTTGGGTGCTTTGCCGGGAAATGCCACTATTTTTAACGATGACGGTAGCGCGATTCCTAAAGAATTTACTTTTCCACCCACAGCTGATTCAACTGGCGGGCCAAAAGCAGAATGTATTATCAGATTTCAGGACAGATTGGTTTTTGCCCGATTAACTGGAGAACTGACTAAATTATTAATTTCAGGCAGAGTACCAAATCATGAAAAATTTGATTTGGCTTATGGAGGTAATTTTATCAAAATTGAACCTGATGCAGGTGATGATATTGTCCAAATTGTCCCTTTTGCAGATAGAATTATAGTTTTTAAAGAAAATTCTATTTGGGAAGTAAAATTAGGAACTCAACAAATTGGCAACTTTTTTGTAACTTTGCCTGAATTGAAATTGATTACTGCCTCAAACGGTTGTATTGCTCCCCGATCAGTAGTGCCTGTAGAAAATGATATTTTCTTTTTATCAAGGACAGGCATCAGGACACTGGGATATGAGGAAGGGTTTGCCATTGACGTACTTCGATCAAATGAAATTTCAGTAAAAATCAGGCCTTTTTTTGACAGTTTGACTATTGAACAAATAAAAAATGCTGCTGCCATTTATTGGGATAATAAATATATCATCGCTTTTCCCGGATTAAATAAAGCTATGGTATTTGATCGGGAACGGACTGCCTGGACTGGCCCCTGGACTTTTGATAGCAATATTTTTGAGATTTATTACGATACGGATGACAACCAGCATTTATTATTTGGTAGCGATTCCAGTCCCGAAGTATTGGAAGTTGCCAAAAATACTTTAACTGATCAAGGAGCAGCTGTAAATTCAACTTTACGGACTAAAATAGAAGATTTTGGTGACTGGTCTTTATTTAAAGAAATGCGTAATTTATTTTTGCAATTCCGTAATGTTTCTGGTTCGGCAACTGCGGATATAAAACTGGAGAAAAAAAGTGGTACTCTAGTCACATCAGAAACTTTATCTATTTCCCCGAATACCGGCAATACCGGTTGGGGAGCAGATTTATGGGGTGATGCGCTTTGGGGTGAAACTAATGCTACTGCCGGCGGGACTGATCCTAATGAATTAGTCAGGTGGGCAATTATCAATGATATAGGCCGGAATTTCCAGATGATTTTAAAAACTACCGGAGCCAATGACAATTATGAATTATTAAATATCAGGGCCAATGCCAGACCAATTGGGACTGGTTTGAGGCCGACTGCCTGGAGGGTATAAATATGACGTTATTTGTCGCACCAACTATTAATTTTCTGGAAAAATCTTTAAATGGCGCTATTAATGATGCCGTAACTACTATTACTTTAAATAATGCTACGAATTTGCAGGCACCAGGATATGCAGTTATAAATCGGGTTGATTCATCAGGTACAGCCACGCCCAATAGCCGGGAGGTTATTTCTTATACAGGCATTTCCGGCAGTAATTTAACCGGTGTAACAAGAGCCGCTGATAGTTCAACTGCCCGCAGCCATTCAGATGCTTCCAAAGTAGAATTTACTCCGACTGTAGGCATGTTCAACTCATTGGCAACCATCTTAGCCACAGCCGTGACTTCTGATGGATATTTAAAAGCCATCAATTCGCCAGTTTCTCTAGGTATAGGTAGATTTACGCAATTTGATGCGTCATCAATTGCTTCGATTGCCCAAATACACGCGACTAGTTTATTTAATACTAATGCCACCATTACCGGATCATTAAATGTGTCTGGAGCATCAGTGACTGGAATTCCAATTGTGCCAGTATTTTCCTTTGTTGGCAATCTATCAGGGCCAACGACACTTATTCAGACACCTTTAATTGCTCCCAAAGCTTTTACTCTTGAATGGGTAAATGTAGTTACCAGAACTGTAGCTTCAGGAGCATCAGCAATTGTTGATATCAATAAAAATGGTACATCCATATTTGACACAGGCACAAGGCCAGCAATTGTTGGCGGAGGAACTTTGATCTCTACTGCCTCAATTGCTACTAAAACATTTAATCAGGGTGATCGTATCAGTTGGGATTATGATACCACCGGTGGTCATATCACTGACTTTAATATTCTTTTGAGAGGCACATAATATGGCAAACACATATTCATTAGATTTAGAAGCAGGTACGTCTGATTATGCTTATATCACTGATACCGTATCTTTATCCATAACTGGGGATATGACTATAGAGTTCTGGTATAAACCGGAAAGTGCACCGGCAACTGATACGAATCAATCACTTATAAGCAAATATACAGGCGTCGGAAATCAACGTAGTTATCGTGCATTTTATCAGGATTCCGCTGGCACTAAACGCTTGGTATTTCAAGTTTCCAGTGATGGGACGGCGATTACTGACGGACTTTTCAATTATACGTTAACTCCTGGAACTTGGTATCATCTGGCGTTTGTTTACACGGCCTCCACAGGTACGGTAGAAATGTATGTTAATACTTCAAGCATTGGTACTGATGCCACTTTGGCTACTTCAGTCTATAACGGTACGGCCAATTTTCAAATAGGCCAGGATCCGGACGGACAAGCTGATGGATTGATTGATGATGTCAGGGTGTGGAATGATATAAGGAGCGGGGCTGAGATAACGGCTAATTATCAAACGGAATTAACTGGAACAGAAGCCAATTTACAGGGTTATTGGAAATGTAATGAAGGATCAGGTACTAATCTTAATGATGAAACTGCAAATGCCAATGATTTAACTATTGGTGGAAGCGGGACATTTTCATCAAATGTGCCTTTTGTGGAAGCAGTTGTTAATAAAAGTTATGCTTATTTTATGTAAAAGATGTAAAAGGAGGTGAAAAATGGCATTAAGAAGTTTTTTACAAAATGTATCCAATGTTTTCAGGCCTCAACCGGCCCAACAAGTACGATATAAAAGTCCGTTTTCGGCTGCAGCACAGGCTATACAAAGGACTCAGGCTTATCAATCAGGTCAGGAAATAAGGTATGAGCCTCAAATGGGTCCAACTGGCAAGCCGACTGGCTCAATTTATTATCAAGTTCAAGGCGCGGGTGGAGGTAGTGGGGGCGGTGCTGATGGAGGAATTGGAGGACAAAAGGGAGGAATTGGAGGACAAAATATGTACGCTGGCTTTGATACTGGTTCTTATTTAGAATCAATGCCGGAAGCGCCAGGATTTGATTGGGATGCTTTTATCGCTCCAGCATTGGAGGCATTAGGTCAAGCAGAAACAGCGGCTCAAAGTTCTTATACAGCAGATGTGACTGATATTGAAAGAGAGAGAGCAACATCAATTGGTAGACAAAAAACTTACCAGACAGGCGAAGAAACACGAGCTGTTGGTGAAAAAACCAAAAAAGAACAGGCTGGTGAATCGGCAGTGGCTGAAGCCCGCAGGCAATATGGAGAAATCCAACAAGGCTTGCAAGGCCTTTATGGCGGATCAACTGGTACTGGAGCGTTTGCAACTGAACTGGCAGGCAGGGAAACATTAAGAAATATTGGTGGAGTCAGACAGCAAGTTACCAATGCTTTATCTGAAATTGATGACAGATTAGGCCAAGTCAGGCAAATGACTCAATTGAATATTGAAGATGCTGAAAATCAAGCATTATCTTTTAAAGCTAAAGCTAAAGCCAGTTTGGATCAGTCATTGGCTCAAATTAGATCAAGTAGAGGCGAATTACAATCCCGCAAAGCGGAAATGGCTATGTCTGCTATGCAGAATTACCAGAATTTAGTTGCTAATATCAATGCCAGAAATGCAGCTTTTAAACAACAAGTGGCCATGCAAGCCCAATCAGTAGAACAGACTTTAGCCAATGCCAGAACCAGAGCTGCCGGAATAGCCCAGAATTATTTGACTGAACCATTGGAGATGTTTAGACAAGCAACGCCTTTATTACCACCAGGTTATGGAGCGACATATAATATTCCTTATGGCACTGGCAGATTATCAATTGCACCTCAACGGGCTGAAACTGAAGAAGATCAATTTTTAAGATCTTTACAGGCGGGTGGATAAATAATGGCTAAACAATCGGCAATCAGACAAGCAGAGGATTTATATAAGAAGCTGCGAGCTTCTTCTTTGCCTGTGGCGGCCATAGAATCAAGATTAACACAAAAACTAAAAACTTTTATACAAGCTACTCCGACTCCGGCTGGTTTTGCATTAAATAGACTAAATCAAGCAATTCCCGGTGGTATTGCCGGAGGATTACAAAGAATCAGATCACAACCCCTCTCTTATTATACCCCTCTATCTATGAAAAGTTTGAGTGTGCCTTTGGCCAGAACCGCCTTTGCGCCACTGGGCTCCCAAAGAGCAGCAGATATTGGTTATGGATTAAGAGGATTTTTAAATGTAACTCCTTTTCAATATTTCCGTAAACCTGATTTATATGAACCTCAAACAGTTAGACAAAAGACGGCTCAACAAATTGGACAAGATATAGGTATTGGTACTATTGGAGCAATTGCTACTGCTCCTTTGGGCGGCGCTGGTAGGGGTTTGGCCAGGACAGCAATTAGCCGTTTAGGCATGGGAGGCGTTTTAGGCGCTGGTATGGGTTTGGCCAAAAATGTACTTTATGGTAGGCCATTAACGACTGAATTGGCAGAATCAACAGCCAGAGGCATAAAATATGCCCCCATGTTTGCAATAACCGGCACATTAATAGATAAAGTGGCAACCCGTTTTGTTCCTCATTTAACCAGTCAAATGTTAGGCGAACCATTTAAACAATTGGGTATAGCTTCATTAACCGGTGCTGCATTGAAAGAACGTCTGCCCTTATTAACTGCCGGGATCGTCAATAATTTCGCCAGAGGTTTATTGGAAGTTCTGCCGGAAAATACCGCTTTTACTTTAATGGATAAATTAACCGGAATTGAAAAAAGAACCGTTTTAAAAGCCTGGATAGAAAACCTGCCTGGTTCTTTATTAAGTAATATGGTTTGGTATGGAGCCAGTTCAGCAGCAGGAGGGACATATAATCTGACCGCGGGTGAAAGAGTTGATGCCAAAAATGCCGTGATGACTGCTTTAAAAATGGTTAAAGGTAAATTAAAAGATGAAGCGGGTTTTCTGAATTTGTTTCCTGCTAAAGTCTATAAACCAAATGAAGCAGAAGTCAAGTATAGAGATCAATTAATTAAATTAATGAGTCCCGAGGAAAAAAGTCAATTACACGCTGCCAGACAAACCAAAGCTCAATATCTTCAATCGCAAATTGATTTGGCTAAAGCTAAAGAATGGACTCCCATATCAGCCATCAGACCTTTACAGCATGTTGTACCTGGTTCTAATGTAGATTTAAGGTTAAAAGGCGTGCCATTAATGGCAGATTTAGAAAATATGGTTAATCATTATGCCCAAACTGGTAAATTAAATAAAGCCATGTTGCGTGATGTAGGCAATGCTATTATTAATACTGCACCAGATAGCCCTTATGCTCCATATAAAGATATTGTAAATAAAGTAATGGAATTTCATAAAATTACTCCGTTTGAACCGGAAGCGGGCTGGATTGCCATAGGTTATGGCAAAAAAAAGGGCATTGAACCCTCAATTGAAGAAATTATTGAAAAATCAGAAGGTTTTAAACCAGGCATGAAAACCAAATTTGACCAGGCGATGTATAAAAAAGATATAAAGACCATCAAGAAACTTTTGCCTCAAGTACCTCAAGCATATAAAAATAGGTTTGCAGCGGAAATAAATAATTTATTGCAAATTAAAAAAACAGGTATGGCAGTACCTGGAGGAAAAGGAAAAATCCCGCCACAGCCAATACCGTCCATAAGTGAACCTGCCATTTCGGCATTGTCTCCCACCACTCCTGGTGCTCCTGGTATTCCATATGATAAAAGTATATCACAAGTAGTCAATCCTACAGATCCATATTTTAATGTTAAACGCCTAAAAGTTGATAAACCTACTCAATGGGCTGTTAAACAGGCAGTAGAAAATTCCAAACCGGAAATAGAAAAAATTACTGGCACTCGGCTTAAAAATAAGGAGATATTAACAATAGCCAATAATACTGCCAGAGTTTTACGGCAAGCTATTGGAGAAGAACAAACCCGCGCTTGGGAAGCAGCTATGTTAAGAACACGACAACAATTGGCCATGCAAGCCCAAACTGGCACAGCATCGCGGGAATTTATAGAAAATCTTTTGGTAGTAAAATCTCAAGGAGAAGATATAGCCAGGAAATTGCAATCTTTATCCATTGAAGCCCAACCACAAACAACAACTGCCAAACAAGTTATTTTTGAAGCGATTTTGAAAGTCAATAAAAATATTGACCAGTTAGTTAAGGCAGCGGAAGGAGTAGACTTTAATGATCCCCAACAAGCAGCAGAATTTATGCGCAAATTCATTAAACCAACATTGGATAATTGGTTAGATACCATCCGTTATAACTCCATGTTAACCTCACCCAATACCCATCTAATTAATATTTCCTCAAATTATCAAGGAACCGGCTTTGTAGCTCCAATTGAAAAAACTATTACTGGCGGATTGGATTTTGTCAAACATTTATTAACCGGTAAACCCAGACAATATTTTGCCGGTGAAGGATTGGAATATGCTAAAGGTTATTATAGCCAGACTGGAACCGCCTTCAGGAGATTAATTGATGTAATGCAAGGCAAATATTATGCTGCCTATCCTGATACACGGGATATTCCTTTGGCAACTAAAGGAATTGCTGGAATAAGCGAAAAAATCCTTAAATTTCCCATGCGGGCTTTAGAAGGAATGGATCAGTTTTTTACCGTCTTAACCCGGGCTGGTGCGGAAAAAGCATTAACTTACCGTCTTGCCAGGGGCGGAGTAGAAACAATAGCTCCTGCCCAGGAGGCAGCCAAAAGATTATTTAGGGCTAAATTGGGCGATACTACCGAAGGCCATATTTTAAGGTTGGTTGATTATTTGCCCCAAAAAATGCTGGAAGCCAGACATTCCACCAATCCGATTGTAAGTAATATTTCTAAATTATCTTTACCTTTTGTCCGGGTTCCGACTAATTTATTTAAACAAGGCATTGAACATTCACCATTGGGCATAACCACTCTTTATGGCGCTAAAGAACAATTGCCACAAATAAGCAAAGCTATTATGGGATCTTTAGTAGGTTTGGGCGCGGCTGCGTTGGCAGCCAGTAACCGGATTACTTTTGACGCACCTTCTTCAAGCCGGGTGAGAAACGCAATGGATGATGCCGGAGTCCAGCCTTATTCAGTCAAAATTGGCAATATTTGGGTATCTTATGAAAAGTTGCATCCGGTCTTGTCTTTTAATTTAGCGTTAGTGGCTGCTGTCAATGAAGCTTCCTTAAACGGAAAAATTACTGATGACCAATTGGATAAAATTTTGCGGGTAGCTGCCAATGTCTTGAATTTTTACGCTGACCAGTCTTATGTCAGGCAAATAGGCGATATATTAGACGCAGCCAAAGGTCAAGCATTAGGTATACCTAAATTAGTTTCCAATATTTGGCAACAATTTGTGCCGTTTAGGGCTTTTGCCGGATGGTTGGCAAGACTTACTGATCCTAATGAAAGACAGATCCAACAAGATGCCGGTGTTTTGCAAAAACAGTTACAACAATTTTATTTACAAATACCAGGATTAAGACAAACATTAGAACCTAGATATGGTGAACAAGGAGAACCAATTAAAAATCAATTAAGACTTTTAAAAGCTATTTCTCCTTCCAGGTTAAGGGTGGAAAAACCGGAAAAGAGGCCTTTATATGACGTCTTAAGTTTAACTTATCAAAAACTCAAAGCTATGCCTAAAGATCAGGCCGCTATGTATTATGTTGCATTAAAAAAAATTAATCCCAGTCGGGCAGCATCTATTCGGGAACAATTTGTTTTTGAAAGCTTGCGGTTAGGAACAAAAGAAGCGGAGATAAAAGATTTGCCAGTATATAATGGAGCCAGAGCCAGGGCAATTTTAAGGGAATTGAATAAAAAATCTGCCAACGAGAGAGTAGTTTATTACCAAAAATTAAAACAAGCAGGTATTATTTCTAACCAAATATCCCAACAATTATTTGAGTTATATGAAAAATAATGTTTCTTTTAGGGATCTTTATCAAATAATCGGAGACTTCCGTAAGGAAAACAATGACCGGTTTGACGGGATTGAAGAGTTATTCAACAGTTTTCATAAAGAAGAATTTAGTCCCTTAAAGGAAAAAATGGACACTTTAACTGGCAAAATTGCTGTCTTTGGGGCAGGACTGATGATTGGCATGAATGTATTGTGGGATATTATCAAAGAAAAGGTAGGGCTTAAATAATATGCGCAAACCTTTTAATGGTGAATTCAGGTTAACTCAAAAGTTTGGGGAGAATCCTGCTTATTATAAACAATTCGGCTTTGCCGGACATGAGGGAGTAGATTGGGGATTGCCGGACGGAACACCAGTCACAGCTTGCGCCAGAGGCACTGTAGTACGCCGTAATGACGTGAAAGACGGGGCATACGGGATATACACTGTTTTATATCATAAAGAGCTATCCTTGGCGACTTGGTACTGTCATTTACAGGAAGTCAAAGTAAGTTTAGGTCAAGATGTAAACGAAGGCGACATAATTGCTTTATCAGATAATACGGGGAATACCACGGGTAGCCACCTCCATCTTAATCTTTGCAGAACCGACTCCAATGGATATAGAATAAATACCGACAATGGTTATAAAGGGTTTATTGATCCTTTGCCTTTTTTAGAACAACAAAATGAAATAGATCCGGAGATTATAAAAAGAGCCGATGCTTTTATAGTTGTTTGCGACAAATTAAATAAGCCTGTAGATAAAGATATTGTTTTGGCTGACATAGACAGGTTAATAACTCTGGAAGATAAGTTAAGGGAACGGGATAAAGAATTGTCTGAAAAAGGCCAACAAATTACCAATCTTGATCAGCAATTACAGGAACTAAAATTACAAAAAGAAGAACTGATTACCAGAACCAATATTATGCAGTCAGATGTCCAGGATTTAGGCAATAAATTAACTGTAGCAGCCCGGGAGATTGAAAAATTAAAACAGATAAAACCAGCTAGCCAATATTCTATCAGCGAATTAATAGTGATGATTATTAAACGTTTTTTTGGCGGGAGGTGACAGTATGAAAACAAAGGCTTTTTGGCAAAGTTCAACTTTATGGATTAATTTTATTGGTTTAACAGCATTAGGTCTTGATATAGCTTTAAAAGGCAACTTTATTGCTGATCCGGATATAGTAGCTTTATTGTTGGCATTAGCAAATATTGTTAATCGCTTAAGATCAATTCAACCGCCGGTTAAATTAAACTGGAAATGAAAGAAATCAGCAGTAAATCAGAGTGGACTTCTTTTTTAGAAAATAAAGTCCGTACTAGAGCTTATGAAATATGGGAAAATACAGGCTGGCCTGAAGAAAAATGTTGGATAAGTGCTAAAAAGGAAGTTATTGCTGGTTTATTTCATTATTATGAAGTCTTTGATAAAGAACCTGAAACAAAAGAATTAAAAACTTAATTTTCTTTTTCATGTTAAATACATGTTAAAACATGTTAAATTTAACATATCTACATTTCTTTTCATTTTGAGTCCTTTAATATCTATACATTTTAAATGCCTCTTCATCACAAGGCACTAATTTTTTAATATTGTTTTCTGAACTTATTTTATCTCCCTCATCTGCTATTTTTTGCCAATCCCAAATACCACTATAACCAATAGCCATAACTTTTGGACTAAAATCATCAATATAATAAGGGTTTTGTGAATATATACACCAATCCTCAATATCGCCTCTGACGGCAACCCACCTTACTTCTTTACCAGTATTTGCCATATTACACCCTTCTGGATTATCAATAAAAGTTCCTTTAGCAAAGATGCCTGGTTTCATTTCTTTTAATTGTTTTAATGTTAATTTATCCATACATTTCCTTTCTTAACTTTTGATAATAATAGATTTTAGTCTGTCTATATATTTCTTATTCTGGCATACCCATTTTAAATCCTCTTTATTTTCTCAATGGCATCTTTTACCCAAAATAAACAGGCATTCCAGCCAAGAACATATTGCGGATTATCCTTGTTAAGGATTCTTTCTTTTGGCAACTTGTTCACAATTTCCTGTTTTTGGGAAGCAAGAAGGGAACGGATAAAAGATTTAATTTGATCAAGTTCACTTGCTTCCCACGGATATTCCGAAATACCCCATCTTGTATTAAATTCCTTCTCCCATCCCATCTTCTCTATTTGTTTATTAGGAATTATTTTTTTACAGAATCCACATACTTCTCCCGTAATTGAGGCATGAGTACAATATTTACATTTAGGGCAATAAATCACTCCGAAGCCATCATGGTCAGAATATTTTGCATGGCACTTTGGACATTCCATCTTAATTTCTATTTGTTCATTTTTCATATTTCCCTTAAATACTATTCAAGATATCTATCTGGTATTGCGTTTCTTAATTCAATTAATATTTTTGTTGCTTGACCATTATATTTATTAAATTCATGACCAAAATCTTCTAAAAATTTATATAAATCATAGGCTTGTTTGGATGTTAACCAAATTGGTTTATGAAGATGTTGACCTTTTCCTTTTGCATTTTTCATATTTCCCTTAAATACTAAGCGGTGTGCGGTAGGCCATTGCAACCTACAAATAATCTTGTTGGTTTTTCAACCTTCATTGGGAATTACCCCTTTGTAATCCTGTAGGAAACTTCTATCCATATCCTCACGGTTATGGTTCAGATTATTTATCCACAGGCTAGCGTTTCTTTTCCGCCACGCACACCACTTAATATTCAATTAGACCATGACCCTGACCATCACC
>ERZ1292632.2694-Hain-H43-01um-R2-2694-length-14471-cov-16_pt1 | contig 14471 bp, 31 predicted proteins | sample MGYA00564407_ERZ1292632 | MGnify/ENA primary metagenome ERZ1292632 (study PRJEB36523, sample SAMEA6512637) | groundwater metagenome | collected 2019-01-08 | study: AquaDiva: Metagenomics assemblies of 32 groundwater samples | reverse complement strand
TGCGTCCTGAATGGATTTCACTCTGTCCGTTCTATACGGTCAAGCCAGGGCAAGTGACGGTCATTACCGGCGTTCCCAATAGCGGGAAATCTATTTTCTTGAATGCGCTCGCCCTGCATTGCGCGGTGACATACGACTGGATGGTGGCGTGGTGCTCCCCTGAACATATGCCCTATGCGGATCTGGGGGCACGGCTACTAGAGCAATACTACAAAGTCCTGTCTTTCACCAGTGGCCAGATGAAAATGACCAGGGCTGATATCCTGAAGGCGTGTATCACACTGAAGTCCCGTTGCTACTTTCTCGAACCGCGTGAAGAGAACCCAACCCTGCACGATCTCCTGGAACGGTGTACGCCATTACTCGACCAAGGGCTGAAAGGACTCGTCATCGATCCCTATGGCGAGTTTGAACATCGCATTCCTGACGGTATGACCGAAACGAAATATATTAGCTGGCTACTGGGCGATATTCGGGCCTGGGCGAGAAAACACGCCGTGCATGTCTGGATCATCGCCCATCCCACCAAGATTCAAAAAGATGATTTTGGCAACTACCTCGTCGTCAAGCCATATGATATCAGTGGCTCAGCGGCATGGTTCAGCAAGCCTGATAATATCCTCTCGGTGCATCGCGCGTTCGATCAACCTGACCACACCACGATCCATATCCAGAAAATTAAATACCGAGAGATTGGGCAAAAGGGCAGCGTGACATTGCGCCATGACTCACGCACGGGCACCTTCCACGATATGCCTCCAGACACCGGCACATAGCCACACTCGCGGCGCGCCGCGCCTGAAAGGATGAGGATGAATCTCTGCACGCTCTATGATCCAGAGGTCAGACAGTGTTGTTGCGCGTGCCGGTATCGCCTCACCGATTATTTCCACTGTTCAACCGCGCCAGCTTTTCGCCGAAGTCATGGTGCCTGTATATGTGGATTCATAAAAGGCTATATCTGCCAGCCACCTGAATTTGACGGGCGGGCGTACAGTCAGTGGCCGGAGCATTCAGTCGGCTGCGAGATGTTTACGCGACAGGAGGGGGCGTGATGCAGCTTGCCCCGTTGCTGCCCTGTCGCTGTCCAAGGATGGCGCATCGTGTCATGTGGAGCCAGCCCATCGAGCGTCCAGGCTGGTTGTGTGTGTACCGATTCTGTTCGTACTGCTGGCGTGATCCTCATCCTCTGTGGTTCCGTGAGCCGAGCTGGATGCATGGACGCTGTTACGTCGATGTGCCCACGGTCTCATGGCCGTATTGGCGACGCCTCTATCGACACTGGATGACGGGGGCGTGATGCGCTGGGGTGACTATATCCTGTGCGTGTCGATTGTCCTGAATAGCAGCATGGTCCTCGCCTACCTATTCCAAGGGTTCTACGCCCAGGCCTGCTATTGGGCGGGGGCACTGACCATTAACCTGAGCCTACTCTGGCAGAGATAACACAGCCTAGGGGCCATTCCGTTCGTTCTAGGGGGTATTTATGAGCTTACCGACACCGTACTACGACGATGGCAAGGGCATCGTGATTTATCACGGCGATTGCCGCGCAGATTCTGCCGCACTTGTCGATATATCCTATGAGCACCCTGTTGCTAACTGATCCACCATTCGGCATCAACCACGCATCTGGGCATGGTGCATCATGGGAAAATACGGTCATTGCGAACGATCATTCAGTGGAAGCGCGTGATTGGGTGCTAGATTTCTTGAAGTTTGTTCCAGCGATGGTATTTGGTTCATGGAAAATGCCGAAGCCGATCAACACAAGACAGGTCTTGATCTTCGATAAGGGGCCAGCCTTTGGCATGGGAGACTTGTCTTTCCCTTGGAAGAATAGTTACGAGGAGGTCTATGTTATTGGCAACGGATTTAAGGCCGACCGAAGGGATGAGGCTGTTATGCGTGGGCACTTCACAGCATTTTCAGAAGCAGCAGGCCGTGTCCATCCAAATGAAAAGCCGATTAGCTTGCTTGCTTATATGATGTCTCGGCATCCAGCACCCATCATCCTCGACCCCTTCATGGGCAGCGGCACCACGCTCCGCGCAGCCAAAGATCTTGGTCGCAAGTGTATCGGCATTGAGATTGAGGAAAAGTATTGTGAGATTGCAGCACGGCGCTTAGGCCAGGAGGTACTGCCGTTATGACTGGGGCGAAATGGTCATCGGTGAGGCGGTTTGCTGGGCAAGGTGGGGCAGTTTGGTATGGACATGGGGTCACGACTCGCACGTTCTGCGATTGGCGTAGGGTTGCCGCGCCCCACGCACGGCACGGGAGGTGCAGAGGGCAGGGGAGGAAAGGAGCGATATGAACATTTACACCAACAGTTATCTTCCCATCGGCCTGCTGGGCCTGCTCTGGGCCGTGGCGTATCTCAGCTATTGGTGGTTTTTATCATGACGTATCAAGAACGGCTGGAATGGCTCATCAAAATGGAGGCCGGTGCCCGTGCCGAACGCTACGGGTTTTTCGATGCGAAGCTGTCTGTCACGGTCACGCAGACCTTTGATAGCGAATACGAACTGATGCGGTACCGGCAGGGGTATGAGGACGGGACGGCGATGTTACAAGGGCTGTCGTGTACGATCAGCCCCGCGATGGTGGTGGCACTGGACAAGGAGAAGGAGCAACCATGAGCATGCTCCATCTCATCCGCTCCTGGCTCCGTCGCTGGCTCAGGCCGTATCGGGTGCCGGTGTATGGGCCGTACCGGGCGAATGTGCGGAGGATTTTATGACCGCCACGCTGTGCATCGACCTGACCGACGCCGAGGGGCACGCGACGGGGCAGACCGTGCCGGTGGTGGTGGAGTACGTGACGACGGTAGACCGTGAGTATGGCGCTGATGCGGATGGCCATCGCGGCGAGACGCGCTACGAGCGCGAAGTGCTGGGCGTGTCCATTGAGCATAGGTACCTGATCGGGTTGACTCAGGCGCAGGTGGAGCAGGTGATCGAAGAAGCGACGGAGCAGTGTGCGAGTCGGAGGAGTTGACATCATGGAACGAACTGGAGTAGTCTGATGCTAGACACGGTACGGTCGAGCGTATCATTGTCGCCGATGTTTTCCTGGGGAAACCCAACACAAAGGCCCAATGGTTGTGGCTCGACACTCAACCAACGGGCCTTTGTCGTGTCTGCGGTAGTCAACCGATCCTCTCTCCGCGCCCACAAAGAAAGAACCGATGGCGGGCTGTCGCCCCAGAAGACTTCGCCACACCCGGTACTGATAGGGTCCGGCAGGGGGACGCCATTCCCGGCCTGCAAATCCCGTTGGAACAACAGTTGGGGGAATCTGTTGTTAGCCTCGGCTCAACGTGTTTTTACGGCGTTTGACATAGTGGCAATACAGTTTCTCAAGATCGAGGCGCTAAGAGCCGAGTATCAAAATCCCCGTATGGCTGTATTGATAAAAACGGAGGTGCACAGATGACGGACGAACCAGAGACCATGACGGACCACGTGCGGCTACGAGAACACGATTGCTTATCAGTCATTCAAACGGAACTTTGTAGGCAGGCGTTGAACCTCAAGCCGTATTGCGCCGATGAGCGACAAGCCTTTGTCGAGGCCGTGCGGCAACTGCTGGATGCGGTGCCTGATCGGCACCAGAAAATGGCCTGGGCCATCCAGCTCGCGATGGCCTGCACGCTGGGGATGCAATTGCACGGGATACCGGGAGAATTCGATGTAAGACAACTCTTGGAGAGGGATCATGATTGACAAGCCTGGTATTTACGACATTAGCTTACCGGAATATATCGCTGATCCGTGCCCTGAGCCATCGTTATCGGCCAGCGTGGCCCATACGCTCATCACGCAGTCGCCGATTCATGCTTTTGTGCAGCATCCGCGCTTGAATACGAATGGGGCACGCGATGAATCGAGTAAGGCGGATATTGGAACCATTGCGCACGGTCTATTATTAGAGAATGATGGCAGCAGGATTGTGGAGATTGACGCGGATGACTGGCGCACTAAAGCAGCAAAAGAACTCCGCGATGCCGCCTATGCCGATGGCAAGGTGCCGGTTCTCGGTAAGCAGATGGGACCGATTCGGAAGATGGTTGAAGTGGCACGATCGGCCATTAAGAACAGCGAACTATCGGATGCCTTTGCGAATGGGAAAGCCGAGCAGACATTGCTCTGGCAGGAAGGCGATATCTGGTTGAGGAGCCGCCCTGACTTTTTAACCAATGACGGCCGCATGGTTATTGACTACAAGACGACCACGGGTAGTGCTGAGCCGAATAGCTGGGTACGAACGGCGCTAGGGAATGGGAATGATCTTCAGGCAGTGCTCCAAATGCGCGGCGTGCAGCATCTCTGTAAACCGAATCGCATACACTTTGTCTTTATGGTGCAAGAGCAAGAAGCCCCTTATGCCGTCTCATTTGTGGGTCTCGATCCGGTTTTTCTGGATATGGCTGAGCATAAATTGAATCGTGCCATTCAACTATGGTCAGATTGCACGCTTACAAATACCTGGCCCGGCTATCCGTCTCGTATTTGCTGGATGGCCCCACCTGCATGGGCCTACACAGAGGAGGAAATGAAATCATGAGTGGCTATACCTTTCGGCGTGCGGTGCGCGAGAAAGTGCCGTTGATTATCGGGCTGTCAGGCGGCACCGGCTCAGGGAAAACCTATTCAGCGATGCGGATGGCGAAAGGCATGGCCCGCGAGAAACCGTTTTGCGTGATTGACACCGAGAACGGGAGGGCCAGCCACTATGCGGACCAGTTCCAGTTTGATGTCTTGGATCTGCGAGCGCCTTTTTCTCCTGATGCCTACGCCAAGGCCATCGCTGCCGCTGATAAGGCGGGCTATCCGGTGATCGTCGTTGATAGCATGAGCCATGTCTGGGCAGGCGATGGGGGGGTACTCGACTGGCAAGAGGAAGAACTTGACAGGATGGCGAAGGACGATTATCAGCGCCGCGAGGCCTGCAAGATGGCCGCCTGGATCAAGCCCAAGATGGCGCACAAGCACATGATGCAGACCTTGCTCCAAGTGAAGGCCCACCTGATTCTGTGCTTCAGAGCTGAAGAGAAAATCGAGATGGTCAAGGTCGGTGGCAAGCTGGAAGTGAGAAAAAAGGAATCACTGATCGGGAAAGATGGCTGGGTGCCGATTTGCGAGAAGAACGTACCGTTCGAGGCAACGTGTTCCTTCTTGTTGCTCGCGTCCAATCCTGGCATTCCGCACCCGATCAAGCTCCAGGAACAACACAAGCCATTCTTCAGCCCCACGGATTGCATTGATGAATTCTCAGGTGAGCAGCTCGCCAAGTGGGCGGCGGGTGGGACAGAAAAGGCAGCGAAGGACGGTGCTGGTCAGGGCCTTGAAGCCCCTGCGATTCCCCAGCAAGCCAGCGATGCTCCGCTGCCACAACCAGATATCTTTGTGCAATCTTCCGCAATGGCAGACCATGAGTTGATGATTGATGAGTCTGAGAATTTGAGTAAGGCGCAATCTGCTTGGCAGGACGTAACAGCGGATACGCGACTCACGAGCCAGCAGAAAGCGGAGCTGTATCAGCGGTACCAACGGAAGTGCAAAACATTGTCAGGAAAGAAGTAGGAGGCCCCATGCCACGCATAGCTGATAGCGCCATTTACGAAGCCGCGCCGTGCAAGCCTGAACCGAAGAGGTCACCATATCGGTCAGACTCGCTGCCGGTACGGCTGCCCTTGCCGGCGCGGTGCCCGAAATGTGCCGGCTGCGTGGTGCCGGAATACCAGGAGTACCCGCTGCCAGAGACGGTGCGTTGCCTCAACTGCGGGATGCGGCCACGGATGCACGTCCTGCCCCAGGAGCCGACGATGATGAAGTCGGGCGCCCAGTTACCCCGCGTGGTGGAGGTGGGACGATGACTGAGGAGTGTACATGACTATGCCACGGATGACGGAGCAGGAGTTAGCGGAGGCTCACAGACGGGTTCGGATTAGCCGGATGAAGAAGGAACGGGTGATGGGTCAGCAAGGGAAACACTTGCTATTGCCTGGTGCCAATGACGGGCCAGTCCCTAACGAAACGGGTAACGCAGTTCGGGTACCACGGATGGCTAGAAATAAGGGTATGGCCCCGGTGTCGCTACGGGGGAAATCCGTGGAGGTTCTGAACGGCGCTGGACGTGGAGAGGCTTACAGCCCTGAGGCGGGACAGGCAATACCACTTCGGACGAAGGAGAGCGAACGCAGGACGAATGCCGGTGGAAGACCGGCCCCATCACCCACTTTCACGCCATTTCGATTGACTCTGACCGGCCAACTGCCCAGCGGGAAGAATCAGGTGCAGCTCTTGTTTCGCAACGGCAAAGTGCATAAGTACCCTAACAAGACCTTTACGCACTGGCGCGAGGCGTCCATGGCGCAAATTACGTCTGAGTTTTTTCGGGCACCAAACATTGCTCAACCTATCTGTCTCACGGTCAATTACTGGCCCGGCGATGCTCGGACGAGAGACGTGTCTGGGCAGTTGGATGCCCTCTTTCATCTGCTCGTCTACGCCAAGATACTCAAAGATGATGGACTGATCTATAGCGTGTGGTGGAGGCGGCACGAAATGAGTCGGCAACATCCCAAAGTTACAATGGAGATTTCAACATGGCACGCATGAAACAGCCAGATCGATTTGCCAGGGTGACACGCAAGGAATTTGACCGCTGGGTTCGCGGGATGCCGCACCTAGACGCGGAATCGGTGGCGGCCAGGCTCTTGCGCCGACAGCATCGCGCCGTCGTGAGGATCGTACAGCAGTTACGGTTACGAGCCAGAAACGCCGCATTCGCCTCGGTACGTGCAAACGAGTGCCCAGAGTGGGACGCTGCCAAGATCGAAGTGCTCAACGACCTGCTCGACGCGCTGGCAGCTAGGAGTAAATAATGGCTGGTAGGATTCCCATCGATCAATGCTGCAAAAACTCATTGTTATAGAGGCCATGAATTGATTGGCTATAATGTTGTGATGCAGAGAGGGGAATAACGATATGCTCACACGAGATCAGGTCGAGCAATTGATTCCGTTGGCGACGCAGTATCGAACCATTGTCAATGTAGACGGATGGGTGGGGGTGTATTCGGCCTTGCGTCTGCTGATCGACCACGACGCCGCCCAGCGTGACCTCTTGCGGCAACGGGAGGAGGCAGTGGAGCAACTCACGCGCGATGTGGTCAATCGAGAGAAAGAAGTGGACGTGATGATGGCACAGAGAAATTTAGCTGAGGCCCAGCTTGCGGCGATGACGGCGGAGCGGGATGCGTATCGGCGTTGCCTGGCGGCGCATGAACAGCAATTGGCGAACCTCCGTGGCACCATGAATGATCTGCGGCAACAGCGTGCTGCCATGCACGGCCCTGGAGCACCGACTGCCAGGTGGCATGCACTGATGGCGGAACTCGACAAGCGGTTCCCGGACCCACAGCCCTATGCGTCGTCAGATCCCGCTGAGGCTCGCTACCTGGAGGCGATTGACGGTCTCCTCGCGCAGCTCGCCGCCAGTGAGCAGACCGCGTACAAGAGAGCGTGGAAAATTGATACGTTGAAGGATCAGCTTGCGAAGCTGGAAGAGGAGCTGAAGGTTTTGGCGACATGCGGATGTGTCGATGGGAATGGCGTCCCGTTTGCATATTGTCAAGGCTGCAAAGGCACTGGAGACAGGAGATCGACCACCACCGAAAGGCCGCCAGCATGACGAACGAGCGAGCGAAAGAGGCAGCACGTAATATCTTGATGACGCTACCGACATCAGACAGCGGTCACTATTACCACGATGATCTGGTTCAAGCTATCGCCGCTGACATCGCCGCCCGCGAGCGTGCGCGGTGGGATGGGCTCAAGGTGACAAATGCACAACTTGAATGGGCATTGAAAGAACTTGGACCGACCGGCACAAATGCGGAGGCCTACATAAAGGCGGCGGTTCTGCATGTGATCTTTCGTCGCCAGCAGGGCGAGGCGGTGAAGCCGATTCCCGCGCCAGAGGAGGGGTGATGAGTGAGCTGGTGGCCTGGTCTGTTGAGATCGATTCCATGACGTGCGTGGTGTTTGCGACGACGAAACCCAAGGCCAGGTGGTTAGCTGTCAGTGCGTACTGGGAAGCGGGGTATGGCAGAAAGCGAATGTGGCCAAGGCCGGTTGCTTGGCGGGAGCCACGATTCGACAAGAGCGCATTGAATGGCGGAGAGATCGGCAGGGCGTACACCAGGGAATATGTGGAGACCTACCCATGACCCTGGCAGGCTATCAACGCAGCGGGCAGCGGAAGCGGTCGAACCTCGCCAAGGTCAAGCGCGTGGCCGAAGGGATAAATAATGAACGAACAAACATCAGTACTCTTGCAGAAACTTGCCGAGAAACTTGGAGTGGCATCCGAACATTTGTGGTCAGTCCTGGTCAGGCAGGCACCGATTACCGCAATGGCCGATCTGGTTGCCCTCAGTGTTTCGCTTGGCCTTTGGATTATCGCATTCCGTTTTGTGAATCGAAAAACTACGCTGTCAGGTGATCGAGACGTGAGCGATTGGGACGATGAAGGCAAGTTCTTTGCGTGGGCGATAATTATCCTATCTGGAATAGGAACGGTGATACTCCTGTTGATTGCACTCACCGAGGCCATTACGGCTTTTGTGAATCCTGAGTATTGGGCGTTGCGTGAAATTTTGAGAGCTGTGAAGTAGATATGCGTCAGGCGGGGCAGGCACAGGCGAAGGAGGGGCGTGGATGAAGCGCAAAACTACGAAAGTAAAATGCCAGCATATCTACTATGGACCAAAAGAGTTCGGGTGGTCCAAGGAGCGATGCGTCTGGTGTGGAAAGGCCAAGCCATGACCCCATTCTACATCGGCCTGCTGCTAGGCCTGAGCGTGCTGCCGCTGCTGGTCCTGGCCTCGCTGGTCGTGTGGTGGGCGGTAACACGGGAGGAGAGGTAACTACCGCCGCTCCCGCTCTGCCTTGAGTTCATGCCGCAGCACGCCGACATCTTCGAGACACGAGAAATAGTCGAGCGTGTACTTTCGCAGCTCCTTCTCCGCCACGCCACAGTCGCAGGGCTCGCTACGGTTTGTCTGCCAGAGTCCGCAGCTCGTCAGTGAGACGGCGCAAATCATCAAACCGATTGTCAATAAGCGCACGGCGACATTCCTCCTTTTTGGCAGCCAGCTTCCGCCGCTTGAGCAGCTCGGGAATCTGGTCCTCGTCTAGGAACTTCGTCACCAAGGTTTCGAGTAGCTTGGCGACAATGCCGATCGAGGCGGGCATTAATGGCCTTTCCCTGTGGCCGTGGCAGCGGCCCCAGCGGTCGCCGTGGCACTCGCAGACCCGTTCCCGATCAACACCCCGGCCACCCCTAAGCCGATGCCTTGGAGGGCCCCTGCGGCGATCTGACCGCCCTGGCCAGCACTCTGTGACTGCCGCCATTCTGATTCCATCCAGCGGCAATCCACGTACAACTCAATGCCCTTGGCGTCCCGCTCGACTGCACAATCACGCAACCGAGACCGTGAATCATTCACCCCAAACGCCGATCGGTGTTCCACTTTTGCCAAATTCATCACACGCCCGTTGCCGAGGTCCATATCAGAGACGCAGGCCGTCAAGCCGAGCGCCATGATGGCCAAGAGGACGGCGCCAATTCCAGTCCCAGGCCCAGTCAACGGTGAGATCGGCACCACGGCTTTCGCGTTATCCGTACTCAACCCGCCCACGAGTGCCGGACCACCAAAGACCAGGCCCATAATCTCAAACCATTGGACGTTGGAGAATTGGCAGCCCGCTTGCTCCAGTATCGTTGAGGCCGCCACGGCGATTCCCGTTCCAGCAATCACGCCGCCTGCTGTGGTCTTCGGACTCCCAAACAGTCGTTGGAAAATGTTGATGATGAGATTCATGCTGCCTCCTGGTTCAGGTTGACTACTTACCTTCTTTCGCCTCGGTGCTCGGAGGCGGTGATTCTGACTTCGAGCGCATCCACATCTTGTCTGATGTCAGCCTGCTTCGTTCGTATCTCCACTTCAAATCGCTCGAAGGCGCTGCGAAGCTCCTCGTACTCATCATGGTTTTCTTTAAGGTGTCGCCACTGGGCCTTGATGTTATCGTTGATGTTGGAAAGGATGTAGCCCACAATACCAGGGACCAGGAGAGTAAGGAGAGCACAAGCCCCAAGAAAGAGACTTTTATAGCCCACGGCTCCTTGATCGCGGTCGTCATCATGTCGTGCCACATCGGGTACCCCTCATTGCGACGACTTCGCCGGTTTGATCGTGGAGCCTGGACGCTTGATACACACAAACATATAGTGCTTATAGCACTCGTCATGCTTGAGCGCGGCGGAACAGTAGGGGCATTGATAGGTTTTCCTGGTCAACGTGTCCCCAGATCCAGAATCTCTAATTCAAACGTGTCCACGCCCGACTGCTTCGCCATGAACTCGCCGTACCCGCGCTTGCTCGACACGATGATGGGCAACATGTCAGTTCCGCCAAATTCCTCGGCTATCATAACGCAACCTTTCGTCTCGGTCAGTTTGTTACCGGCATGAAATAACACATGCTCCCGTCCTGGTACCACAATTTCAAACGTCTCGCCAAAGTGCGGCGAGATGACCCGCCGACAGAGATAGCGACCAGGAGGAATACAGGAAATATCTGTGGCGTTGTTCCTCCACGGCGGCTCCATGGTCACAGCAAACGGAATCGCTCGATCACGTAACACGCCGAAGGTGCCCAGGTCTGACGATCCGACGCGCAGCAAGGTCAGCATTAGCCACGCCTCGCATCAAGATTGTACGTCGCGACCACGCGTTCGAGCTGGTGCATCCGCCCATCGAGCCGGATCTGTGCCTCCGCAATGGCGGTAATCCGCGACTGCTCAATCTCCAACATCAGCCGCAAGGCGTCCACGATCGCCAAGGCCTCGTGGGGCGGCAAGGAGACGTCACCCTGATACCGCGCCTTGAGCTGCGCAATCTTTTTGTCAAGCGGCAGGGACATCGTAACCATGGGGGCCTCCTTATCGTAGCGCCCGCGCAGCCGCAGCAGGCCTGGAGCCTGCCGAGGGGCGCTGATCAGCCGGAAAGGTGCCGCCCGTCGGAGGGTCAGGCGACTGCCCCGCGCCGCCTTGGTCGAATTCGTAGGCGCCGATGTCCCAGGCAGATCCTTGGGGACGGGAAAGACCGTCAGCATCAAGGTTGTAGGGCTGTGAGAGCGAAAACCCCAAATCAATCGCCTTGTCAGCCGTGACCGCTAGGTGAAAATCGCCTCCAGCGGAATTGACAAACGGGTTTCCGCTGCCAATCTGTATCCCTGTTTCCGCAGGAGGATTCCCGGCTGTATGATCGTAGAGGGAGTTATACGAATGCGCAATGGTGCCAGCCCCGCCCTCATTGATAAGCTGTGGCGAGGAGTTATAGAAGAGATTGTTGACAACCGTATTGCCAGATCCAGCACCTAATCCCTCATTGTTCTGGTAGAGAATAGGCCCAGCACAGTTGACGACGGTATTATTATACATGACCGTATCAATAATCGAATCGGCAGAGGTCCCCTTTAAGACTCCGTTGGGCGTCGTGCAGCCGATAAACACGTTGTTATAGAACGCGCCGTTCGTCAGGTTGCCACTGTTTGGTTCAAAGCACGGGCCGCCCCCACAATCCGCCAGCACATTATTCCTAAATATAGGGCTGATATTCGCTTCAACGTGTACGCCGTGATGCGAGCCGCTCGACCAATGCGTTTTGAAATAACTGTACTCAATGATCGGACCGGTCCCCAGTATCATCGCGCTCACCTGACATTGATCGGCATACACAAATGAGAGGACGGAACCGGCGTTGCCAGCATTGTAAAATCCTAATTGCTCTACGTCGAATGCCGCGCCAGGGCACGTAATCGCCATGTGCGTCACAACGTTACTGGGACCATGAAAGGTTACAACCTGGTAACTGCCGCCCCCTCCTGATGGAGTCAAGTAAAACCCATAAGAAGCTGTATCTGTGCCAGTTCCCGTCACACCGTCAAAGATGAAATAGCCCGACGTGCCAGGGGAGAAAAATGGATTCACGCCGCTATTCGTGAAGAGGGCTTGTGCGGCATAGGTATCAGACCATCCCGTATCGCTTCCATGAGCCGTAGAACAACTCCCTACGATCGCGATCGTAGCTTTGCACACCTTGATCGTCGTCGTCCCGCTTGGGACCGTGCTAAAATTGCTCTGTGTGGTATAGGTGCCCACAGCCACATAGTATTCATCTCCTCGAATATAGGTGGTCCCACTAGGGAATTCCGTCCACGCATCAGCCCAACTTGATCCATTGTTAGCCCCCGTGGCCCCTGCGCGAATATAATGACTCGCGGCCCACGTCTGGAGTGGGGCAAGAACGACGAGAACACTAACCACGATAGCCATCCACATCAGCAGTCTCCTACGCCAAGTAGGCTCATTGCCCTTCGACACGCACCGGCATTGGCGGCCTTGAACGTCGCAATGTACGCAGCCCAATCCACGCTGCCCGCTGTAGTAGCGCCAGCGGTTGAAGTACTAGCATTGAGCTGATCCGTCAATGCAAAATTGACTCCATTGAATGTGATCGTTCTGTTACTTACTAGAGTAAATGGACTGGTTGCCGTAAACGCCGCCGTTGAAGTGAGATTAAAGAACAAACCGAATTCGAGATCGCCAGCTTGCGGAGAGACAGAATTTGAGGTTTGCGTGGTGCCGGTCCCATCCGCTTCTGCTGACACAACATCTAATGCGGATGCAGTGGCCACGCCAGAATATTCCGACACGATACAGCCGACCCCTGTTGACCCACTCACCGTAATCGTAATGCTCGACACACTTGCCGCAGCGGCCATCGTGTAGTAGATGTTAAATCTGTAATTGCTATTAGTGTTAAATACATCACTCAATCCAGCCGCATATGTCGATCCACCAGAAGCGCCATTATCTACGACGCTTGTCACCGTCGTACCGGCGTCATGGACGAATGCCACCAAGAGAAAATTTCCAGCAGTAGGGCTATATGTTAACGTACAGGTGCTACCTGGGTTTGAAGCGGCTGTCGCAGGAGTCCCTACACGAGCCACCGCCCCCCACCCCAACCCCGGCCACAGCAGCAGCGCAAGTAGGCACCCAAGGACTGTCCGTGTGAGCATGACGCCTCCCCTCAGCATTGTGGATACACCGCCCCCACGGCGCAGAGCTTCACGTCGTAGTTGAGGTGCACGTCGTTGGCGACGACCTCGGCCACATCGCTATCGGCCTTGCCGGTCACGATCCAGCAGGTGAGCGCGTTGCTGAAATATTTACCTACGGGGAACACGGCGGCAAAGCCTGCGCCCGTGGCCGCTCCTGGAATCGGCATACTGAACTCTGGGGTATCAGTCCCAGGCGCGGTATTCGCCGACGTGTCGTTCTCACACTTGAGAAAGGCCACGGTCGCCGCCACATTGCCCGCGAGGATGGACTCGATGCGACAGGGGCCGGTACAGACGGCGTGCTTGTCCTCACCACTGGCTCCGCCCACGCTGATGTAGCGGACGGGCGGCGCGGGGATTTCGATGTTGAGGAGGGTGCCGAGGGTGGCTTTCTTGTTCCCTCCCGTGTCGTAGCGGTCGCCGCGTATCGCGGTCCCTTCGGCGTAGGTGCCGGTCGTTTCTACCACCCCGTCAGCCCGGACCTCCGCTGTCATCGCGACGGTGGAGAGGGCTAAGAGGCCAATCAATAGTCTGGTAGTGTTGTGCATACATACTCCTTTGGTGACATTATCGACAAACCTGTAATGGACCTTCCCGTCCTTCCTCTACCAGCACCGCATTCCGCTGAAGACAGACGTTCTCGACATGCTCGAAGGACCAGCCCATAAACCCGGTCCAGCCGGTGAGAATCAGGATCGTGATGAGCAACCACGTCAGCATGGGTTAGAGTTCCGCGTCGGCGGTCCAGTGAAAAATTAAACGATGATTGACTGCAAGTGAGGCACTGCCCGTCCCAGTGGGAATAAAGGATGAGTCACCGAGATTTCCATTCAATGCGGAGCCTACTAGGTCTGTTGCAAGATCAGCATTCCGTATTTGTGCATTTGCCGCACTTGGATTAAAGCAGACCATCGTGGGCACACTACGTTTTTGGACTGAAAATATATATGATGGACCGCGTACAGCAACGGCACCTGTCCCTGTTGATGCAATATGATACTCGCCTGTGCCTATCCCGATATTTTGTGCTGGCGTCGTGGCATAGAGGAACGATTTTTCATAGTACCGCTTCGCTAACGCCAACTCCTCTTGAAACGACAGAAACTGGATCGGCGTGGCCACGCTGCCGAGTTCCAGCTTGACGCCGGTGAGACGGATAATGTTTCCTATGGTATCGGCTGCATTGACTTGGTTCGTTGAGGTCGATACGTTCCCCGTGGTCCAGGCTCCGACAGTGCCGCTTGACGTGGTGCTTTTCACTAATCCAAATC
>ERZ1292632.2690-Hain-H43-01um-R2-2690-length-14481-cov-7_pt1 | contig 14481 bp, 18 predicted proteins | sample MGYA00564407_ERZ1292632 | MGnify/ENA primary metagenome ERZ1292632 (study PRJEB36523, sample SAMEA6512637) | groundwater metagenome | collected 2019-01-08 | study: AquaDiva: Metagenomics assemblies of 32 groundwater samples | reverse complement strand
ATTATCTTCGACTTCATGATTAAAAAATTTTCTTCCCCCAAAATTAAAATATGGTCTGACGCTTTTATGTTAACACGATTTCCTATGCGGTGCTCCCGGCAGGAATCGGACCTGCATAACTGGCTTAGAAGTCCAGTGTTCTATCCATTGAACTACAGGAGCATTTATTTTGCCTAAAAACTTTCAAAAAGCATTTGTTTCCAGGTCATTACTTTCCTAAACAAATCCTTTGAGCAAACGATAACGGAACATGTGCCATTATAAAGAATATTCTTTCTTTGTCCTAATGTACTTTCTTTTATATACAATTTATAAAACTGTGACTTAGGTATACCAGTTTTCTTCATCCAGAAACTTGTAACAGCTTGGTTTGAGTGTAAATTGTGTATATGCAAGGCAATTCTGAAACGGCTTTCTGACACATCACACACTTCTCTCAACCATTTCATCATAAGTTACTGTTAGATTTTTGTGGGTAGATACTATCAACTACTCTTGGCAAGTTTTTTCACGGCGTTAGAAACAGCCAGAACCACTTTTTTATCAAAAATATCTGGGATAATTTTCCCCGCTGTGGGTTTGCTGACCACGTCCGCGAGAGCTTCGGCTGCCGCCACTTTCATTTTCTCAGTGATTTTGGATGTGCGAGATTCTATTGCTCCTTTGAAAATTCCCGGATAAACAAGAACGTTGTTGATTTGGTTTGGGAAATCGGATCGACCGGAGGCGACAATGGCCGCGCCAGCGCGCTTGGCGTCAGCCGGCATAATTTCTGGTATAGGATTGGCCATTGCGAAAATAATGGCTTTCTCTGCCATAGCTTTGATATCGGATGGTTTTAACACATTGCCTTTTGAAACACCGATGAAGATATCCGCGTTTTTAAGAGCGTCCGAAAGTGAGCCAGACACATTTTGTTTATTGGTGATTTTAAGAATCTCTTTTTTCACCGAGACTAGATTCTTTCGTTTCTTATTGATTACACCCTGACTATCACAAATCACAATATTTTCCACCCCGTAATAATGAAGCAATTTTGTAATGGCAATCCCGGCCGCACCCGCGCCGTTTATAACCACTTGCACCGATTCTTTACGTTTGCGAACAACCTTTAGCGCGTTGATTATACCGGCCAACACTACAATAGCGGTGCCATGCTGATCATCGTGCATGACAGGTATATTCAATTCTTTTTTTAATTGTTCTTCGATTTCAAAACAACGCGGCGCTGAAATATCTTCCAGATTGATACCGCCAAATGTCGGGGCTATGGCCTTGACCGCAGCTATTATCTCTTCAACTTTCTGCGTGGAAAGTACGATGGGGAAACCATCGATATTGGCAAAACGCTTAAAAAGTACAGCCTTGCCTTCCATGATAGGCAACGCTCCTTCCGGGCCAATATTACCAAGTCCAAGCACTGCAGATCCGTCAGACACAATAGCCACACCGTTTTTGGTTGCGGTCATATCATAGGCGAGAGACTTATTCTTAGATATGGCGAGTGCCGGGCCGGCGACGCCCGGCGTATAAGCGATTGATAAATCATGGTGGTTATTTATAGGAAGTTTTCCAATGACCGAAATTTTTCCGCGGACTTTGCGGTGGGCCTGAACACTTAATTTTTGATAATCTTTTTTCATCATTTAATCTTGGTGAGCGGTGGAGGATTCGAACCCCCGGCCTACTGTGTGTAAAACAGTCGCTCTAACCAACTGAGCTAACCGCCCTTCCATGTCCATGTATTGGAGTAAACTCCAATGGCACGATGTTATCATATATTGTATGGTCTGTGTATGAGCACGTGGCGGAATTGGCAGACGCGCTGGCTTCAGGAGCCAGTGAGAGCAATCTCGTGGAGGTTCAAATCCTCTCGTGCTCACTTTTACAATGATTGATTTATCCACACACATTCTTTATGAAGACGGGGATATTGTCGTGCTCGATAAGCCGGCGGGCTTGATTGTGCATCCGGACGGTCGTACCAAAGAGCCGAGTGTGTCCGAATGGTTTGTAGGGAAATATCCGGAAGCTGAGAATGTGGGTGAGGATCTCGGTAATATTAAACGTCCCGGAATTGTACACAGAATAGATCGAGAGACTTCGGGCGTCTTGCTTCTTGCTAAAACAAAAATCGGACACAAAGTCTTGAAAGAACAATTTCAAAAAAGGGAAATTCAAAAAATTTACCATCTTTTTGTTTATGGCAATCTTAAAGATGATCAAGGTACCATTAATTTACCGATAGGTAGGAGTAAAGGTAATTATAGGAAATGGGAGGCGAAGAGGGAGGCCCGCCTCGCGTCGACGAGCGACCGCGAGTCGAGGCGGGAAAGAGAAGCAATCACCTATTTTAAAGTATTAAAACGTAGTTCGAAGAAAGACGTGACTTTTCTCGAAGCTAAACCAAAGACGGGTAGGACACACCAGATTCGAGTGCATTTCAAGGCACTTCATCATCCTGTTGTCTGCGACAAACTTTATGGCGGTCGTCGAGGTTTAGATAAAGATAGTGGCACGCTCGGTTTTAATCGCTTGGCTCTTCATGCCCGCGCTGTCACTTTCAAAAAAGTGGATGGCGAATCAATTACTATCGAAGCTCCGTATCCAAAGGATTTTCAAAAAGTGTTGAAAAAGCTGAATTTATAGCTATAAATTTAGGTCACCCAATTTCCTTGACAGTAACACACCTTGTGCTATAATTGAGGTAGATAATGAAGCAATTGGGCTTCTATCTGATCTTCACAAAGGAGGAAAGGATCATGCGTAAGCACGATAAGGTCCCCGCTACGAGCGGGCAAGTGGGCGAAATCGCAGGTGCTCTCGTCGGCGAGATGAACTTCTCGAAGGATGAAGCGAAGGCGATTATCGGCGAAATGGGCACGTTCCGCAGGGACGTGCGTCGGTTCTACCAACAGTATCGTAACAATATGATTGTGGATTTCTCGGCAGATCTCGATCGATGGGTAGCAGTCTACGGGAAACTTTTTGGCCAGAATCAGAAACCGAATCTCTCGGGGATTCACATCCCGAAGAGGCCGGAGAACGTTGGACCGGCGCGTCTCATCGTTGTGGTACACGAGCTCATCAAATGGTCGGGTAATTACGGTCCACTGCAAGGAGTACAAGAAGCTCTTAAAGAGCACTTTCCATGCTGGCAGTACTCGAGTGACCTGGATAAAGAGATTACCACCAACGACCGCGATCTCAGAACTGGCTCATATGCTGTGTGGGTTCGGGACGTACGCGAGGCCGACGAAGATCTCAAGAATCTCTCGGCCCATGATTTGGCTGAACAGAAGATTTCCGGAATCGTCACCCTTGAACGCCAACTTCTCGAAGCGGATTATTTCTTCGAGAAGAAAGAACATCTGGACCAGCAGAACAGAACGCTGTGTTCGGGTTCTCGCGACCGCGGTGGCGGTGTGCCGCGCGCGGACTGGGACGATCTGTTCGGCATCGGCTGGTACGATCCGTCGCATTGCGGTCCGGGCCTCCGTTCCCGCAGGGTCTGGGCCTAGCCTTTGATCTTGTATCTTGTTTCCTTTGGGCCAGTCCGTCGAACAGACGGACTGGCCCTTTTCGTGTATAATTAATTTGCGATTGTTAAATCAATCTTATGATAATGATTTGTCGCTAAATAAAACTGCTTGCCCTACTTAACACAATGCCCGTGAGTACAGCGGGAAATTCATAAATACAGAAAGGCAAGCGCCTTTCGATGTTACGGATGAAGCGGGGCAACGAAGGTTCTCGCAACCACGATGGCGATGTGCCGAACGCGAACTGGAACGATAAGTTCAACATCAACTGGTACAATCCGTCGAATTGCAATCCGAACCTCCGTTCCCGAAGTTTTACAAAAGCTCTCCTAATGGGGAGTTTTTGTTTAAGTATTTTTCCCAACCGGTAACTTCTTTTGATATTTCTTGAAGTTTTTCTTCCAATAATAAGTATGGTTTTTCTTGTATTATCTTTAGTTCCGATTCAACTCTAATTAAATATTTCAAAGTTTCCGTCTTTATTCTCAATTTTATGACTGATTCCTGTTTTTCAATCGAGACTCTTCTTAAAGATGCTTTGATGCTTAGAACAAGTAGCTTTATACAGATTTTTTCTATTACTCCGTGTAATCCGAGTTTATCGCGTTTGGGTAGTCTGTTACCAATCTGATAAATTTCCTTGTACAATGATTGGATATGGAAAATGACAGGAGCTACGAAAATTCCGTTGGGGGGGGGCTTTAGTGGAAGAATCTTTGATCATATAATTTCTGTTGAGAATTTATTCAGTGCGTGGAGAGAATTTAAGAAAAATAAGAAAAAGAAACCAGATGTTATCGCTTTTTCTCTCAATCTAGAGAATAACATTTTTGAGCTTAGGGATGAATTGACCACTGGGGACTGGATTTGTGATGGATATAAAAAATTTTCGATAAATGATCCCAAACCGCGCTGTATACACAAGGCGACTGTCAAGAATAGGCTTCTGTATCAAGCTGTTTACCGGATTCTATATCCGCTTTTTGATAAGATTTTTATCTTCGATTCCTATTCAAGTAGAAATGGAAAGGGTACTCACGCGGGTATAAGAAGATTGAATATATTTCTGCAAAAATTAAGTGCAAATTATACCAAGCCAGTCTATGCGCTCAAATGTGATGTTAGGAAGTTTTTTGGCTCTATTGATCACAAGATTCTTCTCGTCTTACTTAAACAAAAAATTGATTGTCCCGAGACCCTTGAATTACTGGAGAAAATAATTAATTCTTTTCATAAAACTCCTGGCAAAGGATTGCCTCTCGGCAATGTTACCAGCCAGATTTTCGCTAACATCTATATGAATCTTTTTGATCAGCATGTTAAGAAACAGTTGGGGATAAAATACTACATACGTTATTGTGATGATTTTGTCATACTGTCCTTGTGCCCAAGGAGTCTGATTGAACTCTTGCCGTTGTTGCAAGAATTTTTAATGATCAATTTGAAACTGATATTGCATCCAGACAAGGTGATTATTCGCAAACTTCATCAAGGTATTGATTTTCTCGGAGCAGTCTTGTTGCCGCACAGAATAGTTTCTAGAACAAGGACTGTGAGGCGTATAGTTAAAAAATCGGCGAAACTTTTACAAAAACTACAAGCTAATAAAATTACTAAAGATAGACTAAATCAATCAATCTCATCATATCTCGGCCATCTTAGCCACACCAAATCAAGAGAAACAGAACACTCATTGCATTTACTAAGAGCTAAAATGCGTAATTTGCTGAAAATCGTTTAACATGTTAGATTGATGCCCACTATGAACAGAGTAATCAGTCCGGTGAATATTGATGAGAGAAGAAAACTCGACTTTAGGTCAGGAGATACTGTGCGTATCTGGCAGAAAATTGTCGAGAAGGGTAAAACTCGTTTGCAGGCTTTTGAAGGTTTGGTCTTGGCACGCAAACACGGTCGTGAAGCGGGCGCCACTTTTACCGTTCGCAATGTCTCTTCTGGTGTGGGTGTAGAAAAAATTTTTCCGCTTTATTCTCCGGTAGTGGACAAAATCGAGGTCATTAAACGTTCCAAGGTTCGTCGCGCTAAGCTCTACCATATCCGAGAGAAAGCAGCCAAAGAGGTTAGCCGCCAAATGAGAAATCAAAGGATGGCTAAAGAGATTGATACGGAAATTGAACAAACAGTTGAAGCCGAGTAAAATTGTCGATATGCGCGGGTGTTGAAACTGGTAGACAAGCTACCTTGAGGTGGTAGTGCCCGCAAGGGCGTGGAGGTTCAATTCCTCTCCCGCGCACCATGACTAAATCTAAGTTGTATACTGGCAAGGGGGATAATGGAACGACAAAGTTTTTCAATTGCGACCAGAAACGTGTTTCCAAGAATTCCAATGTGGCAGAGGCGCTCGGGGATTTGGATGAATTAAATTCTTTTCTCGGTGTGGTGAAGATGCATAAAAAGGCTTCCGGTTTATTGGTGTCGGGTTCTAACCTTTCAAAGATTCTAGAAGAGATTCAAGAAAACCTTTTTATCATTTGTGCGCATGTGGCTGGAGCAAAGAAAAATATTACTGAAGAAAAAGTAAAGAAAATAGAAAAGATCATTGCAGAATGCGAAAAGGAACTTCCGCTGATAAAAACTTTCACCATCGCCGGAGGTACGGAGCTTAGCGCGCTTTTGGACTTTACTCGCACATTGGCAAGATGCGCGGAGAGAAGAGTGGTTGCGACAAATGATGAAGAAAGAACGATCAGTCCCGAAATACTCAAGTATCTGAATCGACTCTCAAGTTTGCTTTTTGCTCTTGCTCGACTTACTAACCTCCGCTCTGGTATAAAAGAGACTTCTCCGAGCTATAATTAGCACGCGAGCATAATGGCTTGCCATGAGCGCAAGTCGAATGGCGACTATAGTTTAGTGGTAGAACTCCAGCTTGTGGAGCTGGTCGCGAGAGTTCGATTCTCTCTAGTCGCCCCCGAATTTAGAATAAGATTTTTGTGACAAATTTTTATGGGAAGTAATACATCATATAGCTCGCCAAAAGTGGAAATGAGAAAGAGTAAAATTAGTGGGCGAGGGCTTTTTGCGAATAAATTGATCAGAAAAGGAGAGCTAATAATCAGTTTCGAAAAAGGAAAAGGAAAATTTATTAATTCTACTGAAGCAGATAAATTGTATAATGCGGGCAATGATCATATGTTACAAATAGGGGACGATCTCTTTTTTGCTGCTATTACACCGGAACAGTACGAAAATGAAGATCACATTAATCATTCTTGTGATCCAAATTTGGGTATAGACGGGAATATGAAATTTGTGGCAATGCGTGATATACAAGCAGATGAGGAACTTACCTTCGATTATGCCATGTCGGAAAGTTCAGATTACAAAATGGGTTGTCATTGTGGGAGTATAAACTGTCGAAAAATTATTACTGGCAGTGATTGGAAACGAAAAGATCTTCAAGAGAAATATCACGGATTTTTTTCTAATTATTTACAATCCAAGTTTTTGGTAAATTAGCACATGTTTTTAGTAAAAACAAAATTAGGTCCAAGCAAGATTCATGGTATCGGTGTTTTTGCGGTTCAAGATATACCCAAGGGTACGCTAGTTCAAAAATTTATAGACGGAGTCGATTTGGAGATAACGCCTGAAATAGTGAATATCTTACCCACACTTATCAAACAAAACCTGCTTCATTACGCGTATCAACATAAGATAACCGGAAATTTTATCTTAAACTCTGATGACGCCCGTTTTCTAAATTCCTCCCAGAACCCTAATTTAATAGGTGATAACACACATAAAGAAGCCGATATTGCCGCCAAGATATTGTAAAAGGTGAAGAACTTACTGTAAATTATAATGATTTTGATGCGCTGGCTTTTGAAAAACTCGGATAAATAAGTTATTACACATAGAAAAATGTTTAAAAAAGAAAAAAACATATAACTGATATACTTTGGATATGAAAAAGTTTGAATTAATTGCTTTTGATATAGACGGCACATTGACTAGGAGCAAATCGCCGCTTGAAGATAATCCTCTGATTGATACGGATATGTCCGATCTGCTTAATCGGTTAATGACCAAATATAAAGTGGCAATTATTTCTGGCGCCTCCATGAAGCAATTTGAAACTCAAATTTTGAAACACTTGAGTCAAGATGCCGATAAACTGAAAAATCTTTATCTTTTGCCCACTAATGGCACCACCCTTTGCGCTTACGAAAAGGATGGTTGGCTCTGTCCGACTCCCAACGCTCTCACTGATGCAGAAAAACAGGAAATATACATCGCTTTTGACAAAATGTTTGCTGAGGTCGGCTTTTCCATCCCCAAACGGGTGTACGGAGAAATTATTGAAGACCGTGGCTCGCAGATAACCTTTTCGGCTTTCGGGCAAAAGGCGCCAATCGAACTCAAGGAGACTTGGGATAAAGATCATAATAAACGTCGACAAATGCTATCAGTGCTCAAGAAATATTTACCAGACTTCGCTTCTCATATCGGAGGCACAACATCTATTGATGTGACAAAGAAGGGAATAGATAAGGCCTACGGTCTTAAGAGAATTCTCAAACATCTTAATGTCGCAAATGAAAAATTACTTTACATCGGGGATGAGCTCTTCCCGGATGGTAATGATGCGCCCGCGTTAACCCTGGGAGCAGAATGCCGGGCAGTCCAAAATCCGGAAGAAACTAAAGGAGTTATTTTGGAGTTATTAAAATAAGGTAGTGTATTTCACACTTGCCAATCCATGATACGCTTATCAAATATGATGTTTCCTAATTGGGCGAAGAATATTCTTTTTCTTCTGGTTTATATGATTTCTGGACTGGTGCTTGTAGTTATTATTGAGGGACTACTTTCCGGTACAGAACTTACTCCTCTCAATATCGCTATTGAACAGGTGATGACTCACATACGCACACCGTTGCTGACGACCTTCATGGTTTTTGTCACCAGGTTGGGGAATCCTGCAGTGCTTATCTCTATTGCCGCTTTTCTTGTTGTCTTGCTAATGATGCGTGGCCGTTCTTATGATGCGGCACTTTTTGCTATTACCATGATAGTAGCCGTTGTTTCTCTAACGATATTAAAAAATACTTTCCAGATTGCGCGTCCCAGCTCTCTACTCGTAGATACTAAAGGATGGAGCTTTCCTTCCGGTCATACTACGATGGCCACAACCTTCTTTTTCATGCTAGTTTATTCTTTTTTAAACCGAATGAAAACAGTTAAAGGCAAAACAGTTTTGATACTCGGTTCGATTCTCGCGGCGGTTCTTATTGGTCTCTCTCGTCTTTATTTGGGCGCGCATTGGGCATTGGATATTCTAGCCGGTATTGCTCTCGGATTTCTGTCTGTAAGTTTTACGGTGCTTATTTTTAGTGTTTTTATTGGGGATAATCGTTCGTTTCAAAATAGAATGGATTAATGTTATAATTTCTAACGTGGATACAAATACCGAAGAGTTTAAAAAAGTTTTCAAATGGGTATGGATCGTGCTTATTGTGCTCGCGCTATTTTTAGCAGTCGAAACCTTTGGAAGGCTTAAAAATCTACGCAATACCGATCCGACGTACAATTCCATCTCAGTTTCAGGTGTTGGAGAGGCGGTTTCTATACCCGATATCGCCACCTTTTCTTTCACTGTTTCGGCAGATGCCAAAGTGGCGGATGATGCCCAGAGAGAAGTGACCAAGAAGATGGACGCAATCTTATCCGGACTTAAGGCGCTTGGTATTGAAGACAAAGATATCAAAACGACCGATTATTCTCTGTATCCGAAATATACTTTTGCCCAAGCGGTTTGTTCACAAACATTTTGCCCGCCCTCCAGACAGATTCAAGACGGTTACACTGTAAGTCATGATGTTTCTGTAAAAGTTAGATCCACTGACAATGTCGGCAAGGCGCTTGCCTTGGCGGGGCAAAGCGGCGCTACCAATATCTCGAGTATAACTTTCACAGTTGATGAACCAGATAAAATATTAGACGAAGCCAGGGCCGAAGCCATCCAAGACGCGAGAGAAAAGGCCAAGCTGCTTGCCAAGGCGCTTGGAGTGAGATTGGTGCGGATAGTCAGTTTCTACGATAATACCGGTGGTGGGCCTATGCCGTATGCTATGGAAGCTATGGGAGGAGATATGATGAAAGCGGTTAGTGCTCCTGCTCCCACTATACCTACCGGAGAGAACAAGGTAATTATTAATGTAACAATAGTCTACGAGATAAGGTGATACAAAGTTGACGATGTGGATTTATATGTAGTATGATCAAAAGACGCCCGAGGGGGTGTTTTTTTAACCACAACATGAACAGACTCATAAATTATCTCAAGGATACACGTGGGGAACTTCAGCATGTGTCTTGGCCAACGCGGCGGCAGTCAATTACCTTCACAGCTGTAGTCATTGTTATCTCGATTTTAGTAGCACTTTTTCTTGGTTTTTTCGACTATGTAGCTTCTCTGGTTCTTCAAAAATTCGTTCTCTAATTTTTGAACTCATATGGCTAAACAAAAAATTTCCGAAGGTCGAAATTGGTATGTTGTTCATACCTATGCCGGGTACGAAAATGCCGTGATGCGTAACCTCAAACAGCGCATTGAATCCTTGGGTATGGAGGACAAAATTTTTAATGTTATCGTGCCGACTGAGAAAAAAATCAAAATAAAAGGGGGTAAACGGGTCGAAGAAGAAGAAAAAATTTATCCCGGCTACATTTTGGTAGATATGATTGTGACCGATGATTCTTGGTATGTCGTACGCAATACTCCGAGAGTAACGGGTTTTGTCGGTTCGGGAGTATATCCTGTTCCTATTGATAAAAAAGAAGTGGATACGCTCTTTGCCAGAATGTCGGCCGACAGAGTGACACATACCATTAATCTCTTGGAAAATGACGCGGTGCTTATAGTGGATGGTCCGTTTAAGGATCTGGAAGGTAAGGTTTCCGAAATTGACGAAGAACGGGGGAAGGTGAAGGTTCTGGTCAATATGTTTGGTCGCGAAACTCCCGTCGAACTTGATTTCTTGCAAGTGAAGAAAATTTAACGTATTCTAACAGTCTATTTTTATGGCAAAGAAAGTTGTAAAGGTGCTAAAACTTCAGATCCCGGGCGGACATGCCGTGCCCGGTCAACAGCTCGGACCGGTGCTTGGTTCCGCCGGTATTTCCATTGGCGAATTTGTTAAGCGTTTTAATGACGAAACTAAGAATCGCGTAGGCGAAACGGTGCCGACCGTGGTTCAAATTTTTGATGATAAAAGTTACAAACTAACATATAAGACTGAACCAGCGGCCGCTTTAATTCTTAAAGCTTTGGGTAAAGAGAAGGGTTCGGGCACGCCTAATACTTCTAAAATTGGCACTCTCTCTAAGCCGCAATTAAGAGAAATTGCCAAAAAGAAAATGACCGATCTCAATGCCAGTGATGTTGAAGCGGCTATGAAAATAATTTCCGGCACCGCCAGAAGTATGGGGGTAGATATAAAATCATAATCAGTTTTATTTTTCCAGTATCAGGTAAGAATATTTTAACCCTTCAAATTCACCGGATTCTTCCGAGATTTTTTTTGTAAATAGTTTTGAGTAATCTGGGAAAAAGACATCGCCATCCGCATCAATATTCACTAAGGTTACGTACAATCTGTCCGTTACCGGCAAGGTTTCTTTATAAATTTCCGCGCCGCCTATAATAAAAATTTCTTCTTGATCGAATTCTTTCGCTTTTTTAATCGCCTCGGCTGCCGAGTGGACAATTATGCATCCTGGGATTTTCAGGTTTGTGTCTCGAGTGATAATGATATTCGTTCTATCTGGAAGAGGTCTGTTTATGGATTGATAAGTTTTTCTGCCCATGATTATGGGATGGCCGGTGGTCAATTTTTTGAATCGCTTAAGATCGTCCGGTAAACGCCAGAGAAGAGCGTTGGCCTTGCCTATGACCATGTTTCTGGAATGCGCAACTATGATACTAATACGAGGTTTTGTCATCTTTTACGTATTCTTAACCTTAGCATATACTTTACCCACCATAATAATCAATTACACAAAATGTCCGGTCAGTATGAAATTGAAATAAAAAGTCTTCTCGGTAATCCAGAAAGGGCCTCAAACTTGAGGAAAAAAATCAAAGAAAAAGGAGGTGTTTTCCTGGGCGGGCACAAACAACTCAATCATTATTTTGTAATATCTGATATTGAAAAATTTAGGGATATGCTCTTGCCTAAAATAGCAAAATCCAAAAAAGAAATATTTGAAAAAATTCTTGCCGATGGGAAAGATTTCTCCGTTCGCACACGCGAAGCGGACGGCAAGGTTATTTTGGTGGTCAAAGCCTCAATCGGTTCCGATACCAGCGCCAACGGCGTTTCTCGCATGGAATTTGAGTCAGAGATGAAGATGACACTCAACGCGCTGGACAAACTTCTTCTGGATGCCGGACTCCAATATCAGGCCAAATGGTCGCGAGAAAGAGAAGAATATAAGTTGGGCGATATCAATATCTGTCTCGATAAAAATGCCGGTTATGGGTATCTCGCGGAATTTGAGAAAGTGGTAACAGACCGTACGCTAGCCGATACTATCAAAAAAGAATTGCTCGGGCTTATGGAAGATTTCGCAGTGGAAGAATTGTCTCAAGACCGTTTGGAGAGAATGTTTACGCATTACAACAAAAATTGGCGGGATTATTACGGGACTGATAAGATATTTAATATTACCTAAAATGTTTTTATCCGATATAGATATTAAGAAGGCGGTCAAGAATGGAGAGATAATTATCTCGGATTTTGATTTGTCGCGATTACAGCCCGCAAGCTATGACATTCTTTTGGGCAACAAATTCATGCTGACCGATTCTCACAGCATAGACGCTATAGACCCGGTAAAGAAAAAATTTGCCAAGACCAAAGATGTGGTGTTGGAGAAGGGCGAAACTTTCATTTTGCATCCCGGAGTCAGTATTTTGGGCATCTCTGTTGACTACTTTGGTTCTGAGAAGTATGTCATACAGCTGCACGGTAAATCCAGTTTGGCCCGCATCGGACTCATGGTTCACAATACGGCCGGTTTGATTAATCCGGGGCATTTTTTACGTATCACTTTTGAGCTTTGTAATCTTAACGAAGTTCCTATTGTTTTGACTCCGGGTATGCCAGTAGGTCAATTAACTTTTTCGCAGATGGTAACCTGGCCGGAGAAAAGCTACAAAACACATAACAAATATGTGAATGATAAATGGAAGATCGAAAATCCTCCTAAAAATGTTTCAAAAAAAATAAAAAATGCCAAGAAAAAATAGCGCAAACAATCAAAAACATCCGGAATATCAGTACCTGGATTTATTGCGAGACATTCTTGATAATGGATTTGAAAAGCACGAGTTTAACTCGGGAATTGCCATTAAGAGTGTCTTTGGCCGCAGTATGCGCTTCGATCTTTCTAAAGGGTTTCCGTTGTTAACCACTAAAAAAGTTTTTTTGCGGGGAATAATTCACGAGTTGCTCTGGTTTTTGAGAGGTGATGTAAACATCAAGTATCTTGTAGACAACGATGTGCATATCTGGGATGACTGGCCCTACAAAGAATACAAGAAAAAAATGGATATGGGGGCAGTTCCGGCATTGTCTCAAGATGAATTTATCAACAAAATAAAAGAAGATAGCCAATTTGCCGAGAAGTGGGGTGAGCTTGGTCCTGTGTATGGACGACAGTGGAGACGTTGGCTCGCGAGCGATGGTCGGGAAATTGACCAAATAGCGTGGGCGATAGAAAAAACGAAGAAATATCCTGACAGAAAGCACGTGGTTGTCTCGGCGTGGAATCCCGAATATATATACGAAATGGCCAAACCAGGCATCTCCATGGCTATTCCGCCATGTCACACCATGTTTAACATAAATGTGATCAACAATAAGTTATCACTGCTTCTTTACCAAAGAAGCGCGGACACATTTTTAGGAGTGCCTTTTAATATCGCTTCCTATTCTCTCTTAACCATGATGCTTGCCCAAGTATGCGGATATGAAGTTGGAGATTTCGTACACATGTTAGGAGATACGCATTTATATGGCAATCATTACGAACAGGCGAAGGAACAGTTAACAAGAGAACCAAGGCCATTTCCTACCATGAAAATCAATCCGGACACCAAAGAAATAGACAGATTCAGCCCGGAAGATTTTATTTTGGAAGGGTATGACCCGTATCCTCCTATAAAAGGTGAAATCACAGTGGTTGGAGGATTCAACGAGAAGGATAGGAAAGATTTCTCATTTAGTAAAAAATCATGAAAGATAAGGAGATAGGCAGATTCATAGCACAAGAAAAAAAACGACAAGCTGAAGGATTGGAGCTAATTCCGTCTGAGAATTATGTTTCTAATGATGTCTTGGAAGCAAATGGTTCAGTATTTACAAATAAATATTCTGAAGGATATCCAGGTAGAAGATATTACGGTGGTCAAGAATTTACTGATGCTGTCGAACGTATAGCGATTGCACGAGCTTGCGAATTATTTAATTGCAAGTACGCCAATGTTCAGCCTCATGCGGGAGCAATGGCCAATATAGCAACTTATTTTGCATTAATGGTTCCAGGCGATACGATCATGGGGATGGATTTGTCGCACGGGGGACACTTAACACATGGCAGTCCCATGACGGAGATTAGTAAGATTTTTAAATTTGTTCGTTATAAGATGAAAAATGTGGAGACTGGCGAAATCGATTATGATAATATGTTGCGAATTGCCAAGCGAGAAAAACCGAAAGTGATTTTGGCCGGATTTTCCGCATATACACGTGAACTTAATTATGCCAAGTTTTCAGCAATTGCGAAAAAAGTTGGGGCCATTGCTGTTGCTGATGTTGCTCATATTGCCGGTCTTATTGTGGGAAAAGTTCATAAAAATCCTTTTGATTATGGATTTGATGTCATGACTACTACTACACATAAAACACTG
>ERZ1292632.2689-Hain-H43-01um-R2-2689-length-14483-cov-3_pt1 | contig 14483 bp, 13 predicted proteins | sample MGYA00564407_ERZ1292632 | MGnify/ENA primary metagenome ERZ1292632 (study PRJEB36523, sample SAMEA6512637) | groundwater metagenome | collected 2019-01-08 | study: AquaDiva: Metagenomics assemblies of 32 groundwater samples | reverse complement strand
TGATGCCAAGGGGCCGGGAAATAATCCTGTGCGGATCTTCGGGGGACTCTTGGGCATAGCGAGTCCGGAGCTGCCGGTCGTGAGCCGCGTGGACATCCTTCCTGCCCTTGGCGCGAATGCAGGCGCGCTTAAGGGCGGCGATAAGTTTGGCATAAAGTTATATGACCAGAATGGCCAAGTCATAAAAAATGGTTTCCAAGCGGGCGTAAAGAGTGTAGGATTCCAGCCAACAATTATTCTAAAAAGCTCGCGCAGCGAAAAAATTTGCGCGAAGTCCACTTTGGGCGGCGTCTTTGCGCGCTCGACTGACGGTTACACGCCGGTCAAATACAATTTTTCCTACAGAACCGTAAACGGGGTTTTACAAAATGTATCGACTGAAGATTTGGGCTATTTCGTAGTTACTTACTATCCCTTGAACGCGCTTGCTCCTGGCGTAACTTCTAATGAAGACCCTTTCGTGCCAGTGGGCAACTGTGGCGGTACTGAATTTTCAGTTGACCAGGCGATGCTGGGCGGCACTGTGTCTTGGCAAACAGAAGTTGCAGGTATTTCGAAAACAATGGTGGCAACTGCGAAAACATTAAACCAGCGCTTGTTCACAGTGGCTCCCGGAACCGAACTTTCCACTAACAATACGAACCCGTTTGGCTTAAGAATCGTGGGACCGGCTTATGTCGTGCCGGGAGAACCCCAACAGATCAGGATTTTTAACGCGAATATTTCCACCAGCACGCCGGTAAAAATCTCTTACCCAAATTTACCTGCGGGCCTGACAGCCTCGCTGGGTTTCAACGTGTTAGACACTTTAACTGCGGCTAAGCCTACGAGTTACTACAACCTCAATTCTTCTCCAACTACCGCCGCTGGCGATAAGACAGTAACGATTAGGGCCGAAGGCGGCGGTGTAACCAAAGACTATGCGTTGAACGTAAAGGCGCCGGTTTGCCGAGGCGAACCGACCACGGTGAGCAGCGGCGGCACTGTGAATATAAAAACTTGTTTTGCTGATGCAAATTCGCGGGTTCCCCTGGGTTATGAAATAGATTACAGCGGCATCTTGCGCAGTTCTAATCTGGCCGTTTATGCGATTGAAGGGGATACGCCGTCAGAATGGAGGGATATTTTCCGGGGTGCCGCCCGTTTCAAATACCTTTTAAGCTCGCCGATCGTTACCAAGCCCACTGGTATAATTGCCCAAGGCAGTTTCTATTATTGGATCGCCACTCCGCCGGATGGTCAGCCGTTCGCTTCAAATTATTACCTGGTTGCGACAATCTTTGACGACGAAACAGGAGCTTTACTGGGGGAAGACACTGGTGAAGTTGTGGCCTGGCCGCACGCAGCCCCGCCGGCAAACTGGCAGGAGATCGGGGATTGGAAGGTTTTCAGGAATTACTAACCTATCACAAATGCATGATTATTTATTTAGGAGCCGATCATCGCGGCTTCGCTCTAAAGGAGGAGATCGAAAAATTCCTGCGCGGTGAAGGTTATGAAGTGGGGGATTTAGGCGACGAGGTTTATAACGCGGAGGACGACTTTCCCTATTTTTCCGCGCCCGTGGCAAAAAAAGTGAGCGAAGATCCGATAAATTCACGCGGGATTGTCGTCTGCGGTTCGGGCGTGGGCGTCATGATCGTGGCCAACAAATTCAAAGGCGTACGCGCGGCGACCGGAATGTCGCCCGATCATGTCCACGCCGCGCGGCACGATGAAGATATAAATGTGCTTGCCTTGGCCGCGGACTTTACCGACCAAGAAACGGCCAAAAAAATGGTGACGGTATTTTTAACGACGCCTTTCGGAGGCGACGAGCGCTACCGCCGACGCCTCGATGAAATAAATTCGCTCGAGCACAATGCTTGAGGTTTTGCCGGTTGTAAATTGTCCCTACGGAGACGACGACTGTGCTCTGGCCAAACTTGCCAAGATCGAAAAATTTTCTAAATGGATTCACCTGGACGTGGCCGACGGAATTTTTACTTTCAACAAAAGCTGGGGCAGTCCGGCGGCCTGGCAAAAACTGCATTCGCCGTTGAAGCTCGAAGTTCATCTGATGTTTGCGGAGCCCGAGACGCAAGTCGAAGCTTGGCTTAAGGCGGGCGCCAAGCGGATCGTGGTTCATGCGGAGGCGCTCGAGAAAAGCGGCAGCGCTGATTTCATTCTCAAAAAATGCGCTTTGCATAAGGCAACTCCGATTTTGGCCTTGAATCCGGAAACCACCTTGGAGATGGCAGAGCCGTTACTCGCGCTTTTCCAAGATTTCCAGGTATTTGCGCAAGCGCACCCCGGACCCGCCGGCCAGCCCTTCCTCATAAATGTTCTACCTAAAATGAAAATGCTGCGCGCGCGTTTCCCTGATGCTATAATTGAAGTCGACGGCGGCATTGTGCCCGAGACGGCGGCAAAGGTGCACGCCTCGGGCGCCGATACCGTCGTTTCCGGTTCCTATATTTTTAAAAGTGATGATCCGAAGCAGGCGTATGAAGCGCTAAAACGAAGCTAAACTAAAACTATGGAAGGACTGCATGAAAAAAAGATCCAATTTTTAGAAACAATGGCGAATACGCTCCGCGAAGACGTGATCCGCATGGTTAAAGGCGCGGGCTCTGGTCACATTGCGGGGCCCTTGGCGATGGCCGATATTTTCGCCGTCATGTATTTCCATGTTTTGCGCCATAATCCCAAGCGTCCCGGCTGGGGCGAGCGCGATCGCCTGGTCCTGTCGAATGGCCATATCTGCCCCGTGCTTTATGCCGCGCTTGCGCGTTCAGGTTATTTTCCCGTGGAAGAGTTGAAAACTCTGCGTCAGCTGGGCACGCGGCTGCAGGGCCATCCGCACAGGAAGGTTTTGCCGGGCGTCGAAACCACTTCCGGTCCTTTGGGTTCGGGCTTGTCGCAGGCTATCGGCATGAGCTTAGCCGCCGGGCTTGACCATAAGAAGTACCGCATTTATTGCCTGATGTCAGACGGCGAACACCAGGAAGGAAATCTATGGGAAGCGGTTATGTTTGCGGGAAAGAATCAACTAAGCAACATCACGGCCGTCATCGACCGCAACAACATCCAAATCGACGGGTTCACGGAAAATGTAATGCCGTTGGAGCCGCTGCGGGCAAAATATGAAGCTTTCAATTGGCATGTGCTCGAAGTGAATGGGCATGATGTGCGCGATTTTGTCTCTGCCATTGCCGAAGCGCGAGCCATTTATGAAAAGCCAACCGTTATTATCGCTCACACGATCGCAGGCCGAGGAGTAAGTTTTATGGAAAAAGATTTTCTCTGGCATAGCAAGCCTTTCAAGTCCGGTGAAGCGGAAGCCGCCTTGAATGAGTTAAGGACTTTAGGAGGGAAGATCAAGAGCGAGCATCAATAGATGGGAGGAACGCAAATATACTTGGATTGGGCGCCGAAAGCGTTCTTTTTGGCTGTTTTGGCCGTGATGGCCTTAAAATACATTTTACGCAGCCGCAATGCGCAGGAGGAAATAACTTATCCGTGGCTGCGGCTCACATTTTTTCGGCTTACGGTTGCACTGCTCGTTTGGCGGATCTTATTCGCCGTGAGCCAAATGTATTTGCAGTATTTAACTTGGTCGGCCGAAGGAAATATTTTGGGCCAAAGATTGCTGCCGCCTTACCAATCCTGGAATTATTTTTTGAGGTTTTCGCTGGGGCGTTTTTGGCTAAACATACTCATTGCTTTCGCAGCGGCTTTGATTTTTTACATTTTCCTGCGTGTGCTTAAAGAATGGACGCCGCGCTTTTTTGAGACGGAAGAGCCGGAGCTCGGATTTTCGGCCGCATTTTTATCCGGCTGGCCGGGTTTTGCGATTTTTTTTCCGCTCGTTTTCATTTTCATCATTGTCGTTTCGATCTCCCGCCTGCTTATATGGAGACAAGCTTATACGACCTTGGGCGGCGCCTTCATTTTAGCGGTTCTGGTACAGGTTTTCTGGGGAGAAAAATTTATCCAGCTCTTTAAACTTTTCGTTTTGCGTATTTAAATAAAATGCCCAGGGTCGGGAGACAAAAAGGATTTTCGCTTTTGGAAATTTTAATCGTGGCAGCGATGCTTGCTGTTTTGGGCCTCGTGGTCTGGGGCGGCAACGGAAGGGTCACGTCAAATCTGGCTTTTCGCACTGAAGCCGACAACGTGATCACGCAATTGCGTTCGGCCCAAGCCAAGGCCCAAGCGGGCGAACTTAGCTCGCGCTGGGGCGTTCATTTTGTAAACGGCGAGCGAGATTATTATGAATTGTTTTCGACCGCCAGCGAGTATTTAAGCTCAAGCACGATCGTGCACGAAACTGTTTATTTGCACGGAGCGACTTTATTCATTGATCCCACTGAAGGCGCCAGTTCGACTTTGGTTTTTGAGCCGATTTCGAGCAAAACAAGCGGCGGCAGTATTACCCTGGGCTTTTGGGGAGAAACCAGGATAATTACGGCCACCACTTTGGGCCGCATATATTGATAGCCGTACACTTGAGTATGCTAAAATAGAAAGGTAAATGTTAAATCCCGAGGCAAAACTGAATCCGAAAATTTTTGATGAAGACGTGGAGCAGCGGCCGACACGAGCCGGTTACGGCGAGGGGATCGTCGAGGCCGGCGAGGCGAATCAGAATGTGGTCGCGCTTTGCGCTGACCTTACCGAATCCACGCAGACGATGGCTTTCGCGAAAAAGTTCCCCGAACGATTCTTTGAGTGCGGTGTGGCCGAGCAAAACATGGCCACGATTGCCGCCGGCTTGGGCGTGAGCGGGAAAATCCCGTTTATCGCTTCCTATGCGACCTTTTCGCCGGGACGGAATTTGGAGCAGATCCGCACCACGATTGCTTATAACGATGCGAACGTCAAGATCGCCGGCCACCATGCGGGAATTTCGGTGGGTCCGGACGGAGCCACACATCAGGCGACGGAGGACATCGCGATCATGCGGTCCCTGCCGAATATGCGGGTGCTCGCGCCCTGTGACGCAATCGAAGCGAAGAAAGCAACGGTAGCCGCCGCCCAAATTTGGGGTCCGGTCTATTTGCGGTTCGCGCGCGAAAAATCACCCGTGCTGACAACCCGAGAAACTCCTTTTGTGCCAGGCAAAATTCAAGTTTTTTGGGAATCGCCCAAACCAAGCGTGCTTATCCTTGGCTGCGGCGCGCTGCTTTATCAGTCGCTTTTGGCCGCGCGGGAACTGGAAAAAGAAAAGATTCAAGTGTTAGTTGTTAACTGCCACACGGTTAAGCCTTTGGATGAAGAAAATATCATTAAATTGGCCGAGAAAGCCGGTGCGGTTGTGACGGTGGAAGAACACCAAATAATGGGCGGCTTGGGCGGTGCGGTTGCGGAGCTCTTAGCTCAAAAATCACCCATGCCCATGGAATTTGTTGGCTTAAAGGACGTATTTGGGGAATCGGGTCCGCCGGAGGAGTTGCTCAAAAAATACGGGATGAGCGTAAAAGAAATTATGGCGGCGGCGAAGCGGGCTAAACGGCGCGCAGGTTAAGCCTGCCCGTATGAACTCGCGATACGCGATCTTAATTTTTCTCACGGTAGTTTTTATTTTTTCTTTCAATCAATTCAAGGAAGCTGACAGCTTTTATCATCTGAAGACTGGACAGGCGATTTGGGAAGCAAAAGCGATTCCCCAAACCGATATTTTTTCCTTTACGGCCGTCGGCCGGCCCTGGGTTACGCATGAGTGGCTGGCGGAAGTGATATTTTATTTGCTCGCAAAAATAAGTTTATGGGCAGTGATCTTTTTTATTGCCGGTTTGTCCGTCGCAACTTATTTCTTGCTGTGGCTGCGTTCACGTTTACTAGGAGCTTCTGCGGAGTGGACGGTGCTCGCGCTCCTCGTCTTCGGTCTTTTAACCTTCGAGCTTTGGATACCTCGTCCGCAGGTATTCTCATTTTTCTTGGCGGCGCTTCTGCTTCTGCTTTTGGATTCTTACCGTAAAACCGGCAGAGCGAAATATATAACCGGTTTACCGATCTTGATCTTGCTTTGGGCAAATATGCATGCCAGTTTTCTTTTAGGCTTGATCATAATCCTTTTTTATGCGGGCTATGAGCAAGCTACAAAAAAACCGGTTCGTTTGCTCTGGCTTACTTTTGGCAGTAGCTTATTTTTATCTTTTTTAAACCCGAACGGTTTTCGGATTTATACATATGCGTGGGACATCTTGCCGGCTGTAAATGCGCTTTCGATTTTGGAGTGGAAGTCGATCGTCTACTTTTGGAGCAAGCCCCAAGTGAAAGTTTTTCTGGTTATGATCTTTATGACTTGGGGCGGGCTCGTTTATCTGCGGCGATCCAAAATCAAAGAGCACGCACTCCCAATACTTTTAATTAGTGTTGCCGCCATTTTGCCGCTCGTCGCGATTAGGCATGTGGGCTTTTGGCCGGTTATTGCTGCGCCGCTTGCCGCTGCGGCGCTTACCGAATCCACGAAGTTGCGGGAATTCGCCGCCGGTAAAAATTTTCGGATCGGTTTAATCATTTTTTCCGTTTTCTTGATTACTGTGCGTTTAACCCAGATCGACTCAAGGCCTATTAACAAGCTCGCGCTGCCGGTTCAAGCGGCTGATTTTGCGGCGAAAGCAGGGATTAAAGGGCCGCTCTTTAATTTTTACAATGATGGAGGATATCTCATTTGGCGGTTATGGCCTGGCGAAAAAGTTTTCATTGATGGCCGCTCCGAAGTTTACGACGAAGAGACAGTCAATGATTACAAAGCCATAACTGAAGTTAAGGACGATTGGCAGGCTTTACTCGAAGAAAAGTATGGGATTGACTTTGTGATTTTTTCATATCGCAATGTTTTAAATTATGAGGCCAGCAAACGCTTTGCCGAAGGCCTGCTCGTGGAGAATTTCGCGCTCATTTATTGGGATGATACAGCCCTGATTTTCGTAAGCGATACGCAAACCAACCGCAGTTTGATCGATAAATATGCCTTGAGCCATGTGGAGCCGTTCCGCGATCCCGAAGGCATACCCCTAAGCGAGAAAAAAGACGCTTTGCGGGAACTGCAAATTCTCTTGGATCGGCAGCCGGAATCGCAAGTCATACGGAAATATACAGAGCTTCTGCTTAAAAATCAGTAATTATTGTATACTAAAAATAATGTACGATGTGGTCACAATCGGCACGGCGACTCGCGATGTTTTTTTGCGTAGCACGTTTTTTAAGGTTCTGCGCGACCCCAAACATTTGCGCAGGTTGGGATTCCAAACGGGGGAAGCCCAATGCCTGGCTTTGGGCGGCAAACTGGAGGTGGGCGCGCCGGTCTTGACTTTGGGCGGCGGCGCCTTGAATGCGGCGGTTACGTTTGCTCGCAGGGGCTTGCGGGCGGCGGCACTGGTTAAGATCGGCAAAGATCCGAACGGTGAGGCGGTGCTTAGGGATTTGAAACAGGAAAAAATTTCGCCGCTTATTCGTTACGACCAAAAGCAAATGACCGCTTACTCGGTCGTCTTGCTCTCGCCGGGGGGAGAGCGCACGATTTTGCACCATCGGGGCGCTTCCGAAGATTTGACCACCAGTGAAGCGAATTTTAAAAATGTGCGGACGAAGTGGATTTATGTAAATCCGGGAAGGATTCCATACAAGGTAATCAAAAAAATAATTTTCGGTTGGAGCGAGCGTGGGGCTCTGGTGGCCATGAATCCATCCGCGCATTATCTGAAATTTGGAGTAAAAAAACTCGCCCCTTTGCTTAAAAAAGTTTCTGTCCTTATTCTCAACCGCGAAGAGGCGGCGGCGCTTACCAACGTGCCTTATCGGGAAGAACGCCGGATTTTCAAGCGTTTGGATGAACTCGCGCCGGGCGTTGCGGTCATGACGGAGGGCAAGCGTGGCGTCATGGTCGCGGATGGCAAGTTTATTTATCATGCAGGCACCTTCAAAGAAAAATTTGTGGCTGACCGCACCGGCGCCGGAGACGCTTTCGGCAGCGCTTTTGTCGCAAGCCTGATTAAGAGCAGAGCCAATCCTGCACGTGGTGTTACTGCGGGTCAAATTCGAGAAGCAATTCGTGCAGCTTCGGCAAACGCAACTTCAGTGGTGGAAGCGATCGGGGCAGAGCAAGGCATCTTAAAGAGCAGTGGATTTGCTGCTCCGCGCTGGCGCAACTTTAAGATCGACACAAGACGCGCTTAAATGGAAATTCCTCCCGAATTAAATAAAATCTCTGCAATTCTGCGCGCAGATAAGCGGGAGCTAAAGTCGGTGATCGACCGGTTGGCTAGCCTTACCGGCAAGACGGATGTTCTCCAAAAGATTACTGCCGAAAACGATGATTTGATGATTAACCGGCTGTTTTCGATCGGCGTGCCTCGCGAATCGAGCGCCAAGGAAGTTTATGAGGCCTTAATCTCCAAGATCGAGGCGGATGACTATCAGATTTTTAAAGCTCTGGATGAGCCCAATTTCCGGAATTCCGCAGCCTGCGAACACGTCGGAGACATAGCCAAAAAAATCGTCAATCCTCCGAGCGGTTACTTTTTGAAGCTTTCCAAGGCGGAGGAATTTTTGGCCAAAGAGCCGCCGCAGCAAATTCTCAAGTGTTTAGGCTATGATTCGGTGCGAACGATGCTGGCTCACGAGGATATTTTTGAGATTATGTCCGCCTTGCGGGTTGTCGAGGGGAGCGATTGGCTAAATGAAGTGTTTTTCAAGCAATATGAATCGCTTTCGCCGGACGATTTTGAAGAGCGTGAGATCAAGGTCAAGGCTTTGAGCGAAAGATGGAGCAAAGAATCTGCGCGGTTCGTCGTGAAGAAAAAGCATAACATCAGCCATTTAAAGGAATTGGGAGTAGTTTTTGTGATGCCTGCGCTTTTAGGCATTTCGGGCGAACTTTTGCGCATGTTCGCTTTGATGCTACATTATTTATATGAAGTACCGTTTTATTCGGATCTATTCCGTTTACTGCACCAGGATGAAAAAAATTTCAGCCGTAATTTTGTTTCGCTTCTGCGCGGCGATGTCTGCGAACATCTTCCGGAGGCCAAGCCGGGCCATTCCGCGTGGCTGGTTGTCCAGCGCTATTTGGCCAAGGACGATGAAAACGACTGGCGGCTTTTCTTTCCGCACGTGAATCCCGAGGCGATTCATTGGGCGAAAGCGGAAAGGAATCTTGCCCAAATCGGCATGCGGCTCAATGGTTTTGCGCGCGATCTGCTTTTCTGGGACAATTTGGGATGGGTAGGCGATTATTTCAAAGATGAAACCGGAGCGCCGCTGCTTGTCAGCTTTAATTTGGTGGACACGGTGATGTCTTTGGTAAAGCAAAAAGAAATGTCGAAATATCTTTACCATCATCAGGAAGCTTTGTGGAACAAGCTTTTTGCCGAGTATATGGGCGAAGCCGAGCTGGAGCGTTATTGCCGGGATAATCTGCTTAAAGGTTATTTTGAGCTATGAAATCCTTGCGCGAAGAACTGGAAGCGGCGCGGGCCCACCAGGCGGCCATCGGCCATTTTAACGTCTCCGAGTGGTCAGCCGTAAAAGCGATTATGGAAGCCGTGCGTGAAACCGGCCTTACGGCCATGATCGGAGTTTCGGAAGGTGAACGGGAATTCATGAGTATCCGAGCACTGGCGGTTTTGATCAAATACTTCAGGGAAGAACTGGGATTGCCGATATACTTGAACGCCGATCACACGCATGATTTGAAGAAAGTGGAAGAAGCGGCCAAGGCGGGAGCCGACGAGATCTTATTCGACGGTTCCAAGCTTGCGTTTGAAGAAAATTTGAAAATGACCAAGCGCGCGGTGGAAATCGCGAAAACTTTTAATCCCGCGGTTTTGGTTGAAGGTGAATTGGGCTACATCGGCAGCTCTTCGGAGATCATGAAGGAGTTGCCGGCCGATGCTTCCTTGAAACCAGAACTTTACACGACGCCCAAGGAAGCCGAACAGTTTGTCCGCGAGACTAAGATCGATGTTCTAGCTCCGGCCGTGGGCAATATGCATGGCCTGACGGTCAAAATGGCAGAAGGCAAAGCCTGGAAGCATCTGGATTTAAAACGGATCAAAGACATCCACACGGCCGCGGGATTGTTTTTGACTTTGCACGGGGGTTCGGGGACAGCGGATAAAGATTTTGTAGGCGCGGTTAAGGCTGGCATCACTATCGTCCATATAAATACAGAAATCAGATATGCCTGGCGCAAGGGAGTGGAAGCAGGATTAAGATCCCATCCGGAAGAAATTGCGCCGTATAAAATTTTGCCCAAGGCGGTAGAAGCAATGAAAAATATCATTGCATCTCGCCTCAAGCTTTTCCAGGCGGGGGATTAGTTTTAGCTCGATATTGTCAAAATAAGCAGGTTTTGCTAAGCTAAAGGGGTTCTTTTGTACCCTTTCGGGGGCTTTCATCGTTTTACTTATTGAATTTCAAAATGGAATTATCCGTAACAGAACGCATAAAATTTGGCAAAGCGTCAAATGCTCTTCGCGCCGAAGGGCTTATTCCGGCCGAGCTTTACGGGCGTGATTCGGCAAACTTACATCTTGCGGTTAAGGGCAATGAATTCCGCAAGGTCTTCGCGGAAGCGGGGGAAAATACGATCGTAAATTTGCAGTTCAACGGCAAAACAATTCCGGTTTTGATCCACGACATTCAGAAAGATTATCTGCATGACGAGATAATCCACGTGGATTTTTACCGGGTGCGCATGGATGAGAAGATCACCGCGCGGGTTCCACTGGAATTCACGGGTGAATCACCGGCCGTCAAAGAACAAGGCGGTGTTTTAAATAAAACCATGTCCGAAGTTGAAATCGAAGCTTTGCCGAAAGATTTGCCGCATCGTTTACAGGTTGACCTCACTCCTTTGGTTGAGCTTAACCAAAGTATTTATATAAAAGACATTCAAGTTCCCGCCGGGGTGGAATTGGCCGTAGACCCGGAAACAGTCGTTGTAACGGTGACACCGCCTCGCAAGAAAGAGGAGGTGGCTCCCGCGCCTGTGGCGGATGTAACCCAGGTGAAGGTTGAAACGGAAGAAAAGAAAGCCGAACAGGAACAGGATGTGAAGGAGGAATCGACTCCGGAGTAAGAAATCCTTCTAAGTTAGGTCATTTATTATATATGTTCCACAGATTAAAGCCGCAACGCGTCCTGGATGTTCAGCGTGCTCGCGGGGAGGTATTTGCCGGAATCGCGAAGCGGATAAATTTAGGCAGTAAACGGAGTAGTTCATTGCCCTGGCAAAAATTGTTCCGAGCCGGGGTTTTGCTTTTTGCCATTTGGACTTTTTTCGGAGCCGTCGCCGCTCCCACCATTCAAACTTTAGCCGCCAGCACTCCTCAAGAGGAAAGGGAAGAGCTGGAAAACCAGCTGCGGGAGCTTGAGGCCCAGATCGGACAATATGAACAGCAGATCTCAAGCTATCGCAAGCAAGGCAGCACGTTGAAAGGCGAAGTCGACAGGCTAAACAGCAAGATTTCCAAGCTTAACCTCCAGATCAAGGCTATCAATCTCACACTTACACAATTGGACAAAAAGATCACGGAAACGCAGTACCAGATCAACGTGACGGAAAGCAATATCGAAGATCATCGGCAAGCTTTGACAAATCTTTTGCGCAATCTTTATCAAAGCGATCGCGCCAACATGATGGAAATATTTTTGAAAAATCCCAAGCTTTCGGATTTCTTCACGGACTTGAACAATATCACTTTGCTGCAGGGGAATTTACGGATCACCATCGAAGAAATAACCGCGCTGCGGGACAAGCTTCAAGATCAACGCGAACAGTTTTCGCTCGCCCGCGCCGATGCTTCGACATTGAAGAGCTACCAAACGGCACAACGGCTGGAAGCCGACCAGACAAAAAGACAAAAAAATGATCTTTTAGTCGTGACGAAGGGGCAGGAGACGAAGTACCAGGGTCTTTTAAAACAAACAAAGGAAACGGCTGCGCAAATCAGAAGCAGAATTTTCCAGCTCTTGGGCGGCGGACAATTGAGTTTTGAGCAAGCTTATGAATTTGCGAAATTAGCCGGCAGCGCTACCGGAGTGCGCCCGGCTTTAATTTTGGCCGTGCTCGACCGCGAATCCGCCTTAGGGAGGAACGTGGGGCGCTGCAGCTATAAAACAGCCATGAGCCCCAAAAACCAGGAAATTTTTTTGAAGATCACGGCTGAATTGAATTTGAGTCCTGATTCAATGATGGTTTCTTGCCCCAACGCCGACGGTGTTTACGGCGGCGCGATGGGACCCGCCCAATTCATTCCTTCGACTTGGATACTCTATCGTGATTTGATTGCGAGAGCAACCGGCAATAATCCGCCTTCGCCCTGGAACCACTCCGATGCGTTCACGGCCACCGCGCTTTACTTGAAAGACGCCGGCGCTGCCAACGGGTCCGTCGCTGAAGAGCGAATTGCGGCCGCTAAATATTACGCCGGTTCGAATTGGCGCCGCCATTTGTGGACCTACGGCGAGGCGGTAGTAAGCCGCGCGCAGAGGTTCCAGCAGGATATCGAGATTTTGCTTGCGGACTAGAACAAGGCATAATTAGCGGATGACCACAAGAAAGCTTAAATTGTCCAATGGTTTGCGCGTAATTTTGGCCCCGCATGCGGGGCTGGCTGCAACCGTGCTCGTGCTTGTGGGCACCGGGTCGGAGTATGAAAGCCGGCGGATCAACGGCCTTTCGCATTTTTTAGAACACATGTGCTTCAAAGGAACCGTGAACCGACCGCAGCCCGGAATGATCGCCACAGAACTGGATTCTTTGGGAGCCGAATATAATGCCTTTACCGGACAGGAGTACACCGGTTATTGGGCGAAAGCGGAAAATCATAAATTGCCGCAAATTTTGGATATCGTCTCCGATCTTTATCTGAACCCGGTTTTTAATAAAGCGGAAATAGAAAAAGAACGCGGCGTTGTGATCGAGGAAATGAACCTTTACGAAGATACGCCGATGTGGAGCGCGCAGGATCTTTTCATGACTGTGCTTTACGGCGACCAGCCGGCGGGTTGGCGGATTGTCGGCAAGAAAGAAATTATCCAGCGCCTTGATCGCAAGGATTTTTTGGCCTACCGCAAAAAACATTATATCGCCCCCGCGACGATCGTAGTTGTAGCCGGAAATTTTGACTTAAAGAAAATCAGCGCAGATATAAAAAGATATTTCGGCAAACTTCCGCGGGCCGCCAAGCCGGCAAAGCCAAAAACCAGCGACCGGCAAGCCAAACCGCAGATCTTACTAAAGTTTAAGGATTCCGACCAAAGCCATCTTGTTTTGGGCGCGCGGGCTTTCTCCGTTTTCGACGAGCGACGTTTTGCTCTGCAGGTGGCGGCCGATATTTTGGGCGGCGGCATGAGCTCGCGGCTATGGCATCGGGTCCGCGAGGAATTGGGTGCGGCTTACTATATCCGCTCTTCCGCGGAATTTTTCATTGATCATGGTTATCTTGATGTCTCCGCTGGAGTTGATCACCGGAAAATCGAGCTTGTGATCCGGGCAGTGGTGGAGGAGTTGCGGCGCCTGCGGGATGAGTTGATCGAAGCGAAAGAACTTAAAAAATCGAAAGACCACCTGATTGGCAGGCTGATTTTGGGGCTCGAAACATCCGATGAAGTAGCCAGTTTTTATGGGGGCCAGGAGGTCCTTACCGGCACATTCCTTAATCCACAAAAGACGATTGAGTTCGTGCGCAAGGTGACCGCCGAGGAAATCAGGGCCGTGGCGAGAAGTATTTTTACCGCTAACCGGCTTAACTTGGCCGTAATCGGGCCTTACAAAAAATCAGAGTCTTTTCGGAAAATCCTCAAGTTCTAGGGTTGCGCACAATCAGCTTTCCGGTATAAGCTGAAGTAAATACGCCGGTTATGGAAAAGAGAATTTTTGAAATATCCTGGATCAGCCTCTGGCGCGTACTGGTTTTGGTCGCCTTGGCGAGCGTCATCTGGCAGGGCCTGCCTATTCTTTTAGGCCTTTTTTTGGCGATCGCGATTTCTTCCGGTTTGGAATTTTTAGTCGACTTTTTGGAGCGGCTTGGCATGCCCCGGACTTTGGGAGTGATCACGATCTTTTTAGTCGCCGCACTTTTCGTCATTGTCGTCGTCTATGCTGTAATTCCCTTGATTATCGTTGATCTAAGCAGTATTTTTAGCGGACTGACCAAGGCCGCGAGTAAAGCCTGGTGGGGACCGCTCATTAATTTTAAAACCACGCAATCCCTAACAGCAATCATTAACCGCATTTCCAGCCAGTTCTTGGCGGGGGATACATCGCCCTTCTCCGCTTTTTCCGACGTGGTGGGCGGCATCGCGCTGGCCTTATCCGTTTTGATCAGCTCTTTTTACCTAAGTCTTACCCATGACGGCGTGGAAAGGTTTATCCGCGCAGTTTTCCCGGCTGACCACGAGGAGGCCGTGCTTCGGATTTACGCGCGGGCCCGGAAAAAAATCGGCTTTTGGTTCCGGACGCAAATTATTTTGAGTTTGACCATGGG
>ERZ1292632.2688-Hain-H43-01um-R2-2688-length-14484-cov-5_pt1 | contig 14484 bp, 13 predicted proteins | sample MGYA00564407_ERZ1292632 | MGnify/ENA primary metagenome ERZ1292632 (study PRJEB36523, sample SAMEA6512637) | groundwater metagenome | collected 2019-01-08 | study: AquaDiva: Metagenomics assemblies of 32 groundwater samples | reverse complement strand
TGAGTGACGATGACTTGAGTGCTCTGCATTCAGGAGCCGAGGCCTTGATTTTTCCGTCGTTGTATGAAGGATTTGGACTTCCCATATTGGATGCATTTAATTGCAAGACACCCGTTGTAACTTCAAATATTTCAAGTATGCCGGAAGTTGCAGGCGATGCAGCCGTATTAGTAGACCCTTACGATGTAAATTCAATTGCCGAGGGAATTGAAAAAATTTTAAGAGGAAAAAAGGGCTTTGTTGATAAAGGGACCAGGAGAGTTAAAGAGTTCTCTTGGGAAAAAACGGCCAGGGAAACTTTGAAAGTTTATAAAGGAAACTAAAGCCCGCTCCCGATGTGGGATTTTATAAGCAGAGCTTGAAATCATATGATAATTGGAATTGACGGCAATGAAGCAAATGTTGGGGAAAGGGTCGGGGTAAATGTGTATGCTTTTGAGCTACTTTGGTCTATTTGGAAATTGAGAAAAGAGTGGGGAAAAAAGCATAAGCTTATAGTTTATCTTAAAAGGCCGCTTTTGGCTGATATGCCGAAGGGAATGCAAAACTTCAGATACAGGATTATTCCGGGTGGGGGTGCTTGGGTAATTACCAAACTTATGCCAAGACTTTTCTTGGATAAAGAAAAGCCGGATGTTTTCTTCTCTCCAAGTCACTATATTCCCCCCCTTGCTCCTATGCCCAAGGTATGCTCAATTATGGACCTTGGATACCTCGAATCCTCGGGACAATTTAAAAAAAGAGACTATTGGCAGTTAAGGGTTTGGAGTGCTATCTCAATTTTACTATCAAAAGCGATCATTTCCATATCCCAAAGCACCAAGAAGGATATTGTACGACATTACCCCTGGTCTTCTAAAAAAGTGTATGTGACCCCCCTTGCTTATGATAAGGAAAAGATTAATACAATGGTCTCTGCGAATGATGTGCGACGCGTCAAAAATAAACACACTATAGTTGGAGATTATATTTTATTTTTAAGCACCTTAAAGCCCAGCAAGAACGTAGAAGGGCTTCTGGATGCCTTTGGCGGCGTTAGGGATGTGTTTCCCGATATCAAGCTGGTTATCGCCGGCAAAAAGGGATGGTTGTTCGATTCGATCTATGAAAAAACCAAGGATTTGGGATTGGAGAAAGGAGTTATCTTTACCGGCTATGTTGCCGAGAGAGATAAACCGGCCTTAATCAAAGGCGCAAAGGCATTTGTACTTCCTTCATATTGGGAGGGCTTCGGACTTGATGTTCTAACTGCTATGGCCAGTGGAGTTCCGGTGGTGGTATCCGATGTCGGCAGTCTGCCTGAGGTGGTGAATGGTGCGGGAATTATGGTAGACCCATACAAGACTAAAAGTATTGAAAGCGGGATTATAAAACTTCTCTCATTAGATAACGTCGGGTATAATAGATACGTAAAGGCTGGGCTGACTCAGGTTAAGAAGTTTTCTTGGGCAGATACCGCTCGGGAAACCCTGAAGATAATTACTAATTCCTAAATGTTCAAAGATAAAACCGGCAAAATACTTTCGGGTGAAAAAGTAATCAAAAAAATATTGTTAAGATTTTATAATTATTGTTTGGATTTTGAGTTGATGCTTTTAAGATGGGTCGGGCATGTTCCGTCTCATACGGTCCGCAACTTTTTTTATAAACTTGCAGGAATAAAACTGGGTAGGAGGGCAACTTTCCATATGTGGGCCAACTTTTTTCAACCCAAAAATATTGAAATTGGAGAGGGTACGGTGATTGGAGACCACGCTTTTATCGATGGCCGCTCTAAAGTAACAATCGGAAAGCAGGTGGACATTGCTTCTTCGGTGATGATTTATAACTCGGAACACGACTTGGAAAAAGAAGATTTTAGGGCGATAGAGGAAGCGGTTGAGATAGGCGATTATGTATTTATTGGTCCACGAGCGATAATATTACCCGGTGTTAAGATCGGAAAAGGTGCCGTAGTTGCCGCCGGAGCGGTTGTAACCAAAGATGTTGAAGCATTTTCCATCGTCGGCGGAGTTCCGGCCAAGGTGATAGGGGAAAGAAAAAATAAAAACCTCAATTACAAACTGGGAAGGGCAAGACTTTTCCAATGAAAGCTATATATTTTATTCTTTCCTTGTTATTTCTTTTCTATATCGCCCTTCCCACGCCGGCATTTCCCGAACCTCCGGATGATGCTTTGCGGTCGAAGGAATCGGCTGATACGGAAACACCCTTGAGAAGAGCTTATTTTACCAACGCCACAAGGGAGGAAGTAATGGAACATTACCTAAACGAGTTTAAGGGATACAGGTTGAACTACCCTCCCGAAGAATCAGGCACCATAATTAGAGACCAGACCAGAAGCACTTTTTTGGAAGAAATTGTTCGCCCCTTAAGGGAATCTTTATATATTAATGGTTTTGAGCCGAAAAACGCCAAAGATGCAATCAACATAGAAGGTCTGCCTTGGAGGCAAAAAATCATTGTTAAGTTTGTTCCAAGCAATTTGATAGTTAGAATTGTTGTGGGTTTATTAATTATAATCTCGTTGCCGCTGGTGTATAAGGAATGGAGGAGCAAATGATTGATTTATCGGTAATAATTGTGAGTTTCAATACCGAAAAATATATGGAAAAATGTCTAAGATCGGTATATGGCTCCCTTTCGGGGATCAGAAGCGAAGTTTTTGTGGTTGATAATGCATCAGGTGATAAAGGACCCGATGTAGTTGCTGAGAAATTTCCCCAAGTAAAACTGATTAGGAATAAAGAAAATATAGGTTTTGGTCCCGCGCATAATGTTGCCATGAAGAAAGCAAAAGGCAGATATGTTCTTCTTTTAAATCCCGACACGGAAATGGTTCAAAAAGACATGCTTCGTGAGATGATAGATTGGATGGATAAGCATCCTAAAGCGGGGGTTTCGTCTTGCGCATTATTAAACACGGACAGAAGCATTCAGGGAACCGGAGGATACTTTCCAACCATCTCAAGGGTTTTTGCCTGGATGTTGTTCTTGGATGACATTCCTCTTTTAGATAGGCTAATCAAGCCATATCATCCGCTGCATCCATGGTCATTTTTGTATTCCGGAGAAGAATTTTTTAAAAAACTACATGAACAAGACTGGGTTACGGGAGCATTTTATTTGCTAAGGGGCAAAGTATTAGAAGAGGTAGGGTATTTTGATGAAAGTTTTTTTGCCTATGTCGAAGAGGTTGAGTATTCAAAGAGAATAAAAGACGCCGGCTGGGAGGTTTGGTACCTTCCTAAGTGGAAAATAATTCATTACGGACAGGTTTCTTCGAGTAGTGAGTTTGCGACAACCAGGGAATTTAAGGAATTGAAGCAATATTATAAAAAGCACGAACCTGCTTGGAAGATGCCCGTACTCAGAATGCTTCTTAAAATCGGTGCGGTATTAAGAATTGTCGTATTTGGAATATTAAAAGGTCCACAGTCTGTAAAAACATATGTTAAAGCTTTTCAAATTGTCTGACAAGTTAGTAAAATACTCAATTGCCTTTATATTATTGGCGATAACTCTTTATCCAAAGTTTCCTTTTGTCAAAATCCCGGGAACTTATGTGGCGGTGCGTTTGGAAGACTTTTTACTTCTGCTTTTGGCAATTATTTTATTTGTAAAATATTCCCCTAAGATTGGAAGTGTTTTTAAAGGTAAAGTGGAAAGATCCATCATTTTGTATCTTGGGGTGGGGTTGATTTCTTTGATTTCCGGTATTTTCTTAACCCAAACGGTACTTCTTCATATAGGCATACTTCATTGGCTCAGGCGTATTGAATATTTTATTCCTTTTTTTATTGGTCTAATGTATTTCAAGAATAAAAAACCCGGGGGCTTGGATTTTTTTGTTAAGGTTTTAGTCGTTGCTGTGGCAATAATATTTATCTACGGGTTGGGTCAAAAATATCTGAGCTGGCCGGTAATAATTACCCAGAATAGCGAATACGCAAAAGGAATTGCTTTAAGATGGATTCCCGGAAGTCATATTAATTCTACTTTTGCGGGGCACTATGATTTGGCCAGTTTCCTGGTTCTGGTTCTTCCTCTATTTGTAACTTTATTTTTCTTACTTGACGGATTTTGGACCAGGACAGTCTTATCGGGGATAATATTTACGGGTTTATGGCTTTTGGCAAATGCAGTCTCGAGAATTTCCGTAGTTTCTTATCTTTTGGCTTCAACTCTTTCTCTGTTTTTACTTAAAAAATACAGGCAGATTCCACTGGTGCTGATTGCAAGTATTTTGATATTTTCTTTTTCTTCCAATCTTATCGCCCGATACACACAAATTATTGAAGTTTTCTATCTAAAGACAAAGCAAAACCTGAAACTTAATTACAATGTGTATAAATTTTCAGCTTTTGCCCAAGACGGTATTGAATTGCCTAAAAGAAGAGAACCGGATAGACCATTATTCCAACCGGTATCAATATTTGAAGACAGATCGATGTCTATCAGGCTTAATGTAGAGTGGCCGAGGGCAATAAGAGCGTTTTCTAAAAATCCAATTTTGGGAACCGGATATTCCTCTATTACTTTAGCTACAGATAATGATTTCCTGAGACTCTTAGGGGAGGTGGGGATTATCGGTTTTTCGGCTTTTATTTTAATTATCGTTAATATTGCCGTATTGGCAAAGCAGGCGATAAAAAATGTTTCAAAATTTGCCGGTGTTGAAAAAGGATTTGTTATGGCCTATGTCGCGGCTTTACCGGCCGTACTTCTGAATGCTTTTTTTATTGATATTTTTGAAGCTTCGAAGTTTGCCATAATCTTCTGGCTTTTAACCGGAATGTTCGTATCTTTAGTCAGAAATCATGTATATGAAGATAATATTTGATCGTTTCATAATTCGAAAACATTTAGAGTACATATTGTTAGCATTAATCTTGTTGATGGGCGGATTGTTGAGGCTTTATAAAATTAACAATCCTATTGCCGATTGGCATTCATGGCGGCAAGCGGATACGGCCTCGGTTTCAAGAGTATTTGTAGAAAAGAAGATTGATTTATTATACCCCAGATATCACGATATTTCTTCTATTCAGACGGGAATATTCAATCCAAACGGTTATCGTCTGGTGGAATTTCCGATTTACAATGCGATACACGCCATTCTGGTTAAGAATTTTCCTTCAATCTCTCTGGGAATATGGGGCAGGCTATTGTCAATATTTTCGGCATTAATATCTGCGGTTTTTCTCTTTTTGATAGGCAAGAGGTATATGGGCCGATGGGGCGGAGTCATTACATCCCTTTTCTTCATGTTTATGCCCTACAATGTTTATTTTACGAGAATAATATTGCCTGAACCGATGGCAACGGCATTTGTACTAGGATCGGTTTGGCTCTTTATTAAATTTATAGATACCGGGAAACAATCCGCACTGTATCTCTCGGGAGTATTATTGGCGCTGTCTTTGCTGATAAAACCTTTTACTATTTTTTACACACCACCTTTGATATATCTGGCGATCGAAAAATACGGCTTAGAGGGGATTTTTAAAAAAGCAAAGATATTAATAGTATTTCTGATTTTTGTAACTATTTCACTTGTGCCTTTTCTCCTATGGAGAGCCTGGATATCGCAATATCCCGCCGGTATTCCCTTTTTTACTTGGGCTTTCAATGGGGACAGAATTCGTTTTAGGCCGGCATTTTGGCGTTGGCTATTTGCCGAAAGGATTGGTAAGTTAATCTTGGGAGTATGGGGGTTGGTTCCCCTTTCATTGGGCATATTAAGCACAAAAAAGAAAGATTTTTTTAATTTAATATTTTTCTTGGGGGGAGTTTTGTACATGATAGTGATTGCAACCGCTAATGTGAGGCATGATTATTACCAAATTTTTCTTATTCCTATGCTGGTTTTGCTTCTGGCAAAAGGGACTTTATTTATGTGGAAAAACAAAACATTTTCGGGTTGGATTTCAAAATCTCTGGCTGTTTTTTCGATTCTTATAATGTTGATGGTTGGAGCTTACCAAGCAAAAGAATTTTATAAAATAAATCATCCCGAAATAATAGAGGCGGGAAGGGCCGTTGACAGGCTAACTCCAAAAGATTCTCTTGTAATTGCTCCCTACAATGGGGATACGGCTTTCTTATATCAAACAGGACGTTGGGGATGGCCGGCGATAGACGATTCAATCGATCGAATTATCGAAAAAGGAGCGGATTATTATGTTTCGGTTAACATCGGCGATGCGGATACACAGATGGTACTTAAGAGGTTTAAAACTCTGGAGAGGACAAACAATTATGTGATAGTAGATCTTCATCAACCAGTAAAATTATGAAAGTATTGATGCTGACGCCATATTTACCCTTCCCTCCCTCCTCGGGAGGCCAAATCCGTTCATACAATTTAATAAAGCACTTAAGCAAAAAACACGAAATTACCCTTTATTCACTTATAAAAACCGATGAGGAGAAAAAATTCATTTCCGAGTTAAAGAAGTATTGCCAAAACGTTCATGTCTTCAAGAGATCGCGGTCCCCGTGGACCGTAAGGAATATTCTTCTTACCGGTTTTGGACAATACCCTTTTTTGGTGATCAGAAATTTATCTTCCAAAGAAAGATTGGCATTGAAGGCGGAGATTTCAAAAAATAAGTATGACCTGATTCATGCAGAGACTTTTTATGTGATGCCTCATATTCCCGATACTAAAGTACCGATCCTGCTGGTTGAGCAAACGATCGAATATTTGGTCTATAAACATTATGTAGAAAGTATTAAAAATGTTTTCGTCAGGCTGCTTTTATCAATTGACGTTGCAAAACTCAAATTTTGGGAAACTATGTTTTGGAAGAAAGCGGATGGTGTGGTTGCTGTATCGGGTACGGACAAAAAAGAGATGCTAAAGCTGGCGCCGAAACTTGAGGTGGGGCTGGTTCCCAACGGAGTTAATTTGGATTTTTTTCAGGCAAAAAGGAAGTGGAAGAATAATGACCCGCGGGTGCTTTTTGTGGCAAATTTTAAGTGGTTGCAGAATGTTGAAGCGGCGGAACTTTTACTTGATGAAGTTTTTCCAAAGATCCGCGAGAAACTCCCGCAGGTAAAAGTGTGGATAGTTGGGCAGTACGTTCCACCCGAAATAATGGCAAAAGCGGGGAAAGATGTCCTGATTGACAATTTGAAGGAAGATGATGAAGAAGGAATAAAGAGAGCTTACTTTGAAGCCTCGGTTTTCGTTTCCCCCTTAAAAGGTCCGGGAGGAACAAGACTTAAGCATTTTGCGGCCATGGCGGCAAAACTTCCCTTGGTGACAACCAAGGTAGGGGCAGAAGGGCTGGGAGTCGTTGACGATGAGCATATTTTGGTTAGAAATGATCCGGAAGGGTTAGCGGAGGCGGCTATACACATTTTGCAGGATCCTGCAAAAGCCGAAAGCCTGGCTGAAAACGCCAGGAGGTTGGTTGAAGAAAAATACAGTTGGCTTAAAATGGGCGAATACTTGAATAAGATTTATGAAAGGACCGCAAATGTCAAAAAACATTAAGCTGTCGATAATTATTCTTAATTACAATACGAAGAAACTTCTTGAGGATTGTCTTAAATCTATTAAAAAGTGTGAAAGGGAAGTTCCGTTGCAAGTGATAGTGTCCGATAACGCTTCGAGTGACGGAAGTGCGGACATGGTGAAAGAAAAATTCCCTTGGGTAACCTTGACGGAAGGCCCCAACGAAGGATTTTCCAAGGGAAACAACAGGGCGAGACTGTTGGCTAAAGGCGATATGGTTCTTTTCTTAAATCCCGATACGGTTGTCAAGAGAGGGGTTTTAAAAGAAACAACAGATTTTTTAATGACCCATAAGAACGTTGGTGTTTTAACTTGTAAATTGGTTCTTCCAGACGGGAGCTTGGATAAAGATACGCGCCGTAGGTTTCCTACTCCTTGGATTTCTTTTAATCGCTTAATTTTAAAAAATGGCTGCAAGTATTGGTATCAGGATGTTCCGGACAATGTTATTCAGGAAGTAGACGCCATTCAGGGAGCATTTTTTTTAACCCGGAAGAAAGTCTTAGACGATGTGGATTGGTTTGATGAAGATTACTTTTTTCAAGGTGAAGACATTGACCTGTGTTGGAAGATTCGCAAGGATGGATGGAAAATAATTTACTATCCGGATGTTTTTATTTACCACTTAAAAGGAGCATCAACGGGGAAAAGTGAACTTTGGAAAGCAAAAATATCTCTTAAACACAAACTTAAGGTAAAACTTGCCACAGTCGAAGCAATGGAAATATTCTTCAGGAAAAATTTATGGAAAAATTACCCTCTTTGGTTCGATTGGTTTGTAATTTTGGGGATAAAAGTTTTTAAAATTGTGAGGATTATTGGGGTTGTAATATCGTTTTAAAACAATGAGAATACTGATTGATGGACGCTTTTGGGGACTTGAGAACGCCGGTTTGGGAAGATACACCATAAACCTTGTGGAAGAACTTGGAAAAATAGACAAAAAAAATGAGTACCTGCTTCTACTGAGGAAAAAGTATTTCGATAAATTATCACTTCCCAATAACTGGACCCCTCTTTTGGCTGATTTCAGGCACTATAGTTTAATTGAACAGATTAAACTTCCCGGACTTATCTCTTCGTACAAGCCCGACTTGGTTCATTTTTTACATTTTAATGTGCCGTATTTTTATAAAGGACCATTTGTTGTCACTATCCACGATATCTTGATGCACAAACAAAAAGGTTTGGAAGCAACCACCCTTTCGGCGCCGCCATATTTGATTAAGAGATTGGGTTACGACACAATTTTTAAAAAAGCAGTTGTTAATTCCCAAAAAGTTATTGTTCCAAGTCATGTTGTTAAAAATGAGGTTGTCGATTATTACCAAATCGACCCCGGTAAAGTAAGCGTTACTTATGAGGGGTTGGATGAGAGAGTTTTGCAGAAGGAGGACGGAAAAAAAGTAATGGCTAAATATCAAATTGATTCGAGTTACTTTTTATATGCAGGAAATGCTTATCCGCATAAAAATCTCAAAAGGGTGATTGAAGCAATTATTCTACTGAATAAAGAATCGGATAAAAAAGTATTGTTGGTGGTTGCGACCTCGAGAGGAATATTTGAAAAGCGATTAAAAATTGAGACCGAAAAGATCGGTGCAACCGATTATGTAAGACTATTGGGTTACGTACCGGATAGCGATTTGGGTGTGCTTTATGAAAATTCTCTGGCTTTTGTTTTTTCGTCTCTTTCCGAAGGGTTTGGTCTTCCTGGACTTGAAGCCTTGGCTTCAGGTACCGTATTGATTGCTTCGGATATCCCCGTATTCAGGGAGGTATATAAAGAATCGGCATTTTATTTTAACCCTTATGACTTTTCTTCCATTGAAAAAGCGATGCAAGATGTTATCCGCATGAAGGATGAACAAAGGAAAGAAGCGATAGATAAAGGTAAAGAATTTGCAAAACGCTACTCCTGGTCCAAAATGGCAGAGGAAACTCTGGATGTTTACAAAGAAACAGTACTATAGTTCGAACCATAGTACTAAAGATACCCCCTGGGGTACACAAACATGAGTCGATTCTTTAGTGAGGTTGCTTCAACGGTTCCGTAGTCTAGTCTACGGTACTAATCTATCTTTTTACATCTTTTCGGGTAAAGCCGGTGTATTCAATGAATTTCTTAATATATTTTGGATTACCTGTTTTGACGTATGCCTTCTTTCCAAATGTTGTTTCTACTTTCTCCTCTCGCTGGTTTATTAATTCGAAGCATTCTGGATGAGATTCCATAGATTTTTGAACTTGGATTATTGTTTGCTTTCCGACTTTAAGGGAATTTTTAATCTCATCATAAGTATTTTCTTCAGATAGGAGTTGTGCTATTAAGATTCTTCTTCCGATTTTAATTCTTTCATCGTTTGTTAAAACACCCTTTATTATACTTTCAACTTCGCTACCGTCTTTTGCGGCCAAAAATGCGGATCTTAGTTTATTTAAAGCACTGTAGATGTCTTCTTTAGTTAGAAATTTATATCTTCTCATAATTAGTCTATAGTCTAGTCTATGGGTATAGAGTTATTCTAACATAAGATGCTGGGCTGGTGTAAAATAAAGAAATGGAAAAGGGATATTTTGAATAAATGAAAGTGGCTTTGGTCTATGATCGGGTGAATAAGTGGGGAGGGGCAGAGAGGGTGCTGTTGGCTCTGCATGAAATATTCCCTGATGCTCCGCTTTATACCTCCGTTTATAATTCCAAAACCGCACCTTGGGCTAAAGTTTTTCCTAAAATTTATACTTCTTTTTTACAAAAAATACCGTTTGTGAAAAGCAGCCATGAGCTGTTGGGTTGGCTGATGCCTTTGGCTTTTGAATCTTTTTCCACCATAGGCGGACCAGCCCCCGGCTGGGATGAGTATGATTTGGTTATTTCGGTAACGAGTGAGGCGGCCAAGGGAATAATAACTAAACCCGACACAAGACATATCTGTTATTGTTTAACTCCGACAAGATATTTGTGGAGCCATTATGATTTGTATTTTAAAAATAAAATTTTTAGGTTTTTAACAAAGCTTTTTATCAACTATCTTCGAAATTGGGACAAAATTGCCGCCCAAAGACCTGATGAAATAATGGCCATTTCGGTCGAAGTCCAAAAGAGAATAAAAAAATATTATAAAAGGGATTCGGAAATAATATTCCCGCCGGTTGACTTAATTAAGTATCAGACATCAGACATCAGACATCAAACATCGGGTTATTACCTGGTTGTCAGCAGACTGGTTCTCTACAAGAGAGTTGATTTGGTTATTGAGGCGTTTAATCAACTAAAGTGGCCCTTGGTCATAGTCGGAACCGGGTCTGAAGAAAGGAAATTAAAAAAAGCGGCCCATGGGAATGTAAAGTTTACCGGTTTTGTAAGTGAAGATGAGCTCGCGAAATATTATTGGAATGCCAAAGCATTAATAATGCCGCAGGAAGAAGATTTTGGAATTGTATCGGTTGAGGCGCAGGCGGCCGGGGTACCGGTTATTGCCTACAAAAAGGGCGGGGCTCTGGAGACCGTAGTTGAAAGCAGTACCGGGGTATATTTTGATAAGCAAACACCTGAAAGTTTGATCAATGCACTTAAAAAATTTGACAAAATGGCATTCAATCCAGGAGAATTAATACATTACGCAAAAAATTTCTCAAAAGAAAGATTTAAAAGAGAGTTTGTGAAATTAATTAATGAATAAAAGTAGCTACAAAGACCACTTATATGCCCTGGTCCTTGCCGGAGGCGGCGGCACCCGTTTGTGGCCTCGTTCGAGAAATAAAACTCCAAAACAATTTTTGAAACTTTTCAAAAATCGGACACTTACTCAAATGACGGTAGATAGGTTTGTTGAAATATTGCCAATGGAAAAAATATACTGCGTAACGGTATCGGATGCGTATAAGGAAGAAATAATTAAAGAAATACCCGAGTTTTTACCGGATAATATTATAGTCGAGCCCGTAAGGCGGGAGACGGGACCCGCTCACGGCATAGGAGCGGCTTATATTTATAAGAAAGACCCCGACGCGGTAATAATTACCGAATCCGCCGATCGTTTGGTGAAACCCGTAAGAGATTATCTTTTTACCGTAGAAAAAGCCGCAGAAGTTGCCTTTAAAGATAAGGTGCTTGTTGCCCTGGGTGTTGAACCCCGCTATCCCCATACCGGATTGGGACATATAAAAAGAGGTAAGAAAATAATAGCGGCGGGAAAGCTGAATTTTTTCAAGGTCGAGAAGTTTGTTGAAAAGCCGGACTTGAAAACCGCGGAGAGATACACAAAATCCGGAGAATACTATTGGAATGCCGGGCAGTATGTTTGGAGAGCAGACTCGCTTTTGGATGCTTTCAAAAAATACGCTCCCAAGATAAAAGCGGAATTGGATAAAATATCAGCTTCGATTGGTACAAAAGACGAAGAGAAAACGATCAAAACTTCCTATAATTTGATGCCGAAGATCTCTATCGATTATGCGGTGTCGGAGAAAGCTAGAGATATGGTGGTGGTTGCCGGAGACTTTTACTGGACCGATATCGGAGATTGGAAGGAAGTCTGGGGGAGTTCAGCAAAGGACAACTTGGGCAATGTAGTCATTGACGGTGATGAAGCAGGGGGGGAAATAATAAATATCGACACTTCCGATGCCCTAATTCATAAAGACGGAAGGTTAATTGCGGTAATCGATGTTGATAATATTGTTATTGTCGATACCAAAGACGCTCTTTTGGTTTGCTCCAAAAGTCGGGCCCAGAATGTAAAAAAGATCGTGGAAAAACTTGAGAAAGAGAATAGAGAGGAACTTCTTTAGATAGGTCTTTCGTATGATTTATCAAATATCCAAAAGAAGTATTGACATTATCGGTTCTCTATTTCTCATTATTTTTTTCTCTCCGATTCTTTTGCTAACGGCAATAGCTATCAAATTGACTTCTTCAGGGCCGGTATTGGCCGATACTCCCAAACGGGTAGGGATGAAAGGAAGGCTATTTTATCCTTATAAATTCCGGTCAATGATATTAAATGCGCACAAACTTTTGAGAACCGACGCGCGATTTAAGAAATTGTATGAAGAGTATAAAAGGTCGAGCTTTAAATTACGCGAAGATCCCCGGATTACGAAGGTCGGAGGGTTTATCAGGAAGCATTCAATCGATGAAATCCCTCAACTTGTAAACGTATTAAAAGGAGAAATGAGTATTGTCGGTCCTCGGCCTTATTATCCGGATGAATTGGATCAGCAGCAAAAAAGATATCCACAGACAAAAAAACTGGTAAAAGAGGTGTTGTCGGTAAGACCGGGGATTACCGGTTTCTGGCAAGTTTCGGGCAGAAGTGAAGTAAATTTTGATAAAAGAATTGAAATGGATGCTTTTTATGCAAGAAAAGGATCCATATTCTTTGACATTCTTATACTGTTAAAAACCCCATGGGCAATGATTTCGGGCAAGGGAGCGGTATGATATTATGAATGATATGTCAGATGATTTATCGATACCTCAAATACCTCAAATAAAGGTCGATTCGGCCAGTCAGCCCAATGTCGGGGGGGGCAAGCAGAAAAAAATTGTTCTGGGGGTAATTATCGGATTGGCGCTTTTGTTGTTATTGATGGTTATACCGGGGTTGATTGTATATCAAAAGTCAATGAAGCTGAAGTCTGCGGTTGGGGTATTGGTTGCCGCCGTGAAGTCTCAAAACCTGCCTGAGATAAGTAAAGAGATTGGAAATACTAAAAATTCACTAAAATCCCTTAAAAGCTCATATAAATTAATTTCCTGGATAAAGTTTATTCCCTTTTTAGGTGTTTACGCTAATGATTTGGGGCATGCTCTAAATGCAGGAGAGTATGGTCTAGAGGCAGGAGAAGTGGTTTTATTGGCCGTAGGACCGTATGCCGACATATTGGGATTTAACGGGCAAAAAGAAGAAGCCGGAGACGGAACGAAGACGGCCCAGGAGAGGATTGATTTTATCGTTAAGTCAATTCCCAGTTTGATTCCAAGGATTGATGAAATCACGCTTAAGATTTCCAAAATAAAGACCGAACTTGATGAAATTAACCCGGAACAGTATCCGGTAAGAGTCGGTAAAAACGAAGTTAGGGTAAAAGTAAAAAGAGGTCTGGAACTTTTTGACGAGGGAGCAACTTTTGTCACAAACGGAAAGCCTCTTTTGGAAGCGGCGCCGTATCTTTTGGGAATAGATGAAGAAAGACAATATCTCCTTCTTTTCCAAAACGACAAAGAACTTCGGCCAACAGGCGGGTTTTTAACGGCCTATTCAATTATGAAAGTAAATCAAGCAAAATTTACCCCGGTTTCATCCAACGATATTTACAACCTGGATGCAAAATACAAACCTTTTCTTCCCGCCCCCGATCCGATTGTCAAATACCTTAAAGGGCCCTATGTTCTTTCAAAGAAATTAAGACTAAGGGACATGAACTGGGTACCCGATTTTGAAGAGAGCATGAAAATTTTTATAGAAGAGGCCGACAAAGTTGGATTGGAAAAAGTGGACGGAGTAATTTCTGTCGATACTCAGGTTTTGGTTAACCTTCTTGATGCACTGGGACGTATCGGGGTACCCGGTTTTGGGAACTTCAGTACGGAGATTGAACCCAAATGTAACTGCCCTCAAGTCATTTACGAGCTGGAAAGCTTTGCCGATACGGAGGGTCCTGTAGTTTGGGATCCGGCAGGAACGGGCAAGATAATCTACGCCCCTGCCAATTACGACAACAGAAAAAAAATAATCGGTCCTTTAATGAACTCAATTTTGGCCAATGCTTTGGGGCAGCCTAAGGATAAACTTCCCCGACTTTTCGAAGCGGCTTTTAAGTCTTTAACCGAAAAACACGTTCTTTTCTATCTTTTTGACCAAAAGACCCAAGAAGCAGTCAAGTCTTTTGGGATAGCAGGAACCTTGAAAGACTTTAATGGGGATTATCTTCATATTAATGACGCAAATCTT
>ERZ1292632.2685-Hain-H43-01um-R2-2685-length-14495-cov-13_pt1 | contig 14495 bp, 27 predicted proteins | sample MGYA00564407_ERZ1292632 | MGnify/ENA primary metagenome ERZ1292632 (study PRJEB36523, sample SAMEA6512637) | groundwater metagenome | collected 2019-01-08 | study: AquaDiva: Metagenomics assemblies of 32 groundwater samples | reverse complement strand
GAATGGCGTCCTGGCCATTGCCGGAACACCAGAGCGTCTTTCCCTTGTATGCCGCATACCGGGACTGCCAGGACAACATCGGATCGTTCCAGAGCAACTTCACCGGAATCTCGGTCGGCTTGTCTCCGATGATCTTGTGGATTTCCTCATCGCGGATGAAATTCCCGTCCAGCCCTTGCTCCATCGTGGTCACGATGAAGTGATCGAGCTTCTGCGGGGGCTGGAACGTGTTTCCCTTGGCGCTTGTGGACACGGCTCCCTTCATCCCAATCTTGATCTTGCCACGTTCAGCAAGGCGGATGGGGCGGTTGAGGATCAACATGGACCGGGGTTGCATCAGTACGGGTGCGCGCAGGTCAGTCACTTTGTCTCCTTGGATTTCTCGATTTGACGTTTGCGCCGCATTGCCCCTGGCCGCATGGCGTTTTGCTTGATCGTCAGCGCCGTCAATTCATCCCGCGTTGCTGGACGGCGTACAGGCCAATATCGCTGGATCAGTTTGTACGGTGCATTTGCTGGCGTAGTCATTTCCTTGCCTTCCTTCTTGGGTTCAAACTATGAAATCCCTAGCATCTCTTTCAAATGCTCGATCTGCCATTTTTTCTCAGCAGCCCCGGCAGCCCCGGCAGCAGCAGCCCCGGCAGCAGCAGCAGCAGCCCCGGCAGCCCCGGCAGCAGCAGCCCTGGCAGCAGCAGCCCCGGCAGCCCCGGCAGCCCAGGCAGCCCCGGCAGCCCCGGCAGCCCAGGCAGCATCAGCAGCCCCGGCAGCAGCAGCCCCCAGTTTTTGGGCAGTAATTTTGCCTTCCGCAAAGTCACGGGTCGCTTGGATGCAGGCGCGGGGGCGCTTGTCATCCGGGTATTGTCTCTCGAAGATAGGCAACGCGCGTTCCGCACAATCCGCTGCGAAGATGCGAACTGTCCAGTCATTCCAAGTTTCAATCTTGCGAATCAGTTTGGCTTGACGCACCGCGCACTTTTCGTTATCTCGCAGAATATCGCCTGCCCATTCAACTTCGTACAATTCGGCCTGCATGTAGCTGCCCAACAACTGGTCTGACGTCAGTACGTGATAGCCGACTTGGCAGATACGGAGTGATTCGGAATCTGGAATCCTATGAGTCCAGACGCCGATCTCAGGCCAGCGATATGACGAGTATCCGCCTTTGCGTTGCGGAGTCAGAAACTTGTACATCCGTTGATCGGCACTCATCTCATCCCCTTGTTTTTCAACCGCCACCGCTGCCAGTTCAGTTGCCGCACCTTCCATCCGATACATCGCTCACAGAGCTTGGATCGCAGTGTTGCCCGTAAGACCGGCACCGTAAATTCCTCCAACACGTCCCCGCAGATTGTACAACAGTGACGATACGTGTAGTCAGCGCCGATTGCCGTTGGGGGCGTGTCCAGGCCGTCAAGTCGCATCTCGAAGGCGCCGATCCTACGTTGCTCGGACAGCACTTCCTGTGCCCGCTCTGCCGCCATCTCCTGGCGCAAATCGCGTTCCTGGCGCTCGTAGTCCAATCAGACCTCGTTCCTGGTTCGCATTCCTAGTGCTGCATTTTTTGCCTGCATTAACCTTCTTTTCAGTTTTTCAGCTTTCGCCTTTTTCCGATTCCAAGTCCGCTGTCGTTTTGATTGGCACTCTTTGCAATAACGATGCGCTCTGCTTGGATGCTGAACTAGCAGATGTCCACGGATACAATGAGTTTTTCTGGCATTCTTGGCCGGAGGCCCATCTCCGCGAAGAATATTTTCTTTGCTCGTCACAATTTCAAGATGCTCCGGATTGAGACAGCGACGATTCTTGCAAAGATGATCGAGTTCCATATCTTCTGGGGGCGCTTCGATCAAAAGTTGATAAGAGACGCGATGTGTCCGCATATTTTTACCATCAATCCAGATGAGGCCGTATCCCTCGCTAAGAGTTCCTTGCCATTCCCAGCAATCTTCTGAGAATTTGACGCGGGACATCAGTTTCAAAAAGACAGAAAGCGGGTCAGACATGGAAACGCTGGAAAACCTTCGCATCTCTAAACCTCCGATCTTGATTTCATGCGCTGATGCCGCTGCGTTTCTTGATCCGGTTCCCATGACTCGCTGAGTCTTTGTTGCCGCTTCCGCTCGCGCCAGTTCTCCCGGATCACCACGACTACAGCGTAGGCAATCAAGACGAACACAGCCACCACGGCGCCGATTTCCTTGAGCATGATGGTCTATCTCCGCAGCATCCTGGCAAACGCATTCTTGACCCGCGTGAACAGCGGGGCCTTGGTTTCAGGTTGCCGGGCAGGCTTCGCCTTCAGCGTGGCGTTGACTTGCCGCGCCCGCATGGAAGCTTGGTGCTTGTTCAGATTCCGCCTGAATTGGCGGTGGCGCTTGTGGATCGTCCCGAGCGCGTGCTTGCCGGTGGGCAACTCCCCCTGCGCCACCATGTCGCGGATCATCCGATGCTCCGGTGCGGTCCCGTGTTCGCGGCGATACTTGGCGCGTGCGGTCAGCATGTCTTGCTCCCATTCAGTTCATTGTGGCCGAATCCATATCGCCCTTGGTGGCCTTGTGATTCAGCGCCATGTCCAGCACAAGCGTCTGCACAATCACGATAGAGATTCGCCTGATATCATTCTCCGGCAACGCCTCAAAGACCTCATGCAAGAATTCCTGGATCAGCAGCAGGTCCTTCACCGTGACGGTCATGGCGATGCCCAGCTAGAGATTCCCGTGGATGATGATCTCGACGTCCAGGCGGCGGACAATCAAATGTGTCTCCGGTTCGCCTTCGAGGGTCCCAAGATCGCCTAAAAACATGCGGGCACAGGAACAATTGCTGGTCTTCAAACGAGGTTCATTCGGTTTCGGAAAGGCATCCGCCTCGTTCACGTACTCGTACCAGTCCCCGACATCCAGTTGGCCGAAAGTCAGCAGAGCCTTCGCCAGATCGCGTCGCTTGTCGGTAATCTTCATCGCTCCATCCCTTTCAATTGGAGAATCCGCCCGCTCGTCCTTGAGCGCATCGCCCCACCTGGGCACAGCGGACTAGTCTTTGATCCATCCTTGCGCTTTCGCAACCATAAACAGGGCATTCAACGCAGGCACCACAACATCTCGTCGTTGCTGGTTTTCGTGCGCGAACCAATGTTTCTCGGCTTCTTTCTGTGTCTCAAATTTTCGGCAGCCGCAGACGATGCCAACGCCTTTCTCGTGCCGGATCAGTTGCAGCATCCACTCATGGTCGAAAGATAGAGACAGGACGGGCACTCCTGTTTGATCTTTTGCGATTTTCCATCCGGACAGGTCCGCACCGGACAGATTCGCACGGGACAGGTCCGCACCGTACAGATTCGCACGGGACAGGTCCGCACGGGACAGATTCGCACGGGACAGGTCCGCACGGGACAGGTCCGCACGGGACAGATTCGCACCGTACAGATTCGCACCGTACAGATTCGCACGGGACAGGTCCGCACCGGACAGATTCGCACCGTACAGATTCGCACCGGACAGGTCCGCACCGTACAGGTCCGCACGGGAGCCTTTTGGTTCTCCGCGAGACCACAACCCGTGCGCGATCAGAATTGCATTCAGTTTTTCAAGTTCCATCGGCTCCCTTTCTTTACGTTACTTCCGATCAGCCTTCTTGGCGTTGAAGAAGACAACCACGCCGGTCTTGGAACGATACACAGAGAAGGAGTGCTTTTGCCATGGATTGGCGAAGCTGAGATAATTGTGGCGTTCTTGTGGATGGTTCGGAAGCTCGACAAGAAACTGTTGAGCCAAGCTGAACGCCTGTTCAAGGTGCCGCTCCGGACAATCCAGGATCACCCGCATGACACTCCCCTCAGGTTACTCGATCCGCCAGACGCGATACTTCCCTGCGTCCGGGCCATCAGCGATTTTGCGGCCAGTGAAACGGCGGGGAGAATAGCGTTCGGTTCCATGTCCGGCAACCACAGAAGCGTTGATCCCGGATGTATCCGAGACGAACGATTCGCCGATTTCCATCTCCAAAAACGGATATTTCCTTTTCGGGCCTGGTCTGTTTTTTTGAATCGGAATCCCCTTCTCGATCTGCTTCATTTCATGCCCTCCGTTTTCTCGATCAGGTTGACCAGGGCGGTAGCGGCAGCACGCTTCTTGGCCTTTCGCTTCTTGGCCTTGTTCGCCAGCTTGGAGATAGCTTTGCGACGGGCGCCAGTCAGTTTCGCTGCCCTGGCCTTCCCTCCGCGCTTCCCGGCTTCTTTGACTGATAGGGTCATTTGGTTTCCACGCCGTAGCCGTCGCCGTAGCCGTAGCCGTCGCCGTCGCCGTCGCCGTAGCCGTAGCCGTCGCCGTCGCCGGAGCCGTAGCCGTAGCCGTCGCCGTCGCCGTCGCCGTAGCCGTCGCCGTAGCCGTAGCCGTCGCCGTCGCCGTCGCCGTAGCCGGAGCCGTAGCCGGAGCTGTAGCCGTAGCCGTAGCCGGAGCCGTAGCCGGAGCCGGAGCCGTAGTTTTGGACTGATAGGGTCATTTGGTTTCCACGCCGTAGCCGAAGATGAAACCGCAAGGCGGAAGCCCTGCGGTTATAAAGCAAAGATCACGCCTTCCAGGGCGCAGCCTCCCACGCTTTCACAGCCTGGGGTGTGCAATCCAATACTGCGGTCACGTCTCGCAATTCCATGTCCGCCGCCGGGCCGACGCGACTTTGACTATCTGGCCCAGTTGCCGCCAAGCCGACGAATCCTTTCACGGAAGCGGACCAGTAAATGCAATTGCGCCCAGCTTTTAGCTGGATCGTCGCACCGGTTGTTTTCGTGGTGTATCCGAAGAATACGCCGCGATGGCTTGTGGTGACTACCACAGCCTTCTTTTTTTGAGCCATTGGATACCTCAGTAGTAGGTTGAATTGGATACTGGACGATGGCCGGGCTTGATACCGGCTCCGGGCGCGGCCAATGAGCCTGTTACAGTCAGGGCGTCTCAATCCTGGCACGTCACCCAGGATCGGGGTGGGCCGTAGCCTAAGCTCCCCGTGTTTATCGACAATTCATTCGCCCTGATGGGTTACCCGCACTCTCTTTGTTCGCGTGTCCTTCCACGCCGCATCGTCCAGCATTTACGGCCTTCGTGAACTGCTGAGTCTAATAGGCATTCATCGGTGAATGTCTGAGCTTGAATCGCTAGAGGGCTTTCGCCGCTCCCGCTATGCGCAACTCACGGGTACCCGGCCTCCCCCGCATAGATGGTCTCCGCTCCCGCTATGGGGTCTCGTTGTTCAGTGCTCGAACCCGCGTTCACCTTAGCGCCAAGGAAACCCGATTGCAACAGAATTCCGTGCTGTACGGAAGATACCTGCCAGACTACTGACAGCTAGGCGATTTTTCCATTGTAGATACAGAGCGTTGCGAAGATACCGCCTGACCGCTCACAATCGGCCCTGGCGCGATCAATCAGATTGCTGGAGCAGGAGGAAGCGAGATAGGCGGCGAGCGCCCAAAGCAGGATAGAGAGGATGATCCAGCGCATGGCTATTTCCGTTTTCTTCGCATCGCAGCAGTAGCTCGCGCATTGCGCTTGACGCGGAAGGCAACGCGCCGTCCAGACTTCGGGGTCTTTGTCCCGGTAAACCTACGTTCAAATATTTCAATCCCGTCAATTGACTTGACCTGAGCGATGGCGAATTGCATGTCGTGGACTAAGCCACAATCACAACAGGCCATCTTGTAGGCTTCCATGCGAGGAAACTGCCAGTCGCACCAGCCATCGGATTCAGTCTGCGGCTTCTTGTAGCGCATAGAATTCACCCGGCGGGGGGTTCGGGCACCTGGGTAGGAACATGCCCTGGAATTGGCTTTCTGTGGCCTTCCTGAGCGGGTTTGACAGTATCCTGGGACTCCCGGCTCACGACTTCCGCGCCCACCACCACGGCCAGCAGGAGGACCAGGACCACGATCACCCCAAGCGCAACCCTCCCCGTGAACCAGGGGAGTTGAGGCGCACGCCACGCCCCGACGATCATCAAGACCAGGATCAGGAGCGCCAGGGCCGGGTAGAAGCTATCCCCCGTGACTCGCCGGATGGCATCCCACCAAGCCGCGACCTCAACCAACCGCGCCAGAACGTCCATGTCAAAGCCCGATCAGATTGAGCAACGCATTGACGCCGGAGCCTCCACCCATCGCAATCAGCGCCAGTTCCACCAAGTTCCGCTCGATGAATTCCAGCTTGGTCAGGGTGGACTCTCGCTTGAACTTCTTGAAGATGCGATAGACCACCAGCAGGATCATGGTGAATACGGTCAGCGCGAAGGAAAGCGACTGAGTGAAGTTGGCTGCGATTGCGGCATCCAGCGTCGGCGCTCTGACCGAAGCGGCGAGAATCCAGTGCATCTAGTCCTCCACTTTCCAAAGGTCTTTGACATCAAAGTTTGGACACGTCTTCCCCTGCGCCTTCGCGGAAGGCCAATCTTTGTGGCCTGAAACGCCTTCCGGCACACTGAAACCATACTCCCGCCCGCAATTCTCCACTAGATCAGCAAGCGCGATCAATTGGGCTTTGGGGAAGCCCTTGCGCCCAACCAGACAGATGCCGATGCTGTCCTGATTCTCGCCTTCGCAATGCGCCCCAGGATCAAGCGTCGAGCGCCCAGCATGAATCGTGCCATCAGGGTAGATTACCCAATGGTAGCCGATATCCTTCCAGCCACGCCCGCCCTTCTCGACAGGGTCCGTGTGCCAGCGGCGGATATCGTCAACCGTTGCATTCGGGTTGCTGTCCGAACAGTGGACGATGACCCTCTTGATATCGCGCATCTAGTCCCTCACCGCCTGATGGTTGACGTTCTCCGCGTGCCAGTCTGTATGCTTCCCACGCCATTCTCGCAGACGATTGATTTCCTCCGCGTGCGTCGTGACCTGCTGGCGGAGTTGGCCCCAGGTGACAGCGAACGCGATCCCACCCAAGGTCACGGGCACAATGGCGCCGATCAGGCCACCGATTACAGCGTTGAGTAGCTCACCCATGCCCCACCCTCCAGAAAGCGATCTTCATCACGATCAACCCGTAGGCGGAAAACGCCACTGTCACGACGGCAAGGATCAGCCAAAGAAACGAGGCGGGTTTCATCAGGCCACTCTTTCATCAATCCAGCCGCGTGTGTTGATGCGCCAGTTCAGGTTTGCATCTGAAGCATCGGTGCGCAGCCGAACTTGGCCTGATGTATTAGTGCGCTCACCGAATCGCGTGCTTTGTGAGTCAAGGCCCTGGTTGCGATTCGTGAAATTCGTGAGGGAGGGTGTGGAATCCGTTTGGTCAAGCGACGTTAGCAAGATGTGGGCGACGCCTGCCAAGGAACGGTTACTAAACAGCACACCCAAGGCATCAAGCTTTACGCCTAGCGGCACGGAAAGTGTGTAGGATACCGCTGCCACCCCTGGATTGTTCACGCTTACGTCTTGCACGCCCGCCGCCAGCAGCACTTCCAATCCACCGCCCGCAATTTCTCTTGCCGTGAATACCACATTTGCGCCAGCCGTCCGGTAGAACGAGAAGACGCGGCAATACTCAGTCAATCCAGCATTGACGGCAACAGAATCGGCCAGAAGATTCGTGGCTGTGACGCTCGTATCGAATCCCACATCACTCAAACCATTTTCCGGATTGAACAGCGCGTGAGCGTGGTAGCTGGTGTTGGAAACAGTCAGTGCGCTTGCCAGTCCACCTACTGGACTAGACGCACTTCCGCCCAATGCGAATGTCGCATCCAAACGCTTGCTAGTCGCATCAATCGGGATGCAGAATCCATTGGAGGACAGCGCCATTCCGGCACTGAAATCAATGTCGTTGGTGGCGTCTGTCCCGTTGCTTGGCTTGATCCCGTCGATCCAATGCGTGGGAATTCTCCGGAATCTGTCCAGCAGGAATTGCATGGTCGCTCGCTGGGACGCATTGGTTCCATCGGCGCGGAGTTTGCTTGCCGTCATGGCATCGCGGATCGTCATGTCCCATCACCAAGCAAAATATTCCGCTTCGCAATGGCTGAATTCATTGCATTGTAGACAGGTGCGAGCTTTCGTTTCTTATCCTGTACGCTAATGCTTTTATCGCGCTCTACCTTGGAAATCTGATCCTGAAGCATCAGAATATTCTTCGCCAGTTGCGCGGCTTTGGTTCCGTCGCGCTTGGCTATGGCCTCATCCCGCAACGGCTTTTCGCGCTTCTCAAGAGTTTGCTGGCGTTGAATTTCGGACTTCATGGAGGCGGCGAAGTTCCTCATCTCATCCCGGATTTCCGGTTGTGCCCATTCAATAGCACTCAGTTTTCCGAGATGTGCAAACATCCCGTTATAATCACCCGGAGGGATGGTCGCGGAGTCAGCCATCCAGCGGATCGCTTTCGGATCGCTGAAAAACGTCTGCATTCGTCGCGCACCGAAGAACATCGCTCCAAAGTGAAGTACGCCACCGCCGGTTTCCGTGATGGCTTTCTTGCCCATCTCAGTGATAGATGGCTGCTGCCAGATTCGTTTCACCCCTTGCCCAAATCCAGATAATGTCTGATAGATGAAATTGTGATAGGCAGTGCCGGATGGATTGGCCGCGAAGTCCGCATCCTTTAGATACGAGTTCACCCGCAGATACCGCTCGATGTTCTCTCGCAATGGAGTTCCAGGCTCGATCAGGATATCGAAAGACTCCGGGCTTTTGGTGCGGAGGTTGGTCAGATTGGTTGTGAGTTGGCGCGGATTGAAGTCGCCCACTTTCCCCGTGTCTGGATTCCACCCGCCAAGCTCGACCATCTTAGCTGTCTTGAAATCGTGCCACTCTCCAGGCTGGAATTCCTTCTTGAAGCCACGCAACACTTCCGCGCTATTCGCCGACTTGAAAATCTTTTCCGGGTCCGCGCTCTTGATGCGCTGGGCTAGTTCATCACGGAAAGAGGCGGCGGTTGTGTACCAGTCATTGTAGCTATTCAGCGCATCCCCAGCGCCTTTAGATTCAGCGACCTGCCGCTGTGAATCCGAAATTGCTTTGTACAACCCCTTCAATTCGCCCTTAGTTGCCTGGTCCCTGTCACCCACAACCGACATATCCCGCCCCACTTTCTGCCGCAGATCGTCCAAGGCGCCCCAGGTAATCTTTCCGCCGCTCGCCTTTTTTTCCGCTTGCAATGCCATGGCGAAAGCCTTCAAGTCCCCAGTAATCAAATTGCTCCGAACACCCTGATCCATGATATTCGGATAGAGTCCGCTGATATAGGATTCAACCACAGCCGTATCGACTGGAGTCTTTGTGCCGATGACAGAAGCAAGCTGGGCGCGAAGAACGTTGTTCTGCTTGTCCATTCCCGCTTGGTAAGAGATGGGAAAGTCTGGAGAGGAGCGGTCGATTATTCCGGCTCGCTGAATCGCTTCACCACCCTCATAGGCGGACTTCGCCCCCTTGGGGATGCTGCCAGTACGGCCCGCCGGGACCCTATTGGATTCAGACACGATATCCACAAAATTCTTCCGCATTGCGTCCAGGCGTGCCTGCTTGGCCTCGCGTGAGATGTCCCAGCTTCCCAGCATCTTTTCACCAACGGACTCAGCGCCCTGAACGAACCTGTTCTGCGTTACCGCGCCCATGCTGGGCGGAACACCAGCCTTCTCAAAATCCATCAGACGGGTCTTTGCCCCCGGCGTGGATTTCAGGAGAGTTGCCCGCGCTCCAGCCTTCACGCCCTTGCTGCCCAGTCCGCCGGTCAGCGCCGTCAACGTCGCATCGGTCAGCATGTTGGCGGATGCTTCCAGCACTCGCATATCCATGCCATCCGGGCCGATCAGGTTGGGGCTAGTTGCCCCGCGCTTCCGGTTCACATGATAGGCGTACTGGCGTGCGGCTTCCGCCCCCACAACACCTGTGGCGAAGCCCGCGCCCGCTCCAACGACTGGATTAACAGATAGCGCCCCAGCGCCTATTCCTGTTCCAACACCTAAGGAAATTCCGCCCGCCGCTGCTGCTGAATTCGGATCAAGATATTTCCCGCCAAGCAAACCAGCGTTTTTTTCCTCGGCCTTCCAGCCGAACGGGTCCGCCTCTTCCATACCCTCGTAGACGCTTTCACGGGATTGAGGCACAGCCCCGCTCTTGCTGGGAGGACCAAGCAATTTCTCCAATTCTTCATCTTCGCGGGTTTGTCCTTGACTCATTGGATCATCCTCAGTTGACCCTTCCACATCACCCACCGGCCTTTATTTTTCTTGTCTTTGGCGAGTTCAAGCGCAGACTTCGCGGAATCCGGAGTGTATGGGTCTAGTTTGATCCCCAACGGCTTGTTGAATGTGATTTGCTGTTTGGACTTTCCGGACAGAATGCCGTCCACATCCACGCCAAACTGCCGGGCCGTCTCCAGGGATTGGTCTGGAAGTTCCTTGTTGAAGCGTTTGGCGTAGTCGATTTGTTCTGCCATGGCGCGAGCCAGTTGCCGCGCCCCTTGCTGAATTGCCCGCTTGTTGGCTTCCGGGTCTTCGCCAACCTTCGCCAAGGTCTTCTGGAATGTCTGCACATCGAAGTTGGACGGAATCCCTTTGATGATCTCCTGGGCGATATTGTCCAACCGGGCCTTGGCAAGAGCGAAGTCCAGAGTACCATCTGGTGTCATCAGGCTATTGCGCTGGGCAAACTCTTTCAATGGGCCGACGATAGGGCCGGTGGTCTCCACGTTCTCACTCATCACATTGAGCAATTCCATGGCGATTGCGCTTCCTGTGAAGCCCTTGTATTCTTCCGGCGTCAACTTCTCTTTCGCGGTGCCGCCCTCGCGCAACGGAGTTACGCCGCCGCCTGGAGTGGTCGCATAGCGCTTGCCAAGGGCAGCGCTTCGATCTTGCGCTGCGCGTTCCGCCGTCTCCAAACTTCCATAACTCTGAATTGGTTTTCCGGTTTCAGGATCGCGGTAATCGTTTTGGACGATTCGATCCATCGCTTCTTTTGGTGATACTTGCTTCCCGCCAAACATGGTGGGGATGTTGACATAGGCTCCCGGCGTACGGGGATCATCAAACGTGACGGTGCGTTCTGTAGAGATAGACCCATCCGCGTTTTGCACAATGGGGCGCCCCTCTGCCGTAACTGGACGTTGCGCGGGCAGGAAGGCTTGTGCCTGCTTCGGCAAATCGGTTGATGTGGTGGCCTCCTCGATATTCTGGAATTTGGTTCCAGGTACAGTCTCCACACGCTGAGTTTCCGGATTGAAAGCTGTACTTGTCCGCTGTTTGCGTTGTTCCAACAAGTCTTGAACCATCACGCGCTTGAACGCCTCCTTCTCAATCTCAGAAGTCGGAATATTTTTCGCTCCGCGATTAGCTGCCCACTGAGCGGCGCGGCCCTCGGCGATCATGTTTTCCTCGAAAATCGCGCCCTGGCCAACCTGCCTGTTTGGATTCTCAAGTAACACATTTTCATTTCCGTACCGATCAACAAGCTGTTCCAGGTTCCGATTGCCCGTAATGGTTTGTGGCTTCCAAACAGGCTCCGCATCCGCATCTGCTGTATTTACCCAAGCCTGCCTCGGCGTTCCTTCCGCTCCGCCTCCAGTCTTGCCATAGGTGACTTGCTTCATCTCCCCGGATTCCGGGTCTTGCTGGATCAAGGCCGTGGTATCGCCGACCTGCACGGTCCGGGTGCCAAGTTGCGGCTTCGGCCCAGCGGTCAACACGGCAGACGCCAGCCGTGGATCAAGCCGTGACATATCCGTTCCGGTCATTTGGGATAGCTGCATGACCGCCTGATCCCGCCGCAGTTGAGCGGGGGAGCGCACCGTGCCTTCCGTCGCCCCAGCGTTCGTGTAGGCATCATCTTGACCTTGCAAGGTGGCCATCCGGTCAGCGCGTAGCGCATCGTAAGCTTTGGCGCTAGCGGCGGACTTGCCAAGCTCGTCAATGCCAACTCCTACTCCGATAGCGCCCTGGACGGCATCCGCGCCGGAGATGGGATTAGGCGATACCAGTCCGCCAGCCAAGCGCCCGGCTTGCGCTCCCAACATGATCCCCTGCGGGCTTCCTCCGGTCGAAACACCACCCGCCACCGCCCCGGCAATCGTGGTGCCGGTCTGGATCAGGTTGGTTTTGCGAGCGCGGGCTTCTGCCTCCGCTTGCAACTCGCGGGAGCGTTTGCGTTCCTCGGACGCGATCAAGGAATCCATGCTCGACTGGAGCATCTGGAATCCCGGCGGGATCATCACCATGGGTCAAGCTCCTCTGGGCACAGGAACCAGTGCAGGCATCAGCCAGCCGATCACCCGACAGACCGGAATCAGCGAGTAGGCCAGCCAGTAGCCCAGCCGGTTATCTTTCGGCAGGATACCGATTTCATGGGCAAAGTGCCGCGCCAAACCCACGCCCATGGGTTTCACGATCCAGCGGTAGGCCCAGCGGTGACGCCGGGAGAATCGGCAAAGCGGTTTGGCCAAGGCATTGTACCCGCGCATCATGTTGTCATCCGCGTTGCGCCGCCCCCACTCCACATCGGCTAGATAGACGTTCCGCGCCAAATCTCCGCGCCGAAACGCTTCTGTGCAAAGGACGGTTCCAGCTGCGTTCGTTCCGCCGCCACCTCCTCCGCCTCCGCCCTCCCCTGCATTCTTAGCGGCCTCCATCTGTGCCCGCAAAGCCGGTGGCATAGCCGCTAGGCTCAACATGGCCGTGATGGGGTCAAGCTGGCCGGTCAACATGGTGTCCCGCCTGGAGATGTTCTGGAGGTCAATATCTCCGGCGATCTGCTGTTTCTGTAGCCCAGCCCCCTGCATCACACGCAACCGGGTGTTCAAATCGGCGCTGGAGCCGCCCAGCCCCCTGCCGCCGTAGAAGTCGCCGACCTCACCAAGTTGCGAGGATGTGTTGGCGTCCAGCAAGTCAAACCTTCCTTTTTTGGCAGCCGCAAAGGCCGGATCGTCTGCGCCTGAGGCGATCCCTTGCATGGTGTCAGCCACGCCAGAGTAGCGCCCAGAATTCTGACCAAGCAAATCAATAAAGGCTTGGATATCCGTGTCGAATGCGCTGGGAGGTGGAGGTGGAGGCGGCGGCGGCGGATCGGTTGGTTCCACCATTGGAAGGGAGGTGTCGTATCCCATGGCCTAGTCCTCCTTTACGAATGCGAAGCGGTGTTGGTCAATCCACTTGCCGTCTGAGAAAAAAACATCCTTGCCTGTTCCCTCGTAAAAAGCACCCAGCTTGTCGGCCAGCGCCTTTGCCTTGGAGAGTGGGACAATCATGGTGTAGTTCACCCGATGCAGGCCCAGCCAACGGAAGGCGTAGCGGACGAGAGCCAAAGATGCGTCAGCGCCCAATCCTTCACCATTTAGACGGCGGTCGATAGCGGTGCATGGCAAAATCGCAGAGCGATGTACCGGGTCGATCCGGGCCAGCAGGATCAGCCCTACAACCTGTTCCGCCATCAGGATCGTGAACACCTTAGCCGTCGCATCCCCAGCGATCCCCAAGCTGGCCAGCAAATTCCCCTGCGTTACTTCATGGGGATTCGGGACGATGTTCTCCAGTACCCCAGGCTGCTGGAGAATCGCCCATAGGGCGGGCCAATCCTTGGTCTCTGCCGGTCTCAGCACCACCTTGTTTCCTTCGATCATCGTCCGCTCCGCTAGAATTTCTTTTCGCCGGTAAGATACATCACCAGTTCCTTCTTGGTGCCTTTGTCCAGAGTCATCCCGAGTTTCAGGTCGTCCTCTTTCCCGTCCATCAGGTGGCCCAGCAGGCCGCCTAGGGCAGCCATCATCAAGGGGCCTTCTGAGACTGCTCCACCAAAATCATTTGGCTTGGCCTTTGGGTTCAAACTTGAATTTCTGCGAGCCATTCCGGCCTCAAATCCAGCCAACGCCCCCAATCCAGTTTTTCTGAGATTCTTTGGCAAGACCATCGCCGTTCCGGCTGTTGCAAGAGCGGCAATTAGACCGGCTTTATCCATGTCCCGTCCTGATGGATTTCTACCCAACATGGGATTTGATTCTTCTCCACCTCGCCTCAACAAGTCTTTTGTTGACTGAACATCCGCATAGATTGCTCCAAACGCCGCTGTCAGCAACGCTGAATCCCTGGCGTCCCAGTTTTTGCCGAATTCCATGTCAATTTAGCAATTTTGTGAGCATGATTTCCTGGAGGCCATTTGAAGCCGGTCCGGTATAGAATCTCATAATTTGGTTGCTTGAAAGTGAATCTGTTCCGGTTGAGTAATTTACGTGCTTTGTGCCACCGCCTCCATCGCCAACAAAACGCAAAATTCCAGCAAATTTAAACGATGAAGTTCCTGTTCGCACGACAACCATTTTAACAATTCCTTTATCAATCGCCCCGGCAAAAAAATTGATATTGGCTGCGCCAAATCCAGCATATAGGTCTCCGGCGCCTGAGAATATGGCAACTACGGACAAACAAGCCCCATCCGACGAAAGGGAATTTGCTGGCAGGGTATACGTACTCATATCTTGATTTGATGCTGCGTTCACCCGCGTCGTATTGACATCAATCGCCCCGCC
>ERZ1292632.817-Hain-H43-01um-R2-817-length-33596-cov-7_pt2 | contig 14499 bp, 20 predicted proteins | sample MGYA00564407_ERZ1292632 | MGnify/ENA primary metagenome ERZ1292632 (study PRJEB36523, sample SAMEA6512637) | groundwater metagenome | collected 2019-01-08 | study: AquaDiva: Metagenomics assemblies of 32 groundwater samples | reverse complement strand
CGCCCCCCTACCACACCACCTCCCCCCTGCCGAGGCAAAGCTCTAACGAGCTCCCCACCCCACCCAGGGTCTCCTATCTAGGAGCACCACCAGAGAAGGAACACCACTGGGTCTTCCCGGGCACCAGAACACCACCAGGCTACGGGAACACCCCCCCACCCCAGGGGCAACGCAATTCAAAACACCTGCTCTTTGAGAGACAAAGGGGTGGGAGAAGGAGGGAACCCACCCCTTGTGGAAGTCCGCTGGGAGTGGAAGAAATCACCCAGCGGTGTTGTGGTGGCGCCTTACTTCTTCCAGTAGGATTTTAAGCTCGTTTTTCCAGCCCTCGGCATCGGCGCAATGCCTAACCAGGAGCTCGTTGATTTTGCGTAGCTCGGCCACTACCTCAGAGTTGCCAGGGTTATGATTTCCAGGGTTATGATGCTGATTTCTCCGTCTCTCTTGGTAAGCAATGAACCCAGTTAGGGAGACAATTATGGCAAGCAGGGTGCTTACTGTCTGCTGCCAGGACTCCAACTAACTATGTCCTCACGCTGGCTTTACTTTGAGGGTAAGAGAAGCAGCCATTTCTCTCTTGGGCGCCGCAACTTTCAAATCCACTGTAGCCTCAGCGAGGATTGTGCCTGTCTCATCGTCATAGACCACGCCCCGAATGCTTCCCAAAGTTCCAACCTCAATACCCTTGGGAACATCAAACGCAGCCTTATGGCTCTTCTTTTCCGAGGCTTTCAACGGTAGGTCCTTCGTATCTTCAAGAATAAAGAGCTCGCCCAGAATTCCCTGGTAACGCAACTCTGCCTTTAGGGCTATAGGCTTTCCCTCCTCAGTGCTTTTATTCTCAACTGTGAAAACCGCACGGTAACTCTCGCCAGGCCTGACCTTTACTGGGGTATCGGTAAGAATGGCCCCAGACCCATTCTCCAAAAGCAGTGAGAGGCCAGCCCCTTTTCTCTCTACAGCCTTGGCGAAAAGGCGGCCGAGGAGCAGAGCCCCCAAGCCCAAAGCACCCAGGAAGAAAACCCCCTTTTTCATTCCAGAGCTATCTTTTCACAGTCGTAGGTGTAGGCTTTGCCCTCAACAGGAGAGTATGGAAGCAGATACTCCTTAGGTATTATCCCTCCTGGGGGGAAGACCTGGGAGCCAGCGCTGTCCCAGATTACAATGAAGAGTCTATGGCTACCTCCAGCCCCTACAGATAGGAAGGTCATCTCACTTATGCCCTTTGTCTCCGATAAGGTGTAAAAACTATCCCTTCTATCACCCGAAGCCCAGGAAAAGCTACCGCTAGGCTCGTTTTTCACTACTACCGAGAGGGTAACTTTCTCTGGTGGTGGCGTTTCAGGCGGTGGCGCCGCCTTCGCCTTCCTGGTGAGTAGAAGCAGGAGACCAGCAGTTCCTAATCCCGCAGCTATTAGCTTTTTATCTACCTTTATCCTTGCCATCTAGCTCCTCTCCAGCCACTTCTGCAGGCCTTCGGGAATCTTTATCCCCAGAAGCTCGGTGATGTTGCTTACAATCTGGGTTACCAGGAAGCCTATGAGGGCCACCCATACTGCTGTGAGCAAGGGTTCAAAATCAGCCAGGCCTTTGGCTGCCAGGGCGACAGAGACATAGGAGAGAAAGACGATGGCCACCCTTTTCCAGAAGTCCATCAGCTTCGCCAACTCGAACTTCCCGTGGAAGAGGGCTGCTGCTACCCCCAAGACCAGGTTGGCTCCGCTTAGGTAGGCGAGAACCTTCGCCTGCGTCGGGTCAACAAGACCCAGTATCCAAGGAACTAGCTCCATAGTTCACCTCCTTTCTTATTATATCCTCCCTGTCAAGAGAACTCTCCCTCTCAATCTACCTCCGTCGGAGCCTCCGAAGGCCTGCTATGCCTAAGAGCACTACTCCAGCGAACCAGGGCCAGGGGGAGCCCCCTGCCTTGACGATTGTTCTGGATTTGAAGTCGGCCACAAAGAGGTCGCCATCGTTAATGGTAACGCTTGAGATGAACATCTGGTCGGAGAAGTCGCCCATGTCGTTATAAAGCCAAACGGTAATGGCAGCCAGGAATCTCTCGGAAATATCTGCGGTTCTAATGTCTTTGTCCAGAGGTTCAGCACCACCCCAGGGGTATCGTGAGAAGTCCTCGTGGAGAAGCTGGATGCCTGCCTGCCAGGCCACCGCTCCCTCGGAGGGGTTTTTCAGGGCTATGGTAACCTTCATTCCTAACTTCCCTCCTCACTCGTTATCCACTTTATCACCTTAGGCATGTAAAAGGCAAAGCCCAGGGCAAATCCCAGCAAGCCTAGATACTCTCCGCCTCTTATATTCAGCGTCTCCGAGATACCGTAGCTTATTTGCCATAAGCCCAGAATGGCTAGCGACGCCTCATCATCCATATCCCACCGACAAGGACTTGCCCAGCTCCGCCACCAGAGAATGCCCATGATGAGAGCGGTGAACACGCCTCCAGAGATGCTCCAAAGGAAGCTCTGGGCTGAGGTTAGCATTGTGCCTGCAGGTAGGAAGTGGGTTCCTGTCCAAGAAGATAGGTTAAAAGTTACCCAACCTGCGGGCTGGCCGACTAGGGTAGCTCCTATGTCGTGGCCGAACTCGTGGATAGGCAGGCTGATGAGTAGCCAAGTAATCAGGGTGATGATAAAGTCCAGGGACTTTTGGAATATCATCTCGCTACTCCAAGAACGGTGGCCTGAACAAAGGCCTGTCCTAACCTAAACCAGTATTCTCTATGTTCCTTTATGTCTTCTAACCATGTCTGATAGGCTTCGGCAGTTACCTCCGCAATAACCAATGGCTTGAAATTAAATCCCCAGCTATTTCGAGATGAGACCAGCCTCCCTCCAAACCAGCGGGGTGAGTGCGTTTGAGAAAGTTTCTTTATCAGAGAATACTGTTTAGGTGAGGGGGAGACGATTATTTCCCCTCCGTGAGAATCCCTGATAAGGGCTGAGAAAGGAATAGTAAGCTGGCCTAAAGCTGGCTTCGTCTCCTCACTTCTTCTCCATAAAAGGGCTAAAAGGGCAACCGCTCCAAGTAGAGGGAGAAACCTCCTTCTTCCTACTAGGACTTCGGGGTTCATATTTAGACTTCCGCTCCAAAGACCTTAATAACAGACCCTGAAGCCCAATCTCCGCTTCCGCACCAGAAGGTAAGCCCACTGATAAATAGGTTGGTATCGGCATAGCCTGCTTCCATTCGTATTCCTTTGAAACCTGCTCCATAGGGCCCCCAATCAAGGTATCTCCCCATAAAGGGATGTCTCGTATTCCCTTGGGCGTGGATATAGGCTTCAACTGGCCCTTCCCCCTGGGCGCTCCCTGCCCACATTAGTCTAAGATAATTTGCGGAGAGAAATTCTGTAGTGTCATAGCCTGAAAGCAAATCTAGCCGTCTCCAATGATACTCTCCCCCAGAGTAGACATTATATTGAAGCCTCAAGTCGGCTCCCGCAGCGGCTGGGTTCATAGCAGCAACTACCTGAAGAATAGGGAATCCACTGGGAATGGCTAGAGTTTGGGGTGTTCCATCCCAACCTTGAACCTTATATTGCCCAAGCTCTACCCAAGGCCTTCTTTCCCCGATGATGGTAAGGACTTGGCTCCCCGAGGCTATAGCACCTGAGAGAATTGCCCCTGGCGCTATATGAGGGGCGGCTATCTGTCCCGAACCAAAAGCACTGGACAGAATTCCTTGATTGGCTATGTGGGGGTTGGCTATAATACCGGCTGCGAGCTGAGCCGATAAGACAGAAGCGGCTCTCATGTGGAGAGTGCCTATAACCCCAGAGGCAATGTCGCTGGAGCCTATGCTCCCTGCCCAAATGTGCCTGGGAGTAATCACTTCTGGGAAGGTTATCAGGCCTGGGGCCTCCCCTAGGATGATTCCACTCCTGACATGAACACCGCCTATACTGCCGCTGCCAATATAGGCTGATAGGATAGCTCTGAGAGCGATAACATTCCCAATCACTGTCCCACTTTGAAGGGTCCCAGAGCGAATACCATCGGGAGCTAGGACGCTGCCTTCAACAGAGGCCGTTCCAAGTTTAGGGCCAGTTATCGATTCATTCAATATATGGGGGCCGCCGATGGTTTGAGCACCGTAAGAGGCCGAGAGTATTCCCTGGTTGGCCAGATGGGGGGTGGCAATAACATTGGGCCCAATATGGCCAGATTCCACGGCATTATCTCCCAAGTGTCGTCTGCCCACCTGTCCTGATGCTAGCTGAGCGGACAGAATATTTTCAGCAGCAATATGAGGCCATCCCACGGCCCCCGAGGCGATTTTGCTGCTAGTTACATCGCCAGGGGCAATAACCGAGCCCGAGGGACGGTGAAGATACCTCCCCGTGACCGTGTCGAAAAGTAGAATTCTCTCAGCCACTCTGTGCCTTCATATATCTTTATGATATTATAACACCAAAGTCAAGGCTACCACCTGTTTCCCGCTGCCGTTTCCAGTAGAAGCTTCTCCCAGTTAGTGACGAAGACCTCCAGCGAGAAGCGCTCTTCTACCCAGCGGCGCATCGTTTCAGGGTTGATTTCCCTAACAGCATCCCGGGCGATGAGTTCGGCTGCCTCATCATCGCTATCCACCAGAAAACCATTCTCCCCATGTCGGATTAGCTCTGAAGGCCCCCCACGGCGCATGGCTATTGGTGGACAGCCGCAGGCTTGTGCTTCTAGAACTACGAGGCTAAATGGCTCATTCCAACGGTGCAGATGAAGCAGCCCCCTGTGGGTGCTATACAGGCCGACTGTGGCATCCCTGGATACTCCTGGGTTGGTCCTGGCGAGAAAGCCATCGGCTTCCAGAAAACAGCGGTCCTTGTAGGCTGGGCTGGCAATAATCTCTATATCTCCGTAAAGGTCAACGCCTACCCGCAGCCTTTTAGCCAGAGAGATGGTTTCCAGAAAGCCCTTCTCAGGGGTGTAGCGGCCTATAGAAAGGTATCGCTCGCCCTTAGGTTGGCCATTGCTTTTATACAATTCCAGGTCTATTCCGTTATGAACATACTTCACAAGACAACCCCAGGCCCTGGACATCTCCTCGGCATGGGGGCGAGATAAGCCTACGAACATGGGGTAGCGCACGGGTGGAAGACTCTGGTATATCGTAGGCGAGGTATGGTTCCAGTTAATAATGGGAAGTTCCCGCTCCCTGCCTGCCGAGGACATCACTCCCCACCTCTGGAAGGTCGCATCCAGAATTACCTCCCACTCCCAGGCCTCCAACCGCCCCCGATAGCGGAGCCAGGACTTCTCCTCTTCCTCTCTTACGGGGGTATAGATTGGCTCAACATTCTGGGTAAAGCGTGAACCCTCAGGACAGACTACAGTAACCTGATGACCCTTCTTCACCAGTCCCTCAGCCAAGTGATATACCAGCATCTCCGTCCCTGAATATCCCTGTGGGGGTAGTGGGAAGACTGTGGTGCTAATGAGCAATATTTTCATCTGGCTCCTTTCTCCTTTTCAAAATAACCCGGGGAGGGAGGTGTTGGGCTTTTCCCCTAGTGTGGTCGAACCGCTGAAAGGCCTTGTTGCCTTCCCTCCACAATCTCATAAACTTCTCCTCCAGCCTGGCCAGTTCCTTGCCAGTTTTCAAGTCGAAGGTAGTTTTACTAAAAACAGGTCCCCGCTTCCGTTCCATAACCTTATAGGTTCTTATCGGGGCCAACCCCTCTACAAGCAGAGCATCATCAAGGCTGGCGTCATAGATAGATTGGAGAACTCTCTGGCGAAGTCCTGGGTTTTTCAGCAAAGGCTTGAGGTTAAAACCATAGGGACAAACGGGGTCGTGACAGGCGGCACATTCCTCAGGCCCGACCGAGGGCGTATTGGCATCGAAGAACCGCTCTCTTACTTTCAGGCCCCTGGGGTCAGTTTGGGGTAGAATCGCCTTTCCGTGATACCAGCATTCTAGCAGCATCTTATCTCCCTCTCTCAGGCAAAGGTACACCTCCTACAAAGGGGAATACTCCCTCGCTCACCAGCTAAATGTTTATTTCTTAGCTCATTTAACGCCTTCCCGTGCCAGATGCTCAACAGGTTCTCCTTTCTAGCATCGCCAACCACCAGCTCTAAGTCAGCATCAAAGCAGCATGAGGACACTCTCCCGTCGCAGGCTACTACTAAATCAGAGAATAGAGAACGGCAGGGCCACTCTACTGGTAACAGAGGTTCCATGGTGGGTCTATCGTTGAAGTGAGCAGGGTTAATCTGCACTACGCCGTATCTTGACCAGAACTCTCGGAACAGCTCTATTTCTCTTGGAGACTGATACTGGCTATCCTGAACCATGGAAATCCAGATAAGAATATCAGGGCGTAGCTGCTTAAATCTCAGGACTACTCGCTCAATATCGGCCAGCATTGTCGCAGGCAGTTTATGGAAAGCCTCATAAAGTTTTGGCGAGATGGCGTTGACGGAGAAGTTCACCAGTTGAAGGTTTGGAAGACGGCATAATAGCTCTACCCCAACCTCATCAAGCAGAGTGCCGTTGGTAGGAAGGACTAGCCTGGTTCTAGGCAGTTTCTGGCAGATAAGCTCCAAAGCCTCATACCATCGGGGATGGAGAAAGGTTTCCCCGTAGTTGTTAGGAACCAGTTCAGTTAGGGTTTCGGGAAAATACCGAATATCTTCAAGACACTTTTGAAGAAGGTCCCAAGGCATGTGCTCGGGTGCTCTCTTCATGCTTAAACGATGGCAGCTAGCGCAGTGAGCATTGCAGTAGCTGGTTAGCTCTAGCCTTACCTGCCTGGGTTGGAGCGGGGTGGAGTAGGTCACAAGAAAATCTCGCAGGAGACTGGTGCTTTTAATAGGAGCAGTTTTCGCTCTGAGCTTTTTCTCACTATTTACCTCAATCCTTTCCCTTTTGTAAGGCCTTCTGGGACATCTATTATCCTTTGGCAACGAGGACACCACAGGTGAAATGAATCTGACATCAGGTAAGCAGCCTTCTGCCCACAGTGCGGGCATTTGGCCAGTAGTGCTGAATGACTATGGCTGCGCCACCACAGGCTCTCCGCTATCGTGCTCTTTGTTTTCGGGTCTCCCTTTGTCATCTCAGTTTATCCTCCTTTTCCCTTCTCTTGAAACTTGGGTATTTAACTCTGCTAAAAAACACGGGTCTCGCCTCCATCGGCTATAAGGCAAACGCCGTTGATTAGCGAGGCCTTGGTAGAGCAGAGAAAGACCACCGCCCAGGCTACTTCTTCGGGTGTTCCTATCCTCCCCATGGGGAACCTTTCCATTAGCATCTTCTCAAATCCGACTGGGTCATCTTTCCTGGCCTGGTCCCAGCCAGTATCAGGAATCATCACTGGACCTGGGGCTACGGTGTTGAAGGTGATGCCCGCCCTTATAAATCTGCGGTCAGCGGCTAAAGACCTCATCAGAGCAATCTGCGCTGCCTTTGCCACGCTGAACCACGGCTTTCCTGTTCCCTTGATGCCGTTGGTAGAGCTAATAGTCACCACTCTCCCCCATCCTTGGGACATCATTACAGGAATAGCGAGGGTAGTGAATCGGGTAGCAGCTACGGTGTTCTTGTTATAGACATCTCGCCAAGTGTCCTCTGGCTCATTCTCAGCTTCATCACCACCCCAGCGCCCACCGCCTCCCATATTATTCACCAGAATATGTAATGAGCCGAACTCTTCCAGGGTTGTTTCTAGCATCTTCTCCACTCCCAACTTCTCGGTTAAGTTCCCCACTACTCCTAGACCTCTGGAACCTATGTTCTTAATTTCCTCTACCGTCTCTTTTACTCTCACTTCTGTTCTAGCTCCTATGGCCACACGACAGCCCTCCTCGGCCAGGGCCAGGGCTATGCTTCGTCCAATGCCATGGCTGCCTCCAGTTACTAGAGCTACCTTTCCAGCTAACCCAAGGTTCAAGCTACCTCCTTTAGCAGAAAACTACTATCCAACTTTTCAGGCACGGCGTAGAGCATCCCTCGGTACTTCCTTCTCTCCGCTGACCAAGCGAAAAGAACCCCATCCTCGGTGTAGGTGTCCACGATAGCAGCGGGGTGCTTCAGGATTTCATCTCTAGTGTAGAGAGCAGTCCACTCCCGACTATTGGTGTAGAGGGAAAAACCTGGGTTTATGGTCTTGAGGTCTCTCCTAACAAAGTCCAAGTCCAGGGGCTGGCCATCTCGGCTAATATACCCTAGGCCTTCGACTTTGAAGTCGTGGATAATAACTACGCAGTTAGGTAAATCCTTCAACGCCTTTAACTCTTCGAGAATGGGCCAGTCGTTTGCCCAATGGGCATCTAGGAAAAAGAGCACCGTATCCTGTCGGTTGCAAGTCATATACCATGTCTTGTAATCAAAAAGAAAAGCAGGGCTGCTCTGATTATAAAGGTAGAGGTTCTTGATATGGGCAGTTCTGTTTCTCGCTAGAGCATAGGCTTCAGCGTTTTTCTCGCAGCTATCAACCCTTTCAAAATAGTGAGCGTAAAAGGCAGCTCCAGTCCCATGATAGGTTCCAGTTTCTATTAGCTCCCTAACTCCGAACTTATCCCGAAGCTTCAGCCACTGGGAGAAGGCTATCGGGTCAAGCCACATTGCTTTCTTCCTCAGTCATCATATCCTTGTCTTCTGGGTGGAGCTTCCACTAGAATAGTAGAGCGAGGGCTTTCTAAAGCCCGTTGGTAAGCAGGCACTATCTCCTCGGCCTTTGTCAGCTTTACCACATCAGTATTGGTCAGCATCAGCCTCAACGCCTCAGTGTGGTCTTGACTGTGCTGAGGCCCAGGGTTAAGAGGACTGATACTCCCTATCATGGTCCTGATAATGACTTTAGGAGCAAATTCCCCGTGAGACATTTGTTCTACTTTATCCAGGTGGTTGACAAGTTGATTACTGGCGAGAATGAGGAAGTCTATACGAGGATAGATGCTTACGGGGATGAAGCCTTCCAAGGCTAAACCAATGCTGAGCCCCATCTGCATCTCCTCAGTTACGGGTAGCTCTATCCTTTTGGGCATGGGAATATGTTCTAAGGTGGAAAAGAGCAAATGTCCAGGATAAGCCACGCTTTGCCCAATAAGGATAGTTCTGGAGTTATCCCCAAGCCAGGACATGGCTTTGGCCAGTTCCTCCTTAAAGTTCATCCTCAGGCCATAACATCGGTTCTTTCTTCCTTCTTCTCAGTTTCCCTGAAACGAACCCAGACCCCTATTCCTAGATGGGGATGGATTCTATTGTAAAAATACCTCAATACTCCTCCCTTTTCCCAACTTAGGACTGGTTCAATCCCCCGACCAGCACCGGTTATATCGGGAAGACCCCAAACCTTTTGCGTGGGGGTATTCGTGGAGAACCCATTATCCTCTACTACTACACACAAGGGAAGGTTATGGTTCTTGGCATATTTGACGCACTCGTGGCAAATCCCTGTTTCCCAGGTCATATCGCCAATGAAGGCCCATACTATCCTCTTCTCCCCCTTCAGCTTTATCCCCAGGGCAACTCCCAAGGCTATAGGCAATGTCCCGCCAACCAAGGCGGAAGTGAAGAAGTTGTAGTCAGCAAAGTTAAGGTGGCTAGAACGGCCAGCCACAATCTCGGCCTTTACCCTTTCCCTGGGTATGCCTTTCAAAAGAGCGTGATAGTGGCTACGGTAGGTGCTAAAAACCCAGTCATCAGGTTCAACCTGTTTGAAGATTTCTATAAGCTGGTCTTCATTCCCACCTGAGAGATGAACCGGGCCCCTAATAACCCCAGTAGAGTAGATTTCCTTTATCTCTCCCTCAAAGGCCCGCAGGCTCTCTGGGGTCCAATCTCTAACTTCCATATCTCTCCAAGAGGTCGGCTAGACTAGGTGGCAGGTCGTGGCGTGCTTGGTAAATGACTGCTGATACCTCTTGCTGAAGACTGCTCCGCAACTGGTTTTTAGTCTCCTCGGATAAGCCCAGCCTTCTCTCCTCAAGCAGCAAGGGGTCACGCTTTGCCAACTCCTCTAACTCCTCTTTAGACCTGATGTCCCGCTGCCCCTGCTTGTGACACGAGAGCCGAGTTGTGCAAAGTTCCAAGAGAAAAGGTCTAGACTCTTCTCGGACCTGCTCGCTGGCCTCTTTAACAGCATTAAAGACCTCGTTCACACGGTTCCCATCGACCCTGTTGGCCTTGATTCCATAGCCCAAGGCTCGTTCTGCTACCGTAAGGGTGGGTAAGTAATAAGATGCAGGGACATTGCCCGCCAGGCCATTATTCTCGCAGAGCAGTAAGAGCGGGACGCCTAGAACTGCTGCCATGTTTAGGCCTTCGTGCCATTGAGCATTGCTGGTTGCAGCATCGCCATGGAATACGGCAACGACATCACCGGACTTCCGAAATCTCTTGACGGCCCAGGCCAGTCCTGCTGCCACAGGAACACAGGTCCCCACTAACTGAAAGCTAAACATGAACCTCACGGAAGGATAGCTGAGGTGCATCTCGCCTGCTCTACCACCGCATACCCCAGTGGATTTACCTAAGATTTCGGCTACGAGGGGATGGAGAGGAACCCCTTTAGCTATAGCATGGGCTATAGTTCGGTGATGAACCACGATATAATCCGTTGTCTCAAGGGCAGAGCAGGCTCCTACGGCTATCGCCTCCTGCCCCTTGTTGAAGTGCAAATCCCCTGCCTCCCCCAGGTTGCATAGCTTCTGGAGCTCGTCTTCGAGGAGACGAATGGTGAGCATTTTGGTGTAAAACCCTAAGTCCATGAACTTTTTACCTCTTCTATAACAGCTAGTATCTCCTCTGGAGTTGGGGTCATGCTGTCGTGGAGGTCTATGCTTCCTGGTATGGTTAACCGGGGGGCCCCCAGTCTTCTTGTTCTGACAAAAGGACATCTCTCGGCGACTGTGGCAGCTATTTCGGCTCCAATTCCACCATAGGTGACATCGGGCTCAATCAGAAGCATTCTCCCTGTCTCCTCCGCAGCAGCAATCAAGGTGACCCAATCAATGGGGTAGAGCGTTCGTAGGTCTAAGAGGACAATATTCTCCAAGCACTCTTGGTCTAGTAGAAACTCCACAGTCTGACGCATCAGACCGTAGGTGACGATGAGGAGCTTTGCTTCCCTCGGTCTTATCCTGAACCAAGCGCTCCCGAAAGGTATGAAGTCGTTTCCCATGTCATAGTCCTTCGCTTTGGTCTTGACGTCTTTTATCATTCTGTCCTCGAAGAATACCGTTACTCCAGGACAGGTTAGAGCTGTTCTCATTAACCCGTAGGCGTCTTTAGGTGTAGAGGGTAGGACTACCTTCAGCCCCGGAATATGGACGAAGAGGGCCTCTGGTCTCTGTCCAGTTGTGGGGCCTCCTACGAGAAACTCGCTGCGGATGACAATCGTTTTGGGCAATTCATCTTTAGCAGCCACGAAGTTGAGCTTCGCTGCGGTGTTACAGATGCTATCCAGGGTTCTATAGAGAAAGTCTGCTGTGATGACATCAACGATAGGTTTAACCCCCAGGAGAGAGGCACCTACAGCGAAAAAGGTGTTTCCATCCTCGGAGACAGGAAGTGTCTGAACTCTGTTGAGGTAGTCCCTCTCAATCTGCGGAGCATCAAAGTGGATTTTCATGTGCATTCCTTCCCCAAAGAGGTAAATGGATGGGTCGGCCTTCATGCGGTCAAAAATAGCCCGTCCTATAGCATCCCTAATCAGGTGGTTTCGATGCCAGATGTCTCTTATCGCCATGTCTCTATAGTGCGCCTCAGGCCTTCCTCAAGGCTCACCTTTGGACGCCATTCAAGTATCTTCAGAGCCCTGGTCCAGTCGCAAAGCATACGGGTCGGGTTTGAGCCCTCAGAAAGAACGGGAGTGAGCTGAACCCCAAAGGCCTGGGCGATGGTGGAAGCCACATCTTTTAACCTCGTTTCCCGGCCCGACCCAATATTGAGGTTCCCTACATATTCACTGGACACGGCTTTAACGAAAGCGGAGGCTACGTCTGAGACGAACACAAAATCCTTGGTTACTTCCCCGCCCTTAAGGTTGATTTGGCCCGCTTGAGCTTTTCTAATAATATCTGGGATAAAGTAACCAGTGGGCTGCCCTGGACCATAGCCATTGTAGAGGCGGAGGGTAAGATAGCTAAGGCCGTGATTCTCGTAAAAAAGCTGGCAAAGTTGTTCTCCCAGAATCTTTGTCGTGGTGTATGTGTCCTGAAGCCATAATGGGTGTCTTTCGTCGGTTGGCATATACCTGGGGGAGATGCCATAAACATGGGCTGTTGAGGCAAATACTACTTTCTCTGCTCTGCATTTCAGTGCCAGCTTCAGGACGTTATGTGTTCCATTGACATTGAGAAGGAATGCCAAGGGAGGGTTCTGGTCGCACAGGATAGGTGAGGCCAAAGCTGCCAAGTGGAGAACCGTGTCCAACGGCTCTGAAACCGCATCAAATAAAGAAGGCTGGGTTATGTCAGCAGTTATTAAGTGAACTTTCCTTTCTATTCCCTTCAGCCTGCCAGCGGCATACCCTTCAGGAGTGTCAATACATGTGACATCCATGCCCTCTGAGACTAACCGAGGGACGATGTGGGAGCCTATGAACCCAGCAGCTCCTGTAACTAATACTTTCACGGCAAACTCCTTCTAACTTTTTCCCTGTAGGGCTCGTAATCTGTTGTGACCCACTCCCCGACAAGGCTGTTTATCTTAAACTCAACTAACCAGGAGTCCTCTAGGAACTCTGCCATATGAATCTCACCTGGGGAATGCCACGCTACCTGGCCAGCGGAGAGTTCGAAAACCTCCTCCTTCTCTCCATGTCTTTTAATATACTTCAGCTTGCCTGTGAGAAGAACGACTATCTCTGGAACATTATGGGAGTGGCCCCCCCTGAGAGAGCCTGCTTTGCTGAAAAACAGCAGTAGCTCTTGGTTAGTGGGTAGAAGGAGACGGTAGAGAGCTCCACGGGCATCGAAATGCTCAAGAGTCAGGTTCATCTACTTTACCTCCCTCTTCCTTATGGGATGGGGAAGGATATAGCACGGAACTTTCCTATCCACGAGCAATCGGCAGCCCCGTGCCATCATCTTCTGCACCATCTCAACTTCAAGACCCCCGTGCTGCGCCTGATTAGCTTCTTCCAGCCCGCCTACTTCCCGCAGCATAGCCAGAGACGCAGAATCATTCCTACCTCCCCACCACCAGTGGAAATCAAAGGTTTCATAGACATTGGGTGCTACCGATACCTGACAAACCTGGCCCAGCCTCCAGTCTGGAGGCAAATTCTGAGGCCATACAGGCCTGAAGGGTTTCTTGAAAATGGAAATGTAGTTTTCGGGTTTTACCTGCTCAAAGTCTGGCTTCAGAGGCCAGTCAACGGGAGGCAAGTGTTCCCAATACTGGATTAGCTTATCCCCGACTTTAACCGTAAGCCATACTGGGGGTGCTCCCTGAAACACCGATTTACCTTGAAGAGTGATGCCATCCACCAGGGGGCCAATGGTAAGAACCTTCGGACCATACCTCTGAAAAATCTCCCAGTGTCTTTCCAGACATCTTGGGTGAGGATAGGTATAGTCGGCCATAAAATAGACAAGCTCCCCTTGGGCCTGGGCGAGGCCTGTGTTTACTGCTGTGGCTGTGGCTGAGTAGGGCTTAATCTCTCGTGGAGGAAGATGAAGGAAATTAGGTATTTTATCTTGAACAAAGTTCGCTACCGCCTCATGGCGAATCTCGGAAAGGTCATCTACCAGTATCCACTCCCAGTTCTCTTTGGGCATAGTTTGGCTAAACAGCGCCTGAGCCATAGTATCAATGTAGCCTGGTCGCCAGGTGATAGTGAGAACTGTTACCTTCACCCTCACTTCATCTTTAACAGAGAGCATGTCCCAACTCCCTATGGGCCGCTACTACCGCTAGCCTACCCTCTATCTCATCGCAGAAAGAGATGTTAAAAATCCAAACGCAGGAGGGGGCTTTCGCTGGAGCATATAAAACAATCCTCCCTGGTGCTTCCTCGGCAATGCAAACCATCTTGAAAGGCCCTTTTCGGCAGTTCCCTTCGCCTTCTATAGTTATTGGCTCTATAGTTTTGCCCTTCATCTATTTAACTCACGATTTTCCAAGTAATTTCCTAGGAAAGACCCAATGATACCCTCGATTAGAAACCCCCAAGGATACCAGAGGGCAAGCCCAATAGCGCCGCCTACCAGCATTCCGATAAAGGCCCCCCAGCCAGAGGGTTTCTTTACCTTATCCATTTCCCTTAGCTAAAGCTGGCCGTCACCTAACCCGCCACTCCTTCAATTTTTCCCCATCCTTCACTAGCCAGACATACCAGTTTCCCAATAGAACTTGTCGGGTATCCATGGAAGGAAGCTCTAGTCCATGAGGAGAGAAAGGCGCAGAAGACACCTTTAGCACCACTGGCCCCGAGAGCGGGTTTATCTCCGTTGTCGCTACCCCTCTTTCGAAAGCGAAAAGGTCCTCCTTTTCTTCTAGGCTTCCTAGGTTGACCTCAAAAACAAACCTTTC
>ERZ1292632.2684-Hain-H43-01um-R2-2684-length-14501-cov-5_pt1 | contig 14501 bp, 16 predicted proteins | sample MGYA00564407_ERZ1292632 | MGnify/ENA primary metagenome ERZ1292632 (study PRJEB36523, sample SAMEA6512637) | groundwater metagenome | collected 2019-01-08 | study: AquaDiva: Metagenomics assemblies of 32 groundwater samples | reverse complement strand
GGGTCATTGAGGCGAGGGCCTCTTCCAGCGAGACCCGTTTTTACAACCGCTTTACTTTTTACAATTGAGGCGACAGTTTTCTTTACAATTTTTACATGGCCGCGAAAGATGGAGTTTGGCCTGAAACAATATCGCTGGGTCAGCTCTGCTCCTTAACTGGACTGAGCGATCAGCGGCACCGGCAGATTGCGCAGGCGGGATTTTTTCCGGCGTCGGAAAACGGCGCATGGCGGACAGAGGTGACGCTCGCCGGGATGATCAGGTACTATCGCGATCTCGCGACGAAGCGAAGCGATGATATGTCGGCCGAACAGTTGAGGCAGGCGCGGGCGGATGCGGATGTGTCGGAGATGAAGCGTGACCAGCGCCGCGGCGAATTGTTCGAGCGGGCGAACGTGCTCGCTGCCTGGCAGGAAGTGATCAACGAGTTGCGAGATGTGGTGCTGACGCTCGATCTCGCGAAGGAGGATCGGGCTCGCATTATCGGCGCGCTGCGGGACATTCCCGTCACGGACTATGGTGAGCGCAAGATCAAGGCAGGAATGGACGGCGGCGAAGACGCTGCTCAGGGAGACGCTGACGGCGCCCGCGCCGATCCCGATCTGGCGCTGGGCTGAGAAGCGGCGGCGGATGACGGCCGGCGTGACGGCGAAGCCCGGCCCGTATCTCGTGGCTCGGACGCCGAGCATGAAGGAGCCGCAGGAAAGTTTTGTCGATCCCGAGGTACAGACGACGGTGCTGTGCGCAGCTTCGCGCACCGGCAAGACGGAAACCGAACTCAATCTCACCGGCTACACCATTGACCATGATCCATGTTCGATCCTCTGGGTCTATCCGACGCTCGATTCGGCCAAGAAATTCCGGAAGGAATTTTTCAACCCGATGATCAATTCCTCGCCGTGCTTCCGCGGGAAGATCCGGCCGGGAAGATCGCGCGACGCGGACAACACGCTGCTCTCGGTGGCGTTCCCTGGAGGCCGGCTCGCGGCCATCGGCACAAATTCGCCGAGCGGGTTCCGGCAGATACAAGCGCCCCGGGTGATTTGCGAGGAGGTGGACGCAATGGAGGATGGGCCGGAAGGCGACCCGGTGACGCTGGCATTCAAGCGCGCTGACAACTACCGCGACTCAATCCAGGTGGTGAGTTCGACGCCGACGGTCAAAGGCCGGTCGCGGATCTGGAGCTGGCTGGAACAGTCAGATTTCCGGAAGTGGTTTTGCCCATGCGAAAAATGCGGCACGAGGCACGTGTGGATGTGGCGTCATGTGAAATGGGACGAGGGCGATCCGAAGACGGCGCGGCTCGTCTGCGAAAAATGCGGGCATGAGCACGGGGACAAGGAGCGGCTGGCGAGCGTGGCAGCCGGCGAATGGAGGCCGACGCAGAAATTTCACGGCGTGCGCGGCTATTGGATCAACGGGTTGAACACGATGTTTCCGGCGAAAAAGGGATACGCGCACGGCCTGCATCAATTCGTGGCGGATTTTCTGGCGGCGAAGGCGGGTGGGCGGGAGTCGATTCGCAGCTGGACGAATACATTCCTGGCCGAATGCTTCGATGAGGATCCGATCGACGACATTCCGGAAAAGGATTTGCTGGCGCGCGGTGAGGACTACGCGCCCGATCATTTCCCGGTGGCGGTGTTGGTGCTCACGGCCGGCGTGGATATTCAGAAGGATCGCATCGAGGTGTGGGTATGGGGTTGGGGAAAGGACGATGAGGGCTGGGCGCTGGAAAAGAAGGTGATCGATGGCGACCCGGAGGGTGATGACGTGTGGAACAAATTGGACGCCTACCTCTCGTCGAAATTCACCCGCGAGGACGGCGTGCCCCTGGGGATCGAGCGTGCATTGATCGACATGGGTTTCAAAAATCAGCGCGTGCTTGCGTTCTGCGCGCCCCGGGTGGCGCGTGGAATTTATGCCTGCCGCGGATTGAATCGCGCCGGGCTGCAAATTCCGCCGCTGCTGCCCGCGCAGCCATCGCGAAACAATCGCGCGCGCATCCCGCATTGGAATGTCGGCGTGACGGTGGCCAAGTCCACGATTCATTCTCGCCTGCGTCTGCCAGTGGGAGGCCCGCGCACAGTGCATTTCCCAATTGGGTTCGGGCATGACGTAGATCATTTCCGCCAGGTGCTCGCGGAGAAAATGAAGACGCGCTATAGCTACGGGCAAAAGTATTTCATTTTCGAGAAGGAGAACGAGGGCGCGCGGAACGAGGCGTTGGATCTTTGGGTTTACGCGCTGGCCGCGCTGGAGTCGCTGGGCCGGGTGGGGTGGGTACAGCGGGCGGAATATCTGGCCGCGCTGGCGCCGAAAAAGGAGGGCCCGCCCGCGCCTGGGAGCATGGTTGCGCCACCTCCGCCCAAGCCCACGCCGATCAGAGCGAGGATGGGCGGGCAGAATTGGGCAACCTCATGGTGAGGATCTATCGTTGACACGGGCGGATCGGGTATGGGATGCCCGATAATTTACGCGAAGGTGATCAATGGGCCCTATCTTGGCTTCACGTTGGCGCAAATGGAGGTTGAGCTGGCGCGCTACCAGGCCGAAATGCAAAAGAGCGGGAGCCGCCTCATCGGCGCGCAGATCACCGGGGAAAGTTTCCAGTTCGGGCCGCGCTCCGATTGGTCGCTCCCGGAGTGGGCCAAGCAAATTCAGTTCGCGCTCGCCCAAGTTTCCCCCGAATATATCGCGCCCTCCAGTCGCATCGTTTTTCAATTCTAATGATCCTCCGTTGCATCGCTTTGTTCCGCTCGCGGCTGATTGCGATCCCGCCGCGCTTTTGGGTGATGGCCGCTGGACTGGCGATGCTCTTTCACGGCGCCGAGAAACTGATGCCTGGTTGCGGTTGGGTCGCGATGGGCGCTGTCATCGTGGTTGATGTGATGCGCGACAAATGAGCATCCTATCGCATGCTCTAAAGCAGGCCGTTGTTGGCGCGCGAGGCTACGATGGCGCGAAGATGGGCCGCATGTATTCCGATTGGTTTGCGCACGCCACCTCCAGCGATGCGGAGATCCGCGCAAACTTCCGGCGCCTGCTCGACCGCTCGCGCGATCTCGAACGCAATTCCGATTACTGGCGCGGCTTCCTGATCGCGTTGGAAAATAACGTGGTCGGCGCCCTGCGCCGTGATCTGCGAATGGACGCTGGCGAATGGCTGCCGGCTTCAAAAAATAAGCGGCCGGTGTGGCAGGTGGACTATCTCGCGAACACGAAGATCGAAACGGCGTGGGAAGATTGGGGCAAGAAAGGGATCGCCAGCATTTGCGGACGCTACTCATGGCGCACGGTGAAAAACTTGCTCGTGCGCACGCTGGCGCGCGATGGGAATGTGTTTATCCGGAAAATTCGCGGCCCATCCGCGAAGAACAAAAACGGCTTCGCGCTCCAGCTTTGGGAAATCGATCACCTCGATTTGAAAAGATTCGAGACCTTGCAGGGCGGCGGGCAAATCCGCTTCGGCATTGAAACTGACGCGGATGGCCGGCCCACGGCCTATTACATGTCTTCGCGCCACTCGGGCGATGGCTATTTCGGGCAGGGCTCGCAGGAATTCGTGCGCGTCCCCGCATCGGACATCGTGCATTTGTTCGTGCCGGAACGCGCGGAGCAATCCATCGGCGTCCCGTGGTGCGTGTCCGCCATCACGCGCCTCCGCCAGCTCGGCGCATTCGAAGAGGCCGCCGTGATTGCGGCCCGGATCGGCGCGGCGAACATGGGTTTCTTCACGAAGACGGCTGGCCCGGGCGGGGAGATTGGCACGTGGACCGGCGACACGAACGCGGCCGGGAACGGAATCGTCGAGGCGCAGCCAGGCACGATGGAGGAACTGCCTCTCGGATGGGACGTGTCTGCGTGGAAACGCGACTACCCAAATATCGCCACGGGCGATTTTCGAAAGGCGATGCTGCGCGGCATGGCGACGGGCTTGGGCCGCAGCTACACCACAATCGGCAACGACCTCGAATCGGTTTCGTTTGCATCCTCCCGCGTCGGGCTTTTCGAGGAACGCGAAGGCTACAAGGCGCTCCAGCTCTTCATGGAGGAGAACGCCTATCAGCCGGTATTCGGCGATTGGCTGGAAATGTCGATGGCTGCTGGCGTGCTGAATTTTCCGCAGGGCAAGTTCGATAAGCTCAACCGGCCGATCTTCAAGGGCCGGCGCTGGGCGATGATTGATCCGTACAAGGAAATTCAGGCGCTCAAGACGGCGATTGCGCTTCGCGTCAATTCACGCCGCGGCTGGATGGATGAGCAGGGTCTCGATGTGGAGGATGTGTTCGCGGACAACTTGGCGGATGAACAATTGGCAGCCGACATGGATCTTTCACTGACGCCGCCTGATCCGGAGCCGGAAACGAGCGCAGGCGATCCCGCTGCCGATCCCGACGATCCGGAGAGCATCACGCCTGCGACCAAGCCAGCGAAAAAGAACGCATGAGTTGACATGGGCAGATCGGGTGAGCCATGCCCGTTCTCACCTCACGTCATAAGTTCGATTTCGCGCAGCCGGATTTCGCGCAGGCGACGCGCGCGATTGATGCGATCCGCACCGAGGACATCGACGACAAAGCGCGCACCGTTGCTCTTTCATTTGCGAGCGAGGCCGTCGTCGAGCGCTGGTGGGGCAACGAAATTCTGGAATGTACGCAGGCCGCTTGCGACCTTGGCCGGCTCCGCAATGGCGGCGCGCTGCTCGTGATGCACGATTGGGCCGATCAAGTCGGCGTGGTCGTCTCCGCCGAGATGGATGACAATACCCACAAGGGCCGCGCGGTGGTGAAGTTTTCCAATTCCGCCCGAGGCGAGGAAATTTTTCGAGATGTCAAGGAGGGCATCCGGCGCCTGATTAGCGTCGGATATTCGATCCGCAAGATGGTGCTCCAGTCGGTTGAAGGTGACTTGGAAACTCACCGGGCCACCGAATGGGAGCCATTCGAGATTTCGATCGTTCCGGTGCCCGCCGACGTGACCGTCGGCATTGGACGCAACTCCCCCGGTCACACCTCAACTATTTCGAAAATGCCTCCTGAAATTCAGCCTGATACTACACGCACCGCGGCGCCGGCCATCACGCCCGCCGCTCCCGCCACCGTCACGGTGGTTGACCGTGCCGCGGAGACCGCGCGCATCAAGTCGATCAATGACGCCGCCCGCTCCTATGCCGATCGCCACCCCGAGAAGGCCAATCTCATCCGCCAGGCCGCGGACAAATGCAACGAAGCCGGCGACACGGCGGAGATTTTCGCACGCGTCGTCATGAACGAAGTGCTCGCGACCACGCAACGACTCTCGCCGGCGACACAGGACCACGGCTCGGCAACGCTCGGGCTGAACAAGCGCGACATCGAGCAATACTCGCTGATGGACGCGATTCGCCGCGCCGCTTCCGGCCTCCCTCCCGAGGGCCGCGTTGCCGAATTCTCCACGGAAATCGCCGGCAGGCTCGGCTATCAGCCGCGCGGCTTTTTCATGCCGGAAGACGTGGTGCGTTCGCGCCGGGGGCTGGTCCGAGGTGACGGAGTGCGCACCCTGCTTGCGACCCAGCCGGCCGCGGGCGGTTTCACGGTCGGCACCGATCTCATGGCTTCGGAGTTCGTCGAACTCCTCCGCAACCAGGCCAAGGTGATCGGCATGGGTGCCCGCGTTATCACGGGCCTCAAGGGCGATGTCGCGATCCCGCGGCAGCTCACGGGTGCAACTGCCTACTGGGTGTCCGAGACCGGTTCCATCACGGACAGCTCGGCGACGTTCGGCCAGATCGTCGGACGCCCGAAGCGCATCGGCACGAACGTGCCGTATTCTAAGCAATTCCTCGCCCAGAGTTCGCTCGATGCGGAGTCGATGATCATTGCCGATTCCGACGAAGCCATCGGCGTGGATGTTGATCGTGTGGCCATCGCCGGCATCGGTGGTGCTGAACCCATCGGCATCCTCAACCAGCCATCCGCCAACCTCTCCACGGGCGTGACGTTCGGTGCGGCGCCGACGTGGGCCAAATATCTCGAATTCCTTTCGAGCGTGGCGGCGAGCAACGCGGCCCTCGGCCGGCTCGGCTATTTGACGAGCGTGGCCTCCGCGGTGAAGGCCATGACGATCCCGAAGTTCACCAACGGCGACGAGCCGATTTGGGTCGGCACGCCGACGCAGAAGGGTGCGGTCGGCATGTTCCAAGCCGACTGGTCGAACAACATTCCCTCGGGCGACAAGGTGATCTTCGGCGACTGGTCGCAGGTGATCATCCTCGAATGGGCCGGCCGCGATGTCGTGGTCGATCCGTATTCGGCTAAAAAGACGGGCAACGTCGAAGTCTGCATTCAGCGCCTGCTGGATGTCATCCTTCGTCGCGCAAAGTCGTTCGCAATTTCAGCGGACTCGGGCGCCCAGTAATCGGGAGAAAATGAAACAACCAACAAAGGAAACACCATGAATCTCCTCCCCAACATTCAGGCCGCCGCGACCGTCACCCAGCTCAATCTGCTCGGCAACGCCAACGGCAACGGGACCGTTCTCGATCTCCAGACCTACAAAGGGCCGGTGACGATCCTCCTCGCCGTCGGGCAGTCCACGGTGGGTGTCGGCACTATCGACACGGCCAATATCCAACATTCCGCCAACAACACGGCGGCCGAATTCGCAGATGTCAGCGGCGGCGCCTTTACAGCCGTCGTCAATTCCGCCAATGCGTCCAACGTGGGTATCCAGGCGAAATCATTCGATACGCGCGGGCTCTTGCGTTACCTCCGCGTGCCGCTGGTCATCAGCGGAACGAACGCGAATGTGCCCGTGCAGGTGCTGGCGATTGGCCAGAAGCAAACGATCTGAGCGCCTCGCCGCTCTGACAGAAAGCAGCGCCGGTTCCGTTCGCCACGGGCCGGCGCTTTTTTTGTCAGGCTTGCCAAATGGATCAGCGAGCTTCATGGCTGGACGGCATGGCGAATTTGAGTCGGCATGAATTTATGATGGCGGCGGCGGGCGCGGTGGATTTTCTTCTCACCCCGGATGCAGCGGCCCACTCGAAGACGCCAGAGGAAACGCCCGTCTCCGCGACGCGGACGCCCGCCACGGGGGCGACTCCCGATCCCAAAGGGCGTTCCGTAGTCATCTTCACGCCTTGCGACGACGGCCACAAACTGTGTTTCTGGGAAAGCATGCGCCGGTTCGAGCGTGCCTATTACACGGGGCAACTCAACACGCCGCACACCTTCGAGGTGGTGACGTGGCCGGGCGATTCGTTGGTCCCGCGGGCGCGGAACAATTTCCTGAAACAATTCATCACGCAGACGAAGGCGGATGTAATGTTCCCAATCGATTCCGATCTCGATTTTTTGCCCGAGGACATCCTGCGGTTGACGGATCTTCTCGTGGAGCGCGACCTCGATTTTCTCTGCGGCCGCTACGCGATCAAGGAGGATGCCTTGCGCTGGTGCGAAAACGCTTTGCCGGGTAAAACGCCGGACGCGGAAGGCGTCGTCGAACTCGCAATGGCCCCTGGCGGCGTGCACCTCGTGACGCGCCGAATGGTTGAGTCCATCATCGCGCGGGCTGACGAATGGCCGCATTGGCGGATTCGATACACCGATGACGGGGCTCGTGACGAGCGGTGGAACATATATTTCAACGGCGTTGTGCTTGACCCGAAAGAATGGCCGGAACGCCCGTTGGGGCGCTACCTCTCGGAAGACTGGGGCTTTTCCTTTCTCGCGCGAAAAATGGGATTCCGGATTTTCTGCGACACGCGGACGGTGATGCTGCATCGCGGCGAAACGTTTTACCCTCACGCCGCCCGGAGAATGACGCGGGAGGAAGTGGAGAACGGTATCCGCAATCCCGACGGCACGATGAGTTTCCCACTCGCGGCCGGGCCCGCGAAGCCGCAATCAATTTGACTCATGAACACAGAGACAATGCCTGAAGCCGAAACCACCGTCGAACTCACCAAGGAAGACGTGGCGCGCACGTATGCCATCAACGCTGCGATCCCTGGTTGGTCCGGCCCGGCCCACTACCTGTTTTTCAAGGCGGTACTCGCGCAAAAAAACATCCGGTCGATCCTCGTGCTCGGCATTTATCACGGCCGCGACATCGCCTATATCCTCGATCTTCTCGCCCGCTTCCACCCCGGCCGCGAAATCGAGATCACCGGAGTGGATCGATTCAGCTCCGATCCCTGCGCCGATTGGACGCCGGCCAAGGAAGTGCGGACGTGGGAGAGCGAAGTCCACGGGCCCCCTCCGAACTACGAGGCGGCAGTGGCCAACACGCGCGACCCGAGGGTGCGGCTGATTAAATCCGACGACTTCGATTTTCTCGAAAACACGATGGAGAAATTTGATGCGGTATATTTGGACACCGCGCACGATTTCGACACCGTGACACGCCAGCTCAGGCAGGTGCCGCGGGTGTGCCGCCCGGGTGCTCTGCTTTGCGGCGACGACTTTTCCGACCGTCACACCTGGGGGGTCGCCTCCGCAGTGGGACGGGCCTTCGACGGAAGACACCGGCTTTCGAGCGGATGGATCTGGTATGCTCGCGTCGAAGAACTGCAGAGTCCGAATTCATGAAAACCGCTGTCATCATCACCGGGGAAATGCGATCCTTTGATCGCTGCCTCCCCACGCTCCGCCATCACGTCCTCCGCCATTTCGACGACATGGCATTTTTCGTTGCGACGGTCGCAGACGCCAACGCGTCGAAGGCGAATCTCCTCCGGGAAATCTTCCCGGCTGCACAGGTGGAGGTGACGGCGTGTCTTGAGCAGCCGGATTGCGTGGCCGAGATGAAGGCCGCTGGCGTGAAGTTCCCGAAGGAATGGGAGCCAGGAAAGATTCTCACGCATGAGCCCTACGCCATCAGCGTACACCCACAGGCGATTTTGCGGCAGCTCTGGCAGAATCGCGAGGGCTGGCGGCTGTTTCGCGAGAAGGCCAACATGGGCGATTTTGTGCGCGTGATTCGCGTCCGGCCCGATCTCTACTGGCATCATTTCAATGCTGGCTCCGGAATTTGGTGGATGCAGGATGCCGGCGTGCATTCTCCGTGGTGGGGAAAATTCGGCGGCATCAATGATCGATTCGCGATCATGGAAACGCCCGCCGCGCAGGAATATTTCGAGACGTATTCCAATGTTCCGCAACTCGTCACAGCCGGCTGTCCCATCCATCCCGAGTCGCTCATCGCCGCGGCCACCCGGAGTTACCGGCACTCACCGCTTGACGCATGGTTTTCGACGATGCGGGAGAACGGCGAGATGCGCGCCCCGGAGGCCACCACGCATGAACTCGCCTCGATTTGTTTCCCGCGATGAAAATCCTCTTTTCCAATCCGCCGTGGTTTGAGGCGGAGAACCGCACCACGCCGCCCCATCTCCGCCAAGGCATTCGGTCCGGCTCACGCTGGCCGTTCACGCGCGTAGCCATTCACGAGCCGGAACAGTTCAGATTCGGCGGCTACCTGCCATTCCCATTCTTCCTCGCGCATGCGGCGAGTCTGACGAAAGAGAAAATTCCCGAGGCCACAGTGGAAATGCGCGACTCAATTGCGCGCGGGGAATCGTACATCAAGTATTTCCTGCATCTTCGGCGCGAGCAGCCCGACTGGATCGTGATCGAGACGGCCACGCCATCGTGGACTCATGACCTGAATTTGATCGAACAGATCGCTCGCGTGGTGCCGGAAACGAAGATCATCCTCGGCGGCACGCTGGAGGCAGCGAAGGCCAAGAATGCGCTCGAACTCCCGGGCGTCGTGGCAGTGGTGCAGGGTGAATTCGACAAGCAAATCGCCAAGGTGATTGTCGGCGAACGCGGGCATGTCGCGCATGATTTGCTTTCCATCGCCGAAATGAATGCGGCGCCCGCGCCCATGTTCGACGAGGATTGTGCGCTGAACTATTGGGACCCATGCCCGGTGGGGAATCGCGACAGCCAGCTCCAGCTCCTCACCTCGCGCGGCTGTCCGTACCGATGCCTGGCAGGCGATACGCCGGTCAACACGGTGGAAGGATTGGTGCCGATCCGTGAACTCGTGGGCCGCTCAATCGGCGTGTTCACTTACACCCCCGAAGAGAAACGCGCAAAGATCGTCACGGTGTCAGACATCCGCAAAACCGGAGAGCGTCAGAAGCTCGTGCGGGTTCGTTTCGATGACGGTTCGCATCTCGATTGCACACCGGATCACCGACTGATGGTTTTCAAGTGGGCAAACCAGCATGTGCCGGAACGGGAATGGCTGGTTGAGGCGAAGGACTTGAAGCCGCGCCAGCGCATCCGTTCTCTGAGCGTCCACGATTCACTCGGCTATCCGGTAGCCTGTTGGAATCGGCGGCGGCGCGAGAAGATTCATCGCATGGTAGCCGAATGGAAAATAGGGCGTCGGCTCAAACCTGAGGAATGCGTGCATCACAAGGATCGGAACAAGGCAAACTGGCACCCAGACAATATCGAGGTGATGGCATCAACCAAGGCTCACTTCGCAGAGCATCCCGAGATCGCCGAGCGAATGCGGACAAATAATCCGACGGCCAACGGCATGTCCGACGCATGGCGCGCGAAGATTTCCGAAAGCAACAACCACAAGGTGGTTTCCGTTGAGGAATTACCAGGAGAACACGACACGTTTTGCATGGAGGTTCCCGAGACGCATCTTTTTTTCGCGAACAATCTGCTCGTGCGAAATTGCATTTTTTGCGTGTGGCCCGCTGTGATGACGGGCAATGATCCAGATGGCACGAAGCCTCGAAGCGTGCGCTTCTATTCGCCCGAGAACGTCGAAGCGCGCATTCGCCTGCGCATTGCCGCGGCTAAGGCGGCCGGCCGCTCGATCGATTCGATCTACCTCGACGATGACACCTTCAATCTCGCCGAGAAGCACACGCTCGCAATTTCCGAAGTGATGGGGCGCATCGAGCTGCCGTGGTCCGCGATGTGCCGGGCGGATACGATCAGCCGCGATGCCTGGCGGGCGATGAAGGATGCCGGGTGCACAGGCGTGAAAATCGGATTCGAGAGCGGCGTGCAGGATGTGGTGGATCGCATCGTGAACAAAAAGCTGAACATTGCAGAGGCGCTGGAAACCGCGCTCTGGCTGCGGAGTGAATTGAAAATCAGCGTGCACGGCACGTTCACGGTGGGGCTGCCGGGCGAGACGCAGGAGGAGATCCGAGCGACAAAGAAATTCATCGGTGATGCGCTGGTGGCGGGCGCGCTCAATTCCTACCAGCTGTCCGGCACGGCGGAAATCGAAGGTACGCCTCTGCACACACTGCGCACGGCCGGTCATTTGTCGAAGTACGAGCGGGCGGCCATCGACCCAGACTCGGCGATTGTGTCGGATGGGCAGCGCAAGGTGGAGTCGATGGCCCCATGAAGCATCCAGAAGCCGCGATTCCTGCCACGCCACGTGGCAAACGGCCCTTTGATCAGCTTCCACCCGCGGCCGCGCAGGGAAAGCCCGCAGAATGCCCGCAAAACGCGCCGCTGCTCGCCGCCTCGCAAATTGATTTTGACCGGCCGCGCCGCCCTGCGATCATTCGTTGACACGGGCTGATCGGGTAAGGTGTCTGATTACGATCTCATCCGCGCCGCTTCTACCGAGGCCAAGACAATTCTGGCAGGGATCCAAGGGGCCCCGGCCGGGGGCACGAATTTTATGATTGAAGGCCGATCCGAGCCGGGGCTCGGCGTATTCGGCCGCCCGAACGTGACCTGGCTCCCGGAAGTGTCGGGCGGCTACAGGAAAAAGACCATGCTGCCGCTGATCGTGATGCGGCATCTCCTGCCCAATCCCCCGAAACCGAACACGCAGATCACGCGGACGGACATCACCCCGGCAATCGTCTATGTCGTTGAGCACGTCGATACGCAGGCGCCCCTCATCTGGACGTTCAGCCTTTCCAATTTTACGGCATGAGCGCGACCTTCGATCCGTCCAAGGCCGTCGCGGCATACACGCGCGCTTTCCAACATCTGCGGACGCTCCCCGGGTTTTCGCTCCAGCAATTGCTGCGCGCGGAGGCGGCGGTGATCCTGAAAACGTGGGCTGGTAAGGTGAAGGTGGCGAAGCCGCAAGAGATCGATGATCGCGCGCGCTATTCTGCGCTCGTTCATCTCGGCGCCACGACAGCCAGCAAGCCCGGGGATGTGTCGATCAATGTGGGCAAGCGAGGGAGCGAGGCGGGGCTTGTCTGGCAGCGCACTAAGGGCGAGCGTGGCAATGGTCGCCCCTATGTGCTCGCCGGCCGCATGGCCAAGGACGGGCGCTTCATCGCGAACTGGCGGCATTTCACGAGCCGTCAATGGGCGGACGTGATGGACACCGTGATTGATGCCGAACTCGCCATCAACAAGGAGATCAAGCTCGGACGTAAATCCATTGGCCTCGCGCGCCAGTCCGTGATTCAGATCGCCGACGATCTAGGTATCAACCTGGAGGCGGTGCGCGGCGGACAGCTCTCATCTGCTGCCATCGCCAAGGCGCGGGCCGCGATGACGCGCTCGGGGAAGGCTGTGAAGAATGGTCGCGGAACCCAGGGTGGCGACGATACGAAGTATTTCGTCGAACTGATGGATTCGCTGCCCTACGGCCGGGCCATCGGCATTGACCGCGAGCTGGCGGGCGTGCTCGCGCGCCGCGGCAAGGCGATGACAATCGCGTTTCAGAAAGGCGCGGGCGACTCAATCGCTAAAGCCAAGAAATCTTTCCCGGAAGTGTTCCGCCAATCCGGTTGAGTCCATGAAAGCTCCGTTCCACGCCGCTTATTCGGGCACCCTGACGATCACGATCTCCACGCCACGCGCCCGAGTCGCGCCATCGATGAAGTTCACGGCGGCGAGTGTGCACGAGGACTTCACGGCGGCGGTGCGCGTGGCCATGCGCGAATATAAGCACTGCGGGCCCACGAGTGAATTCCAGCCGGCGACGCTGCGCATCCAGAATTATTTTCCTACACACGAAGGCCGCCCGATTTACGCCTTGCGCGAACTCTCTCCGGATGGCTCGGCGCGCTCCCTCGTTCCCGAATTTATGCTGGAGGTGATGACGGTGCGATACCGTTTTTTCCTCGTGCTCCTCCCTGCCGCCCTCATCGCCGATCCGCAGATCGTGGAGGCTTATGAGCGCAACATCGAGTATGCGGTGCGTAAATTTTTTTTAGCATCGAACATTCCGGACGAATTTATTCCGGGCGATGAAACGCTACGGCCGGGAGATCGCTCCGATATTTCGATCCTGTGCGATCTTGGCGCGTCAGATGGCCGGATCACGGTGGAATTGCCCGGCAACGGGTGAATGGAGGCGGAGAGTTGACACGGGCGGATCGGGTGTAGCACCGCCGATCAACCTCTCCACTCATGGCCGATCTCACTCAAAACACCCAACTGGTCAACGTCTCCAACTTGGCGGACGTGCGAAAGGAATTTCTTTCTGGCGGCGCGCTTACCGCGGGAATGTTGGTTTACTTGAACGCTTCGAACCAATGGGTCGCGTTTGATTCGGATGTCGGGGCGGGCGCTGGGGCCAACGTTCGCGATACGCGGGGAGTAATTCTCCACAACGCAACAGCCAACCAGCCGGCCGCCGTCTGTGTGTCGGATCCGAATTTCGGGATCGGCGCAACCCTTGCGGCGAATACTGTGATCTATGGATCGAAGAACGCGGGCGCGGTGACGCAGGATGTGCCGGGCTCTGCCAACTACCCCGTGATCGTGGGCCTGCCTCTTTCCGCCACACGGATCAATCTCTTCCCGCTCGCGAGCGGGATCCCGATCTAAGGCGCCGCCGCCTCAACCCTGAATCACCCGCACCATGCCCGATATTCTCTCCGACGGTGGTTTCGTCACAGGCTCGTATGATGTCACGATCGACGGCTACAGCTATACGCTGGATACCGTGGATCATGATCTGCCGGTGACGCAGGCTGACGCGATGCACGCCAATGGACTTCCCAAGGGGGGCGCGTTCGTTCGCGGCAAGGAAAAGCTGGCTGTGAAGATCAAGGCCATCACGGGCACGCCGGCACCGTCAAAGCTCGTGGCATTCTCTCTCGCGATTCACGGCTTCGCGGCAAAGTACTGGGTGGTCACGAACCGGAAGATCGCTTCCTCGAATGAGGGCGCGACGATTCGCACATACACCGCCGACATCGTCGAGCACATCAATACGCCGTAACGCAGCACAAGTTCAACGCGCCACGCGCGACAAGCCGCCCGGGAGTTCCCCGCGCGGCTTTTTTTTCAAATGGATCAACGCCTCTACCTTCCGGAACTCTTCGAACATCGCGCGCGAGCGAATCGCCGGCGGGCCATAGCGATGACGGATCTGCCAACGCGCATCCTCGGCGTGGCCATTGGTCCGATCACGCCGGCCACATGGTCGATCCTAAATGCCATCGAGTCACCATTCCTAAGCGGGGAGACGTGCACCGAGCGACACGTTCTCGATTTCTTATGGGTGCACTCGCCGCGCTATGTGAACACAGCACGCCCGGGGCGCAC
>ERZ1292632.1149-Hain-H43-01um-R2-1149-length-27017-cov-6_pt1 | contig 14524 bp, 16 predicted proteins | sample MGYA00564407_ERZ1292632 | MGnify/ENA primary metagenome ERZ1292632 (study PRJEB36523, sample SAMEA6512637) | groundwater metagenome | collected 2019-01-08 | study: AquaDiva: Metagenomics assemblies of 32 groundwater samples | reverse complement strand
TGCTTTTTCAGTATAAACAGCTACTCTCCCTAATCCACCACCAGCCAAGTCTGTTGTGTTTAATTCTCTCGCTTTTTTAACCTCGAATAATTTTGTTTTTAATTTTTCATCATTTCCCAAAACTAATATCATTCCGGCAGTTGATTTATATTTTCTGCCTCTCATTTTTCCTCTTCCAGCTCTTATTGATTTTTCTTTTAAAGCAACATCATATAGATTTCCTAAAATTTCTTTTAATTCTTTGAGAATTTGTTTTGTCTTTGCTTTTGTAATTTCAGAAGAAACAATAAAAGGAGCTTTTTTGTCTAATTTTTCAATACTTCCATATTTTTTGATAATATATTTTTCAGAAGCTGTAGCAGCAATAGCAGAAGCAAATGCAATCTTTAATTCTTTTTTGTTTATTTTTAATATGTTTATGAATTGAGTAACTTTTGGAGGATGAGCCCTCATTCCACCTCTTGCCTGAGGAACTTCAGCAGCTTCCCAGTTGAATTGAGAACCTTTTCTCGAGAATATTTTTCTTGGAACTCTCGACTGTCCTCTTCCATAACCGCTTCTCCAGACATGTCTTGCATGAACAATCAATCCTTTTGCAGAATGTTGTTTTCCTGCAACAGGAGAATTAGAATATGGTTGCTGATTTTTCTTTGATTCAAGAACTTTAGAAACAATATCTTCTCTTATAGGTGATTCAAATATTTTTGATTTCATTTCTTAACCTCCACGAATTCGAATATTTTCTTTCCTTGTTCTTTTGTGGGTCTTAAAGGAGTTGTTATAAGAATTTGTCTTTTTGCAGGACCCTGCACACTTCCGTATAGAATAATATAATCTGTTTTTATATCACCATAATTTTTTATTCCTTTCAATTGCTTTTCAGTTTCTTCTGCTTTTACCAACGATAATATCTTTTGATTATAATGAACTCTTGTGAACATTCCCATCTGTCCAGCCATGGGAACTTTGAATGTTACACGGGCAGGATGCCAGGGCCCAAGTGTTCCCGGTCTTCTTACACCTTTTTCTGATTTATGGCTTTTTAGTGTTATTCCAAATCTTTTTACAGCTCCTGAAAATCCTTTTCCAGTTGTTAATCCTCTTATATCAACTAATTCTCCTTGTGAAAAAACATCCTCTATTGAAATGTCTTTATTTAAATGAGTTTTAACAAAATTTAATTTTTCTTCAATATTTCCTCTGAGTCCAATTTCAGTCATATCAGGTGTTTTCTTTATGTTTGTTTTTTTAACTTGAGAATAAGCTATAACAGAAATATCATCATAATCCCCCAACTTTATACTTTCAATATCATTTTTTCCTTGTTTAGGCAATTTTACCTTCTTTTTTAATTCCTTGTCTATATGCTCTGCAAGAATTTCTTTTGCAACCTTTCCAAATTTATAAAACCTTATAGAAAATATTTTCATAGGAGGACATTCAATAATTGTTGATGGAATTATTATTCTTTTATCTTTAGTCATAGAATTAAGAGTTAAATCCTTAACTTCCACAGAGAACATACCTGCCTTATATCCTATAAAACCTTTAATATTTTTTCCAGAATCTATTGCTTTCCAGTTAACACTAGGCAAAAACTTATTGACTCTCTTTCGAGGCCAAAACTGTAAACTTCCTTTTCTCGGTGATTTCGGTGGTGCCATTTCTTATGTTTGTTAGTAATGCGGATATTATCATTTTATCCTTCCCTGGAATAATAATTTTAGAATGAGATGGTTTAAAAAGCTGTTGGTGGAATCTTTTTTAAGAAAAGACAAATCTAATTTTTAAGAAAATTTATAAACCTTGTTTAATTATGTTTAACATGGAGAATTTAAGTGTTAATATTTCTGTTAGAGAAGAAAAGATGAATAAAAAAAAGGTATTTATAGTTAATAATGAAGAGGTTGGTGTTGCTGATTTTGGAGATACTTTAGAAAAAGCGATTAATAATTTTAGAAAATCTTTAAAAATGTATCTAGATGCCTATCCTGAGAAGAAGAAATTTTTTATTGCTGAAAAAAGAGAACCTGTATTAGTATCAAGAATTTTTCTCTAAAGATAATTTTCTTCAAAATATTTTTTATCAATATCTAATTGTCGTAAGACATTATTATAAATCCAGACAGCTAAGATTTCTTGATGTGTCGGAACATTTGTCGATTTACCATTTTTAGGATTTTCAAGAATTACTCCATGAGAAGTTGTTCTTTTTTCAATACATCCATAGTCCTTTAACGCCTTTACAATTTTTCTTGCCTTTAAATTTCTACGATTCATTTTTGTCTTCTCCTTTATTCAATTTCTCTACTCTTTCATTGATATATTCTTCTCCCTTATGCATAATTTCATATTTATATGCAAATGTCCCTCCCAAATTTATTTTCTTTCTATCGGCGTATTCTGTGGCTTTCATTAAGGACATACTAACTGAAGAGGGGGTTTTCATTATTTTAAAAACATCTTTTAATATTGTAGAAATTTGTCCAGGAGTTAATCCTTTAATCTTTTTTTCTTTTTCAGCAATTTGGAGCAAAAATAGTGATTGGTCTAAAGCAGATTCTAACTTATATATTATAGAATATTTACTTCTACTTAAAGAGGAGATAATTAATTCATTTTCCCCTTGAAGTTTTTTAGCATCTTCATTTTCCACTTTAGATATATGCTTTTTAGGGGGTCTTCTTTTATCCGGGAATCTTTCTTTTTTCATAGGTTCATTAGAGCCGAGCAAATGATCCATCATCTTTGAGAAAGCTATCTTTTGAAATTCTTCAGGTAGCTTTGCATTCTCTATTATCTCCTTTGCTTTTTTCAGTTCTTCAGTCAGTTTATTGCTTTCTATTTTTTCATCCATGCTCTGAATTAAGAAAAAAGGGATTTATAAAGGTTTGCACCGAATAAATAGATTACCATAAAAGTAATTATATCTCCGTTGGGTTAATGGTTTAATATGGATTTATAGCAATAAAATTATTCGATTATATTAATCAACTCATCAACTTTTCTATATTCAAGCTCTCAACTCCAGCTCTTTCTCAATCCTCTTTTCATCAATTACAGATTTTCTTAGAATTCTTCCAATTCTCTTTGATTTTTCTCTTATTAGTGCAAAATCCTCTGAATTTTTCAGTTCTTCAGGAACTTCAATCTTATCAATAAAAAAATCATGAATCACAATTGCGCTTTTAAATTCTGGGACTTCAAATATAAAACTTTCTGCAAGTTTTTTATCTCTGGTTATTAATTTGCAGAAATCAGGTTTAGGAGCTTCCTCTCCTTTTGTGCCTGGTTTCCCAGATTTAGGAGCCTTTGGCTTAATTTTAAGTATAGTTTCCTCTCCTGCATCAAAACTCAATGCAAAAAATGCTTTTGGAAACTTATTTAGCAAGGTAATAATTTCAGAACCAGACATCTCATTTTCAATCATGTATTTTTTAACACCCTGAAATTGCTTAATTTCTTTAAATTCCAAGTCTTTTTTCAAATCTAATGTAGAAACTATTGCTCCCTCAACTTTTGTTTTTTTTGAGCCCAATTTTTCAGCAACATCTCTTACAAGTTCATTTGCAAATTCTGCACTAGTGTTTATAGTATACTTTCCACCAGAAGCCTTTGCATGTACAATTGCCCTATTCTTGAACTCCCCTTTTGAGAATTTTTGGAATTGCATGTGAACAGATTCATCAAAGTTTTTATCCTGCACCTTTTTTATAAAATTCATATCTATCCTTCTTAAAACTAGTTTATAAACTTTATTAACAAAACTTTATAAATTACAAAAATTTGTTTTTATAAAGGAAAAAATAAGAAAAATGGACAATGATTATTTTAAAAAAGTTATGACTGCAGTTATATTAGTCCTTTTAATTGTATTATCATTTTTTCTGCTTAAGCCTATAATTCTCTCAATAATTCTTGGAATAATTTTAGCTTTTATTTTTACACCTATTTATGATTTCTTTTTTAAATATATTAAGAGGAAAAATATTACAGCTTTTCTTATGTGTCTGCTTTTAATTGGGTTAATAATTGTTCCTCTCTGGTATATCTTCCCTGTAGCAATAGACCAATCAATAAAATTCTATACAGATTCCCAAAGTTTAGATTTTGTAACTCCATTAAAAGCAATCTTTCCATCAATGTTTCAATCAGAACAATTTGCACATGAAATAGGTTTAACAATACAATCTTTTGTTACAAGGACAACTAATTCCCTCATGAATTCTTTGTCAGATGTAATTCTTAACTTTCCAACTTTATTTTTGCAGCTTTTAGTAGTTTTCTTTTCTTTTTTCTTTGTTTTAAGAGATAAAGAGAGTTTAATTGAATATATTCAAAGTCTTATTCCTTTTTCAAAAGAAGTTGAAAAGAGATTATTCAAATCTTCAAAAGATTTAACAATTTCAATATTATATGGACAGATAGTCCTTGGAATAATTCAGGGAATAACTGCTGGAATTGGTTTTTTCATATTTGGAGTCCCAAATGCTCTTTTAATTACAATTCTTGCCATGGTAGCAGGAGTATTTCCAATAGTGGGGACTGCAATAATCTGGGTTCCTGTTGCAATATATCTTCTTATGGCAGGAAATACAGTAAATGCTTTGGGTGTGGTAATGTTTGGATTAATATCCTCTATTATTGAAGCTTTGTTTAAGCCAATATTTATATCAAGAAGAGCAAAAATGAACTCTTCCCTTATACTCTTTGGTATGGTTGGGGGAATACTCTTTTTTGGTTTATTAGGAATAATTTTGGGTCCTTTAATTCTTGCTTATCTATTCATAGTAATTGAAGCCTATAGAAACAAAAAGCTACCAGAGGCAGTTATACAATCTCCCAAAAAAGAATAGATATAAAAATAAATTTTTCTAATGTATATTAAAAGATGGAATTAAAAGTTCGTTTATTAGAATGGTCTGCAGGAATTCCTGTAGCAATGGTTAATCTCAAAACAGCAGAACTAATGGGAATTCACGAGAATGACAGAGTTTCCATAGAGAAGTTTTCAAAAGGAGACGGAGAGTTTTCAACTATTGTGAATATTGTTGAGAAAATTATAAAAGAGAATGAAATAGGAATATCTTCAGAAATAAAAGAACTTTTTGGTCTTAGGGATAGGCAAAAAGTTGATGTTAATCTTGCAAAATCTCCTGCAAGTTTAGATTATATAAAAAAGAAACTTGATAAAAAAAAGCTTTCAAAAAAAGAAATTAAAGAGATAATAAAAGACATAGTAAATAATTCTCTCTCTGATCCCGAAATTGCTTTATTTATTTCCGGAATGTATGAAAATAAAATGGATTTTAATGAAACAATTGATTTAATTGAATCTTTTCTTGAATCAGGAGAAAAACTTTCTTTTGAGGGAAAATTTATAGTTGATAAACATTGCATCGGGGGAATACCGGGAAACAGAACAACTCCAATAGTTGTTTCAATATGTGCAGCTGCAGGATTAACTTTTCCAAAAACATCTTCAAGGGCAATAACGAGTGCAGCTGGAACAGCAGATGTTATAGGGGCTATAGCAAGAATTGAATTTTCAGCAAGCGAATTAAAAAAAATAGTGAAGAAAACAGGGGCTTTCATGGCCTGGGGTGGTTCTTTGGAATTGGTTCCTGCTGATTCAAAAATTATAAGAATAGAAAAGATGCTTAAGATAGATCCGAAGGCACAATTATTGGCTTCTATAATGTCTAAAAAACTTGCAGTCGGAAGCAAATATATCCTTATAGATATTCCTTATGGAAAGAATGCAAAAGTCAGCAAGAAAGAAGGATTAGAATTAAAAAGAGATTTTGAAAAGCTTGGAAGATATTTTAAATTAAACTTGAAGGCAGTTTTAACAGATGGTGGCCAGCCAATAGGTAATGGAATTGGTCCTTTGTTAGAATTAACAGATGTAATAAAAGTTTTGAATCCTTCTGAGGATGGCCCTAAAGATTTGGAGCAAAAATCTTTATTTTTAGCAGGGCAAATATTTGAAATGACACGCAAGGCAAAAAAAGGCTGTGGAATGAATATGGCAAAATGTATTCTTGATTCTGGAAAAGCTTTTGAAAAATTTCTTCAGATAATAAAAGCTCAAAAAGGGAGCATAAGGCATCTTGAATTTGGGAAGTTTAAAAAGAACATTTTTGCAAAATCTCCTGGGAAAATAGCTGAAATAAATAATATAAAAATAAATCTTCTTGCGAGAATTGCAGGTTGTCCTGTAGACAAATCTTCAGGAGTATACATGTACTTTAAAGTTGGAGAAAGAATAAAAAAAGGCGAAAAATTATTAACAATATATTCGGAGTCAAAACCCCGTCTCAAGGAAGCTTTAATGTATTATAATAGAGAAAAACCAATGAAACTTGTTAAATAACAATTCTTTTAAACTTGAATATTTTGGTTTTTCTATGAGAAGCGAAGAACATAGAAGCAGACTAACAGAATATTTTAAGAGAAATTTAAAAAAAGGATATACTGAAGAATCTCTTAGATGGGCTCTTGTTAATCAGGGTTATTCAAGGACTATGATTGATTCCGCTCTTGAGAGAACACACAAAGAATTTGCAGAAGAAGCACCAATTCTTAAAGAAAAACCAATAATAAACTATGAAGTTCTCGATGAGAATGATAAACCTGTTGAAGTGAAAAAATCCTGGTGGAAATTCTGGTAAGAATAGCTTTTCTAAGTTATCTGTTGAATTACTAATGTTGTTCTATTTTAGAAAATGTAATTATCTGCTAAAATCATAACCTTGTTCTGCTATTAATCAACCTTATTACTATATAACTTAATTTAGAATAACTGTGACAGATAATTTAACATTCTATCTTGATAATTGCTTTTCCTCAAAACAAAATCCTTTTAAATTTAATTATCGCCTAAGCCCCTAATCTTGTTATACTATTAATCAACATTTATAATATAATCACAATATAGGATTTTACTAATATAATTACTTCTTCCTATAGTAAACTTTAAAACCTTCTAATTAATTTATATTTCATTCAAGCCTCCGTCGCATAACGGTATTGCACCTGCCTTGAGTTAGTGATTAAAAACAAGCAAGCAGGGCCCTTTGGGCACCCAGGTTCGACTCCTGGCGGGGGCGTTTTATTTGTCAAGGGCAAATTAATTCCGCAGGAATTCTTAACAAAATTCAAAGAATATTTAATTAGGTTTGACCGAGCAACTTCACGAGGTATCTTCAGCGAAGTCAATCTTGAAAAATCCGAGTGGGGTTGTAAGACTGGCGGGGGCGTTTTCTCAAAAGATTTTTAATCTACAGCCCCCACAATATTGTATGAAAGCAAAAACCAATACAGTAGAAGAATACAATAAAAAGCATAATAATCAACTTCCAGAAATAATAGGCGAAAAAGTAATTCTGGCTCCAATTCCAGATTCAGATGAATTCTATAAGTTATACCATAAATGGCTTTCAAATAAAGATTTAAAACCAAAATTAGGAGAAGAAGATACAGAATATACTCTAAAAGAAATAAAAGAAATGCATGATGAATGGAAAAAAGATTTCAAAAACATGACTTTTTGTATTTTAAACAAACAGACAAAAGAGCCAATAGGAGACATTAATCTTTTTGACAGCGAAGAATTCAAAAATCTCCCAGAAATATCAATTATGCTTGGAGAGCATTCAGGAAAAGGCTTCGGAACAGAAGCTTCCCAATTACTCTTAAACTTTGCATTTAAGAAATTAAAATTAGCTGAGATCAACTTAGCTGTCTATAAAGACAATCTTCCTGCAGTGGCGCTCTATAGAAAATTAGGTTTTGAAACATTTGGAGAGATAAAGGATGAAGATAATAGAGAAGAATATTTAATGAAGATAAATCCTTCTTTTCACCATTAAAAAGACATAGTTAATGTTAAAACAGAATTGTTATGCTTAATAAAATAACCCTTAAATTATAATATTTATTGAAATAGTTATTTCCCTTCCGGGAATATTAATTATTGCCTAAGCCACCAACATTATTCAACTATTAATTATTTAGATTATAAGTCAAATTTATAATAATATTAAAACTGTTACAGATAACTTAAGCTTTCACCATGATAATTATTTTCTCTCTCGAAATAGCAAAGATATTAAATTATGTGATTTAATTTACAGCAAGATTAATTATATATAACCCTTTTTATTTAATTAGAACATGGATAAAAAAAGATTATTTAATTGGACAATCTTTGTTATTATACTTTTTGTTTTAATATTCTTTTTATATTCTTATCTTACAAAAGGGTTTTTTTATTTCTTAATTAATTTGGATAAAGAGCAATTAATTTCATTTATTTCTTCATTGGGAAGCTTCTCTTTTTTGGCTTATATTTTTTTAATTATTATAGGGGTTATATTTGCACCTATTCACCCATTCATATTTTATGTTGTTGGAGGAATTGTCTTTGGACCGTATGTTGCATGGGCTCTTACTATGGTTGGAGTAACAATTGGCTCTTCAATTGCATTTAAAATTTCAAAAAAATATGGAAGGAGTTTTGTTGAAAGAAATGTATCAAAAAAACATATTAATAAATTTGATAATGTTTCAGATAAATACGGTTCCATCTCAATCTTCTTGCTGAGAGTAAATCCTTTGACTTCTTCAGATATATGGAGTTATATTGCTGGCTTAACAAGAATTAAATTCTGGAAATTTTTAATGTGGACACTTTTAGGTTTGGCCCCCGCGATTTTTGTTCAAACATATTTTGGAAAAGCAATAGGAGAAAATGCTGTTTTATTTAAAATCTTTGTGGGGCTTGCAATAAGTTATATAACCATTCTTTTATTGGTGGCGGTATATCTTTTCTTCAAAAAGAAAAAATATAAGCTAAATTAATTTCATTATGTTTATATAACCTAAAATGATATTTTTACAATGAAAAAAACTGAAAGAGTTATCAGGTTCTTTAAGAAAAATTATATTCTAATTTTCATTCTTCTTTTGCTTTGTTTTTGGCTTTATTATTCTTATTCTTCAGAAGGGATTATTTATTCAATTGTAAACAGCGACAGCGAATCTGTAATTGAATTTATCAATTCTTTTGGGACTTTCTCTTATCTAATTTTTTTCCTTCTCGTAATTTTAGAAGTTGTATTGGCACCAATTCCTCCTTTAATACTCTATGTAGCTGGAGGAGCTTTTTTTGGAGCTTTTTTGGGAGGTGTTCTTACTTTAGCTGGAAATTTAATAGGAGCACTCCTTGCTTTTATTATAGCAAGGAGATTTGGGAGAAAGTTTATAGAAAGAAAAATTGATAGGAATATAAGAAAGAAATTTGATAATTTCTCTGAAAAATATGGGGGTTTTTCATTGTTTCTTTTACGTATAAATCCTATCACTACTTCAGATTTGTTTAGTTATCTTGCCGGTTTAAGTAAAATGAAGATTAGCACTTTTCTCCTTGGAACTGGACTTGGGCTTATCCCCATGATATTTATACAATCTTATCTTGGGGAGGCATTTATAAAAACCAACACTATCCTGTATAAAACTTTAATTTGGGTTAGCATAGCTTATCTTTTGGTGTTAGTATATTTAATATGGAAAGCCCTGTCAAGACAAGATCTTTCTTATGATGTTTCAAAAGAAGAAAGATTAATTTTGCCTGAAGAAATTCAAAACTCTTAAATCAGGGCTCATCAGGAAGACTTCGTCTTCCTTAAATCTCAATCCTCTGTAAATTTTTTGCAGAACCTCTCTTCGTGCTTTGTCTTTATAAAAACCCCAATACTTTTGAGGATTTGTTTTGTTAAGTATTTTCCAGAATGCATCTTGAACATTAGGATTTGGAAATTTTGTGAATATTATGCTTTTACATTCATCTCCAGGAAAATCAACCCCCCTTGAACATTTAGTTGAAAACAATATATCAATCTCCCCGTCTTTGAATTTTTTTATATTTAAGCTTTCTTTATCTTCTTTTTGAGTCTCTATTAAATTCTCTTTTGTAATTGTATTTTTAAGATTAAATTTTTCTTTTTCAAATTCATCAGGTAAATCTCCAAAGCTGTTAACATGCACTAAAATCGGCTTCTTTGCAATTTCAATGCATCTGTCAAGCGCTTCCAAATATTTTTTTCTTTCTGCCTTTCCAGAGGAAAAATTTGAATATTTGCAGTCCATTTCATTTCCAGTTCTTAATATTTTTATTTCTCCAGGATTTTGAGTTTCTGCTTCTATTATCTTAAATTTTTCTATACCAAAAATTTCCTTAAGAACTTCACTAGAATGAAGAGTTCCGGACATTAAGACAATAATTTTATTTTTATCAATCATCTCTCTAAACTTTTTTGCAAGATTTATTGTAACAATACTTGCTGTTAAATTATCGTCTTTTTTATCAAAAATCACATAGGTTTCTTCCATAAATTCTTCAAACATTTTTATTGTATTTTCAACATCATAAACATAACTTTCTTCATCTATTTCATTCATAAATTCAGAATTTTTAAGGAAAATCTTGAATAAATCATATAGCCCTGTCTTTTTTAATTCAACTATCTCCTTGCTTTTTATTAATTCGTTAATTTTGCTGTTTTTTTTAATATGGTTTAATATTTCATTTATTTCGTGTATAACTTGAAAGCTTCCTTCTTCATGAATAATTGCATGAGAAAGAGAATTTTGAAGTCTGTCAATGTTTATATTTCTCTGGTTTGAAAAACTATCAAGAAATTCATCACATTCATCTATTATCTCAATTTCAGTTGAAGGTTTTCTGTTAAGAGCACTTTCAAGCTTGTATTTAAGAGAATTGAATACAATTATATCAGAATCAATATAGGAATTGAACTGTTCATAAAAAGGACAGCCATATTTTCTTTTGTAAAATATAAACCTTTTTCTCTGAAGTCCAACATACTTTTTTTTATCTTCATAATCTAAATTTTTTATTTCATATTCTTCAGGAACAACAGGGCTCCAATAAGGGCAAACAGGTGCTATTGACATCCTCTTTACATCAGCTATTTTATCAAAATTTTTAGGATTAACTCTTTTATTTTGTTTTAGATATTCTTTTATTCTTTGGATATTCTTTTCTTTTATTTCTATTTTGCAGGGGATATTCTTGTTGTCTGCAGATAAATCCTTTGAAATAAGTTCTTTTAATTTTTCTCTTTTTCCTTCAAATATATCAAACAATTTGGAATTAACTTCCTGCTTTTGTGAAGGAATTGCATTTTTATTATCTTCAAGAAATTTGCATAGATGATTGTTTCTTCCTGTTATTACAGATATTTTTAATTTTTTATCCTTATTATTAAGAAGATATTTGTTTTCTTCATAATCTCTTTTGTATTGTTGCTGAAGTGCTTTGCTTGGGACAACTATAGAGCTTTTTCCTAACTCTTTTGCAATGTTTAATGCCACGGCCGATTTTCCGGTACCACATTTTCCATGAATGAATATTATTTTGTGTCCTTCTTTGATTGAATCAATAACTTCTTTTACAATATCTTCCTGTGTTTTTCCATTTGAAAATTTTAAAGGTTCGAGAAATTTGCCTTTTTCATATAAACTCCATGCCATAGGATATCAAGAATTTATGGGGGATTATAAAATTTGTTGTTAAATTTCACTATCTTTAATCTTCAGCTCTTTCTTGTCTTTTCCCAAAACATATGCTCTTGAAAATTTATGACTGTCCAATAATTTATACTCTCCTAAACTAATCTTCTTTAATTCTTTTAATAAAACGTCAATAAAATCCTCCATTTCTTTGTTTGTTGGCATTCTATCATAACCCAATCTCTCTCTTGCAAATCCCACACTCATAAATCCTTTAATTTCTATAAATAAAGGTTGGGATTTCTTTATTAATTGAGCATATTCTTTTGCTTGTTCAGGAAACATGTTAAGGTCTTTTACTAAATTCATTCTAAAAACAGTTCTTGTCTTTCCTTTCATACTTTTCATTAATTCTAAGCTTTCATTTAACTTCCCCCACGCCCTTTTTATAGAACTTCTGTGAAATTTATTATATAGTTCTTCATTTGGTGTGTTAATAGAAATATATAACTGTGTAGGAAGTTGATTCTTTTTTAATAATTCTTTAATCTTTTCAGGATACAAACCATTAGTAACTAAAAAAGAAGTTTTCCCTCTTTTGCGTAGTTCAGATATAAGTTCCCCAATATATTGATAAACAGTTGGTTCTCCTGAAAGTGAAATTGCAAATTGCATAGGTTCCTGCGCTTCTTTAAGTTTTTTTTGATTTGCTTTGCTAAGCTGTTTCTTTTTTGATTTCTTGTCTATATTAAATCCATTTAATAATTTTCTTTGAGCTTTTATGCACCCATCTATAATTTCTGATGGACTATCAATTTTCCCAGGGATTTTATTTCCTGTTGTATATTCAATTGCTCTCCAGCAATGCACACAAGAATTCGGACAATAAAGACTTGGACTCATCTGGCAGCATAAATGTGATTTTATTCCATAAAATTTTTCTTTGTAGCAAACTCCCTCATCACGAAGAGATTTCTTTGTCCATCTGCAAATCTGTACAGCAGAATGTTCATTCTTACCAACGATTTCATAATGCTGTTTTTTAAGAATTTCTTTTACATTTTTGGGCAACATAATTTTCCTAATAATGTGTTCTTTAAAAGTCTAATTGAGAATAAACCCAATTAGTTATCTATAATACAACCTTGTTCAACCTATATTAATTAATAAAAAAAGGTGATAATAATAATTAAAATTTCCTGTTAACTTATTTTATGAAGCTTATTCCCCAGAGAACCATAAGCAAAAGGAAAAGGAACAGCAGGAAGTTTGTTGATATCTTAAACCAAAGCTCAGCTTTCTTTTTGCTTTTTGTCAGGATGAAAATTGTCAGATAAAAGAATCTTCCTCCATCAAATATTCCCATAGGAAGCATATTCATAAGTGCTACACTTATGCTTATGAGCACCAGCCACCATAAAAGATTATATATGAATAAACTTAAATCTGATTTTGGTTCATAATAAATATATTTCTTTTTGAATGAAGATAATTCATCAACTATCCCCCTAATAAATCCCCTGCTTCTTATTTCAGCATATCCCACTCCAATCCAAGCTTTTTCAGAATTATCCGGATTTTTCCCAAGTGTAATCTCGTAATTCTTAATCAAATCATCTTTTTTAGTCGTAATTATTATATTATCTCCAGGGGAATATTTTAAAATTTCCTCACCGAAAGAATCCCAATCTGTTATTTTTGTCCCGTTAATTTTTATTATTGCTCCATTAATTCCAATTCTTATCGCAGGCGAATCATCATATAATATTAAATAATTTTTTGCACTTTTTTGCTTCTCTAATTCTGCTTTCTTTATAAGATAATTTTTATCAAAAGTTTTTATCTCATTTAATCCTTCGTCTTTTGATAAATTTAATATTTTATCATAAGTTGCATTATTGAGCGAAATATTATTAATTGAAGTTATCCCAGCCAAACTCACTGCAGAATAAGAATAAGTATTAAATTGAACACCTGCTGGCACAAAAGCAGCTGCAAAAAATAACAAAATTATCACAAAAAACAAAATAGCAGTTAATACATTTGCAAAAGTTCCTGCAGCAAGAACAGCCATTTGCTTGAAAGGACTGCTTTTTTTCATGCTGTCCTCATCTTGTTCGACAAAAGCAGCCAAAAATATAGGAAAGAAAAATGGAAAAAATCCAAATCCAGTTGATTTTATCTTTATCTTATGCCTTCTCATAAAAATTCCATGCATAAATTCATGAGTTATTGCAATTATTGCAAGGATTATTATCCAGTATGTAAAATAAAGAGGGGGTAATCCCAAATTGGGAACTAACCTATCAACATATGGAAGCAGGGGGGCGATAGGAGGAATTTTTATATCACGAACTATAGATGGATAAGCAAAATATATATAAATTATTTTTCCAAATAAATAAAGCATAGAAGCCATAAGAATATATCCCATTCCTATAGAGACATAACTAAGAAAACCCAGAATCTTTTTGTATTTTTTTCCAATTCTGTCTATTAACTTTATTCCCCAGGTTGTTTTATATAAAAATAATAATCCCTCTTTTTTCAGATTTTTCCTTTTTATATAAAGAAAAGAAGAAATAAAAATAACAAATATTACAAGCAAACTTATATCAAGTGCAATAAAATTCATCTTTTAACCTCGAAGTTTAAAGTCAAATTAGGTTTAAAAGTGTAATGGTGTTATTTATGATTATTTCTTCCAGATTAATTATTTCAAATATTGATTAATCTGCTTGAAAAGTTTACTTTTTCTTCCAGATTAATTATTTCAAATATTGATTAATCTGCCTAAAATTTATTTCTTTTTAAGAGGTCTGAAAGCTTTTTTACCGCATTTTCTGCATTTCACTTTTCCCTTAAGAATTTTTTGAATATCTGATTTTATTTTGGATTTGCAGCTTTTGCATACAAAAATATTCTTGAATAATCTGTTTTGTGCTTCTGGTATTTTTGCCATAATAAAGGATTGAAAAATTAGTTT
>ERZ1292632.2680-Hain-H43-01um-R2-2680-length-14548-cov-4_pt1 | contig 14548 bp, 20 predicted proteins | sample MGYA00564407_ERZ1292632 | MGnify/ENA primary metagenome ERZ1292632 (study PRJEB36523, sample SAMEA6512637) | groundwater metagenome | collected 2019-01-08 | study: AquaDiva: Metagenomics assemblies of 32 groundwater samples | reverse complement strand
TTTCTGTGTTCATTTCAAACACCCATATCTATGCCCAAATCATAGACGACAAAAAAGGAAAAACATTGGTTTCGGTAAGCGATAAGGATACAGGAGCCAAGGGAAAAACTATTGAAATTGCCCAGAAAACAGGAGAGCTTTTAGGGCAAAGGGCAAAGGCCCTAAAAGTAAAAGAAGTAGTTTTTGACCGAGGGTCAAAAAGATATCATGGGAAAATAAAAGCATTAGCAGAAGGCGCAAGAAAGGAGCTAAGCTTCTAAGGACAACTTGTCCTGAGCGAGCGAAGCGAGTCGAAGGATGAATCCAAGAGACCAAGGCGAATTCCAAGAAACCGTTATCGAAATAAATAGAATTTCGAAAAAAACTAAAGGTGGAAATCAAATAAGATTTTCCGCGTTAGTTGTTGTTGGAGACAGAAAAGGAAAGGTAGGAGTTGGTATGGGAAAGGCTCCAAACGTTGTATCAGGTATTAGAAAAGCAATAAGCCAAGCGAAAAAAGGGCTACAAACTATTCCAACCCGAGGAACAACAATTCCATATGAAGTTACCGTTAAATATGGCGCAGCAAGAATATTGTTAAAACCTGCAAGGGAAGGTTCAGGAATAGTAGCAGGGGGTCCGTTGAGGGCTGTATTTGAATCAGCAGGTCTTCATGATATCGTTGCAAAAATAATGGGAAGCAACAATAAGGTAACAAATCTTTACGCAGTAATGCGCGCAATAAAAGAATTGAAATCATTGGTAGACAAACACGAAACGTTAAGAGCTACAAAATGACACTCCTAAATTAAGAAAAAATGTTAACGCTATCAAACCTTCCAAGAATAATGACAAGAGCAAAAAAGAGGTTGGGTCGTGGATACGGAAGCGGCAAGGGGGGTCATACTTCAGGACGCGGACAAAAAGGCCAAAAATCCAGAGGAAGAATCCACCCACTTTTTGAAGGTCAAAAGACCAAAAAGTCTTTAATTCAAAGACTTCCACTTTTGCGAGGCAAAGGCAAAAACAAACCGCAAAAGAGTAAAAAAGAAAAGAGAAGTGCTAAAATCAAAGCAGAATGAATTTGACCTCAATTCTATCTCGACTATGGTCGGTTCCCGACATAAGAAAAAAGATAGTAATAACAGCCCTCCTCTTGGTTGTTTTTAGGCTTGTTGCCCACATTCCTGCATCAGGCGTTGACCACCAAGCATTAAGACAACTTTTCGCCCAAAGCCCATTTCTATCTCTCTTGGATGTATTCTCCGGAGGAACTCTGGCCAATTTCTCAATCCTCGCTCTTGGACTCAACCCCTATATCAATGCCTCAATTGTAATCCAACTTTTAACCTTGGTATTTCCAGCGCTTGAGGAACTGCAAAAGGAGGGTGAACCAGGGAGGGCTAAGATCAACCAATATACGCGAATGCTGACGGTTCCCCTTGCAGCGCTTCAGTCTGTTGGAATGTATTTTCTCCTAAATAGTCAGGGAGTTGTGGAACAGCTCTCTCCAATCCCGCTAATAGTGCTTGCTGTAACGATGACAGCAGGAACAATGTTTGCAGTTTGGCTTGGAGAATTAATTACTGAATACGGCATTGGAAACGGAATCTCGCTTTTGATTTTTGCAGGAATCGTTGGAAGAATTCCAGTCTCAGCAAGCCAAACATTGCTCGTTGCGCAATTGGAGGACTTATTCCCGGTTTTGATCTTTTCTGCTGTTTCAATTGTAGTTATTGCAAGTGTTGTCTTTATGTCTGAGGCAGTAAGAAGAGTTAATGTGCAATATGCAAGGCGTGCAGCCCGCGGTGGAACAGTTGCCCAGACAACCCATCTGCCGCTTCGTCTAAATCAAGCAGGAGTTATTCCAATAATCTTTGCAGTTTCTCTCGTTTTGGCCCCGACAATGCTTACGCAATTTCTCGCGCGTATCCCAAACCCCCAAGTATCGCTCGTTGCAAACTCTGTATCTGCCTGGTTCCAGCCGCAATCATTATCGTATGAGGCAACGTACTTTCTCCTAATTGTTGGGTTTACCTTTTTTTACACCGCAGTAATTTTTAACCCATCAAAAATCGCAGAAGAAATAAAAAAGCATGGCGGATTTATCCCCGGGATAAGGCCAGGCGAGTCAACAGCAAAGTATCTAAACTATGTTCTTATGAGAATAACCCTAGCAGGAGCACTTTTCTTGGGTGCAATTGCAATTTTGCCATCAATTGTTCAAAACATTTCAGGAGTTACAAACTTAGCAGTTGGGGGAACAGGAATCCTGATCGTAGTTTCGGTAGTTTTGGAGACCGTCAAAAAACTCGAATCACAACTTGTCGCCCGAAACTATGACAAATTTTTGCAGTAAAAGATAATTAGTTGGTCACTAAGTGCTTTGTGCCACACCCCCAGAAAATATAATTTTCGGTGCTAACCCCCGTTTGTAAAGACCTGCAGCATATTCTGCAACTCTTAGATCATTACTCCCAAGTACCCAAATAAGGTCAGCTTTCTTGAGCTTGTCTCATATAGTGATAGTCCCAAACTTTCTTTGCAAGCTTGTCGACAGAAATCATGCAAGGAGTATTGTAGCAAACAACAATAAGCAATTGTAATTATAATTCTGGTATAAAATACAGATGACTGCTGAAAGAATTACAGAGAAAGAGCCCAAACAAAAAGTCCCGCTTGTTGTGCTTGTTAACGACGGGACTCTGCTTCCTTGTATTTGGGAATACACACAAACTGCTGACGCCAACTCATACATCTCCCTAATTCTCACTGGTAAAAAAGACCCCTTCGCTTTTAAGTTCGCAACCGATAAACACATACCAGCAAGGAGGTTTGCGCAAAAATCCTCTGAAGGAGAAACACGCGAAGAATTTAGCTTACGAGTTGGCAAGTTTATAAAGGAATGGTTAGACAAAGTAGGGTCAGAAAAATACTTGGTCATTTCTGCGGGTTGGAAAAAAGTAATGACAGGCGGGTTTTTTGGTTTTTTCAAGCCAGACCAAATTATAAATACCCATCCCGGCTTGCTTGCTGACAATCCTGGAAATGATTTTGTTACTCTCTCAAGCGGCGAAACAGTACCCAGCTCTCGAAATACATTTGATCCCGGCCCGATGCAAAGGGCGTTAATAGAGGGGCACAAATGGACAGGAGCAACTGTGCAATATTTGGTTGAAGAAACTGATGCGGGGCCTGTCATTATTAGAGGTGAAGTTCCCATAGATAAGACCGATACGCTAGAAACACTTTCAGCTAAAGTTTATTCTTTGGAATCCAAGATTGTACCGATGGGCATAGATAATGCACTTAAAAGACTCGCCTAGAAAGTCCCCGGAGGCTAATAAATTCCTCAAGGTAGCCTTATTTGTTGTACAATATCCTAAATGAACATAGTCATCATTGGTCCTCCCGGATCTGGAAAAACAACCCAGGCCCAACTTCTTGCCGACTCACTGGGTGCCCCACACCTCAATACAGGAGACCTTATGTATTTTGCCTCCCAAGGAGCCGATGAGACCGCAAGAGCGGTAAAAGAAAGTATGGAAAAAGGACAAATGGTCGATGACGAGATTGCAGAAAAACTGATTAAACAATATTTTGAAGACCACAAAGACTCAAAAAATATTGTGATAGACGGCTACCCAAGAACAATTGCCCAAGCAGAAGCACAAATTTTCCCAATAGACCGTGTTTATTACATTAAAGTGGGAGACGAAGAGTCAGCAAAGCGCCTAAGTTCTCGTGGACGCGCAGACGACAGCGGGGTCGTTATAAACGAGAGACTGAAAGTTTATCACGAAGAAACCGAACCAATACTTGAGTTTTATAGAGAAAAAGGAATATTAGAAGAAATCAACGGTGAGAGAAATTGATGAGGTTTCAAAAGACTTAGAATTGAGGACAATTGATAAACGTTAGGACGAACGATGAGTTAGAAATTATGGCCGAAGGGGGACGCATAATTTCCCCAATTAAAGATGAGTTGAAAAAATTAATTATTCCAGGCGCTATTCCAAAAGATATTGATAAGGTTGCAGAAGAATTAATTTTAAAAGCTGGTGGGGAACCCTCTTTTAAAAAAGTAAAAGGATATGACTGGACAACATGTATTAATGTAAACGAGGGGGTAGTCCATGGGATTCCCAATAGCATACCTTTTAAAGAGGGGGACATAGTAAAACTTGATATCGGAATATTCTACAAGGGCTTTCATAATGACACAGCCTTTACTGTTGGGGTAGGTGAAATATCAGGAAAAAACAAAGACTTTTTAGATGCGGGAAGACAGGCTTTGAAAAATTCCATTAAAAAGGCAGTCGCTGGGGCGCACGTTGCCGAAATTTCAAAAATAATGGACGAAACTTTGACAAAAAGAGGGTATACCCCCGTGCGAGACCTAACGGGACACGGTGTTGGCAAAAACCTCCACGAAGAACCCCAAATTCCATGTTACTGGGAGGGGGATACAGGCAATTCCCAAGTTATACCAAAAGGGGCAACTTTGGCAATAGAAGTAATATACACCCAAGGCGCCCCCGAGCTCGTCCTCTCAAGCGACGACGGTTGGACAATAAGCACAAAAGATGGTAAAATAGCAGCACTGTTTGAGGAAACCATTGCCGTAACTGATGGCCTACCTCTGGTCCTTAGCTCGCCGGGCTTCAAGCTCAACGAACCTTGCTAGGGGCCGTTTCTTGTTCTCTCAATGGAAGATCAAAAAAGCCAAAACAAAGAAGTAGCGGGAAAAGTTCTTGAGTCCCTTCCAAATACAATGTTCAGAATAGAGCTTGAGGACGGCAGGATTGTAATAGCAATGGTTGCCGGAAAAATGCGAAGGCACTTTATCAGGATTTTACCTGGCGACACAGTAGTCGTTGAGATGACACCATACGACGATGAACGTGGAAGAATAGTCTGGAGACAAAAGTAAAATAGGAGTTTTTGTAAAAACAAAAACCCATATAATGTGTTTCGTTAAGAAACTACACAATTATGAAAGTTAGAGCATCAGTAAAACAAATATGCAAAGATTGTAAACTCGTTAAACGTCGAGGAGTTTTATTTGTAGTTTGCAAAACTCCCAAGCATAAGCAGAGGCAGGGATAATTATAAAACCAAATGTATAAAGAAAAATCAAACGTATCAAAGGAAGGAGTCAGCACCGGTCCCGTAATCGGGATTAGGCGCGGCCTTTAGGTGCGCCTAGAGGAAACCTTGGTGTCCTCTAGGAATTAGAAACTATGGCAAGAATTGCAGGAATAGACCTACCAGAAAACAAAAGAATAGATTACGCCCTAACTTTGATTTATGGTATTGGCTGGAAAAGAGCAGTCAGCATTTTAGAAAATTGCGGAGTAGAAAAAGGCAAAAGAACAAAGGAGCTTACTGACGTTGAGGTTGCAAAAATAACAAAAGCAATTGAAAGCTACACAGTCGAAGGAGATCTAAGACGTGAAGTACGCCAAAACATTCAAAGACTAAGAGATATAAGTACCTACAGAGGATTAAGACATGCAAAAAATCTCCCGGTCCATGGCCAAAGAACAAAAACAAATGGCAGAACTAAAAAAGGCAAAAGAAAGACGGTTGGAGCCTTCAAAAAAGAGGCTCTTGCGAAAATGAGTTCTGCTAAACCCGCAGCAAATAAATAATCATGGCAAAAGAACCAACAAAAAAAGCAAAAAAGGCAGAGAGCTATCCAAACGGTAAAGTCTATGTTACTGCAACTTTTAACAACACTCTAATTACAGTTACCGATGAGGCAGGCAACGCGCTTACATCTGGTTCCTCGGGGCGCGCAGGCTTCAAAGGCACAAGAAAAGCAACCCCATTTGCCGCAAGCTCAGCTGTTGAGTCAGCAATAAAAAATGCAAGAGATGAATTCTCTATGAAAAATGTAGATGTTTATATAAAAGGGCCAGGCCCCGGAAGAGACGCAGCACTCCGCGCAATTAAAGGAATAGGGCTAAGAATGAATATGATCGCAGACGTTACACCAATGCCATACAACGGCCCAAGGGCTAAAAAGAAAAGGAGAGCGTAAAGACAAATGAGATATACAGGACCAAAAGACAGATTATCAAGAAGAGAAGGAGTTGACCTTTTTGGAAAAGGTACCTCGTTCCGTCGTCTTAATGTTCCGCCGGGGGTTCATGGTCCCAAAGGAACAGGCAAAGTATCTGAATTCGGAAAACAGCTAAGAGAAAAACAAAAGGCAAAACGAATCTATGGAATCTCAGAAAAGCAATTTAGGTCATATGTTACTGCAAGCCAAAAAGCAAAAAACCTAACAGAACTTCTTGAACGAAGATTAGACAATGTAGTTTTTAGACTTGGTTTTGCCCCCTCCCGCCCAGCCGCAAGACAACTTGTCTCCCATATGCACATTTTGGTAAATGACAAAATCCTCAATATCCCGTCATATAGGACCAAGGTCGGCGACATTGTTGCACTAGATACAAAAGGTCAAAAAATCCCAGAAGTCCAAAAAACTATTGAAAAAACTCAAGACTCAATCGTTGCCTGGCTCGAAAGAAAAGCAGCTCAAGGCAAGGTCAACAGGCTCCCAGCAAAGACAGACGTCCAAGAGCCTTTTTCAGAGCAGGAAATAATTGAATTCTACTCAAGGTAGTAGTATAATACTATAGCCACGGTATATGCCGTGCGCTTTTTTATCAAACATGCAGCCATTCCAAATCGAATCAAAAGAAACAAGATCAGATTACGGCCAGTTCGTTATTGAACCTCTCGAGAGGGGGTATGGTCATACATTAGGCACAGCCTTAAGACGTGTCCTTCTCACAGGGCTTACCGGCGCGGCAGTCACCCAAGTCAGAATAACGGGCCTTAAGCACCAATACTCAGCAGTAAAAGGCATCAAAGAAGACGGAGTAGACCTTCTCCTAAACCTCAAGAAAATTAGAATCGCCTACTCAGGCGACAAGCCGGTAAGACTGACCCTTTCCTCAAAAGGTAAAGGTGAAGTAAAGGCAGGCGACATAAAAGCCCCAGCCGGCGTGACAATCGCAAACCCAGAACTAGTTCTTGCAAACCTTGCAGATGACAAGTCAAAAGTCGAGGTTGAAATGCAGGTAGAAACTGGCGTCGGATATTCCCCCGCAGAAGACAGAAAAACCGCAACTGTGGGACTTATTCCCTTAGACGCTGATTTTTCACCTGTAAAAAGAGTGAGCGTAAAAGTCGAAGAAACTCGCGTCGGACGGCTTACAAATTACGACAAATTAACCCTAGAACTTTGGACAGACGGGGCAGTTGATCCAGAAGCGGCAGTAAGACGAGCAGCAGAAATCCTAATTCAATACCTTCAATCAGTAGTTTCCCCAACCAAAAAATCGGAGGCAATAGACACTCCAGCAAAAGCCCGCTCTGGAAATGTAGCAAATAAACTTTCAGTTGAAGAACTAAATCTACCAACAAGAATAACAAATGCTCTAATCGGCGCAGGATTTGAAACCGTTGAAGATATTTTGGGAGCAGGACGAGATGAATTGGCAAGAGTAAGAAACCTAGGAGAAAAGTCAGCGAAAATTATAGAAACCGCTTTAGCAGAAAAGGGAGTAACCTGGGGGCAGGAGTGAAACCCACAGGGAGTGGTAACTCCTTAAGATAAAAGGAGTATATGTTAAAAAGAGTTAAAAACCCCAGACTTTCAAGATCCAAAGGAGCAAGAAAAGCGCTATTAAAAGGCATTGCTCTCAGTCTATTCGAAAAAGGCAGTATCGAAACCTCAGAAGCTCGCGCAAAAGGAGTAAGAAGCTTTATCCAATCAGCTCTTCGAGTCTCAGACAACCACGAACTTGATCTAAGAAGAGTTACAAGCCTCCTAAGTATAGACAGATTAAAAGCAGAAAAAGTAATACTTCTAGGACGTGCACTACCAGTTGGATCAAGCGCAACAAGAATTATTCGCCTTGGATCAAGAGCAGGCGACATGTCCCCAAGAGTAAAGCTTGAACTTCTTGCAAAAGTACCAAAGGTATCAAAAGCAGAAAAATCTACAAAAGCGAATCCGAGTAAATCTGCTCCAAAATCTGCGTAAATATATTTATGAATATAGTTTTTAAAACATACCAACCTAAAGGAAATAACCCAAAAAGAGAATGGCATCTTGTTGATGCTCAAGACAAAATACTTGGGAGAATTGCGACAAGTATCGCAATAAAGCTAATGGGCAAAGCAAAAAGAACCTATTCCCCTCAAGCAGATGAAGGGGATTTTGTAGTTGTAATAAACGCCCAAAAAGTAAGAGTAACCGGGAAAAAGGAAAAAGATAAAGTATATTACTCCCATTCCGGATATCCAGGCGGATTAAAAGCAAGGACAGTTGCGCAAGTCAGAGCAAAAACTCCAACAAGACTAGTAGAACTTGCAGTAAAAAGAATGCTACCTAAAAATAGACTTCAAGCAAAAAGAATGGCACGTCTTAAAATTTACGCAGGAGACCAACATCCCTATAATGATAAAATACGAAGCACGAAATCCGAAATTCGAAACAATGTTTAAAACATTTAATATTTTGAGTTTAGAATTTGTTTCGGATTTAGAAATTAGAATTTCGAATTTATAAATATGGTTGCAAAAAAAGCAAGAGACTATTTTGAGCGTAGCGAGAAACAAGGTTCTCGAGCGAAAGCGAGAGGTTCTTACATGCATGCAGTAGGTCGAAGAAAAACTTCTGTTGCCAGAGTTCGCCTTCATAAAGGAAAAGAACAACACGAAGTAAATGGAATGCCTATTGGCGAATACTTCCCAGGAGTTGAAATGCAAAAGATTTGGAGTTTGCCTTTTGTATTAACAAAAACAGAAGGTAAATATTTCGTAACTGTAAAAGTTGCGGGCGGCGGAAAGAGGGGACAGCTAACTGCTTTTACTCATGGAGTTGCGAGAACCTTGTCAGAACTTGATGTTGAAAACAACAAACCAATAATGAGAAAAAATGGTTTGCTGACCCGTGATTCTAGAACTCGTCAAAGAAGAATGGTCGGAATGGGAGGGAAATCAAGGCGCCAAAAACAGAGCCCGAAGCGATAGTTTTTGCGCCGCAGTCCCGTACAAATCGCAGCATGAGCCGTGTTCGAATAGAACCCAAAAGGCGAATGCTAAGATGTACTGGGGCAAGACGCCAAAAGCAATCTCCAAAGCGTTAAGCCTTTTTAGGTTCAAACTTCACAAGTTGCGGATCTTCACCCTTATTCAGTTTGTCAGCCATATCGTACATAAATAACTAATTTCCATTCGATATATCGAATCTTTGATTCGCTATAACAATTTCTTCATATATACCTTCAATTAATTCGTAAGCTCCTGCTTCCTCTGGGCTAACCCAAGCAGAATCTCTGCTTTCGTCATCCAGTTTCACTTCCCCAGACTTGTAATCCGCATAGTAGCTCAAAACAATAACAGGAACTCCATCAGGGCGCATGAGTGCCATATCGATAAGATACTTTACATTTTCAATCTCCAAATCCACCTCTTCTTTCACTTCTCGTTTTAAGGTCGTCTCAACAGCGTTATACCATGCAGACAAATTTCCCTTATCTGTGTTTACATAATCCTCTGTGCTAATCCTGCCACCCGGAACAGTCCACATGTTTGGAAACGCTTTTTCGTTTGGGGAGCGTTTAGTGATCAAGTACTTACCGTCTTTGTGGATGATTGCAGTGACAGCAACAAAGTGAAGATGAGAGTCTGGGTATTTTAATTGAGGTTCAGGCACAAGTTCATTTTTACGCTTTTACCTGGTAGAATACAAGCCTACGGGGGGTAGTTTAAAAGTAGAATTCACGTCTGGGGGACGTGAGACCTCGGAGCGTCACCGAGCCTCCCGACCTATAATAAGGAAATTGAGTTTGACATTCGGGTTTTATTTGGCATAATGGTTTATGCCCGTTGTTTTTACATCTTGCTCAAAATGCGATAAAGAGTTTGCTCGGGACTCTGATTGGGTAGAAGAAAACAAAAGATTAGGCTACAAGATTTATTGCTCATTAGAGTGCATGCGTGGCTGTAAAGACGTTGAAACGAAGACTTTGACTTGCGAAAGGGTTGACTGTAACAACATCTTTTTAAGATCTAGCAAGGAAATATCTCCACATAATTACTGTTCTCGTTCTTGCTCTGCAATTGTTAACAACACGAAATTTCCTAAACACAAAAGAGCTGTACTTAAATATTGTTTACTTTGCGGAAAAGCTTGCCATGCAGGCAAAATGTTTTGCTCACCTGCTTGTAAAAATAAAAATCAAACAACCAGCAAATACGAACTAGTTGACCAGATTAAGACATTTTATCGGAAGCACAAAAGATTGCCACTAAAAGCAGAATTTAGAAACTATAGCTCTGTCAGGCGTGCTTTTGGGACTTGGAATAAAGCAATTGTAGTTGCAGGCTTCAAACCAAACCCGGTTATGTTCGCCAATAAGCACATCGCTCTTGACGGGCACAAATGTGATTCCTTGGCAGAAAGAATAATCGATGATTGGCTATTCCGAAGGAAGATAGCCCACCAAAGAGGAGTTCCATATCCCGGAAGGCTAGGCCTGAAAACAGATTTTCTTGTAGGAGATTATTGGGTTGAGTTTTTTGGTTTATCAGGAGAACTTAGAAGGTATGACCAACTAAAGAAAAAGAAATTAGCACTTATTAAAAGAAGAGGGTTAAAACTAATTGAAATTTACCCAAAACACTTGTTCCCTAAAGGAAAACTCGAAGAAGTTCTCGGAAAATATCTTTAATTCTTGGCGCCCCGACAGATTTAATTTGCAAGCAAGTTAAATTAGGGCTATAAATAAGCGTGCCAACAGTAACAAGAAAAACAACAGTAACTGCAGGCGGGGAGAAGGCAGAAGGTTCACAAACCGCCGAATATGTAGTCTATTTCCTCTTCGGGATTCTAGAAATATTGCTTGCTTTCCGTTTAGTGTTCAAGCTCTCGGGCGCAAATCCAGGTAGCGGTTTTGTAAACTTCATATATTCAATTACCCAAATATTTAATATGCCTTTTGCTGGAATTTTCCACAGAACCACAGCTCCAGGAGCAGAAACAATTGCAGTTTTTGAGCCTTCAACCCTCGTTGCCATGGTAGTCTACGCAATTCTCGCTTGGGGAGTAACCCAGCTTATCTTGATATTATCCCGAAGGCCAATTGAAGATTAACTTGACAAAGTAGTGTAGTCTATTAGTTAGATATGTCAGAAGCCCTAGAAACTAGCGGCCTCAAAGCACTGTCTCCCCCAAAAAGAGAGCTCCCATCTTTATCCCTCATTTTGTCTCTTCCGAATTATAATAAAGTTACTGGCCGTTGGCAGGGCCAGATACGCCTTCATGGTAGAATCGCAAAAGTCAGCATAACAATGTTTGCCACAAAATTTCCTGTTTGGGGAGAGATCTCAGTAAACGAAGGACCGGGTAGTGAAAGGTGGAGATTTGAAGAGAAAGCAGGTGGAGTAAGCTACCGTTTGATAAATGCTCACCTTCCCACAATGCTCATTCCCCATGCCACAGCTCCCGGCGGGGTATTTCACGGCGTTGGGGTGTTCCTGGCATTGAAGAAGCTTTTAAAAGACCCCAAGAAGGGGATTCCAGTCGAGGATATAAGTCTTAAAAGATCAAAAGTTCAAGGTCCTGGAGGAATTCGCTTTCTGAATTCTGTTGTTGAAGAATTATCAGAACTAGCAACGGCTCTTAAATCGACCCTTACTGCTCCTGCGTTTTAATAAGTCTTGCGGTTGACACAAATATCCTCCAAAGGTATAGTATGGGACAACCCTTCGACTTCGCGCATGTGGTTCGACGAAAACCTGTGGTGAGCGAGACGTAGGCGAGTCGAACCATGGCAAGGAAACAAAAAGACCCAGTAGACAGACCCCAAGAAACCCCAGCCTCTGAGAAACTTCAAGCAATTCAAGTTGCAATGCAGCAAATCGAAAAACAATATGGCACAGGGTCGATCATGCGCCTTGGAGAAAGAACAGCAGCCCAGGGACAAGTCGACGTTATTCCTACAGGATCTATTGCACTAGACCTTGCATTAGGCGTTGGAGGCTTTCCAAGAGGACGCGTTATTGAAGTTTATGGCCCAGAAGCAGGCGGAAAAACAACTCTTGCTCTAAGCGTCATCGCCCAGGCCCAAAAACAAGGCGGAACCTGCGCATTTGTAGACGCAGAACATGCCCTCGACCCAGTCCGCGCAGAAGCAATTGGAGTAGACGTTGACCAGCTTCTTATCTCTCAACCAGATACAGGCGAGCAAGCCTTGGAAATCGTTGAAACCCTCGTTCGCTCAGGTGCAGTAGATGTCATCGTGGTAGATTCTGTAGCGGCACTCGTTCCACGCGCAGAAATCGAAGGCGAAATGGGGGATGCAGTCATGGGAGTTCAAGCAAGGCTTATGTCCCAGGCCTTGAGAAAACTGACCGGAGCAATTTCAAAAACCAAAACATGCCTTATCTTTACAAACCAGCTTAGATTAAAAATCGGAGTAATGTTTGGAAATCCTGAAACAACTCCGGGGGGATTGGCGCTAAAGTTTTATGCCTCAGTAAGAATTGATTTAAGAAAAACTGAAACATTAAAAGACGGAGAAATGGCAATTGGCTCAAGGCATAGAGCAAGAGTTGTCAAAAACAAAGTATCCCCTCCATTTCGTGTTGCAGAGTTTGATATTATGAATGCTGACGGAATCTCGAAAGTCGGAGGAATAATTGATGTTGGAACAGAGCTCGGAATTCTTGAGAGATCCGGAGCATTTTACAGGTACAATGGTAACATCCTAGGCCAAGGAAAACCGGCAACAATAAGCTTCCTGGAAGACCCTGAAAATGCAAAAGTAGCAAAAGAAATTGAAGGAAAAATAAGGGTTGCAGCAAAAGGCGGAAAACCCCTCCCGAAAGAACTTGGCGATTCAGAGAAAGAGTAGTATCCTCATTCAGTGCCTCAGATAACCCGCTTATCCCAGCAAAGAAAAAACAACAGGGTTAACGTATATTTAGATGGAAAATTTGGCTTTGGCGTGACCTTAGAATCAGCTCTGGAAAACCACCTTAAAGTAGGGAAAGAATTAGCCCAAAGTGAAATTGAAACTCTCAGAGGAAAAGACTTCAAAGATAAAATATTTGCAAAACTACTCAATTTTGCATCCCGCCGTCCTCATTCTCAAAAAGAAATATCCCAGTGGTTTAGAAGAAAAGAAGTACCCGAGGAATTGCACCAAGACCTCTTTAATAGATTGAAGAACATAGGATTATTAAACGATGAAGAGTTTGCAAGATGGTGGGTTGAGCAAAGAGTGCATTTTAAGTCTTACCCTGCAAAAATGCTCAAAATGGAACTTAAAGGCAAAGGTATCTCAGATGAAACGATAGCAAAAGCGTTAAGTGAAAGTGACTCTGTGCCAGAGATAGATCTTGCCAAAAAGGTGCTTCAAAAAAAGTTTGGGAGCATTCCAGATGTCGCCGATATTAAGCAAAAGAAACGTGTTTATGACTTCCTCCTTCGTCGTGGTTTCTCTTATGACACAATAAAGAAAGCACTACGTCCTGAGCCAGTCGAAGGGCCACGGCGGTGAGCCTGTCGAACCGTTGACTGATAGTAGTTCTGAGGAGTATACTTAAATTAAGAAATGTTAAAAGTATGGCAAACCCACAAGACGAATATTTAAAGAAGCTTGAACGTGCTTCGGATCTAACGCGCGAGGAAGCAAAAAAGCAACTACTCCAAGAGCTAGAAAAAGACTTAACCTCAGAAAAGGCGAAGCGTATTCGCCAGATGGAAGAGTCTATAAAGCTTGAAGCAGGAGAACTTGGGCGAGAAATCCTTGCCGACTCCATGCGCCATGGCGCAACGGGCTACGTTGCAGAATACACAGTCTCCTCAGTCAAACTTCCAAATGATGAGGTAAAAGGGCGAATTATTGGCCGAGAAGGCCGAAATGTCCGCGCTTTTGAGCAAGCAACTGGAGTTGAGATAGAGCTTGACGAGACAAACGAAATTAGGCTTTCTTCTTTTGACGCAATAAGACGCGAAGTTGCCCGCCGCGCACTTGAGCTTTTAGTAAAAGACGGAAGAATCCAGCCAACAAGAATTGATGAGGTAGTCGAACAGGTAAGGGGTCAGATGGAAGACATCCTTCTTGAAGAAGGGAAAACAATTGCCCACGCCTGCGGAGTTTATGACCTTCCTTTAGAACTTATCCGCCTCATCGGACGATATAAATTTAGAACTTCATACGGACAAAATCTCGCTCTTCATACGATTGAAGAAACAAAAATAGGTGTACAAATTGCTTTAGAAATCGGTGCAAATGTTGAAATTGTTCGAAAAGGATGTATTTTGCACGACGTTGGAAAAGTTGTAACAGACGAAGAGGGGACACATGTAACTTTAGGAGTCTCTGTTTGCAAAAAGTTCGGAATGTCCCAAGAGGTTGTAAATACGGTTGCAGAACACCATGAAGACAAGCCATTTTCTTCCACTGAGTCAATAATCGTCTACACAGCAGACGCCATATCTGGAAGCCGTCCTGGGGCCCGCTACGAGCCAATAGAG
>ERZ1292632.2678-Hain-H43-01um-R2-2678-length-14556-cov-8_pt1 | contig 14556 bp, 11 predicted proteins | sample MGYA00564407_ERZ1292632 | MGnify/ENA primary metagenome ERZ1292632 (study PRJEB36523, sample SAMEA6512637) | groundwater metagenome | collected 2019-01-08 | study: AquaDiva: Metagenomics assemblies of 32 groundwater samples | reverse complement strand
CTATTCATAATTTTGGAAATAGGAGTATAATTGACAGTAAGGGAGAAGTGGGAAAAGATACTTTTTTTACATTTTGACCAAGCAAACCAATTATATGTAATCATTTATTATTATGAACACACTAAATAGAAACAAGGTTGGTCTTATTGTAGCTTCGTTTGTGGCTCTCGTTCATATCATCTGGAGCGCATTGGTCGCACTAGAGTGGGCGCAACCGCTTCAAGATTTTATGCTCGAAATGCATTTCTTGGTAAATCCCTACCTCGTGCTCCCGTTTGATTGGGTCACGGCGATTGAACTTATCGTTCTCGCTTCAATCGCGGGCTATATTGTCGGGTTCGTATTGGCAACAATTTGGAACCATTTTCACAGAGGATAAAATTATTATTAATTATCTGAATTAAAAAATATGATGAATTATTTTGGATATGGAATGATGGGTGGATATGGATACGGCGGAAGTATTTGGATGACGCTTTCGTGGGGAATATGGCTTATCGCCGGAATTCTTGTTATTGTGTGGCTTTGGCAACACATTGATAAAAAGTAAGCGGGGATCTAAGCAAACTTCCTAAAGTTAAAGAGCGTGAAGTGGAAACTAAACAAAGAGGAAGAGAAAATTTTGAGGCATCTATCCACTCCGGCAAAAATACAGGATTATTTGAATTCTATCCCTCAAAATTTTGAGAAAAAGGAAGAAACATGCATGTCCCCAAGAAGGGTCTTGCGGGACAAGCGCGCGCATTGTATTGAAGGCGCGCTTTTAGCGGCGGCTGCTTTTTGGTATCACGGGAAAAAACCGTTGGTCCTTCATTTGGCCACTACAAAAATAGACGAGGACCATGTCGTTGCTCCTTTTCAAGAATACGGGCTTTGGGGGGCAATCAGTAAAAGCAACCATTCGCTTCTCCGCTACCGCGACCCTGTTTACAAAACAATCCGCGAGCTCGCATTATCATATTTTAACGAATATTACGAATTCAAGAGCGGTGAAAAAAGCTTGCGCGGTTATACCAAGCCGATTAATTTAAAAATTTTGGGAAGCGATTGGATTACCGAGGAGTCTGAATTGTGGAATATCAACGATATACTGACCGGCGCAAGCCATTTTCCCATTGCACCCCAAAAAACATTAAAAAAACTCCGTGTAGCCGACCCCATTGAGCTTGATATTACGGCTCATACTGACTGGCTAAACTATCCTCTTAAAAAACGAAGATAGTCGCCCGTCCCGCCTACTGGCGGGATTAGGGAAAAAGAAGTAACCCTTTCCCTGCTTTATGAGTTGTATTTAGCAAGAAAGGTCGATATAATTGCGCGCATGATCCTTAGAGAAATAGATATAACGAAAGAACACCGGGAAAGGCGTGATGAAGAGATACTTTTGCTTTCCACTTCAAGCCCGGCGATTTTTTCCATACTATTCGACAGATATCACGACGATTTTGTCCGCAAGGCCAAAAAAATCGTAGGTCTTGAGAGCGCTGAAGATTTAGTGCAAGAGGCGTTTGTTAAAATATATCTCAATGCCGGGAAATTCAAGGTGCAAGAGGGCGCCAGTTTCAAATCGTGGGGATATAAAATTCTCATCAACAGTTGTTTCTCTTACTACAAGAAACAAAAAAGGGACAGGGAAATGACCATGCCACTTGATGAAGAATTAGCGGAATTATTGCCAAATTTCCACACGAACGATTATGATAAAGAATTTACCAACGATTATGTGCTTTCCATTCTTTCCCGAATGCCCGGCATTTTAGGCAATGTCCTAAAAATGTATTTTATAGAGGGCAAACCTCAAAAAGAGATAGCGGGGAAAGAGGGTGTTTCGGTCGGTGTCATAAAAACAAGGATGCACCGCGCCAAGAAAGAATTTAAAAAAATCGCTTTCAGTTTGATTTAATAAAATATCTAATGGAATGAATAATATCAACATACAATTTAAAAAAGAAACTATGCTCCGTATTTATAGTGTTTTTTTAATAAAGAAACTTTACGGGCGCATTGCCGTTAAAACATATATTCTTGCCGGACTTATTTATATTCAGGCAAAATTGATATTCGTAAAAGCGGTAATTAACAACGCGCCGGCGTTTACTGATGTTTCGGCGCTGTATAATTTTTATTCCTATGCCTTTTTAAACACGCAAGCGGTAACGCAAATAACGATGGTGGCTGGGATAGTTACGTTGTTGTGGCTTTTCCGCGATTTGTTGCACAAAGAAAACACAGTGCTTGGGCGTATATAAAAAATTCCGCTCCAATGGAGCGGAATTGTGAATCGTTGGCTAGTTGTTATTACTCTGCGATGTGATAAATTTATCGTAAATTAACAGCTCGGCCGACGTAAGAAAAATGACAATATTATCATTTTCATCAAGGCCAATAATAGACCTTTTTAATCCCTCTATTTTTTTTAACCCGTAGATACAACTCTTCAGGATTTTTAAGAGATTATTTTCTTTTTTTAAATCTTCCAATACAACTTTCATACTCACCTCCGATTTGTATGTTCTTTATTTTCCTCTTGTGTTCTAAACCAATCTTCATAATCTCTTCTGAGGGAATCGCTTAAACACCCTATTTCTTCTAGGTGTTTTTTCAGTGTTCCTATGTTTTCCTTCAAATCTCTTTCTTCTTGAAATCTCCTTTTATTACAAATAAAACACTGGCATTCCCCCACAATCTGAAGTTGTAGGGTCATTTTTTGTTCTCCCGTGTGTTAAAAACTATCTTTTTTGACTATAACATATACTTAAATAACTGTAAAAAATAACTGGGCGTTTTATATGATTTTTTATGATATAATTCCGTCATTATTTATATCATTAAAATTATTTATGGAAGAAAATAAAATAAACATTCCGGGAGCGATTATTTTGGCGGGAATCATTATTGCTGTCGCGATACTTCTTACTAATGGGAAGATAGCAAGAAACGATGCCCCATCTGATGCCAAACCGCAACCTCAAGAAATTACTGTAGCTAAGGTTGATTCCAATGAACATATTTTAGGAAATGCAAACGCCAAAATAGTAGTGATTGAATTTTCCGATACGGAATGTCCGTTCTGTAAACAATTTCATCCGACAATGCAAAAAATCGTAGCTGATTACAAAGGAGAAGTCGCTTGGGTCTATCGTCATTTCCCGCTTGATAAACCAAATCCGCAAGGAATAATTCTCCACTCAAAGGCCGGCAAAGAAGCCGAGGCGACTGAATGCGCTGGCGAACAGGGGGGAAATGAGGTGTTTTGGCAATATTTGGATAAGGTATTTGAAATAACGCCGTCAAACGACGGTTTAGATCTTGTTCTGCTTCCCCAAATTGCCTCTGAACTGGGGCTTGACGTAAAAACATTCAACAATTGCCTTTCAAGCGGAAAGTATAAAAATCTTATTGAATCGCAATATCAAGACGGATTAAAAGCCGGCATTACGGGAACACCGGCAAGTATTGTGGTCAACCAAAAAACCGGCAAGAAAACTATGGTTGTCGGCGCCGGGTCATACGAAACTATAAAGAGTACAATTGATTCCCTTAAATAAATTTTAGTAGTTTCTCAACCTATCCACTTTTTCGTGTTGGCGAATTTTTTCGTGCACTTTGGCTTCAATCTGGCGAATGCGCTCGCGAGTAACACCAAACTCTTGACCTACTTCTTCAAGTGTATGCATTATTCCGTCCAAAAGCCCATGCCTCATTTCAAGTATTTTTCGCTCCTTGGGCGACAAATCGTCTAAAATCTCACCGACTTGGTCTTTCAAAATTCTGTGGCTTGAATCCTGGTCCGGAGAGAGAATTTTATCATCGGCAATAAATTCGCCAAGGGTAGATTTTTCATCGTCATCCCCTATCGGTTTTTCAAGCGACACAGTGTCTTGATTTATGTTTTCAATCGTGTGGATTTTTTCCACTTCCACTCCCATTTCAGTCGCTATTTCTTCCGGCAACGGATCGCGTCCTAGGTCTTGGCTAAGCCTTCTTACCACCTGTTTATATTTTGCAATTGTCTCTACCATATGGACCGGTATGCGGATAGTGCGCGATTGGTCGGCCAGCGCGCGCGTAATTGCCTGCCTAATCCACCAAGTAGCGTAGGTTGAAAATTTATAACCCTTAGTCCAATCAAATTTATAAACCGCCCTGAAAAGACCGAGATTTCCTTCTTGAATCAAATCAAGAAGAGTCAGGTCGGAACTGCGTCCAACATATTTCTTGGCGATAGAAACCACCAAGCGGAGATTGGCTTTAGCCAAAAGGTTCTTGGCCTCCTCGTCGCCTTTTTCTATGCGTTTGGCAAGTTCTCTCTCCATAGCGCCATTAATTAGGGAATATTGGCCAATTTCCTTCAAATACATCTGAATTGAATCATAGGAAGACCCTTCTTTGCCGTAACCCTTAGCCGTCTTTTCCTTTTCGTTAGTATCAAGTAAATTACCCCCCTCGAGCACATCAATACCCGAAGTAGCAAGATTCTCATAGAGTTCATCAAGAAAAAGAATATCGCTTTCAATCGTGGGAAATGCTTTCAAAATATCGTCGTAAGTGATGAAACCTCGGTCTTTCCCTTTTTTGATAAGAGACCCGACTTTATTTTCGCGGACAGATTCTTTTTTAGAAAGTTTCTTTTTCGGAATAAGTTGTTTTTTCTGCGCTGTTTTTTTAAGAGATTTTACTTTTCGCTTAGGTGTGTTTTTCCTCTTTTGGGAAATTTTTTTAAGTTTCTTTTTTGTATTTTTATTCTTTTTCATATGCCAGTATTGTTTAAATTTATTAATTTTTTATTCTTTTAGTTTACTTTTTATATCGTTTATTCTTTTCGAAACTTTATGACACGAGGCGAGTAATTCCTCAACTCTTTTTTCGTCTTTTTTTCTTTCGGATATTCTTAATTCGGCCATATTTTGAACAAGTTTTTCGTCTAGTTGAACCATTTCCAAATTAAGAAAAAGACTTTCTAATTCTTTATCTAAATGTTTTGTCCCGCGATAATATACTTCCGCTTGAAGAATTAAATTTTCTTTTCCCTCTTCGGGGGGATGAATCGAGGACCCTGTAATTTCTTTGTATCGTTCTTTGGCTTTTTCTATACCAATGACCCTTTTTTCTTTTTTTTCTTCGCTTTGCCAATATATAAGCCCCATTATTTTACCGCGGATTTTTTCTTCTCTTCCTTTCTCTTTAGAAACATCTTCTTTTGTAATAAATTCCACGGCTACTTTTTCTCCGTGTTTTTTTATTTCTTCCCATATGGGATCTTCGGAGATATTGAGTACGTTCGCAATTCTACCAACAAAATGAGCTTGGTCAATATGGTTTCTTACGAGAGCTACGTAAGGTATTACTTTCTTTGATACTTCTAGTTTAAGGGAACGAGGATCAAGTTCTTTTTCTATAAGCGTATCTAAATAAAAATCAATTATATGTTTGGCCCCCTTAACAGCGCGTATCCATTCTTCCTTGTCTTTGTGTATAAGGTCTGCTGGGTCAATCCCTTTTGGGAGTTTTGCTATACGAATATCCATACCCAAAGATAGAGCCAAATCAAAACCGCGTGCTGTCGCAGAAAATCCCGCTTCATCCCCATCAAATGCCACTACTATATTTTGACTAAAGCGCTTGAGGGAATTTAGGTGTTCTTCTGTAAGTGCCGTACCGGAAGTCGCTATAGTATTATTCACTCCCGCTTGATGAGACATGATAAGATCCATTTGTCCTTCAACTATCACAGAAAAATCTTCCTGCATAATGGCGCGTTTAGCTTTATCGTAACCGTATAGAAGGCGGGATTTATTATAAAGCGAAGTTTCTGGAGTATTAATATATTTTGCACTGTCCGTTTCTGTATTTCCATCCACAAAATATCTTCCTGAAAAACCGACCACTTTGCCTTGAGCACTGCGAAGCGGAAAGATAATGCGCCCGCGGAAACGGTCGTAAAAACCCTTATCGCTTTTTATTATGAGCCCGGCTTTTTCAATTTCCACCTCGCTAAATTTTTTATCTTTCAGATGTTCAAGAAGCAAGCGCCATTCGTTTTTGGCGTATCCCAATTGCCATTCTTCTATCGTGTCGTCGGTTAAACCACGCCCCCTAAGATAGTCGAGCGCGTCTTTGGCATTTTCCAAATTATTTTCAAAGTACTCCGTAGCAACTTCCAGTATTTTATAAAGCCGACTCTCTTCGCTTTTTAATTTAGGGTCAATTTGGGAAAGCGCGATACCGGCGCGGTCGGCCAAAATTTGGAGAGCGCGCTTAAAATCAACTCCCTCAATCTCTTCAATGAAGGTAAAAATGTCTCCACCGCGATTGCATCCGAAACAGTGATAAGTATTTCGCGATGGCGACACTATAAAACTTGGCGTCTTTTCATTGTGAAAAGGACAGCGCGCTTTTAAATTACCTCCGGCGCGTTCCAATTTAATGTAAGAAGAAATCACCTGGTCTATCGGCAACCTCTCTTTTATTTGTTCTGTGGGTGACATCGGATTAGTTTGTCGGTTTATAAGTTACGCCTTGCTTTAGTTAATAAGTATCATATCCTTAACTAACCAACTTTCGAACTTATTAACTTATTAACTAATTCTCTTCTTCAGTATCTGAAACTGTCGCTCCTTTGGCGCGGAAACCGGTTCCTGCGGGGATAAGATTACCTATGATTACATTTTCTTTGAGCCCGCGAATAGGGTCTACTCCGCCTTTTACCGCGTTAGCAATGAGTACGCGTGTTGTATTTTGAAATGAAGCCGCGCTAAGCCAACTCTTAGCGGAGAGAGAAACTTCAGAGATACCAAGTACGAGAATTTCAGCTTTGGCCTCTACTTTTCCTTCCGCCTTCATTCGCTCGTTCTCAAGGGCAAATTCAACATATTCAACCATCTCGCTGGAAGTGAAACGGGTGTCCCCCGCGATTTTAATTTTTCTGCGGGAGAACATTTGGCGAACTATTACTTCAATATGCTTACGCGAAATGGAGGCGCCGTTTAATTCGTAAACGCGATTAACTTCTTTAATAATATACTCTTCAGCCGCCTCTTTTCCACCATACTTGAAAACTTCGCCGATTTCAGCAGAACCATCAGTGAGCAGTTGCCCCCTTTTTACCTTATCGCCGACTTTTACAAGTGGCGCTCTGCGAAAAGTGGCCATGTATTCAACTTCTTTTTCTTTCTTTTTTCCAACACCTTCATCTTCAAGTACTTTGATTATTTTTTCTTTTCCGTCATCGGTGATTTCAGTTATTAATCCGGCTCCATAACAAACTATCGCGGGATTTTTCGGCGTTCTTCGTTCAAAAATTTCTTCAACGCGCGGAAGTCCCATAGTAATGTCTATACCTGCAATACCACCGGAATGGAAAGTACGCATCGTAAGCTGGGTACCGGGCTCACCGATGGCTTGGGCGGCAATAATACCAACCGCCTCCCCCTTTTCGACTAATTTATTGCGTCCGAGATCCAGACCGTAGCAATAACTGCACATACCGTAAATAGTTTTGCAGGTAAGAGGCGAACGCACGACAACAAAAGTGGCGCCGGCAGTTTCAATTTTAACTGCGTCTTCTTTGGTAATAAGATGTCCGCGTTTATATATTATTTCTCCATCCCTCCCCACAACTTCCTCCGCCAGCATTCTGCCACGGATATTTTTAGAAATCGGCACCGGAATACCAGAAGCGTCTTCTTCGCGCACGATTATTCCTTCCTTGGTTCCACAATCTTCTTCTGTAATAACCGCATCCTGCGCCACATCGACGAGACGACGTGTAAGATATCCGGCTTTGGCAGTATTAAGAGCGGTATCAGCCATACCCTTACGAGCACCGTGCGTGGTAATAAAATATTCAATAGGTGAAAGGCCTTCTTTGTATGAAGGAATTATCGGAAATTCCATAGTACGCCCGGCGGTGTTGATAATAAGCCCTTTCATACCGGACATTTGAGCAACTTGGGTAAGCGAACCGCGAGCACCAGAATTAATCATGTCATAGACCGAACCATTTTTACTGAGTGTTTCGGGAATAATTTTTTCGATTTCGTTTTTTGCCCCCTGCCAGATTTCGATTGTTTTTCGATAACGCTCTTCTTCAGAAAGAAGCCCTTCGCTCCATTGCTCGAACACCATCTCCGTATCTTTCCGTCCACGCGCGACGATTCCCGGTTTTTTATCACTCACTTTCACATCATCAATTCCCCAAGTGATTCCTGAAGCGGTGATGTATTTGTAGCCGAAGTCTTTTATCTTATCGAGAATTTTCGGAGTTTCGTCTATCCCGTAATGCGTTATCAAGTCTTCGATTAGGTTGGCGAGTTTTTTAACATTCATTTCCTCATTAATGAACATAAGGTCATCCGGAAGAATGGAATTAAAAAGAAGACGCCCGACCGATGTTTCAAAAATCTGACTTTTAAATTTTTTGTATTTTTCTTTGTCTGTAGCCATCACTTTTATTTTGGCGCGAAATCCCACCGCGCCGAATTCATACGCGGTAATGGCGCTGTTGGGATTGGAAAAAATCTTGCCCTCGCCGGTTTCTCCTTCAACTATTTTTGTCATCCAATAACAACCAAGAACGATGTCGAGTTTAGGGTTTACAATCGGTTCGCCGTTGCCCGGTTTCAAGAGATTTTTATTGGCTGCCATAAGTTCGCGGGCCTCTTTTTGGGCAAAATCCGAGAGCGGAACATGAACGGCCATTTGATCACCGTCGAAATCGGCGTTAAAAGCTGCGCAGACGAGCGGGTGAATCTGAATGGCGTTGCCTTCAATAAGTATCGGCCTAAACGCCTGGATACCCAAACGGTGAAGTGTCGGGGCTCGGTTTAAAAGCACGTATTTGTCTTTAATAACGTCCTCAAGAATAGCCCATACTTCCGGAATTCCCTCATCTATTAATTTACCGGCGCCACGGATGTTGTAGGCCAGTTCTTGTTCCAAAATTTTTGAAATGATAAACGGCCTGAAAAGTTCAAGCGCCATGTGTTTCGGCAATCCGCATTGCGATAATTTAAGTGTTGGGCCGACTACGATTACCGAACGGCCGGAATAATCTACTCGTTTGCCGAGAAGGTTTTGGCGGAAGAGACCTTGTTTGCCCTTCAAATTATCGGAAAGTGATTTTAATTGTCGCTTCTGAGCTTGACTCATGGCTACCGATTCGGACTGGCGTCTGATTGAATTATCAATAAGCGAATCAACGGCTTCTTGAAGAATTCTTTTTTCATTTCTTAAAATAACTTCCGGTGCTCCGATTTCGAGCAACTTTTTTAGGCGATTATTGCGGTTTATCACTCGGCGGTACAAATCATTGACATCCGAAGTGGCATGACGACCGCCTTCAAGGGCCACCATAGGACGAAGCCCCGGTGGAATTACTGGAATCGCCTGAAGAAACATCCATTCCGGCCGAATTTTCGAGCCAATCATTGCCTTAACAAGATAAAGACGCTTTTCAAGTTTCTCTCTTTCGAGTGATTTTGCTTTTTCAAGCGAGACTATAAGTTGGTCTTTTAATTTAAGAAGGTCAATCGATCTAAAAATATTGTAAATTGCTTCCGCTCCGATTTCCGCCTCAAATGAGAGTGGGTATTTGAGAGAAAAACGGTGGTATGTGATTTCATCAATCACTTTTCCTTCATGTAAATCAGCAATTTCGTGTTTGGTATTAAGAAGGAGCTCTTTTAATTTTTCTTTACCCTTCTCGTCCTGCGTATTTTTTATCTTTGATTTGTATTCGGCTTCCAGATTTTTTATGACTTTATTTTTTTCGTCATTGTTTACTTTAGTAATAATGTAACCGGCAAAATAAATTACTTTTTCAAGCTCTGATATCGGCGTATCAAGGATAAGGCCGATGCGCGAAGGCACTCCGCGGAGAAACCAAATGTGAGCAACAGGCGAAGCGAGTTCAATGTGTCCCATGCGGTCGCGACGAACAATGGAGCGTGTAACTTCCACTCCGCATTTTTCGCAAATAATATCTTTGTAACGGATACGGCGGTATTTTCCGCAATAACATTCAAAATCCTTCTCCGGACCGAAAATCCTTTCGTCGAAAAGACCGCCTCGTTCGGAACGGCCGGTTCGGTAATTAATCGTCTCCGGCTTAGTTACTTCGCCATACGACCACTCGCGAATACGGTCCGGCGATGCAAGGCGGATTGCGATCTCATTAAAATCATGTGTGTCGATTGTTTTCATATATTTTCTTAACGAGTAAAACGAGTTTTAGAAAATAATAACCCCGCCCTAAATTTACCGCTATATTTACCGGGCGCCACGCGGGCGAATAACCCGACCCTATTCGGGTCAGTGGCGCCAACCATATATTCATTTATTTTTTTGTTTAATATTATTTCCACAGTATTTAGTAAATTTAGGGCTGGGGTAAATTAAATTATAATCGCTTCGCTCATTAATTTATTTTACTTTTTCAACTTATTTGACTTGCGAAGCTCAACATCAAGTGCAAGACCACGAAGCGTATTTAGCATAACTGAAAACGATGCGGGAACATTCGGGGTTTGTATTTCCTCGCCTTTAATTATTGAATCGAATGTCTGCGACCGACCCTGTATATCGTCAGACTTGATGGTGAGCATTTCGCGAAGCGTGTGAGACGCGCCATAACCTTCAAGAGCCCATACTTCCATTTCTCCAAAACGCTGTCCTCCGCCTTGAGCTTTTCCACCGAGCGGTTGCTGTGTAATAAGCGAATACGGCCCTATTGAACGCATGTGAATCTTGTCTTCCACCATGTGATGAAGCTTCATTATGTACATATAACCAATAGCAATATTCTGACCAAAAGCGTCCCCGGTGAGCCCGTCAAAAAGTTTAACCTTTCCGTCTTCAGGGAATCCAGCTTTTACTAATTCTTCTTTTATTTCAGTATCCGATGCTCCCAAAAAAGGAGGCACTATCGCTTGATAGTTAAGGGTGTGAGCGGCAAGCCCTAAATGCATTTCAAGAATCTGTCCCAAATTCATGCGCGACGGAACACCGAGAGGAGTCAAAATCACATCAACCGGGGTTCCATTAGCCATATACGGCATATCTTCTTCCGGAAGTATCATTGATATAACGCCTTTGTTGCCGTGACGACCGGCCAATTTATCACCGATTGAAATATTCCTAAGTTGCGCAACTTCGATATGAATGCGCTTGATAATACCTGAATCAAGCGAATCGCCGCGATCGCGCGAGAAAACCCTTACGCCGATAATGCGTCCGCGTTTGCCGTGTTCCATCCGTAGTGATGTGTCTTTTACATCACGCGCTTTCTCGCCGAAAATTGAGCGGAGTAACCGTTCTTCGGGGGTAAGTTCGCTCTCGCCCTTGGGTGTAATTTTGCCGACTAAAATATCGTTTGGGCGAACTTCAGCGCCGATACGCACAACGCCGTCTTGATCCAAATTTTTTAATTTAGCTTCACCGACGTTCGGAATATCGCAGGTGGTAATCTCCGGACCAAGCTTGGTGTCGCGAACATTAACAATAAATTCTTCAATATGGATTGAAGTGAATTTTGAATTTTTTACCAATCGTTCTGAAAGAATAATAGCGTCTTCATAATTTGCGCCGTTCCATGCCATAAAAGCGACAAGCACATTCTGCCCGAGAGCAATTTGCCCACCTTGCGACGAAGAATTGTCGGCAATAACTTGCCCGCGTTTTACCTTATCGCCGATTAAAACAATCGGTCTTTGATGCAAAATATTGAAACTGTTGGTACGGGTAAAATTAATAAGCGGATATTCGCGGTCTTTACCGTCACTCTCTTTTATTTTTATCCTCTTTGAATCGAGATAAGAAACTACGCCTTCTTTTTCAGCAAGCACGAGCCGTCCCGTATCTCGCGAAATATATTCTTCAACACCCGTTGCGACCAACGGGGCCTCCGGTAGAATGCATGGAGTGGCCTGCTTTTGCATGTTGGAACCCATCAAAGCGCGATTGGCGTCATTGTGTTCCAAGAATGGAATCATGGAAGTAGCCAGCGAAAATGCCTGGTTTGTCGCGACATCAATAAAGTCAACTTCCTTTTTGTTAATTAACCCCGGTTTGGTGGCAACGCGGGCTTCTACTTTTTCCTCAAGAATATTTCCCTTGTCGTCGTAGGGAGTGCCGGAATGGGCGATGTTCGCCTTTTCTTCTTCTAGCGCGTTTAAATAAACTACTTCGCCGGTAATTTTACCTCCTTTCACTCGCACATACGGTGTTTCAATCACGCCAAAATCATTCACCCGAGCATAAACGGAAAGATGCAGAATGAGACCGATGTTTTGGCCTTCCGGCGTGTGTATAGGACAAACACGGCCGTAGTGAGAAGTGTGCACGTCGCGGACTTCAAAACCGGCGCGCTCGCGAGTAAGCCCCCCGGGACCTAAGGCGCTAAGCGTTCGCAAGTGTTCAATTTCGGAAAGCATATTCTCCTGGCTCATAAATTGCGAGAGCTGGTTGGTGGTGAAAAATTCCTTAATACGGGCTTGGAGCGGACGTTGGTTTACAATCTGAATCGGCAACATTGTTTCAACGTCTACCGTTGACATGCGGTCTTGAATATTTCTTTTCATCTGCGACATTCCCATGCGGATTTTTTGCTGGAGCATTTCTCCGACATAGCGTACTCTGCGCGATCCGAGGTGGTCAATATCATCCTCAACTGCATCTGGCGTATTGTTGAGTCCAATAATATTATTTATGATAATCACCAAATCTTCTTTTGAAAGAGTCCGGCGATCCGCTTCCTTGCCTTCGGTTGGAAGAGAAAATCTTTTATTAAAACGAAAACGGCCAACCGGAGAAAGGTCATATCGCTCTTTACTGAAAATCCCATCAACGAATTCTTTGGCATTTTCCGGGGTCGCCAAATCCCCGTCACGCAGACGCTTGTATATTTCAATATAAGCGTCGCTTGCCGCCTTGGCGGGGTCTTTTTCAAGTGTAAGAGTCATTATCTTAGAGGCGGTACTGTCTTTAAAATTTTTTAAAATATCCTTATCGGTCAAAAATCCGACAACGCGAAGCAGGGATGTGACCGGAAACTTGCGTCTTCTGTCTATGCGGACATAAATAATATTGTCTGCATCCGATTCAAATTCAAGCCAAGCGCCACGGCCGGGAATCACTTTGGCCCCAAAATATTTTTTCCCTTTTAGTTCCTGTGAATTAAAAAATACCCCGAAAGAACGCGCCAGTTGTGGCACAATAACGCGCTCAACACCGTTTATAATGAAAGTGCCATGCGAAGTCATTAGCGGAAAATCAGCCATGAATATCTCCTGTTCTTTCGAGCCCTTCATGGTTTTATTAGTAAGCTTGACGCGGGCGCGAAGCGGCGCGTCGTAAGAAAGCTTGTTGCTTTTAGCAAAATATTCGTCGTGTTTTGGTTCTGAGAGCTCAAACGAAGTAAACTCTAAATCAAATTTCTTTTCCGAATAGTCCCTGATGGGAGAAAATTCCTTAAATACAGATTTCAATCCTTCTTCTACGAGCCACTTATAGGAATTAACCTGGGTCTCAACCAGGTTAGGTAATTTTACGAGGGGTTCTTTATATTTGGCGAAATACTTTTTTTGTCGTTTCATGCAAAAAAATAGCAAAGGCAAACAAGCAAATTGCCTTTATTAATAAGGTTTATAAAAAGTTTTGTTTATTGAGCAATCAGCAATTACTCAACTGAAACGATAATTTCATCCAAAACTCACTCAAATTAGCGTTATGGGTAAGTATACTTATGCTTAAAATCTTGTCAACACCGTATATATATCATCTAATTAAAACTTGCCATGCCCGCGACCACCTCCTTCCATTTTTATCAGAATTAAACGAATAAATACAAAGATACAAAATAGGACTAGAGCACCGCTAATAAAAGAAATGGTCGTTGAAAACGGTATTTCGCTTGCGTAAGCGTAGAAAAAAGCGAAAGGCGCTATTCCTATGATGGTCGCCATAATATAGAGAGAAAATTTTATTTTGGTAAAAAACCCTATGGCGTAACTCACTATATCCACAGGGAAGCTCAATCTGATAAAAATAAGGGTGAGCAGTTGATATTTAGTGCCGATAATTTTTTCTACCAGCGGAAATTCAAAAAGTCTGGGAAATTTATGATGCAATTGTTCGCCGAATTTGCGCGCTAGAAAAAAAGCTATCATAGAACCGAGCGTCCATCCTAAAATATTGAGAAATCCTGTCATGATAGGCCCCCATGTGGCGGTACCAATCGGGATAAGAAAAATATTGGTTGCTAGCGGAACTACGATCGCTAAAATTCCGAAAAAAACATAAATTGAAATAGAAAACCATCCTCCGGCAGATACGAAAGAAGAAACAGCTTCTTTGTTTTCCTGAACAACGAAAGCTACTAGAACAAAAAGAATTATAGCAATGATTGTTCCTACTATAATTGTTTCATATGCAGATTTTCTTTTCACGGTTTAGGGAATTTATTTTATTTGGTTCTTTTCGTTTTCCATTTTTCAATATTAGCCATATGCCCTGAAAGAAGAATTTTGGGTACTTTATACTTTTTACCTTTATAACTTA
>ERZ1292632.2677-Hain-H43-01um-R2-2677-length-14559-cov-12_pt1 | contig 14559 bp, 17 predicted proteins | sample MGYA00564407_ERZ1292632 | MGnify/ENA primary metagenome ERZ1292632 (study PRJEB36523, sample SAMEA6512637) | groundwater metagenome | collected 2019-01-08 | study: AquaDiva: Metagenomics assemblies of 32 groundwater samples | reverse complement strand
TAAAAATAGAAGAGCCCGCGTCGAGTGCGTCGCGTGACGCGAACTCTTCGCGGGCCTTGGTCTTACTTGACCTTCTCTTCGTTCTTCTTCGGTTTCAGATAGACCTTGAATGAGCGTTCCAGCAGAGTCAGGCCTCTCAACCCTACTCCCAGAGGAGCCCAATCCTTGATGTCCTGGATCAGGTCATAGGAAGAGTAGAACTCTTTCTGGGCCTGCCTGAAGTTTCTCTGGTGGGCTTCGTTCGCCTCCTGAAAAGCGGCTCTTGCGTCATCAGGATTCGAGAAAGTTTCCACAACGGTGAATGCGTTGAGGCCTCCCTGCTGAAGCAGGATGATCACGTCTGACTCTCCTCCAGCCACTTCGGCCCAGCTCTCGAGCTCTCGGTCCACCATCTCCTGTAGGTGGTCAGGCTGCAGCAAGCTGATGAACGTGAGAAGCTGCCTCAATCTGATCATCTGTTGGATTGCGAGAGTGACCGCCGCGAAGAACAGTCCGCCACTCAGAAGTGTCACAGACACCAACAGCGACCATCCCCACCACGTAGAACGCAGTACCAAGACTTCGGATGCCTCCAGTGCCACCCCTATGGCTCCCACAACACTCACACCGACGATGAACATGTAGGCTACCAGCCACCACATACTGCCTCCTCGCTCCTCAGCATGGCCAGATTGTCTGGCCAAGTAAGACGTTTGTCGTCTTTTAAGGAGCTAGTAGTTTAATTGTATCACAAAACAAAAACAAGTCAACACATGGTGTTCGCAAAAATAAAATGGATGTGGTATATATAGCGCAGAAAGATTGACATCACCCTTCAGGAGGATGTATGAGCACTTTCAACTCCGTGATCGCCGTCAGTTCACTGGTCGGAGCGTTCATCTTCTATGTCTGGAACTGCCTGCTCTTCGACAACGAGGGCTCTTATTCCGAACGGACAAAGGTCCGGCTGGCGCGATTCATCGCCACCGACGGAATCATCTCGATCGTGATGGTCGGCTATGTACTGATCTCGATGCAATTCGAGTTCCCGGCAAGCGGCGGATGGCTCATCGTGAACGTGGTCTGCGCAATTGTCATCACGCTGCTCTTCGCCGGCATCGGCTGGTATCTGTTCTCGTTGAACGGATTATCCTTGTCCAAAAAGTTCGCTCGGCCCCGACCCGCAAGGTGAGGGGCTTTTCGTTTTTAAGCTAGCACCTAATAGCTAGAACCTATAAACTAGTGCCATGGACGAACTGATTTTCCTCGATACCGAAGCGACAGGGAACGAACCGAGCAAGGATCGGCTTGTTCAAGTTAGTTATAAAACAGAAAGAGGCGGAGTGAAGACGGAATACTTCAAGCCGCCGATTCCCATATCGGTTAAAGCCATGAGCGTGACCCACATCACCAATAAAATGCTTGAGGACAAGCCGGCGTTTGAAGGCTCGAAGTTCGGGGAGGAACTTCGGGAATTGCTCAAAGACGGCGTCATGGTCGCCCACAACGCTCTTTTTGATATAGCTATGCTCAAGGCCGAAGGCCTTGAAGTACCGCGCTTCATCGACACCTTGCGCGTAGCGAGATACCTGGACGAGGAGAACAAAATTCCAGAATACGGGCTGCAATATTTGCGATATTTTCTTGACTTGGAAATCGACGGTGCCGCCCACGAGGCGGAAAATGACGTGAAAGTCTTGGAGGCGATTTTCAAACGTCTGTATGCCAAACTGCCGGACATTGACAAGATGGTAACCATCTCATCTCGTCCGACTCTTTTCAAAAACTTTATTTTCGGCAAGTACAAAGGCAAGCCGGTCGCGGAAGTGCTCCAAACCGACAGAAGGTACATGGAATGGTTGTTAAATACCATGGTTTCGGCGGGGCAGGATACAGATGAAGATTGGATATATACACTCAAACATTATTTAGGATTTAGTAATTAGGATTTAGGATTTGCTATAATGCAGTTATGGGTATAAAAGACTTTTTTCTAAAACAGGCTCTGAAGCACAAACTCAAGGATGTGCCGGAGGCTCAGCGCGATATGCTCATGAGTGCGATGGAGAAAAATCCTGATTTTTTCAAAAAAGTCGGCGATGAAATAAAGAGGCGCACCAAGCGGGGCGAGAGCGAAATGGCCGCGACCATGGCTGTGATGCGCGAGAATCAAGCCGAACTTCAACGCATAATGCGGGGCTAACCTAACTTCTTAATGTCCAAATTATCTGTCGGTATTGTCGGCCTGCCGAACGTGGGGAAGTCCACGCTCTTTAACGCATTGACAAAAAAGGGTGTGCCGGCGGAGAATTATCCTTTCTGCACCATAGACCCTTCAGTTGGCATCGTGCCTGTACCAGATGAGCGGCTTGATAAGCTCTCGGCACTTTCCAAATCCAAGAAGACTATTCCTGCCGTCGTCGAATTCGTGGACATCGCCGGCTTGGTCAAGGGCGCGTCGGAAGGGGAGGGTCTCGGCAACAAATTTCTCTCCCATATCCGCGAGGTGGACGCCGTCATAGAGGTGGTAAGAATTTTCGAAGACAAAGAAATAATCCACGTCCACGACAAGATTGACCCGCTGTTCGACATAGAAATCATCAATCTGGAACTCAAGGCCGCCGGCATTGAGAAACCGACGCTCTATGTGCTTAATTTCTCCGAAGCATCTCCAAAGGTCCGACCTTTGGAATTGGAATCTAAGGTCGGACCTTGGGTCGAAGTTGATCCAATCTTCGGCACAGGTTTGGATAAACTTATTACCGAATCATACAAACTTTTAGATTTAATAACTTTTTTCACCACTGGAGAGAAAGAGAGCCGAGCTTGGACAACCAAAAGGGGAGCAACGGCACCTTTTGCCGGCAAATCCATTCATACCGATTTCATGGAGAAATTCATCAGAGCCGAAGTAATTCACTGGGACAAACTGCTCGAAGCCGGTTCCTACGCCACCGCTCGCTCAAAAGGTTGGGTGAGAACGGAAGGCAAAGAGTACGTTGTCCAAGATGGCGATGTGGTAGAATTCTTGATATGAATACATCAAATCGCATCGGGCGCTGGTCGGTCATTTTGGGAATCATGATTGTGCTCAATCTCTTCTTCAACTACGCCCTCTCGCTCGCTTACAAAAGTCCGGAATACAATAATTTTTGTCCGATGGAGCAGGTGGTCAATGTACCGGACAACCAAAACGGATGCGTAGCCAAGGGTGGCCAATGGACCGACAATGGCTATTACGGTAAGCCTATACCGATGGGTGAAATCGTGCCGCGCGGCTACTGTGATCTCCAGTACACCTGCCGGCAGGAATTTGAATCGGCCAACAAGACTTATCAGAGGAACGTCTTCATAATTCTTGTGGTGCTCGGCGCCATCTCCGTGACCGTTGGTAATTTCTTTGCAGGCAATCAGGTAATTACCGGCGGCCTCTCTCTCGCGGGTCTACTCTCCTTCCTTGTCGCCTCGGTGCGCTACTGGGGCTCGGCAGACAATTGGGTGAGGGTTATAATCCTCGCTATCGCACTGGGCATCCTCTTCTGGATAGCGATGAAGAAATTCAGGGACGGATAACAATGTCAAATGTTGAATGGCAAATGACAAGAAAAGGACTAATGTCAAATGACAAATGTCAATAAAAATTACGATTTGGCAGATAGAACATTTAAGTTTAGCCAAGAATTATTAAAATTTTGCCGCAGTATTAGACAAGACTTGGTAAATAAGCCGATCGTAAGTCAGCTCATTCGCGCAGGTACGAGTATCGGAGCTAATTATTCTGAAGCGGATTCTGCGAATTCAAAGAAAGACTTCATAAATAAGATCTCTATCAGCAAGAAAGAAGCTAATGAAACCAAATACTGGCTTCGACTCATGGCCGATGATATGCCAGATAAGAAAGAGGAATTAAGAAAATTGTTTAGAGAGGCACAGGAACTCCATCTTATCTTCTCGGCTATCGTAAGAAAAGCACAAGTTAAGACCTTAGACTTAAATCATTGATTCGGCATTAAACATTTGTCATTATTACTTCAATGTCTGATTACGATCCGAAACAGATAGAACCTAAATGGCAAAAAGAGTGGGAGAAGTCCAGGGTCTATCGCGCTGAAGATAATTCTTCCAAGCCGAAATATTACGCTCTCATAGAATTTCCTTATCCTTCCGGAGACGGTCTTCATGTCGGCCATCCTCGCCCATACATTGGTATGGATGTTATTGCGAGAAAGAAAAGGATGGAGGGCAAGAATGTACTCTATCCTATCGGCTGGGATGCTTTCGGCTTACCGACAGAGAACTACGCTATAAAGACCGGCCGCCCTCCGGCTGAGATTACTAAGGAGAATACCGACACTTTCCGCCGGCAGATTCAGTCTATCGGCATTTCTTTTGACTGGTCTAGGGAAATTAACACTACCGACCCGAAATATTACAAATGGACGCAGTGGCTCTTTCTGAAATTTCTCGAACACGGCCTCGCGTACAAAGCCAAGATGCCCATCAATTGGTGTCCGAAGGACAAAATCGGTCTCGCGAATGAGGAAGTGGTGGACGGCAAATGCGAACGCTGCGGTACTCCGGTCGAACAGCGCGAGAAAGAGCAATGGATGCTTGCTATTACCAAGTATGCCGACAAACTTCTCAATGATTTGGACACCGTGGATTATCCCGAGCGGGTGAAAACCCAGCAGAAGAACTGGATAGGGAAGTCGGAAGGAGCGGAGATAGAATTTGGAATCAAGAATCAGGAATCAAGAATCAAGGTTTTTACGACGAGACCCGATACTATTTTCGGAGCGACATTTCTGGTAAAAGCGGGAAAGGAGGACCGGTTTACCGGAGAATATACTATCAATCCTGCCACTACACAAGAAATTCCTGTGTGGGAGGCGGAATATGTGTACTCCGATTACGGCACTGGTGCGATTATGGGCGTGCCTGCGCACGACGAGCGCGACTTCGAATTCGCCAAGAAGCACGATTTGCCGATCGTAAATGTAATCCAACCGTATCCTGGTAGCCCGCGAGTTGGAGGAATATATTCAATCAATCAAGGCCCTAATATTACCGAAGAAATTGATAAAACTACTAAAAAAATCTTAGCGGCAGAACTTTGCTGGATTGGTGAGGGAACGCTAAGAAATTCCGGAAAATTTAACAGCTTAACAACCGAAGAGGCTCGAAACAAAATCACGGAGAAATTCGGCAAAAAGATTACGAAGTACAAACTCCGCGACTGGGTTTTCTCGAGGCAGAGATACTGGGGGGAGCCGATACCGGTGGTGCATTGCGGGAAATGCGGCATAGTGCCAGTTGCCGAAAAAGATTTGCCTGTGCTTCTACCGGATATGAAGAATTATATGCCCACCGACACAGGTGAGTCGCCGCTGGCGAATGTCAAGGAGTTTGTTGACACCGAGTGTCAACAGTGCGGTGGCAAGGCCAAGCGGGAGACCGATACTATGCCCAATTGGGCCGGCTCCTCATGGTATTTTCTGGCGTATCTTTTCGATAAAAAAGGATTTGAGAACTCAACGTCAATTGAAAATTGGAAATTGCAAATTGAAAATTTTGCTCACTGGATGCCGGTTGATTGGTATAACGGCGGCATGGAGCACACCGTGCTTCATCTTCTATACTCCCGTTTTTGGAATAAATTTCTACATGACATAGGCCTTGTGCCGGTGAGCGAACCATACAATAAACGCACTTCTCATGGACTCATTCTGGCCGAAGGGGGTGAGAAAATGAGCAAATCGAAGGGTAATGTCATAAATCCCGATTCTATCGTCGAACGCTTCGGCGCCGATACTCTGCGCCTATATGAGATGTTTATGGGCCCCTTCGAGCAGGCAATCGCCTGGAGCGAGAGTTCTTTGGTCGGGCCGAGGAGATTCCTCGAAAAAGTTTGGAAGTCTCAAGCGAAAGTGTGCCAAGGAAACTCCTTAAATATTGATTCCCAAGGAGTCTCCTTGGCGCATCAGACGATAAAGAAAGTTTCCGAAGACATCGAGCATATGAGATTCAACACCGCGATTTCAACCATGATGATTTTTGCCAACGATTTGGAAAAGAAAGAAAAAATTTCCAAAGAAGAATACGAAACATTATTAAAACTTCTTGCGCCGTTTGCGCCGCACATGACGGAAGAGCTCTGGCATTTGCTTGGGTACAACGATTCGATACACAAAGAGTCATGGCCGCAGTATGATGAAACAAAACTTGTGAGTGAAGTTGTTACAATCGTGGTTCAGGTCAATGGCCGCGTGCGCGATAAATTTAAAGCACCGTCGGGATTGAAAGAGGCCGAAGCATTCGAGCTTGCCAGCAAACTTCCGGAGGTACAAAAGTGGGTTGGGAACAAGCCGGTACAAAATCGTATTTACGTAGCCAATAAACTAGTAAATTTTGTAACATCTTGACAACGCTTGACACTGTAAACAGCAAATGATAGAAATAGAACAATCAAATGGAAAAAATAGCAACCAGTTTTAAGCCGAAAGAAGCGACCAGGAAGCTTCTTTCAGTACTTACCAAGCGCGGACAGGATGTCATCGCCTCCCGCTACGGCCTCGGCGCTAAGGCGCAGAAGCTGACGCTTGACGCTATCGGCAAGAAATACGGCATCACCCGCGAGCGTGTCCGCCAAATCGAAAATCACTCCCTCGCCGCCATCAGGAAGTCAAAGGCCTACAAGGAAGCGGAAGCCGTTTTTGCCGAACTCAAGGACATTATCAATGCCCTAGGCGGCATCGTCTCTGAGAAAGACCTTCTGAAGCACTTGGCCAAAGAGCCCGCTATCCAGAATCATTACCACTTCCTGCTCGTTATCGGCGAAGAATTCAAGCGCGAGAAGGAGGATGACGAATTCCATCATCGTTGGCACGTGGACCAAGTTTTGGCCGACAAAATTCAGAATACTTTGAGAAAGCTCTATTCCAAGCTTACGGACGACGAACTGGTGATCGAGGGCGATCTCATCTCCTCTTTTCTCGAGGAAGTTAAGGATTTAAACGAGAAATACAAGGACGAAGAAATTATTAAGCGCTGGCTCGGCATCTCGCACAAAATCGGCAAGAATCCTCTCGGCGAATGGGGCCGCGCCTCTTCTCCCAACGTCAACGCCAAGGGCATGCGCGACTACGCTTTCCTCGTCATCAGAAAACACGGCTCACCCATCCATTTCAAGGAAGTAGCCAAGGCCATCACCCAGTATTTCAATAAAAAGGCGCACGTTGCCACCACTCACAACGAACTTATCAAGGACAAACGCTTCGTGCTTGTCGGCCGCGGACTCTACGCGCTCTCCGAGTGGGGCTACATGTCGGGCGTCGTCAAGGATGTCATCAAAAATATTCTAGAAAAGGAAGGCCCGCTCAGTCGCGAAGAAATCGTCAAGAAGGTACTCAAAGAGCGCTACGTCAAGGAAAACACCATCCTCGTCAATCTCCAGAATTCGAAATATTTCAAGAAGGACAAAAACGGCCGCTACTCAAACGTATAAACTCCATGTAGAATGAAGGCATGTTCGGAGACCTTACGAGCCTTTTTAATCAGGAAGTGCTTTCATCGGCTATCGGCATTTTCTTCGCCGCCTGGCCGGTCTGGGTGCCGCTTATTCTGTTTCATCTCGCCTGGAGTGCCTGGCTCAACTATATTCGCCGTTTGTGGGTCAGTAAGCAGGGCTCGATTTTCCTGGAGATAAGACTGCCTAAGGAAGTAACGAAATCTCCGGCGGCCATGGAGCTCGTTCTCCAGGGCATCTGGGAGAATGTCAATATTTCCACTCCGGCCGATGCTTTCTGGGAAGGCAAAATGCGCGAATGGTTCTCGCTCGAAATAGTTTCTATTGGTGGACAGGTGAGATTCTTTATCTGGGCTTTCCCCAGGTGGAAGAAAATTATCGAATCGCGCATCTACGCCCAGTACCCGGAGGCGGAAGTTTTCGAGGTCAAGGACTATGCGCTTGATCTTCGTTACGACCCAGAGAAGGTAAGCGTTTTCGGCGTCAATACCGGTCTTACCAAGCCGGACGCCTATCCCATCAAGACCTACATCGAATTCGAGCTCGATAAAAAAGCCGGAGATCAAGAAGAACAGGCCAAAATCGTCGATCCCATCACTCCGGTCATCGAGTATCTGGGCACGCTGAAGCCGGGAGAAGTAGCCGGCATTCAGATTCTCATTCGCGCCCACGCCAAAGAGAATTATCTTTACGGTCGTCTGATTGCCAAGCCGGATTGGCGTCCCGGTATCAAAAAGGAAATAGAAAAAATGGTCGAAGAAGAGTCTCTGCTTAAGCCGAAAGAAGGCGAGATTCAGACTTTCCGTTTCCTTAATCTGACCAAAGCGCAAACCGATACTGTTGCGGCCATTCAGAGAAATGCCAGCAAACTCGCCTTCGACACCATGATCCGTCTGATGTACATCGCTCCCAAGGATGAATTCGATAAAACGCGCGGCACCGGCATCATCGGCTCAATGCGCCAGTTCGGTTCGGCTACGATGCTGAACGGCATCAAACCAGTTTTCTTCAGCTTCACGCATGCTTGGCAGGACTTCAATAATATCCGCAAGAATGAGAGGCTGACGAGCTTCATCGACGCCTACAAGCGCCGGGCTTACCACGGACCCATTCATTACCACCTGTTCGGCGATCCGTATATCCTCACCACCGAGGAAGTAGCCACACTCTTTCATCTGCCCGGTTCCGTTGCCACCACGCCTTCTCTCGTGCGTGCGCCGTCGAAGAAAGCCGAGCCCCCGGCCAATCTCCCAGTCTAACGATGCAATCGCCACAGGCCGTCAAGATTTATTTATTTCTACTGGGAATTATTATCGTGGTCGGCGCGGCCAAATTTCTCACGCCGCCGGGCGACTTTCCCTCGGGCTCTATCATTACCGTGGCCGAAGGCTCGGGTTTGGAAGTTCTTTCATACGAACTGGAAAAAGAAAATGTCATCCGCTCGCCGTTTTGGTTTCGCGTCGCGGCAATCCTTTTCGGCGGAGAGAGAGACATGAAAGCCGGGCAATACTACCTGGAGCGGCCGCAGAGTCCATTCGTCATGGCCTGGAGGATACATCATGGCCGGCACAATATCGAGTCGATCAAGATTACCGTGCCGGAGGGCTTCACGGTCAAGAAAATTTCCGCCCTTTTTGACACGCGCTTCCCGTTCTTTGATAATTCTCTGTTTGAAAAGACGGCGTCCGAAGGATATCTTTTTCCCGACACCTACTTCATGCCGGTAACGGCCACCGCCACTTCAAGCGTGAAGATAATGCGTGACAATTTCATAAGAAAAATTTTCTCGGTCATGCCGGAAATTGAATCCTCGGGCAAAGAACTCGAGGACATCATCGCCTTGGCTTCGCTTATAGAAGGGGAGACGAACAATCAGACGGACCGCGAGATAGTTTCGGGCATTCTTTGGAAGCGCCTCAAGCTCGGCATGGCTTTGCAAGTCGACGTGGAAATGAAAACATATGAATTCCCGGGCCTGCCCGACGCGCCGATAAATAATCCGGGTCTCGCTTCCATCCGGGCCGCCATTCATCCGACCTCGACGCCTTATCTCTATTATCTGACTGACAAAGATGGCAAAATGCATTATTCTAAAACCTTCGATGAGCACAAAATCAACATCGCAAAATATTTATCGCAGTAAGAAAGTTTTCGTCGGGCTCTCGGGTGGAGTGGATTCCGCTGTTTCGGCGGCACTGCTCAAAGAGCGGGGCTATGATGTGACCGGAATCTTCATCCGTGCCTGGCAGCCCGAGTGGCTTCCTTGTACATGGAGGGACGAAAGAAGAGATGCGATGAGAGTTTGTCTCGCTCTCGATATCCCGTTTCTGTTTTTTGATTGCGAGAAAGAGTATAAGCAGGCCGTCGTGGACAAGATGATTTCCGAGTATAAGGCGGGACGCACGCCGAATCCGGATGTGTTATGCAACAAAGAAATTAAGTTCGGAGTTTTCTGGGACAAAGCGAAAAAACTCGGCGCGGATTATATCGCCACAGGTCACTATCTCTCGGGCGAGAAAGATCAGTCGTATTTCCTCTGGACTTTAACAAAACATGATTTAGAACATGTTTTGTTTCCCGTAGGCCATATGAAGAAGCCGGAAGTGAGAAAACTGGCCAAGAAATACAATCTGCCGGTGGCCGAGAAGAAGGACAGCCAGGGCATCTGCTTTATGGGTGATGTGTCGATGGAAGAATTTCTTCTTCGCCACGCCGGAGCTTCAGCGAAGGCGGGTAAGGTTCTAGATATCAAGGGCAAAGAAATCGGCACACATAGAGGCTTGATCTATTACACAATCGGTAAGCGTCGCGGATTTGAAGTGATGAAAAAAAGAGATTCGAGCGGGCCGTTCTACATCGTGGCCAAGGATTCGGACACCAACACTCTTGTCGTTTCCAATAATGAGGCGGACATTCTGGAATTCTCTCCAAGAAAAATTCTTTTGAAGAATGTGAACTGGATTAAGGAGCCTGCCTTGCCGGCAGGCAGGCCGGAATCTCCGGAACTCACAGGTCAAGTCCATTATCGTGGCGAGAAGCTACCGGTAAAGCTGTCAGTTGTAGGCCGTCGGTTGTCGGTCGAATTTAGGACTCCCGTCCGCGGCCTCTCTCTCGGCCAGTCGCTCGTTTTCTACCAAGGCGAAGAATGTCTCGGCGGCGGCATAATGGATAAAATTGTTTCCTGATATAATTATTTCATGGCGGAAAGGGCAGATACGATTACCATAGTCAAAGCGAGCGGCAAACGAGAGTCGTTCGAACCCGAGAAGCTGCGCTTCTCGCTTCTTAATTCCGGCGCATCCCAGGAAGAAGCCGAGAAAGTGCTGGCCCATCTCAAGCCGGAATTGAAAGACGGCATATCAACGCACGATATCTACCGTCACGCTTTCTCTATTCTCTCGAGCCTATCGCGCCACGTGGCGAGAAGTTACTCGCTCCGCCGCGCGGTCATGGATTTGGGACCCTCCGGCTTTCCCTTCGAAGATTTCGTGGCGGAAATTCTGCGCGCCAAGGGCTTCGAGTGTGCCACCCGTCAAACAATCATCGGCGGCTGCGTGCCGCACGAAGTGGACGTAGTGGCCTGGAATGAGAAAAAACTTCTCATGGTTGAGGCTAAGTTCCACAACGAGCTCGGCACCAAGTCCGACCTCAAGGTGGTGCTCTACGTCAAGGCGCGCTTCGACGACATCAAGGATAATGTTTACAACTATGGCGGCAAAACAAGAAAGGTGAGCGACGTCTGGCTTGTCACCAATACCAAATTCTCTTCGACGGCCATTCACTACGCCGAGTGCAAGAATATGACTCTTATCGGCTGGAATTATCCGGAGAAAGGCAATCTTCAGAATATGATAGAAGGAGAAGGTCTTCACCCCGTGACTTGTCTTACCACGCTCTCCGACACGGAGAAGCGGCAACTTCTCGCTGGCGGAGTGGTGCTATGCTCGAAGCTCAAGGAAAATCCGGAAATGCTCGGCAAGATTCTCGGCCCCGGTTTCGTGCCGGAATCGGTTATTAATGAAATAAACGAACTCAAATAGTTCGACTAACTCACCATAAATGATAAATCTTTTACTGGCTCTCCTGCTTGGCTCGCTTCTCGGACTCGAACGCTCCTTCGCCGGCAAGACCGCAGGCGTGAGGACCTTCGGCCTAGTTTCGATGGGCTCGGCACTCTTTATTCTCATCGCGAAATACGTCATACCGACGGTTGAGACGTTCAATTACGATCCTCTGCGCATCGCGGCGGGTGTTGTCATGGGCATCGGCTTCCTCTGCGGCGGGGTGATTGTTTTTAAAGATTCAACTCTGCAGGGACTTACTACCGCGGCGGGTCTCTGGGTGGCGGCCGGCATAGGCATGGCGGTGGGCTACGGACTCATTTCTCTGGCAGTTTTCGCGACCGTGGCGACGCTTGTCGTCTTTACCCTTTTCTGGTTCATAGAGCGCAAATTAATCCCAAACAGACACGATGCATCTTAGGGAAGAAGAGCTCAAGAAAATAAAAGACGAAGTTTTAAATCTTACATCTTCGTCGCTTTACGCTGAGAGGGTGAAGAATAAATACTTTCCCGTTATCGGCGAAGGCAATCACGAGGCAAGAATCATGTTTGTGGGTGAGGCGCCGGGGGAGAATGAAGCTAAGACCGGTCGGCCTTTCTGCGGTCGGGCCGGAAAAGTGTTGGAGAACCTTCTAGCCTCCGTGGGCATAGATCGCCAAGATGTTTACGTCACCAATATTCTTAAAGACCGTCCGCCCGGCAATCGCGATCCATTACCGGATGAAATCGCGGCGTATGCACCATTTTTAGACAGGCAAATCAAGATCATTCAGCCGAAAATTGTCGCGACCCTCGGGCGGTTTTCCATGACCTACATCATGACTCATTATGGGCTCGACTTCGAACTCGATACTATTTCAAAAATTCACGGGCAAGTCTTTGAAGCCGAAGGATTTAAGTTTATTCCTCTCTATCATCCTGCCGCCGCCATTTATAACCAGCAACTCATGGGCACTCTCAAGGAGGATTTCAAAAAGCTTGCATCTCTGTAGCGTTTGTGGGATAATAAGATTTAGACATTTCGTACCTCGGAAACCTCGGGAGGCTAAACCATGACTCTGCAGGGATTCGGCTTCGACGGCGACCGTAACGTCGTACGCGGCGACAGGCTCCAGCAGATCGGCCTGATCGGCCTGGCGCCCATCAATGGTACCCCGCATGTTCTCAGCGTGCATTCCGACGGTGTTGAGCTCTCACTCAACCCCGACGGTCCGCCGCTGACCGACATCAAAGGTCAGCCCAGGCACTACCCACTCGAGAAGTTTCGCAAGATCGCCTAGGCAACGATCACGGCCTCCCAGGCCAACGTCCCGGTCCCGACATCTCGTCGGACCGGGCGTTCTCATTTTATAAGCTGGTTATGTTATAGTGATTTTCATGAACTCAGCCGAAATACGGCAGAAATTTCTAAAATTTTTTAAGGGCAAGGGGCATAAAATCGTGCCGTCTTCGCCGCTTGTGCCGGAAGGGGATTCGTCGGTTCTCTTCACCACCGCGGGCATGCAACAGTTCAAGCCATATTATCTCGGCAAGGAATCGCCTTACGGCAAGAACGTCGCTTCAGTGCAGAAGTGCGTCAGAACTTCCGATATCGAGAAAGTCGGAGACGAGAGCCATCTTACTTTTTTCGAAATGCTCGGCAACTTCTCCTTTGGCGGGTACTGGAAAAAAGAAGCGATAGAATACGCGCACGAATTTATTACGAAAGAAATGGGTTTGAAAATTGATTATGTTTCTGTTTTTGCCGGAGAAAAGAATGTGCCGGAGGATAAAGAATCGGCGGAAATCTGGAAATCTATTGATTCGAATCTCGAAATTAGAAAATCCGGCCGGAAGGACAACTTCTGGGGCCCGACGGGCGAAGAAGGCCCATGCGGTCCGACGACCGAGGTTTATGTCAATAGTCTTGAGATTTGGAATATTGTTTTCAACGAGTTTTATCAAGACAAAGCTAAGAAGCTCACGAAGCTCGAAAGCCAAGGTGTGGATACCGGCATGGGCCTTGAGCGCCTAGTAATGGTTTCTCAGAATGTTCCGACTATTTTCGACACGGATCTGTTTCCATCACATCCAAAAACACGTGAGGAAAGAATTATTGCCGATCATGCAAGGGCAATTCGGGAAATGCTTGAGGAGAGATTGAAACCCTCGAATAAAGATCAAGGTTATATTTTGAGAAGATTGATTAGAAGGACTCTGCTTTATAAAAATCGTTATCACTTGGAAATGCCGATGGATTCGGAAGTATTTAGACAGGAAGAAATAAAGTTCAATGAAGCACTTGAAGCGGGCCGGAAGAAGTTAAAGGCGGGAGAGGACCCATTCGTCTTATATACCTCATACGGCCTTCCTTCCGAAATAATCAAAGAGCTTGGAATAGAGATTGATGAAAAAGATTTCCAGGAAAAGTTTCAAAAGCACCAGGAGATTTCCAAGGCCGGTGTGGAACAGAAATTCAAAGGCGGTTTGGCGGGGCATGGGGAGATGGAAGTCAAACTTCATACTGCCACGCACCTGCTTCACCAAGCGCTCCATGATGTGTTGGGCGATGAAGTGATGCAAAAAGGCTCGAATATCACGCCGGAGCGGTTGCGTTTTGATTTTTCTTTCCCGCGCAAACTTACCGATGAGGAAAAGCGTAAAGTCGAGGAAATAGTGAATGAAAAAATCCAACAAGTCTTGCCGGTGCAACACTCGGTGTTGCAGAAAGAAGAGGCACTAAAGAGCGGAGCCAGACATTTCTTCGACCAGAAATATCCCGATGAAGTAAGCATCTATTCCATCGGCGATTATTCAAAAGAATTCTGCGGCGGACCGCACGTCGAGAACACGAGAGTGCTAGGCCGCTTCAAAATCACCAACGAAGAATCTTCTTCCGCGGGTGTGCGCCGCATAAAAGCTGTGTTAGAATAGATTCGACAAGCTCACTATAAATAATCATGCCGAAAAAAATCGAGGATATAATCGTCCCTGACAAGAGAAGGAGCATCCGGG
>ERZ1292632.2120-Hain-H43-01um-R2-2120-length-17354-cov-5_pt2 | contig 14566 bp, 16 predicted proteins | sample MGYA00564407_ERZ1292632 | MGnify/ENA primary metagenome ERZ1292632 (study PRJEB36523, sample SAMEA6512637) | groundwater metagenome | collected 2019-01-08 | study: AquaDiva: Metagenomics assemblies of 32 groundwater samples | reverse complement strand
ATGAATAAAGGACCAGCAGGGTTTCGCGAGCATGTAAGGAGATACAGAGAATTAGAAGGAGAAGAGGGAATTAAATATTTAATACAGAATGTTCATGAAATAAGAAGAGTGGAGTATTTAAAAAGATTAAATGAAATATCTGATTTAGAATTAGTTGATGTTCAATGTGTTGGATTTCAAGTTCAATTAAGATATAAGGCGATAACCCATGATGATAAATTTTATGATCATTTAAAAGAGAGATTAGAAGATGAAGAAATTGGGAATGAGTTTAATTTTTTAAGAAGAGGTAAATTAAAAGAGAATGGAAACGGGTTTAGAAGAGTTCATTTAATTTACTATGGTTCAAGATTAAATATTATATTAGATGTTGTTAAAGCAGGGGTGATTAAAAATAATTAATTTTTTACTTTTAAAATAATCTTTTTTGTTTTTCCTTTGCTCCTGTTATTTCTTTTACCTCTTTTTTTCCATGGTTTTCTATTTTATTGTTTTGAATATTGTCCATATTATCTATAGTGTGGTTATTTAAATCTTCTTTTATCGAATGAATTGCTGTGTGCATTTTCTTTTCTCTTGCCCTTGATACATAATAATAGGATTCGTCACGGGTATTTTTAGTTATTAAAATAATATATTTTCCTTTTACTAAACGAGCTGTCCTGCCTGCTCTTTGGATTGTTCTTATTGCACTTGGAATAGGCTCATAAAAAATAACCGCATCGACTTCCGGAATATCAAGACCTTCTTCTCCTATTGAAGTGGCGCATAAAATATTTATTTCTCCTGAAGAAAATTCCTGGATAATTTTTCTTTGGTCTTTTTGGCTTAAGCCTTTATCTGAATCTTTTCGAGAGGAAGAAGTTGTTCTTTGTCCAATAAACACCTTTGATTTTATTACTGGAATTTTATTTAAATTCTTAGAAATTACCGACGCTGTATCTCTAAACTGGGAGAAAACTATAATTCTTAATTTGGAGTTTTTTTGAAATTCTTCACAAATTAACTTGACTAATCTAGCCATTTTAGGATGTTCTGTGTTTTTCAAAAGCAATTCGCTGGACTGGGAATAAAGGTAATTGAATTCTTTTTTGGCTACTAATTTTTGAACCCCCTTGCTCTTCTCATTTGCCGCTTCATCAAAAAGTTTTCTCAAATATTTATTAAATCCATATAATGTCTGGGTTTCTAAAAGTTCAAGAGCATGCTGTAATTTTATTGCCTGTGCGCATGCAGACGCAGCAAGATACAGGTTAAAATGCTTATTTCCTCTTGCAAGAGAAAATATTATTTTTTTTTGCAGTTCCAAAAGAGTCACTTTATTTACTTGTCCGAAAAGCACATGTCTTTTTTTTAACTCTTCTACATATTCAGAGTAGAGAGTTTTTAAGACTTGGCGCATCTGTTCAAATTCGTAGGGAAATTCTACATAAATTTTCTGAAATTCTCTCTCTTGTAAATAAGCTTTAACATCTTCACTATCACGAGTTCGAATTTCCACTTCTTCAATAAATAGATTTTTGCAGATTTCTTTTATTTTTGATTTTTCGCTTCCTGGGGAAGCTGTTAAACCTATAATTCTTGGATTTTTAGATTTAGTTATGTATTTCTCTGCTATATATCTATAATCATAATTTTTAACACATCTGTGAGCTTCATCTTCAATTAACAGGCAGACTTCGCTTAAATCATACAGGCTTTTTTTCAAATCATTTGCAATGCATTGCGGAGTTGAGAAAATTATATCTGCAGTCTGCCAAATTTTCCCCCTGTTTTTGCTGTTTATTTTTCCTGTAAAAAGCTCCATGCTTGCGAATAATTCTGGAAGATACTTTTTGAAGGAATTTAAGTGCTGGTCAACTAAGGGTTTTGTAGGAGCAAGAAGAAGGACTTTTTGGCCTGGAAATTTTTTCATCCTTTCTATAGCTAGCATTAAGGCTATAAGGGTTTTTCCAAGTCCAGTAGGAAGCACGACTAAACAATTTTTTTCTTTGCAAGTATTATATATTTTTATTTGATAGTCTCGCGGGGAGATACCCTTTAGAAATTCCATTTAACTCTTTTATTTATTTAGTATTTATTTTTTTCTTAGAGAATAAAGTGCTAGTATAAGAGAACATATAGTTAATAATAATCCTATCAAAGCGAGGGCATTAAAAGCGTATCTGTCATTTAGAATTGTATTTCCTGTTACACTTGAATCTAAAAATAAAAACCCGAATATTGATGCTATCATTGCAAAAGATATTGTAACTGGCTTTGATTTCCAAAAACTTTTTTTCTGCATTTTATTGGTTTAATTTTATATTTATTTTTTCAATTTTAAATTACTAGGAATACATAACTCAGTCCAATCAAAACTAATGTTGCTAGGAAACTCCATAAAGTTAAATTTCCGAAAAATATTTTATTTCCGTCTAAATCAGAAATTGGAAGCATATTGAAAAAAGTGAATGCTATACTCAAAGTTATAAAATTCATTTCTATAGGAGTTCCAATTAAATATGCAAGAACTGCGAAAAATAAATTAGCAAGAATTCCCGCTGCTGCTATAAGCCCTATATGAAATTCACTCATTTCAGAAAAGCTGTATAATCCGTGTTTTTTCACCACACGATAAATTTTTGCCTTAACATCAAAAACTAAAGGAGCCATCCATGTAAAATTTCCAAAACTTAAAGCCGTAACAATAAGCGGGAAAATTATTCCTGCAGGTATTGGCTTTTTGAATTTCCATCCTGCCTTATAACCATATCTTTCAATTTCCCAAAGCTTTACCTCAACTTCTGATTCAAAGTAAAATGCAGCTATTTTTTTTGCAAATATATTAATTAATGAGATCAAAAATATAGATAATAACGTATAAAAGAAAACCTTCCACGAAGCCATTAGACTAATTACTAAAGCAAGAACAAGGGAAGCTGCAATAATAATAGCAATTTCTTTTCTATTTAGCATATAATTAGTAAGAAATATTTTTTTATAAACTTTGTGATGGTGTATATTCTCTCATAGGTATGACTGCGAAATAATTTTTAGTTAATGGAAAAGTATTTAAATAAGATTTAATATTTTCCTTGCATGAGGATTAGAAAAGTTTCAGAGGTTATAGGCTTGAAAGTTTATACAGATTCTGGAGATTTCTTTGGAGAGGTAGAAGAGGCAAACCTTTTTGAAAATAAAATAGATAGCTGGCGTATAAGGGTAGGCGGAAGCATTACTTCTTTAATAGGGGGGGCTAGAGGGGTTATAATCCCGCACCAATTTGTTAAGGCTATAAGCGATGTTTTCATAATCAATAAATCAGCTTTACCTTCTCCGGATAATGATTTGGATGAAGTGCCGGCTGATATGTAGAGAAAGTAAAATATAAGAAATAATAAAAGATGGTGGACCAAACAATAATTCAGAATTGGCTATTCAAGGATTTCATTCTCCCATTTATATTTATCTTTGTTCTGGTTTTTGCTGTTCTTGATAGAACCAAGATTTTAGGGGAAGATAAAAAACAACTCAATGCAATTCTTGCTTTTGTAGTTTCTTTAATATTTTTAGGGTTTGCATTCCAGAAAGGGTTTGTCACTAACATGATATTATTCCTCTCTATTGCTCTAGTAGTTATTTTAGTATTTCTTTTGATTTATGGATTTGCTACAGGCTCTAGCGGAGATTTTGGCATTACTAAGGGGTTGAAATGGACTGTTGGAATTGTTGGAGTTATTGTTGTAATAATTGCTATTCTTTGGAGTTCTGGAATAGATTTAGGGGCATTTAATTCTCTTTTTAATCAGAATTGGAGCCAGACTTTTTGGACTAATGTTTTCTTTGTTGTAGTTATTGCGATTGTCCTTGCTGTTGTAATAAAATGGGGCCGGTAAGGGTAAATAAATTTTATTAAATATTTGATTGAGTTTTAATAAATAATTCTTTTTATAGATGTCAAGAACCACCAGTCCAAGACTGGTGGCATGAAAATGCCAAGCTTCGTGTGGTTTTTGAGCACACAGAATTCCATGAGTGATTTACTCCCTTTGTCATAGACGAGTGGAATTCTGATGTTTAAATTGAGAAGCATATTAAATGATAAGAATTTAAAAAACATCGAAACATATTTAAATATAGATTCATATTTTTTAAGATGGTAGATGGGTTGATGTTTTTTGCTTATTATGGCTATTATAGTGGCGGATATATAGGGGATATGTTAAACCAATGGTATCAGTATGGATTTTTTACATATTTGCTTCCTTTTTTGCTAATATTTGCTTTAGTGTTTGGAATTTTAAACAGGCTTAAACTTTTTGGCCCAAAGGATGATGCAGGAAGAGGAGCTAATAATGCAGTGAATGCGATAATTGCTTTAACTGTCGGCTTAATGGCTTTGCAGTTTGATTTTGTTCCGTTATTCTTCAGCGAGATTTTCCCAAGATTAGGAGTTGCACTTTCAATATTATTATCAATTTTAATTTTAACAGGATTATTTTTAGATCCTGAAGAAAAATGGATGATGTTTACTTTATTTGGGATAGGAGCAATAATTGTCATAATAGTTTTAGTTCAGTCAGCAGGGAATGTTGGATGGTATTCCGGATATTGGTGGAGGGATAATTGGCCTGTTGTTGCTGGAGCTGTTTTCTTTCTAACAGTAATAGGAATTATAGTAGGATCTGCTAATCCTCCACAAACAAGAACCAGTTCACAAGCCCCTATATCAGTTTCTTTAAGGCCTTAGTTTATTTTTTAAGGGATTGGTTGTTGTATTTATTAAAATAGCGATTATATCTATAGATTATCCGCTTTCATAATACTCTTTCTATATTTGCCATTTTTAATATACTGATTAATATAAATTTAAGAAACTACAAAAGCAGGATGAATTCTTTTGTTCTTATCTCTTTTTGATACAGCAAAATTTGATTATTTTTTATAAGGAAATTTTCTAACAGAAGAACCAATCATTTTTGAGAAAGAATCCTGCATCATAGACATCTCTTTTTTTATGGAATCAATGCTTCCTGCATATGAACCAATTTTTCCAAGAATAGCAATTTCTAATTTATCAATTATTGCTTCTATTCTTTTTAATCTTGCTGCTATATTTTCTATTTTTGCGTTTGTTATTACTTTAAACTCATTCATAGAACTTATTTGTTCTTGAAGTATTTTTATTTTCTCGCTGAAAACTTGTTCAGATATTTCTATTATAGTGTCAGTATCAAAACCATAACCTCCTCCTGAATATTGAGGTTGAGAAGAATAATCTTGATATTGCTCTTGAGGCTGGTAGTATTGCTCTTGAGGAATATATTCTTGAGGAGAATATTGTTGTGGAGAGGAAATCTCTCTTGTTAATTGCTGAGGTTGATAAGTCTCTAATGGCTGATCTTGAGAGCTAGGGACTGCTTCTGATTCTTCTTGAAGAATAGAGGGTTGCATTTCTTCTGTCATAGGGTCTTCTGAGGAAGAAATAGCTCTTTTTACATCTGCTTGTCCAAGAGCATCACTTATTATTTTTGGAGATATTCCTTGCTGCTGCAGATTTCTAATTATTTCATCTTCAGAGACTCCCTGGTTTTTTAGATACATCACCTGATCGAGTACGCCCATTTTTATATTATGTTTTTTTAGTTTATAATTTTATTTGTTCTTATTTTTCTATAAAATCTAAAGGCCGAAACATTCTTGCTTGTTTAGCAAGTATTTCAACATCTTCTTTTCTTGCAAATTTTGAAAATTCTTCTGAAATGCTCTCAATAAATGATTTTATCCTATCTATATCGTTTTTCATTATTTCTATGTCTCTCTTTAGCTCTAGAATATCTTGAGAGGTTTTTTCTTTTGTTTCTATTAGGTTTTTTCCTATAAGCAAAAGCCTGTCTTTGGCTATTCTCTGCTTTTCTTCTATGTCTCTGACTTTAGTGCTTATGTCTCCAAAAATTTGTGGGAAGGAATTGTCATCCATTTTGTTTGCTCTTTTTAGTTAATATTTTTAAGTATTGAAGGTTTAAAATTGTTTTGACGATTGTGGATTATATGCATCTTTATTCTTAAAAAACTTGCTTTAAAGTATATCATAAAAATGCAGGAAAATTTATTAACATTCTTTTGCTTTTCTAAACATGGCTTTTGAAAAAGACGCGCAGTTGTATTCTCATGAAGTGAAAAGAGAGGCAGGACAAGAGGTTTTGTATGTAAATTATCTCGGAGCTCTTTATGTCCCTAATCTTGCTGATTCTCCTGAAGTAATGACAAGGACAATTGATGCATTAATTGAATCGCCGAATGTTTCTAGGATTGTTTTTGTTCAGCAGAGAAACTACAATTATGATTTAAAAGAAACAACAATGCTTCTGGAAATTGCTCAAGTATATATTTTCTTGCTCAATCAGGAGAAAATACTTTCAGGAGAAAAAATATTTTATGACCAACAGACTTATGCAAGAAGATACAATGATCTTTTTTCATTTTTATTTTTATTAAAAGCAGACCCTGTTGCAGCATACGCAGAGATTAAAAAACTTTTAATTCAGGAAAAAATTATTTTTGAATCAATTAAAGACAAATCCTTTAAAACTAATCAAATAATGTATATAGGTTTTCTTGAAAAAATTTTAAAAGTTGTAGAAAGCACTAAATTAATTCAAGAAGCTATTCTTTATATGGATGGCTATCAAAAAGGAGACAGGGAAATTTATTTTAGAATTTTTAAAGCAGATACAATTCCTAATTTTACTTTTACCAGGCTTGTTACAGATATTCCTGAAGATGCAGAAATTGTTGATCAGTATAAAATTGCAGTAAACAGCTACGATGAATCTTTAGTTACAATTTTAAGAGAAAAGAACGAGGCTAAATTGAAATATCATTTGAATCCTCCTGAAAACTCTTTAAGCGAGGAGCATAATATTTTATTAAATCTTGCAAGAACAGTTTTAATGGAGCACCAGCCTAAAGCAGAAGAGTTTACAGATACAGAGAGAGTCAGGCAGGTTTTTTTTAATATTTCTAAGGATTTGCTGAGAGAATTAGCAAACAGCAAAGGGATAACTTTGAAATATGAGGATTTGAATTTGCTTTCTGCAATTCTAGTAAGGCATACTGTAGGGTTTGGCCTTATAGAAGTTTTATTGCAGGATGAAAATTTGCAGGATATTGTTTTGAATGCACCTATACCTACAACTACAATATTTGTAAGGCATCAAGAATATGACGAGTGTTCTAGTAATATACTTCCTAGCCAAGAAGATATTGATTCTTGGGCAGCAAAATTTAGAATGATATCAGGAAGACCTTTAGACGAAGCTAATCCTATACTAGACAGCCAATTAGAAATAGGAAATATGAGAGCAAGAATTGCAATTGTCCAGCAGCCATTATCTCCTGATGGAATTTCTTATGCTATAAGAAGACATAGAGAAAATCCATGGACTTTGCCATTATTTATTAAAAATAGAATGCTGAATTCTTTTGCTGCTGGATTATTAAGTTTTATAATTGATGGTTCTAGAACTTTATTAGTTGCAGGAACAAGGTCAAGCGGAAAGACTTCACTTTTAGGAAGTTTAATTTTAGAAATTATCCCCAGATATAGAATAATTATTATTGAAGATTCTTTAGAATTGCCTGTAGAATTCTTGAGAAAATTAAAATATGATGTTTTAAGAATGAAAGTCAGAAGCTCTTTGTTAAAGACAACTACTGAGGTTTCTGCAGAAGAAGGGATTAGAGCTAGTTTAAGGCTAGGAGACAGTTCTTTGATAGTTGGAGAAGTTAGAAGCGAGGAAGCTAAAGCTCTTTACGAGGCAATGAGGGTTGGTGCTTTGGCTAATGTAGTTGCAGGAACAATACATGGTGCAAGTCCATATGCTGTTTTTGACAGAGTTGTAAATGATTTAGGAGTTCCTGTGACTAGTTTTAAAGCAACAGATATTATTGCTGTTGCAAATCCTATTAAGACTCCTGATGGATTGCATTCTTGGAAAAGGCTTATACAATTGTCAGAAGTCAGGAAACACTGGACAAAAGACCCATTAGAAGAAGGAGGGTTTGTTGACTTGCTGAAATACAATGTTGAGAAAGATGAATTAGAACCGAGCGAGGATTTAATTAATGGAGAATCAGAAACTATTAAGGATATTGCTTCAAATGTTAGGGGCTGGGCTGGAAACTGGGATGCGGTTTATGATAATATACTTTTAAGAGCGAAGATAAAGCAAGAAATTGTAGATGTAGCTGAAAAAACAGGAAAAAAAGAAATATTAGAAGCAGGATTTAATGTCCTCTCGAATAACGCGTTTCATAGAATTTCAGATGAGATAAGAAATGAAATCGGCCTGCCTTTAGGAAATAGGGTTTTTCCAGAATGGCAGAAGTGGCTGAATGAGAGCATAAAAAAAAGAAAGATTTAGTCTTCTACAAAAGTTTATTAATTAATTTTTTCTTATTCTTATATATAAATTTGAATTTATTTCATTAGTTTTTAATATTGAAAAAGAGGTAAAAAATGACAAGTAAAGAAATCAGGAAAATTTCTAACTTCTCATTTTTAGGAAATAGGTAAAAAATGACAAGTAAAGAGGTAGATGAAATTTTAAGGAAACACGGAGCAAGAATTGAAAGCGAGATTCAAACAGACAGCATTGGAAATAATGGGATAAGTTATAGTTCTGAGTATGTACGTTTTAAGGAAGAAATGGCGCATAATCTAACTCGTTATGAAAGATGGTGCAAAAGTTTAGGCAGTTTAATCAAACTTAAAGTTTCACAAAAAGATGAGAATTCAATAAAAAAATATTTAGAAGTAGCACATTTAGAAGTAGAGCCATGGCAGGCTTTAACACTTTCTGTTATGACTTTTTTAGGTGTTTTTTTGACAGGGGTTTTAATCTCTGTTGCTATTTCTTTAATTTATGGAGTTGAAAATTTTCCGATATTGTTTTTAATATTAATGATGCTACTCTCTGTTTTTTTATTTTATTTTGTTAAAGGATATCCTGAAAGATTAGCAAATACTTGGAGATTAAAAGCTTCCTCACAAATGGTGCCGTGTATTCTGTATGTTGTTGTTTATATGAGACACACTCCTAATTTGGAAAAAGCAATTGCTTTTGCTTCAGAGCATTTGGATTATCCTTTAGCTTTAGATTTTAAAAAAGTTTTTTATGACGTGCAATTAGGAAAGTTTTCAACAATAAAAGAGAGTTTAGACAGTTATTTGGAAGTTTGGAGGGGATATAATTCTGATTTTATAGAGAGTTTTCATTTGATAGAGAGCAGTTTATTTGAGCCTAATGATGCAAGAAGAATAATCACTCTTGAAAAGGCTTTGCAAGTTGTTTTAGACGGAGTTTATGACAAGATGCTTAAATTTACCCATGAAGTTAAAGCTCCTTTGACTAATATTTATATGCTAGGAATTGTTCTTCCTACTCTTGGATTAGCATTATTACCTTTGGCTTCTGCAATGTTAAGGGGAGCTTTAAAATATATACATGTTTTTGTTTTGTTTAATTTGATTGTTCCTTTGCTTGTTTATTATCTTACAGATAAAGTAATGCTATATAGGCCAGGAGGGCATGGAGAAACTAGATTATTGGAAAGTAACCCTTATTATAGTGAATATAAAAGTATAACTCCTTATTTTACTGCATTTTTAGTTTCAATTCCTTTTTTAATCATAGGATTATTGCCTTTAATATTTCAGTATACCCCTGTTCCTGAATTATTAGGAATACAGAAAGATTTTAGTTTTTCTGAATTTGGCTTGAGTGTTTTGGGAAACGACAATTTTTTTAATTTTATTGGCACTAATGGGCCTTTTGGAGTTGGTGCTGCAATATTAAGTTTATTTATTCCTTTTAGCATAGCCCTATTTTTTTATTTGTCTTATAATATGAAAACCAAAAACCTAATCAAAGAAAGAAATAATACAGACGAGCTTGAAAGAGAGTTTAATAGTTCTTTATTCCAGCTTGGAAATAGGCTAGGAAACGGGGTTCCTCCTGAGCTTGTTTTTGGAAAAGTTGCTGAATCTACAAAAGGCTTGAAAACAGAAGATTTTTTTAGAAGAGTAGATTATAATGTAAAGGGAAATGGAATGTCTGTTGAGAGAGCTATATTTGATGTCAGGCAAGGAGCAATAATTTATTTTCCATCTCAGTTAATTGCAACAAGCATGAAAATCATGATTGAATCTTCTAAAAAAGGCTTGAAAATTGCTGCTACAAGTTTAATGTCTATTTCAGAATATGTGAAGAATATAGAAAAAATTACTGATAGATTAAAAGATATTTTGGCTGAAGTTGCTTCTGATATGAAAAGCAATATGACTTTTCTTGCTCCTTTGCTTTCAGGAGTAGTTGTAGGACTTGCTGTAATGATTGCTGTAATTTTAAATAAACTCCAATTGCCAGACATAGCAGGAGAAATTCCAATAACAGGAACTGGCTTAGAGGGAATGCTGGATATTTTTAGCCTGAGTTCTATGATTCCTGCATATTTCTTGCAGATTTCAATAGGAATTTATATAATACAGATAATTTTTATTTTAACAGGAACTTTAGTAACTATAGATGCAGGAGAAGACAAACTGCAAAAAACATACCAGACAGGAAAAAATGTCTTTAGAGGAATAATGCTTTATCTGATAGTTGCTTTCGTTTCAATTTCAGCTTTATATATTTTATCTAGTATTGTTTTAGGAGGAGCCTTAGGAGGATAAAATAATTAAGTTTATAATAAATGGAAGATGAGAAACGGTATGAGCAATTTAAAAAAGGGGTTTTTTAAGAAAGGGGCATTTGAGATGGAAAATCTTGGATGGTGGATAATTGCTTTAATTGTAGCAGGAATTATGCTGGCTGGTTTTTTAATTCTTAAGAATAAAGATATTTCAGCAGTTGAATACATAAAAAATTTGTTTAGGTTTGGACGATGAGAAAATTTAACCCAAAAATTTTAATAGATAAAAGAGCAAGCACTGGTTTTTTTATAGGACGTTTAATTGCAATAATTTTGATAGTTTTAGTTATTGTAACATTCGTAATGTTTATTTTTAAGGCAGATATCTTGTCATGGATAAGAAATCTTCCTGGATATTCTACTCCTGAAGACCAGGAGATTGATGCTGGCGATATACAAGATAAAAGTGTTTCTGGAACCGAGAATATTGATTGCAGTATTGGACTAATAAAAGATAAAAATATCTATATAAGCAATGTGGATACTAATCTATTATGGATGGGGAATGATAAATCTGCAGTTATATGGCTCAATGAGTGGTGGGGTGAAAAAGTCGGAGAAGTTGTTGATGGAAAAATAATAATCAAAGGTGAATGGATTAGTGATACTGCTTTTAGAAATAAACATCCAAAAATTCCAAGTGCAGAAAAATTGCAGAAATTAAATGGGGCTTTTTATGATAAGGATAGAAATTTAATCTGTAAGTTGATTAAAACATAAATTTAGAATGAATAAGATAAACAAAAAAGGAATCCTGCTGGATGAATCTTTGAAGATATTTCTAGCAATAATTGTTTTAGTTATGCTGCTTTATCTTTTTTATAGTCTTTATAATATTATAAGGGTTAAAACTGAAATAGAACAGGCAAGAGCAACCTTAGATTCAATAATAGACAAAGCAAATATTTTGGGAGATGGAGAAACTACTGGTATCATAATAGAAAGTCCAAAAGATTGGATGATTGCTTCTTTTTATGGGAACGAGTATGGCAATGAACCGCTTCCTTATACTTGCGAGAACAGTAATTGCCTATGCATATGCAAACAAAACAAAATAGAAAAAAATTTAATAAGTTTGAATAGCGACAAAAAAACACTTTGTTCTAATGATGCAGTATGCAAGAAATTGTTAAAAGATATAGAAGTTAATAATTTGGCTTATGGGGTAATAAGATTAGACGAGCTTCCATTAACAGTTAAACTTAGAGAAAATAATGGTTTTGTGGAAATTGGAGATTCTCAACAAATTGATTTTGGAACAGAAAGCGATAAATATCTGCAGGAAATTTTAAGCTATGTAATAACTTTGAACAGTAAACCAGTTTCTATTAAAGATGCATTATTTTATTACATAAATGGAAACCCCTCTTCTTTGACTGATATACAGTCTGCAATAAAATTTTTTTTGAATGAGAAAGATATTGATGGAAATTTTTATATATGGGATGGAGATTATAGCGATGTAATAGCGAGTGGAAAAGGATATGTTCCTATAATACAAGAAAAAACCGGATTGGATAGAATAAGTCATGCACCATCAAAATTCGGAGTAATAGAAACAGATAACCAAAACTATAAAATTCAAAAAATAAACATAGGATATACTTTTTTTAAAAAATGAGCAGAAAAAAAGCAGAATCAAATATAAATGAATTTTTGAGAGTATTATTATGGGTGATAATTTTTTTTATTTTAGTTGGAGGGGTTTATTTTATTTTTAAATTTATTTCAAAAGGAGCAAGTTAAAATGAACATTCTTAAACATAATATTGGAAAATTTTTTAATAATAAAGCACAAATGACTTCGACTCAATTAATTACAGTTATATTATCTGTAACTGGTTTTATTATATTGCTTTATGTAATTTCTCAAATTGCTTTTAATCAGCAAGTGGATAGAGAAGTTTGCCATGAAAGTGTTATTGCAAGAGCAACTTTTCCTGAAGTTCTTGATGGAAAAACAAAAGAGCTTTTTCCTTTAAAATGCAAAACTAGAAAAGTGTGCATAACCAGCAAAATTATTGGAAGAGGAGACTGCGAGAAAGAATTAGGAATTAGTTTTGATACTGCCAGAGTTAGTCCTAATTTAGATAAAATAAATGAAGATATAAATAAATTTTTGGCAAGAGAAATGGCAGATTGCTGGACAATGATGGGAGAGGCAGAAGTGCAAATTTTTTCTAAAGATGCGACTTGGGATTCTGTAAATAAAAAATGTTCTATATGTTCAAGGATTTCTTTTGATAAAAGCATCACAAGTAAAAAAACTGAAATAATTGGCTTGGGAAATTATTTGTTTACTCATAAAACCCCTAATAAAGAGATTAGTTATTGGGATTATTTAAGCAGGGGAGTTGGAAGGATAGGATATAATCCTGCTGATGATGCCTATAATTTAAACCAAAAAGCTATAGTGTTTATGGAGGTTAAAGCAAGTACTTTAACGAGTTGGATTGGTTTGGGTGCTGGAGGAGCAGGAGGAGCAGTTGTAGGAGCCAAAACAGGTCTTGCTATTGGTGCTGGAATTGGGACTTTTGTTCCAGTAGGGGGAACAATAGCAGGAGGAGCTATAGGATTGGCTATAGGTTTTGCTGGAGGAGCTTTTTTGGGGGATAAAATAGGAGATAAAATAGGAGATAAACTAACTAGTTGGGGCAATAATGGAGTTGGAAGCGGATATTCTTTTATAGACTATAATGAAAAATCATTAAAGGAATTAGAATGTGATTCTTTGGAAAATATTCCTTAATCCTAAAAAAATCCACTATCTTTAGATAACGGTTTATTTGTAGTAGATTTTTTGGGAATCTCAAAACCAAAACAAACCACACACTAAAGTATGCGGTAAAACACATGGTTTTGAGATATACAATTAAACACAAATAAGAGTTAAATTTATAACATTCTTATCTTTTTTATATTAATGAAAAAAGAGGGGTTAAATCTTATAAAAAATAAAAGAGGAGACAATCCTCTTTATGCAGAAACAATTTTTATTATTGCAACTTTATTATTTTTTTCTATGCTCTTTTATTTTGTTTATAGCAGCACTAGTGGAGCAGGAATATATGAAGAAGCTTACGCAAAAGAGATAGCTCTGCTTTTAGACAGCATTAAGCCAGGAACAAGCATAGTTATGGATGTTAATGACTCTATAGATATAGCAAATAAAAATAAAAAAAGTTTGGATAGTATTTTTTCTATAGATAAAGAAGGAAATTATGTTAAAGTTAGTATAAGAAATAATTATGGATATAAGTTTAAGTTTTTTTCAAATAATAAAATTAGTATGGAATTAAGGGGAAGTTATTTAATTATAACCGCTGATAAAAATGTTTAAGAAAATTATTCAGGATAAAAGTGCAGGTGAAAAAATTTTGTCTTTTTTCTGGTTTGTGGTTATTGTAGGGGTTGCAGGTGCAATTGCTATAGCAGTTATTTTTCATTCTTCTGCAGATATAAATGTCAAGGAAATTCAGGCTAAAGTACTTTATCATAAACTCTCGGATTGTATTCAAGAAAAAGGAGTTTTAAGAGAAGAGTTTATCAAAGAGGATTTTGATGTTTTTTCTTTTTGCAGTTTGAATAAAGATGCTTTTATTGGAAAAGAGCCTAATATCTATTTTGAAATCGTTTCAAGTGATTTACAAAAAGATATATCTGGCGGAGATGCAGGATTAAAAGGAGATTGTGCTATTTCTAAAGAAACTAAAGCAGAAAAATACCCCAAATGCTTTTTTCAAGAACAAACCCTTCTTTATAGTACTGCAGATGGAATTAAAGAAGCTAAAGTTAACGATCTAAGACATACTTGGATTGCACATCA
>ERZ1292632.2674-Hain-H43-01um-R2-2674-length-14572-cov-16_pt1 | contig 14572 bp, 14 predicted proteins | sample MGYA00564407_ERZ1292632 | MGnify/ENA primary metagenome ERZ1292632 (study PRJEB36523, sample SAMEA6512637) | groundwater metagenome | collected 2019-01-08 | study: AquaDiva: Metagenomics assemblies of 32 groundwater samples | reverse complement strand
TCAAAATTTGACCGCAAAAACTATTTCTATCCCGATCTTCCCAAAGGTTATCAAATTTCCCAATATGACTTGCCTCTATGCAAAGGCGGCTGGCTTGAGATAGGGCTAAACTCATCCGCCATTGCGGATGAGTCGCCCGAACATTTTGCAAGGCAAAATGTTTTAGGGAAAAAAATAAACCTAGAACGGATACACCTTGAAGAAGACACCGGGAGATTATTACACCCCGAGGGCGAGAAATATACACTGGTTGATTTCAACCGCGCCGGCATTCCGCTGATGGAGCTTGTTACCAGACCCGACTTGAAATCAGGCAAAGAGATAGAAAAATTCGCCAAAGAATTGCAACTTATTCTGCGTTACCTGGATGCATCCGATGCTGACATGGAAAAGGGGCAAATGAGAGTGGAGGTTAACATATCCATTAAAAAGAAGGGTGCAAAAGAGCTTGGAACGAAAGTTGAGATCAAAAACATCAATTCCGTAAAAGCGGCTTCGGCGGCTGCGGACTTTGAGATCAAAAGGCAGACAGAAAAACTTGAAAAAGGCGAAAAAATAACACAGGAAACGCGAGGATGGGACGAAAACAAGGGCGAGACATTCAGCCAAAGAATCAAAGAAGGCTCGGCTGATTACCGCTATTTCCCGGAACCAGACTTGCCGCCGATGAAATTTAGTAAAGACGAGGTAGAAGAACTCCGTCTGGGCCTTCCTGAATTACCCGCACAAAGAAGAGAAAGATTTAAAAAACAGTACGAACTTACCGATGCCCAAATTGAAATATTCACCATCGCTAAAAAATTCGGTGACTACTACGAAAATGTTGCTAGCGAACTGGATTCGGAGAGTATGATAAGTCACTTACAGAAGTGGAGCAAGGCTGCCCCTCCTGCAGAGAAGCATCTGCCTACCAAACTTCATACTCTTGCGGCCAATTACATGATCACGGAATTCCCGCCGCTTATGAACATGCGAGGTATGGAGATAAACGAGCTTGAGGGTATTAAAATCACGCCGGAGGCGTTTGCCGAGTTGATGGTTATGATTTTTCACGAGGAATTATCGTCAACGAACGCGAAGCTCGTCCTGAAAGAAATGGCCGAGATCGGCCTGCATCCAAGCCAGATCGTCAAAGAAAAAAATCTCGGGCAGACCTCGGATATTGAAGAAATCGGCAAGGCCGTTGATGAAGCTATTGCCAAAAATCCAAAAGCAGCAGAAGATTATAAGAAAGGCAAAGTTGAAGCCATAAAGTTTTTAACCGGCCAAGTGATGGCTCTAGCTCGCGGTAAGGCAAATCCGCGGGTTGTCAGCCAACTACTTGAGCAGAAATTAAAATGAGCATTTGGGAGAAATTCGGTTTTAAACCAAAATCAGGCGAACAAAAAGAGTTAGAACAGTTGCAAAGGGAGATAGATGAGAAACAAAGAGAGCTGGCAGCGGCCATATTTCAGCTTGATACTTTCAATAAAAATCTCGCGGACGGCAGCAGAATGACGCCTGGCGATACGGGCAGACGAGCTTTAATGGAGGAGAACATAAGCAGAATCAGAAAAGAGTTAGAAGGTCTAAAAACCCGCTCTCCGAAACAATAATAGCGCTTCTTTGTAGTTTTTAACCCATTTTATCTCTTGGTTTCTTCTAAACCAAGCCATCTGCCGCTTGGCATATTGCCGAGTATTTTTGTTTATTTGCTCAATCGCTTCGGATAAACTGATTTTTTCTTTCAGATAATCAATGATCTCCCGATAACCAATTGCGTCAAATACCTTGCAATCGGGGCCATGTTTTTTTACCAGATTTTTCACTTCTTCAACTAGCCCTTCTTTAATCATCTGCTTGATCCGTTTCGCAATCCTTCTTTTCAGCAATTCCGATGGAAGGTTAATCCCGATTTCCAAGGCATTATAAAACGGTTTGCCGCTCCTTCTTTGTTCGGAAAATCTTTTGCTTGAGAGCAGGGCTATTTCCAGCGCGCGGATAATACGGCGGGGATTTTTAGGGTCAACGATGTAGACCGCCTCGGGATCTAAATTCACAAGTCTTTTAAAAACGTAACCAAGGCCATTTTCGTTAATTTCTTCTTCCAATCGCGCGCGTAATTTTTTATCTTCTTTTATTTCGGGAAACTCCAAATTTTTTACCACGGCGTCAACATAAAGCCCGGTACCGCCGACGAGTATCGGCAATTTGCCGCTTTTTATAATTCTGTCTATCGCCCCAACGGCATCTTTTTTATATTGCCCCGCGCTATAATCCTGGTCCGGGTCTCTGATATCTATTAAATGGTGCTCAACGGCGGTCATTTCCTTTTTGCTTGGCTTGGCTGTGCCGATATCCATCCCGCGATAAACCTGCCTTGAATCGGCCGAAACGATCTCGCCATTAAATTTTTTGGCAATTTTAACGGCTAAATCCGACTTTCCCGAAGCCGTCGGGCCAATGACAACTAAAATTTTGGGGGGTCTTTTCATGTTTTCATATTAAACAAAAACTCCACTATATCAAGCGGGTTGGATAAAAATTTAAGCGGAGCCGACTTGCCTTTCAGACATTCCGTGGAGCAAATTGCATGGTTAATTTTTGATATAATGTTTCGGCATCAAAAATTAAATTTGCGACACGAAATAGTAAGTGAGCGGCCGGGCGAACGGACGGGTCGGAAAGGCGAGACGGCGAAGCTTACGATTTCTCCGCAACTTCTTTTTTGAGCTGTTCTATAAACTCGTCGGCTCTCATCTGACCTAAATCTCCTTGGCCCCGCTTGCGAACGGCAACCGTTCCAGTATCAACTTCTTTTTGGCCGATTACGGTAATATACGGCACTTTCTGCATTTCCGCTTCGCGGATTTTTTTGCCGATAGTTTCGTTCTGGTCAGAAAGTTCGGTGTGAATACCTTCTTTTTTTAATTTTTCGCAAATTTCCCCGGCATATTTTTGCTGGCCATCAGAGATTGGGGCCACAACAACTTGAACAGGGGATAGCCAAACCGGCAAGGCCCCGGCGTAATGTTCAAGCAAAATCATAATAAATCTTTCCGGCGAACCAATTATTGCCCTGTGAATCATCGCCGGACTTTTTTCTTTGCCATCTTTATCTACGTAGGCAAGACCGAATCTTTGGGGCATAACAAAGTCAATCTGAACAGTTGAAAGCTGCCATTCCCGGCCAAGAGCATCGGTAGCCATCAGATCCATCTTGGGCGCGTAAAATGCCGCTTCTCCCGGGGCATCAAAATAATCTATTTTATTTCTCTGCATAATTTTTTCCGCCCATTCTTCAACTTTATCCCAAACTTCCGGTTCGCCAAGATATTTTTCGGGATGCTTTTTATCTCTAGTGGAAAGACGATACCTGTATTTGAACCCGAAGGTTGCCATGACTTCTTTTATCATCGCTAAAGCCGTATCTACTTCTTTGTCCACCTGGTCCTCTCGGCAGAAAATATGGCAATCGTCTTGCGAGAAAGACCTGACCCTTGCCAGACCATTAAGTTCCCCCGGTTTTTCGTCACGGTAAAGCATGGCAAAATCCGAATATCTTAACGGCAGGTCGCGATAACTTCTCATCTGGCTGGCGTAAATCTGAGTATGCTGGGGACAATTCATCGGTTTCAGATAAAATTCCTCCTCCGAATAATTAGAAACAACGCGAAACATTCCGTCCTTATATTTATCGTAGTGGCCGGAAACTTTAAAAAGTTCGGCTTTGGCGATTTGAGGAGTCCAAACCTGTGTGTAGCCGGCTTTTGTCTGCAGAGATTCAATATATTCGTTCAGGGCTCTACGAATAAAAGCGCCTTTCGGCGTATAAAGAGGCAACCCGCTGCCGATCAGGTCGGAAAAAGTAAATAGGTCCAATTGCTTGCCCAATTTTCTGTGATCTCTTTTTTTTGCTTCTTCAAGCGTTGCCAAATACTCTTCCAGTTCTTTCTTAGTTTCAAACGCTACGCCGTAAACACGGGTCAGCATCTTGTTTTTCTCACTGCCGCGCCAATAGGCACCGGCAAGCGAAGTGAGCTTGAACGCCTCCAGCTCAATGTTTTTCGCGCTCTTAACGTGGCCTCCGCGGCATAGGTCTACAAAATCGCCGGATTTATACAGAGTTAGTTCTTGGCCGGCATACTCTTGAATCAGCTCTAGTTTATACGGATTATCAGCAAAAAGTTTCTTGGCTTCTTTTTCGCTAATTTCTTCTCTCTCGAACTTATCCCACGTCGGCAACATTTCCCGCATCTTCTTTTCAATTTTCGGCAAGTCATCTTCAGATATCGGTTCGGGGAATTCAAAGTCGTAATAAAACCCGTTTTCAATCACGGGCCCTATGGTCGGCTTAGCATCCGGCCACAACTTCAGAACCGCCGCCGCTAAGAGATGGGCTAGTGAATGTCTAATATTTTCTATGTTTTCCTTGGGCATAGATAGAATAATAGCAAAAACAAACGCTTTCTACACTATCTTGACTTTGGACATTAAAATATGCTATAATTAAGGTGTGGGTTAAGCAGTAAATCTACACCCACAAGGAGTACAGCATGGCGGAACTTTCAAAAGAAGCCGTCTACAAGATCCTGCGCTTCGCCCTCCGGGAGAAGCTGCAGAACGAGATTAAGCCGACTCTTCAGCGCGTGGGCACGATGGCAAAACTGGTCTCGGGGCACGCCGCAGAAACGGCTCAAAATCGCCTCGCCCTTCTGGAAATAGTGGAGGAAGAAGTTCTTCACATCATCAAGGGCCAGAAAGCGAGAGTTGAGGCACATCTGGAAGATCTGAAGAGTTAAACCGGAATAATTCCAGGCGCCTTAAGTGGGCCTGCGAGAACAAGAATCCGGTTTCTCCCAGATTGACCTTGGCCGCGCAGAGCACCGCGCGGCCTTTTTTTATTTCCAAAAGAGAAGCAGGCAGGACCTGCCCTAGCTGACCGTTGCTATAGCCCTGACATCATCGCACATTAGCTTAGGAATGCCATCGCGATCACTCAATTTGCCGCGAATAACAAGTACGTTATTTTCCTTGAACGCTTCGGGATTGGCTTCCAGAATATTGGGAAACGCCACAACTTCAATTTTCGCGCTCGTGTCCTCAACCCAGGAAAAAATCATCGGCTTGCCGGTCTTTGTCAAAACTTTCTGAATCTTAGTTACTATGCCTCCGATTTTGACTTGGATATTGCTCCTGTTAACCGGCAAATCTTTTATTTTTACCAGCCCTTTTTCAAAATCCAGCTTCTGCTGATAATCCCTTAGCGGATGGTCAGAGATGAACAGGCCAAGCAATTCTTTTTCCCACATAAGCTTCTCGGCTCGTGTGGCGCTCGCAGTTTCCGCTAAACGAAGCGGGGGCAGGGTAACAGCTGAATTTGGACCGCCAAACAAACTGACTTGGCCCGTCGTGCGGGCTTTCTGACTTTCCCGGGAATAATAAAGAAGTTGTTCAATATTGGCCAATAGCGCGGCTCTTTCCCCGAAAACATCCAGCGCGCCGCATCTTACCAAACTTTCCAGCGACTTCTTGTTCAAGTCCTTGTTCTGGACCCTGGAAACAAAATTTTCAACATCCTTGAACGGCCCGCCGCTCTTGCGTTCATCTATAATCGCTTGGACAATATTTACACCGACATTTTTTATCGCAGCGAGGCCGAAACGGATCTTGGGCTTATCGGCGGAATTTGCCACCGCGAAATTTTCCATACTCTCGTTTATTTCCGGCGGCAAAACCTCTATGCTCATTGACTGACACTCCTCAATTAGAAAAGCGATACGCTCAATCTCGCTGGATGCCGAGTTCATTAGAGCCGCCATAAACTCCACGGGATAGTGAGCTTTAAGATATGCCGTTTGATAGCCGATCATGGCATAACATATGGCATGGCTCTTGTTGAAACCATAACGGTCAAACGGTTCAATCAGTTGCCAAAACTTCTCAGCGATACTATCGCTCACTCCATTGTTTTTACAGCCCTGAATAAGCTTATCTTTCTGGTCGGCTAAAAGTTTTTTTATCTTTTTCCCGACCGCTTTTCGCAAAATATCGGCTTCGGACAAAGAAAACCCGGCTAGCGCCCGCGCCGCCGCCATTAATTGCTCCTGGTAGATCATTACCCCGTAGGTGTTCGCCAGGACCGGCTCCAGCTTGGGATGCAGATATTCAATTTTATTTTTCCCGTGTTTACGGGCGATGAATTCCGGTATAAGTTCTATCGGCCCCGGACGGTAAAGGGCGATCATTACGGCAATGTCTTCAAAAACTGTCGGTTTTAATTCTTTAAAATAACGGCGCATGCCCGAACCTTCAAGCTGGAATATTCCGGTCGTTCTGCCTTCGCGAAGCAGTTTAAATGTTTCCTTGTCGTCAAGCGGTATTTCGTCAATGTTGATTTTGACGCTGTGATTCTGCTCAATAAGCCGCAGGGCATCGCCGATAATGGTGAGGTTCGCAAGACCCAAAAGATCAATCTTCAATAACCCCAAATCCTCAATCGCGTGCCATTCGTATTGGGTTACGATGTTATCCTCGCCGGTATCTCTTTGAAGCGGCACATACTCTGTCAGCGGCTGAGGTGTTATCACAACGGCGCAGGCATGAGTTGAAGAATGTCTGGCTACGCCTTCCAATCGCATCCCGGCATCAATTACGGTTTTTGCATCGTTATTAGTATTGTAAAGCTGGCGAAGCTCTTCAACATCATCAAGGCATTTTTTAAGAAAACCTATCTTTTCGTTCTGATTGGGATTGAATGGAATTAACTTGGCAATACGATCGCAAAAATCGTAAGAGAATCCCAGCGCTCGTCCGGCATCGCGGATGCCGCCCCTGGCGGCTATTGTTCCGAATGTAATAATCTGGGCAAAATGGTCGTTGCCGTATTTTTCTCTCACATAATCAAAGACCTCGTCGCGCCTCGCATCATCAAAATCCAAGTCAATATCGGGCATGCTGATACGTTCCGGGTTCAAAAACCTCTCAAAAAGCAAATCGTATTTGAGTGGGTCTACATTCGTAATGTTCAAAAGATAGGAAACCAAACTACCGGCCGCCGAACCCCGCCCCGGGCCTACGATAATGCCCTGTTTTTTGGCCCAATTGACGAAATCCTGAACAATCAGGAAATAGGAAGCAAAACCGGTTTTTTTAATAACCTCCAACTCAAAGTCCAATCGAACGGCAATCGCGTCGCCGGCATTAGCCCCGTAACGTACATCCGTATGCGTTACGGGGTTAACACCATATCTTTTTGGCAATCCTTCATAGGCAAGTTCTTTCAGATAGCCGTCGGCATCATATCCGGCTGGCAGAGGAAATTCCGGCAATTTGGTTTTGCCTAGTTCAATTTCAACATTGCACCTCTCAGCAATCTTAACGGTATTTTCTATCGCCTCGGGAATGTCTTTAAAATTTTCAATCATCTTCTCCGGCGCGAGGAAAGAAAAATCATCGTTCCGCATGGTAAGGCGGTCTTTATCGTCCACCTGATTTCCAGTTTGCACTGCAAGTAATACATCGTGAGCGCGAGCGTCTTCCGAGCGGGGATAGTGGGAATCTTGAGTAGCCACTAGCGGGATTTCCAGTTCCTTAGAAAATTCCTGAAGTTTTTTATTTACAATTGTCTGCTCCTCCAAATGCAGATGGTGCTGGAGCTCCAAATAAAAATTGTCCTTGCCGAAGATGTCTTGATATTCAAGAGCAAGTTTTTTTGCTCTCTCATTGTTATTGGAGAGAATGGCGCGGGAAATTTCTCCGCCCAAGCACCCGGACAATCCGATAAGACCCTCGGAGTGTTGTCTTAAAAGCTCTCTGTCTATCCTCGGTTTATAATAAAACCCCTCCAGGTGAGCGGCGGTCACTAATTTTATGAGATTTTTATAACCAGTATTGTTTTCGGCTAGCAAAACGAGATGATAAAAATTTTTTCCGTTAACATTCGGCCTCTTGTCGTGCATATTTTCGGTAATATACACCTCGCAGCCGATGATCGGCTTGATACCGGCCTTTTTTGCCTTCTGATAAAATTCAACGACGCCATACATAGCGCCGTGGTCGGTGATTGCCGCCGCATCCATGCCCAATTCTTTTGTCCTCTCCACCAATTCGTCCACTCTGGTCAATCCATCCAGTAGCGAGTAGTGAGTGTGGGTGTGTAGGTGGACGAATTTCATAACTCAATTTTATATCAGGTCTATTAATAACGCACTGTTGACAATACTAGACCACAAAAAACAAAAAAAATCCCCTAAAAACTAGCCCCGATCTCCGTTGGTCCACCTCCAAATAACGGTTCCTTTTCAGGGGAACACCCTCTTTAGTACAAGCGCATCCTTATAAAAATAAGGGCCACTATGATGTCAGAAGTATTTTTCGCCACTTTGCCCATTGAAGAGCCGAGCAGACGCAGAAACTGCGCTCCCCAGCAATATGAATTCTGGGTAGGCGCAGGCGCGGGACTAGTTTTTAGGGGACTCTCTTCTTATTGTACTCTCCGCTTCAAATAGCAACAACCCCGATTTTTTGTGGATAACTAAGGAAAAATTTGTAAAAAACCGGGGGTTGTGTTATATTGTCAGGCAAATGGGTGTCCCACGAGCGCATTCTACGCGCGCGCAAAAAGGAAGAAGGAGAAGCCATTTGGCCCTGCACAAAGTCGGGCTTGTTTCGTGCGGCCATTGCCATAAGCTGATATCGCCCCATGCGGTTTGCAAGTACTGCGGTTTCTACAACGGCAGAGAAGTTATTAATGTAATCGCCCGAGAGTTAAAGAAAAAAGAGAAGCACCAGCATAAGTAGGTGTTAGGTGTTAGGTGTTAGGTGTTAGAAATTTTCTAAAACCTAAAAACTATAACCTAAAACCTGATTGAGTGGCTTCAAGGCATCTTTCAAGAAGCGTAGCTATGCAGTCGCTTTACGAGTGGGATTTTAAAGGCAAGAAAAAAGATAAACTACAAGTAATTATAGAGCATAATACCCAGGAGTTCGCTCCGGGCGTGGAAGACCCAAAATTTATCTACGACTTGGTTAATAATGTGATTGAAAAGATAGAAGAGATAGACAAGATCATAGAAAAAGCCGCCCCTCAATGGCCCATTGACCAAATCGCGATGGTGGATAGGGCCGTTCTGCGCCTAGGTATATACGAGTTGCTTTTTGGAAACCGTGAGGAGGTTCCGCCTAAAGTCGCCATAAACGAAGCGATAGAGCTGGCAAAGACGTTTGGCGGCGACGCTTCAGGTAAGTTTGTCAACGGAGTTCTTGGGACCATCTATAGGGAAATAGGGGAGCCGGGCAAAGACGACGCACCGAAAAAGAAAGACGAAGCCGAACAAGAAAAACAACCCGTTGCCACCGATGAGTTAAATGACGACAAGTAATTTAAAATGTAAATCTCAAAATTTAAAATGACAGTGTAAAATTCAAAATTTTGAATTTTTAATTGTCATTTTGCATTTTAATTTTTGCATTTTGCATTAAACCATGCAAAACGAGAAACTTTCCGAGCTTGAAGAAAAAATCGGTATAAAGTTTAAAAAACACGACCTGCTTCTGCAGGCCCTCACTCACCGCTCTTATATAAACGAAAATCCCAAGTGGCATCTTGACCACAATGAACGTCTGGAATTTTTGGGAGACGCGGTTTTGGAATTGGTAGTTACCGAATATCTGTATAATAAATACCCGAATCCTGAAGGCGACCTAACCAACTGGCGCGCGGCGTTGGTAAACGCCATTATGATGGCTAAGGTTTCGGCCAAAATTGACTTGAATGAATATCTTCTATTGTCCCGCGGGGAATCAAAGGATGTCGGCCGTGCCCGTCAGTATATCCTTGCGAATGCTCTAGAGGCAGTCATCGGCGCGATTTATTTAGACCAAGGATATGAAGTCGCCAGCGGTTTTATTTCACGCTTTATTGTTGAGGAACTGCCAAAAATCCTTGAGGAAAAGGCGTACAAGGATTACAAGAGCTTATTCCAAGAAAAGGCGCAGGACGAAGCCGGGATTACCCCTACATATGAAGTCATGAAGGAGTGGGGGCCGGACCATGCCAAAAATTTCCGCATTGGTGTCTTTTTGGAAAAGGATCTGATAGGCGAGGGCGAAGGACCGTCAAAACAAGACGCCCAGCAGGAGGCGGCTAAAGATGCATTGGAGAAGAAAGGGTGGTAACATCGCGACCCCTCCCCAATTTCCCCTCCGATGTTCTCGCAGACAAATAATATTTCAATTTTTTCATTTCCCTAGATAAAAAATCGGTTCCTCGGTATACTCCTCGCTTCGCTCGGAGCATACACGATCCAATTTATTTATCACGGGAAATTTCTAAAATCTCAATTTATTTGTTCCTGCTCGCCCATATAGGAGAAATTAGGGGAGGGATCGCTTTGACTATTATTCTAAAATCCTCTCTGAAAATTTCTTAGAGAGGGGTTTTGCTTTTTTGGCAAATAAAAACTGCCATCTTTTCAGGCAGTTATTCAGAGTGGCACACCGAAGCCTTTGACATTCTTTGGACTGATTTTAGTTTTTCAGATTTACCCATGAGTTTGTAAAATAACCTAACTAACAGAACGCCCCAGGTTAGCAAGAGGAGACCGATGGATAGCTTTTCGATACTGAGAGGATTAATTGACCGCAATAGAGCTAATACGCCGCCTAAAGTAGTAAGAAACGCAGGCCATATCAAAGTAACCCAGGCCCAATCATACTTGTTCGGCGGTAGCGTGTTTTTGTGTTTGCCATAACCCGTAAGCATCACTAACCACATGTAGGACGTCATGATTAAGCATAGCCAAAGTAGACCTTTCAAATTCAACAATATTTCCATGATTACTTGCTCCCTTTAGACTTTTTAAGGAAACTAAAAAATATGGTAGCAAACGGGAACGAATCTGTCAAATCCTTGATTTGGCGGGGGCAGTGTGTTAGATTCTGGGGTATGCTAAAAATACGGTTACAAAGGACGGGAAAGCGCGGACAGGCGTATTTTCGCGTCGTGGTCTTGGAACATACCACCAAGCCGAAGGGCAAATACCTTGAGTTTTTGGGTTCTTACGACCCGCATAAAAACGAGATTTCCGTAAAAGCGGATAGGGTAAAGTACTGGCTCTCTATGGGGGCAAAGCTATCAGAAACGGCTAACAACCTGCTTGTCGGAAAAGGCGTCATAGAAGGTGAGAAGGTCAAAGCTTGGAAACCCAAGAAAAAGAAAAAAGAAAAAGAGGCGGTTCAAGCAAAAACTGCTCCGACAGCTGCTCCGGCAGAAAAGCCACAGACGGAAGAAACCGCGGCACTGAAAGAAAAAGAGGAAGAAAGCGAGCCCACAAAAGCCGAGGAAGAGGTTACTCAAGCACCAGCTGAAGAAGCAGGAAATAAGGAAGAAGCGGCTTCAGTCGCACCGCAACCGGTTAATTAATCAGGTTTGACATTAACTGACAGTTTTGCTAGAATGTTAACAACAAAGATTAAGGTCGGTAATCGCAGAAAAAGTGGATTTCTGCTGACAAATCTGTAAGGAGGAATTCATTTTATCTGTTTTTATAGAATGGCGAATTACCCAGACAGGGAATTTGTTGAATATCTTATTAAACAAATAGTCAACAAGCCCGATAGCGTAGAAGTTACGAGGAGAACCGATGAGATGGGAGTCCTGCTTGAGGTCAAGGTGGACCCGGAAGACATGGGTCTGCTGATCGGCCGAGCCGGCTCAACCGCAAAAGCAATCAGGACTTTAGCCAGAATCGTCGGCATGAGAAACAACGCTCGCGTGAACCTTCGGATAATTGAACCGGAGGGCAGTACCCGACAGCCGAAAAGCGTAGAGGAAAAGTCCAAAAACGTGGATGACGTTGTGAACGACCTCGGAATGTGAAGCGAGTCCCGCTAAGCGGGACGAGTGGAATCCCGCCCTATCTGGGCACATAGCTGATTTCAAAGAATGACTAAAGCCGAAGGCGAGTCAAGAGAGAATTAACCTAATGAAATAGTTGTGATCCCAGATGGGGCGGGATAAGTTCATTATTTAAATTCAAAACAAACAAACCCCGTACGGGGTTTGTTTGTTAAAAAATAATATGCGCTTTGACATAATCACAATTTTCCCAAATTTTTTCGATAGCTTTTTGAATGAAGCCATATTTTCACGTGCCCTGAAAAAAGGGGTTTTTCAAGTAAAAATTCATAACTTGCGTAAATGGACTAATGACCGCCATCAAACCGTTGACGACAAGCCCTTCGGCGGAGGAGTGGGAATGGTTCTAAAAGTTGAGCCGATTTACAAAGCCATAAAAAGCATCCGGCTTAAATCTAAATCTAAAGTAATCCTTTTCTCTCCGCGAGGAAAAAAATTCAATCAAGAGACGGCAAAAAAATGGGTCAAAACCAACCAGTTGATTTTTATCTGCGGACGTTACGAAGGAGTGGATGAAAGGGTCGCTATGCATATTGCCGACGAGATTGTTTCCGTGGGTGATTTCGTTTTATCCGGTGGAGAGGTGCCGGCAATGATTGTTATGGAAACTGTTTCCAGACTGATCCCTGGGGTTATCGGCAAGCAGGAATCTTCTGAAAAATTTGATCACGCCCAATACACCAGACCAGAAGTTCTCAAAATCAAAGAGGGTGGGAAAGTTAGAAAACTAGCCGTGCCAAAGGTTCTCCTTTCCGGCGACCACAAGAAAATTAAAGAATGGCGGGAAAAACACTCCAAATTGACAAAGAACTAGATTTTGATACCCTCACTAGAGTACGTTGAAAAATTGAGGAGCTAACGATGCTGAAACTCGCCATCAGAAATCTCGCCAAAAATGCTTTGGACGATCTGGCAGGAGAAAGACTTTTTGCCGATACCGACAAGGGTAAGTTTGTATTGCGTGCGGCATCTTATGCGGATGAGTTGGCTTATCTTGTTATCCAATTGCACAAAAGAGGCAAGTTAACTTGGTCCAAAGACAAATTTGGGAGATATGTGGCTAGATACAAAGGCCTAGGGATAGAGGTGCATGACGATAATTCGTTAAAAAGCAGTTTGGTTGTTATTTTAGACAAAGACCGGCATGTTCTTTCAAAATCGCCGCTGGTTGCTGCTCTCGCGCACGATATTTGGCACGCCTTGGATGTCCCTCACGTCCTCCTTTCTTCTGATGTACTAAAGGAGTACTACGACATACAGAGAGAAGTCGCGGAGAAAGTGATAGATGTTCTGAAAAGCAAATAGAGGCTTAGGCCTCTTTTATTTTAATCCTAAAAGATATAGAATTTACTTATGCCGCTTAAGGAACTTGTGGCCAATTCTAGCTTATCCAAGGAAGACAAGGATTTTTGGATGAATATTTTAGCAACCCTGGCAGAGGATCAAATTAAGATCTTTGAAGATTTCACGGAAGGAAAAGAGGAAAATCTAAAAGTTTTAACTGAAAATATCAAGGCCAAGGAAAAAGCATTTAGAAATGCTGACGAAAATGCGTTTGAAGAAATAATTAATAGCGAAAAATAATCATGTTTGAGGATTTTTTTAGAAAACCAGAACCAAAAACAGAAAAAGAAAAAAAACCTGAACGGATGATGGGGCTTGGCAAAAAAATCCTCTTAAGAGAAGCGGATTTAAAAATTGGGTCCAGGAGAAGCGGCGGTTATATGCTGTGTTCCGTTTTGGCAATGGCTCTGGCAATGGGGATGACGGCCGGCAAGGCGGAAGCTCAAGTAAGAGGAGTCGGTCCGCAAAATTGGGGCGGGGGAGGACAAATGGTTAGCGAGGTTTTTCATCGGGGCGTGTTTGAAATCGGAAGCGCCTTAAATAGATCGCAAAACGCGAAACAGGACAGGACAGAACATGAATATGTAGCCCGACTAACTCAGTTAGGAGACGCGATGAGGCAACTTGATAATCAGTACGGCAACCAAAGAGTCCGCCTGATGAGACGGGGCAGTAGTTCCGCAGATTTGAAAAATCTAGAGGATAGATATAGAACAGAAAAGATGCAGTTGATCAAAGCCGAGAATGACTTGAAAAGGGAATACCACAAGCAAACTAGGAATACCGGCATAAAAAGAGAGTTAACCGAGGCAATAGTCCAAGGCGTAAGAGGCTGGTAGTTGGCGGAAAGAAGGTATTGACTTGTTTATAAAGGGGAATATAATACCTTATATAACAATGGCATAATGTAAAAACCACAATTACTTGAGTTTTTACTCAGCTGGGATTGCTCCGCTTCGCGAGGCAATCCCAGCTGTTATTTACCCCCACACCTATCGAGCATTTGTTCTGCATCCCGCAAGTCTTATCAGACTAGTCTCATTCACAAAGCAATTGACATGTGAAAAATAATACGACTTGATAAGCAAAGCAGGAGCGACTTGCATATGCTCAATAGGTGTGGGGGTTGGAAAGAACTTTGAAAAATCAATATAAACGGTAAGAACGTGGTTTCTTATCGTTAACCAGAATTTATCCTGTCAAACAGCTCCTTTGGAGCTCCCGCTCCCGCGGGGTTTGATAGGATTCCTAAGAGAAATTTTTTACCCCTGCCATTTACGGCAGGGAGAGCAAGATTAACTCTTTTTATGAGAGTTTGATCCTGGCTCA
>ERZ1292632.1994-Hain-H43-01um-R2-1994-length-18123-cov-127_pt2 | contig 14577 bp, 11 predicted proteins | sample MGYA00564407_ERZ1292632 | MGnify/ENA primary metagenome ERZ1292632 (study PRJEB36523, sample SAMEA6512637) | groundwater metagenome | collected 2019-01-08 | study: AquaDiva: Metagenomics assemblies of 32 groundwater samples | reverse complement strand
TATTCAAAATTAGTTTCCACCCAATTTTCTGTTTTGACTAAACCGGTTTGATTAAAATGATCAACAAGAGCCGAAGCCACTTTTGGCGCATTAGCAAGAAGTTCTTCCAAAATGGCTTCTTTTTCAAATTTTGGTAAAAGAGATTTTTTGAAATAATTTTTAATTGAGTAGGTTATTATATTTTCTATTTCTTTTTCTTTTTTCCCTCCCCTGATCAAGGGGAGGGTGCCTGAAAGGCGGGTGGGGTTTTTCCACACATTAGCCATTGCCTCATGCATAGCATTGCCTTTTTCCGAACTGGCACTCGGTGGTTCTGGAAGTTTGAGAATACTTTTATAAAAAAATTCTTCAGGCGAATTTATAAAATGATTCAAAGCCGTAACAGAAAGCCCTTTTTCCAAAAGAACTTGTTTGGCGTATTCTATTTTTTGAGCTTTTCTTTTTAATCCCATTTTTTTAATTGTTTGTGCAATATGTGGTCTTTTTATTTCTTTAATTTTATTTTTTAATACATAATTTTGGTCAAGTTCGTCAATAAAACGAAGAGGAGTGTTGCAAAAACTTATGCAAATATGTTTGCGGGCACGAGTCAAAGCCACATAGAAAAGTCGTCTTTCGTCTTTAATTTCATCACCTTCTTCTTTTTGTTTTGGTAAAACAAAATAAGAACCGCGATTTTTTCTTATCCAAGATTCTTCGTTGGCATAAGGCAAAAAAACATAATCAAACTCAAGTCCTTTTGAACCATGAGCTGTCATTATGTTTATTTGAGAAAAAGTTTGGCTTGTTTTTATTTTTATATTTTTTTTCTCGGCTGTTTTTTTGTAATTTAATAGGGCGACAACAAGCTTTTGGGAGTCTTCAATATGATTACTGGCCGTTAAATCTTTGGCCAAGTCATAAATACTGCGCCAAATTTCAACCAAAAGAGGACTTTGGCTTGCCAATTTGGCAAATCCAGAAACATCTGTGATAAGAGAAAGATAACTTAAAGGACTGGAATTAAGCATCTCTCGTCTCATGGCCAAAATTGCGGGTATTTCTTTTTCTATTTCTTTTGTATTTTCGCTCTTAATAAGTTTTATAAGTTTAACTTGTTTTTCAAAATCAAATCCCCATAAACCACCAGCTATAGTTTCTGCTAATGCTTCAAGTTTTGATGGATCGGCTAAAAATTCTAAAATATAAAAAAATAAGGCGCCTATATGACTGGAAAAAATATCAACACCGCGTTCGGCTGAAGCCGAAATGTCGTTTTCTTCAAGCAAAGAAAGCAGTTTTGTTACCTCGTTATTTTTTCTGACGATTATTGCCACGCTTTTATTTGGCTCTTTTTTTATAATATAATTTAATTTTTGCAAAATATAAGCTTCCTCGGTCTCTGAATTTGGAGCATCTAAAACTTCTACTAATTTAGCTTTTTCTGTCGTTTTTGATTTGAGTTTGAGTCTCAAATTTTTGTGTTCATCTTTTTCATAATTTTGTTCAATCATTTTATGGGAGGCGTCCAGAATATGTTGATGTGATCTATAATTTTCAATGAGAGAAATGACTTTCATACTGCTCCACTTTTTTTGAAAATTAATAAAGTTTTCAACCGAGGCACCCTGAAAACGATAAATTGCTTGTTTTTCATCCCCCACCACAAACAAATTGGGCGTTTCAAAAAAATCAGCGATAACTTGTACAATCATATTTTGGGAATCGTTGGTATCTTGGTGCTCGTCCAGCAGGATGTATAGAAATTTTTCCTGCAAAATCTGTAAAAGTAATTTATCTTCACGCAAAGTTTTAAGTAATTCAAAAATAAGATCATCAAAATCCATTTTTCTTTCTTTTCTTTTTTTGTCTTCGTAATTTTCATAAACACCGGCAAACAAAATAGTACGCTCGCACTTTTGTATTCTTTTCAAATCAGTCGCTTTTAAAAGGGTGACCCTTGAAGAATTTTGCCCTAAAGGGTCACCCTTAATTTTTTTAATTTCTTCCTCAGCAAAAACTTTGATCATTTCAGGCGTCCAAGCTTCTTTTCTGGCGTCGCTTATAGTACTCAATATTTTTGAAACATAAAAATCTGGTTCTCCCAGTGGTCTCAGTTTATTAAATTTTTTTTGTTTTAAGATCTCTCGTATTAACATTTCAGCCTCAACTTCTGTTATTTGACCCGATTTGGAAAGGTGCGGAAAATGGTCTTGAAACTCAGTAATTACGGATGCCGCAAAACCATGAAAAGTATGGATTGGCACATCAAGAGCCGTCTCCCCTATTATTTCTCTCAATTTAGCTCGCATAGTTTTGGTTCCCGCTTCCGTAAAAGTTAAGGCCAAAATTCCCGATGGTGGTGTGTCTGTTTTTAACAAAATATTAGCAATTCTCAGTGTCAAAATAGTTGTCTTTCCCGTCCCCGGCCCCGCCATAACCATCACCGGTCCCTCAATAGTATCTACCGCTTCCTTTTGTTTGGGATTCAATTTAGAATATTCCGTTTTGAATTTTGGAGTGATCATGGGGGCATTATAACACCAAAAACGACCCCACCCCGCTTTCCTTGCAGAAAGCTGCCCCTCACCTTGCGAAGGTGAGGGGAAAAACAAAAGAACTTGCCCCTAAGGGTGACCCTTGAAATGCCCCTGTTCCAAAGGGTCACCCTTTGAGTTTCTTTTGGTTTTTAATTATGTTATAATAAAAAAGGAGGCATCAAATGAAAGAATGGTTTGCCAATGTCTTAGATCATTTTGGATTACGGGTCAAAGAGGTCAGGATTTACTTTCTCAACAAAGACCTTAACAATCTCATTGAGGCCGAAATGTTTGGGTGGGAAGTTGATCCTACAGAGAAATTAGACATTCTCAATGAATTAGATTCGTTGTCATTTGAGTACAACAAAATTCTTGTGCGTATCAAAGTACGTGATGCTAGATACGGGCAGACAGCGAAAACAATCACAATCACAATAAAATTAAGGTTTGTGTATTGTGATGGTGTTTGGCATCGAATCACATATCCCCAAACGAAATAGGCCCGAGTGTCTCTCTGCAGACACCTCGGGTCGTTTTTTGCTTTTCTAATATGATTATGATATAATAAAGTATAGAGGTACAAATATGGGCAAAATGCCGGGACAAGTTCCTAAATACACCATGAAAGATCTTGTTAAGTTTGTACAAGATTTTCATTCGCAACATGATCGGGTGCCAAAAGTGGAAGATATAAAAGTTCTTTCAAAACAGGGTAAATCTCCATGTACTGGTGTTTTCATCACCCACGGGGGTCTGAGCTGGGTGATAGAACAAGCTGGGTTTCAATCTCAACAAAGGAGGTATACGGATTGGGGAGGAAAAATTCAAATTACGAGAGTTTTTCGTGATTATGTCAAAACTTTTACCTCTACAAATGGTCGGTTGCCAGGAAGGAAAAACTTTGAACTTGAGGCTAAACTAGGCAATTTACCTTGTCGCCCAACAATCAAACGATATACAGGCAAAACACTCGCTCAATTGATGTACGATCTTGGTTTTACCAACAACAGACCTCCCGTTGTAAGTTAAAATCCCAATCAGCCACCAAAAGCCCGAGTGTCTCACCAACATCTTGGGCTGTTTTTTTACAAAAAATGCTGCAATCTTTTAGTCTTTTCGTGTTGGCGCATTTTTTCAAGAGCTTTAGCTTCGATTTGGCTAGAAGGCAAAAATTTCTTAAAAATGATATTATATAAATATGAAAACAAAAAATTTTGCTTTTGTAGACGGGCAAAACCTTTATATGAATACAGCAAAAAGAGAAACTGATCCTTGGAAAGTCAATCTTGCTCGTTTTAGAGTTTATTTAGAGAAAAAATATAATGTTGATAAAGCCTATTATTTTCTAGGATATGTGCAAGAAGCAAATCAAGAATTATACGAAGAAATTCAAAAATCTGGTTTTATTTTAATATTTCGCGAACACAACCCAGCAATGCTTGGTAAAAAGAAAGGAAATGTTGATTCGGATATTATTTTTCATGTCATGAAAAAATTATATAGACGAGAAGATTTTAATAAAATTATTATTGTTTCTGGAGATGGCGATTATAAATTAATGATTGATTTTTTGATTGAAGAAAATAAATTTGAAAAAATTTTGTTTCCTGATAGAAAATATAGGTCATCCTTGTATAAAGAATTATCAAACAATTATTTTGTTTATTTGGATGACAAAGATATTAAAAGTAAGATTGGCAAAAATTAAACAAAAAGAAAAGGGTACCTTAGGTAATTAACCGTTTGGACCCCTTTTCGTCTGAATGCCTATATGCTAGCAAAATGAATTTAAATTGTCAATAAAGCTGGGGATACAAAATTAAGATCGAGCCAAACAATCACTCACGACGGTTGCAGAGCTCTGCGGGTTTGAATTTGAAGAAATTTCCAGTACTGCATTTGTCTCGCCAGTTCTAACAGGCGAAATAACAATTGACCGTCGCAACGAGATTGCTTACATCTTGCTTCGGCATCAGGGCTTCATGGGCGGCACTCCCCTCGGCAAGATCAACCGGCGCGATCTTCCCAACCTGTCAAAAGTGACAGGAATTCCCGCTGATGAGCTAAAGATTTTTTTGTACGGAATTTATTGATAAGAAATCTTACAAAAAATGCTGTAACCTTTTTGTTTTTTCGTGTTGGCGCATTTTTTCAAGAGCTTTGGCTTCAATTTGACGGATGCGCTCGCGAGTAACACCAAATTCTTTGCCCACATCTTCTAAAGTGTGATAAATACCGTCTATCAAGCCGTTTCTCATCTCTATTATCTTTTTTTCTTTGGGAGGCAAGTCAGCTAGTATTTCAGCTAACTGATCACGAATAATACGGCGGTTTGAATCTTGTTCCGGAGAAGGAATTTTTTCGTCTGCCAAAAAATCACTAAGAGTTGATTTACTATCATCTTCTTCTCCCACCGGAGTCTCAAGCGAAACGGTACCTTGGTCAATCTTTTCAATCATATAAATTTTTTCAGGTTCCAAACCCATTTCCACGGCAATTTCTTCAGGCAATGGATCTCGTCCCAAATCTTGTGATAATCGGCGGACTACTTGTTTATATTTAGCAATAGTTTCAACCATGTGTACGGGCACTCTAATAGTTCGTGATTGGTCAGCCAAGGCGCGAGTAATGGCCTGTCTTATCCACCAAGTGGCATAAGTAGAAAATTTATAACCCTTAGTATAATCAAATTTATCAACCGCCTTAAACAAACCCAAATTTCCTTCCTGAATTAAATCAAGCAAAGTCAAATCAGAACTACGGCCGACATATTTTTTGGCAATGGAAACAACCAAGCGTAGGTTGGCTCTGGCCAAAATATTTTTAGCTTCATCGTCGCCGTTCAAAATTCTTTTAGCCAATTCTTTTTCCATAGCGCCTGAAATAAGGGCATGCTGGCCTATTTCTTTCAAATACATCTGAATGGAATCATAGGAAGCTTCGTCTTTGAAATAATCCTTACTCTTTTCTTTTATGACATCATCCAAAAGTTTGCCACCTTCCAAAATGTCTATACTAGCTCCCGCACATTCTTCATAAATTCTTTCCAATAGTAAAACATCATCCTCAATGGTGGGAAATTCTTTCAAAATTTCATCAAAGGTAATAAAGCCTCTCTCCTTGCCTTTGGCCATGAGAGTGGCTTTTTTTATATTAATTTCCAGTACTGACTTTTTTATTTTTTTGAGGGCCTTCTTTTTGGGTGTCAGCTTTTTTCTCTTAATTTTTTTAAGCTTTTTAATCTTTTTGCTTTTTATTTTTCTCTTTTTTATTTTTTTAGTCATCCCATTAGATAATTAATAATAAATTATTTTGAATTAAAATTCCAAATCCCTAATCTTTTTTTGTATTTCTTTAAATTTTATTTCTAATTCTTTTTCTGTTTCTTTTGAATTATCTTTATTATCAAGCATTACGGCTGTTTTTTGGAGTTCTTGTTTAAGTTTTTTTAATTCACTTCTTCTTTCTATTTCTTCTTTGGTTTTTTTAATATCAATTTTCAAACCATATTTCTCTGCCTCAAAAATCAAAGCTTCTTTCTGATCTTTTTCTGGAATTTCTTCTTTTTCTAATCTTTCAATTTTTAAATCTTTCAATTTTTCAATCTTTTTTAGATCGCTTCTTATATCTTCTTCGCTTACCCCAATTTTATGTGCAATCTTTTTTATAAACTGTGATTTTTCTATTTCACTTTTTATAAGATGAGCCAGTGGCAAAACATTTTTTAAAATTTCTCGGATCAAATTTCGGCCCTCATTTTCTTTGACAGCTTTGTTTATGGCAAAATCAGTAAAATGCTCCGATTTTTTTAGGGCTTCTTTCCATTCTTTTGGATCTTTTTTGGCTATCGAAGCCGGATCTTCTCCTTTGGGCAGAGAAACAATTTTAATTTCCATACCCAAACCCAAAGCCAGTTCGGCCGCTCGCCAAGATGCTTTTTTGCCGGCTGAATCCGCATCGTAGGCTATAATCACTCGTCCTGAAAGCTTTTGTATTTTTTTCAAATGAAGCTCAGTTAAAGCAGTACCAGAAGAAGCGACAGTATTTAAAATACCAGTTTGATGGGACATTATCAAATCCATTTGACCCTCAACCAAAACGGCATAGTCCAGTTTTCTAATATAATTTTTGGCCATATTAAAACCATATAAAACTTCCGATTTGTAAAATAATTTTGTCTCCGGCGAATTTAAATATTTGGGAGTTTTATCGTCTTCTTTTATTGCCCTGCCCGAAAAAGCTATAACTCTATCAGCATTATCAAAAATGGGAAACATTACCCGGTTCCTGAATGTATCGTAATATTTTTCTTCTTTTTCTGTTTTTTTGATAAGCCCAGCTAAAAGCATTTCTTTTTTATCAAATCCTTTCTGAATTAAATAATCGTACAAACTTCTCCACTCGTCTTTGGCAAAACCCAGTCGCCATTTTTTGATTGTTTTTTCTTCTAATCCCCTCTTTTCTAAATATTTTATAATTTCTTTATTTTCTAAAATTTCTTTTTCAAAAAATTTGGTGGCTTCTTCCATTATTTCAAACATTCTTTCTTTTACTCTGTTTTCTTTGTCCGCTTCTGCCGGATTTTCTGCTCTGAATTTTTCTAATTTAATTCCAGCTCTGTCAGCCAAAATTTTTAAAGCCTCCTTAAAATCCAAACTCTCAAATTTTTGAACAAAAGAAAAAATGTCTCCCTTTTCTCCACAACCAAAACAATAGAAACTCTGCCTAGTTGGCGATATAAAAAAACTGGGCGTTTTTTCATTATGAAACGGGCACTTGGCCTTGAAATTTATGCCAGCTTTATCAACTTTTATATAACCCGAAATAACATCCACAATGTTCAGCCGTTCCTTTATTTGTTCCGTATTTGATGCCATATTTTTGTTATTCACACCTTAAAACTTGACATATTTTTTGATTCGTCTATAATAACATTATATTTGGGGTTACCCACGACCTTCGCAAGAGATTGCGAAGGGTCTATTTTTTTATGGGAGTGCAAATCTAAGTAAACCAATTCAATTTTGTCTATTTCTTCAGTGTTCATCTCTCCAATTTTTTCTTTCAATCTCTTGTAGTCAAAAACTCTACTTTGCGAAAGAGAGATTGTCTGGTCTAGTCCTGCAAAATTTATATTAACATACCATGTTCCCGTTTTAATTTTTGTTGAAAGTGGTAATCCTAAAAAAGAATACTTGTCGTATTTTTTAAGAATAAAAACCGGTCTAGTAAACTGATCATTTTTGCCATTTATTTCTATTCCGACATTTTCTCCCCAGTAACACCACCAAACTTCTCCCTCTTTGAAAAGGGGTGGTTTATGTTCTTTGTTGTGCAGTTTCTCTTTTAATCCAATCCATTCTAAAAATCTTTTCATAATTATTTAGCTATTTTTAATACGGCATCAAGTAATGAAGGCAATTCTTTTATTCCATCACTTCCGCTAAAATGTCCTTTGTTGTGTTCAACAATTATTTCAGCACCCACTTTTTTCCTCCAAGAATTTTGATTTTCATGTATTACCCAAGGATCATTGTCAGAAAAAATTGCCACGACTTCGCCATTCATAATTTTATTTATCTTTTCATCGTTTCTTGGGGTATTGACCCACGGACCAGCAATTCTCTCTTCCTTTTTAGTTTCCAAATTGCGCAGATCGTACCAACCAGCGACAAAGACGGCGCCCCCAATTTTTGTATTTTCAGGTAAAGTTTCCAAATATCTTATTATTGCTTGGCATCCGATACTATGACCCACGAAAAATGTATTTTGATCTGGCGTGCCAATGAGTTTAGTCAAAAACGGCACCCAGATTTCTATTTTTGGTTCTTCTGGTTCCGGCATTGCCGGTACGATCACTTCAAATCCTCTTTTTTCCAGTTCCTCTTTAAGCCAAGGGAACCAACCTTCTTCAGGATAACCGTCCCAACCGTGGATTATAAAAACTCTTTTCATGTTTTTGTTATTCACATTTTAAATCTTGACAATAATTTTGATTTTGCTACTATATTAGTGTATCTCGAATGGAAAAGACCACCCTATAAGGTTTCGTCCTTATGGGGCCTTTTCTTTTTTATACTCTAATTTCTGTCTCAAATCATTCATATAACGCAAAAAAGGTCTCAATTGCCTGAATTTTAGTAGAGCGGAAAATTTGAATTTATTTGGTATTAGTATGGATTGAAGTTTATTTTTCTCTATCAAATGTTTTGCAATACAAAAGAAATCTCCATCTCCTGTGACCAATACTGCTTTATAAAAATTATTGATCTCAAGCATTGTTTGTAAAACTACTTCAGCGTCGCAGTTCCCTTTTGTTGTTCCGTCTTTATATTCTAATGTTGGTTTGAAAATACATACATAACCAACTCGTGACAGAAAATCATAAAGTTTTTTGTTTGATTCAACAAAACCTATAAAAATAAAAGCCTTTTTTATTCCGTATTTTTCTTTTAAATAAATTATGAATTTTTTATAATCTAGAATCCATCCCTGATTTCTTATATTCATGTTTAGATTTTGGCCATCTATAAAAGCGTAATTAATTTTATTTTTTAGATTTTCAACAGAATCGGGTAAATCATCTATCCCAGAAAATTCTTTAATTATTATTGATTTTATTTTTGTTTTCAAATCAGCTCTAATGTGGGGGTAAACCATTTCAGCCTCCCAGCCGATACTTTCGCAATCATCCTCAATTAAAACATCTGGCATTACTTTTTCTGCGACATCCTTATATTGTTCATTATCTTTTCTAAATTCCAATATTCCATCAGGAAAATTAAAATTTTTCAAAACAAATTTAATATCATCAATCTCTTCTTCTTTTTTTCTTGATGTCAAATAAATAATTTCTGCGTCTTGTAAAGACCATTTCCATATTTTACTTACCGCCCCCAACACGGGTACATATTCTCTATAATTTTTAACATGAGTTTCTTTGTTGACAACTTGTTTTATTATGTCTTCGCGACTATACCCAAGTCCTTTTTTGGACATTAATATTGTGCCTTCTGTAAAAATCAATATCTTTGTCCTTTTTTGTTCCATATTTTTTTGACCTTGTTATACTTATGTTACAAATGCTTTCCCCATCGAAAGCCCCGAGATTCCCCCGCAAGGGGGTTTCGTCTAATTATGGAATAATTCAATGCACTCTTTTCTCATAAAATCTTTAACAACTTCTATTTTTTCACTGGATTTCATAAATATTTCTCTGCTCGGGATATCTATTGTTCTCCATAAATAATGATCATTTGAATGCTTTTTTGCATAATTTTTCATATCTTGTTGTTTCGCACCATACACTAATCCTTTTAATTTCGCCCAAACAATCACACTTGCACACATGGGACAAGGTTCGTGGGTTGTATAAATAACACATTCTTTCAGGTGGCGACTTTTCAAAATCTTACTGCCTTTCATAATTGCCAACATTTCTGCGTGTGCAATGGGACTTTCGTCTCTTTTGCTACGATTGCTACATCTTGCTATAACTTTATTTCCTTTTACCAATACTGCTCCTACTGCGTAATCACCTTCCTGTTGCGCCAGTTGCGCTTCTTTTATTGCCAACCCCATGAATTTTCTTTTTGGTGCAATCATGCTTTTTAGAATTCACACTGACCATTTTCGTCAATTGACGAAAATGGTTTTAGTGTGTGTTAACTCATTTGATCCAACTCTTTTTGCAGTTCTTTGATCATGGTATGTTTTTCGCTACCGGGAAAACCTGTGCCGGCGGGGATGAGTCGGCCTATAATGACATTTTCTTTTAGGCCTTTAAGTTCGTCTTCTGTGCCGCGCAGAGCGTTTTGAATAAGCATACGAGTAGTGTGCTGGAATGAGGCGGAAGACAAGAAACTTTTACGAGAGAGAGAAATTTCTGTAATTCCCAAAAGCAAGTTTTCGGCTTTTGCCTCTTCTTTGTTTTCTTCTTTTACTATTTCATTTTCTTTTATAAAGTCACTTTGAGAAACAAGATCGCCTTGAGAAAATTCTGTTTCGCCAACTGATTTTATTCTCTTTCTTGAAAACATTTGTTTGATAATAACCTCAATGTGTTTTCTGGAAACCGGTTCGCCTTGCAATTCGTATATTTTTGTAATTTCGTGAATAATATAGTTTTGAGTTTTTTCTTTGCCGGCATATTTGAATAACTCATCCAAATCAACCGAACCGTCGGTTAACAAATCACCTTTATTTATTTTATCTCCCACCTCAACCAAAACCACGCGGTGATAATTCACGGGGTATTCAATGTTGGCTTTGGTTTTGCTTTTTTCTCCGTCCTCCGGCAAAACTATTATTATTTTATCTTTTCCCTCCGTTTTTATTTCACTTATTACACCATCCACTTTGCAAACCACCGCTGGATTTTTAGGTTGTCGGTTTTCAAAAACTTCTTCCACTCTCGGCAAACCTTGAGTAATATCTCCGCCAACCTGAGCGGCACCGCCGGCGTGGAAGGTGCGCATGGTTAATTGAGTACCCGGCTCGCCAATCGCTTGCGCCGCTACAGTCCCAACTGCCTCTCCGAGTCCGATTATTTTATTTTTACCAAGGTCGGCCCCATAACAATGGACACAAATGCCGTTCAAAGTTTTGCAAGTGAGAGGTGATCTAACCAAAACATTTTCTATTCCGGCCGTTTCTATTTTGGTGGCGTCGTCGCGGGACAAGAAATGATTTCTTTTGAATAAAACTTTTCCTTCTTTATCTTTGACATCTTCTGCCAAAAATCTGCCTTTGGCTATTTTGGCGATGGAAACCTCAATACCCGAAGAAGTTATTTTACTCAACATCACCCCTTCTTTACAACCACAATCCTCCTCGGTGATCAAACAATCCTGGGCCACATCAAAAAGCTTTCTGGTCAGATAACCGGCTTTGGCTGTGTTTAGGGCTGTGTCTGTTAAACCTTTTCTGGCGCCATGGGTGGTGATGAAGTATTCAATCGGTGTTAAACCTTCTTTATTTGAAGAAATAACAGGAAAATCAATAGTCTCACCGGCGGTGTTGACAATTAATCCCTTCATGCCGGCCATTTGAGTGAGCTGTCCCATTGAACCTCTGGCGCCTGACTTGACCAGGTCATAAACCGAGCCGGTTTTATCCATGGACTCTTGCATTGATTTTTCAACCTCATCCTTGGTGGCCGTCCATATTTCAATATTTTTGATTTTTTTCTCGTTGAGTGAAAGCAAACCGGAATCATACTGGTCTTGAACCAAGGCCACTTTTGCTTTGGCTCTATCAATAATTTCATATTTATTTTTAGGCACGACCACATCCCCAATACTCCAAGTAATGCCGGAAATAGTAGCGGCGTGAAAACCAAATTCTTTTATTCTATCCATTGTGTTTGGTATGGATTCTATGCCGTATCTCTGAATTAAATCGTCAATCATATGAGCCAATTTTTTTCTATCTATTTCGGCGTTAACGAAAGGATAATCATTTGGCAAAACAGCATTAAACAAAAGTCGGCCGACAGTGGTCTCAAACAGTTCACCATTGAATTTAGCATATTTTGGAGAATTGGTGCCCAAAACTTTTATTTTTGCTCTATAATCAATAATATCAAAATCACGAGCGGTAATAGCCCTGTTGGGGCTTGGAAATAACATACCCTCACCCTTTTCTCCGTTTACCTCTTTTGTCATCCAGTAACAGCCAAGAATAATATCAAGCGGTTTGCTTGAAATAGTCGGATCGCCCGAACCCGGCTTGAGAATATTTTTATCGGAAGCCATTATCATTTTAGCTTCTAACTGCGCCTCTTCCGAAAGGGGAACATGAACAGCCATCTGGTCGCCGTCAAAGTCGGCATTGAAAGCTGAACAAACCAAGGGGTGAAGCTGAATAGCATTTCCTTCAATCAGAATCGGTTTGAAAGCTTGAATGCCGAGTCGGTGCAAAGTTGGCGCTCGGTTCAGAAGGACATATTTATCTTTAATTATTTCTTCCAAAATCGCCCAAACTTCCGGTATGGCATCATCAATCAAACGGCTGGCGCCACGGACATTATAAGCTAGCTCTTGTTTCAAAACTTGGGATATGACGAATGGTTTGAAAAGTTCCAAGGCCATATGTTTGGGTAAACCGCATTGGTGGAGTTTTAATTCCGGACCAACGACAATAACTGATCGTCCCGAATAATCAACCCTTTTACCCAAAAGATTTTGGCGAAACAGTCCTCGCTTGCCCTTCAAATTATCTGCCAACGATTTGAGTTCTCTGATTTTATTTGATTTTGAAACGGCCTGATCCTTATTATTGTGTCTGATGGAATTATCAATCAAAGCATCCACCGCCTCCTGCAGAATTCTTTTTTCGTTCCTCAAAATTACATCCGGCGCGCTTATTTCTTTTAATTTTTTTAGACGATTATTTCTGTTTATAACTCTCCTGTAGAGATCATTAACATCACTTGTAGCATATCTGCCTCCGTCAAGCGGCACCATGGGCCGCATGGCTGGCGGGATGACCGGTATTCTGGTCAAAAACATCCACTCCGGTCTGGTGCCTGATTTTACCATGGCCTGAACTACTGATAGGCGTTTGGCAATTTTGGTTGATTCTACCGATTTTGAACTCTCCAATTCTTTTTTAATTCTTTCCTCAAGATCTTTTAAGTTTATATTTTTGAATATGTTAAAAACCGCCTCGGCCCCTATTTCGGCCTCAAAAAAGGTGCCATATTTCATGGAGTAATTATGATAGGCCACCTCGTCTATGACCTTGCCCGGAGCAATGCCCTCTATTTCTTTTTTAGTAGCCAGCAATTTTTCTTTCAACTCATCTTTTTTGCTTTCCTCGGTTATTTGTTTTATTTTTGATTTGAATTCGGCATCAAGATCGCGCAAAATATTTTGTTTTTCCTCGGCTGATACTTTGGTAATAATGTAGCCGGCGAAATAAACCACTTTTTCTATATCGGCCGAAGGAATATCAAGCATCAAGGCAATGCGGGAAGGCATACTTTTCAAAAACCAAATATGAGCCACCGGCGCCGCCAAATCAACATGTCCCATTCTCTCTCTCCGCACGATGGAACGGGTAATTTCCACTCCGCATTTTTCGCAAACTATGCCTTTATATCTAATGCCTTTATATTTACCACAATAACACTCATAATCTTTGTCAGGACCGAATATTTTTTCATCAAAAAGGCCATGGCGCTCGCTGCGCTGAGTGCGATAGTTAATAGTTTCCGGCTTGGTTACCTCCCCAAAAGACCAACTTTTAATTACCTCCGGCGAAGCCATGGAAAGCTTCATCAGGTCAAAGTCCGTATTTGAGTTTTGGTTTTTATATTGCATTTTTTTATAAATTATTCTGTAAATTTGAAAGAGGCAAGAAATTTGTCCAAAGTGGTGCTATTCATCGAAGAGATATTAAACTCATAAATAGCGGAATTGTGATAAGAAACCAGTTGTAATTCTTGGTTATACTCAAGCCAAATTAATCGCTCACCACTAATAATCGTTTCCTTTTGTACTTTCCATGCTGACATACGCTTTATATAATCGTCTAAAGAATTGATTCCTTGCCAGAATTCCTTGACTTGGTTATCACGGGTAAATACCATTAAATTTATCTGATTCTTAAGCGGCATTCCAAATAAATCTTCGGCAAAAGAATATGAGGCTAAATTTTCATCACAACTAGCTAATCTAGCTTCTGGTGCACCCGTTTTCCAAACTTTCCAAGTTGATGGGTATTTAACTTCATATCCATATTTTATGTTGGTACATATTTTCCAATTTGCAGTTTCGTTTTTTGATGTTGGTGTAGAAGTATTCGTTTGAGCGATTGTTGGTATTGGTTGTTGTGCAACTGGTTCCAAATTTTTTCTAAAAGCAAAATATACTCCTATGGCAATTAAAACCACAATCACTCCAACCAAAATAATATTCGCAAAACCTTTCTTGTACTGAGCTTGTCGAATGTATTGATTATTTTTCATAAAATCTTTATTTTTTAACTTTATTTGACAATAAAAAATTCTTGCCGGTTACGACTGGTTTTCCAGTTTTTGCTTCCAATGATTTTC
>ERZ1292632.2671-Hain-H43-01um-R2-2671-length-14582-cov-6_pt1 | contig 14582 bp, 37 predicted proteins | sample MGYA00564407_ERZ1292632 | MGnify/ENA primary metagenome ERZ1292632 (study PRJEB36523, sample SAMEA6512637) | groundwater metagenome | collected 2019-01-08 | study: AquaDiva: Metagenomics assemblies of 32 groundwater samples | reverse complement strand
TCATAATCCTAACCACCAGATTACTTGAATCAAAGTTCCTTTATAAATTTGCCCTCATCATCATATTTGAGGCATCTAATCTTTAGAGCTACCCTTACTTTTACAATTGTTGCTGGAGGAACCGAACAAGGACACCCTAGTTGGTGCTTGCCTCCAGTATCAAGTTGGCAATAAGCACACTGGTCATAGATTGGATTGCCCGCCGTATCAATTTGCATATCTCCTCCTTCTATTTATTCCCCATACAGTGTGTATCTGTCGCGGAATCTGGATATAAAACCAGACCGCACCAAGGACAAGTTAAAGGTAAGACTTCTTGATGCAGGTCAGCAAGTAATTCCTCTACCGAGTTAAATTCCCGATATTTACCCAACCTTTCCTCTTCGTTGGCTCGCTTTTCTTTTTCGTTATTCATTCCCCCTCCTTCTCTGAGTTATCTTTTAGTGTCATATCCTAGCCCCCTAATATCACTGCGATTGCGCCACATCCAAACCCCAATGTGAAGGCAAATAACAAATTAATAAAGATTATCCCTTTTGTTACTGTAATTTTATCAAGCATTTCTCCCTCCTTTCTATATCCCTGATTCTTCATCTTCCTGGCATTGTTGGCATTTTATACCTGTCGGTGTTTTAACCCATCCGAAATACTTTATACAATCTTCCTCGGATGCAACCGCAACACCTCTGCCATCAAGGGGGTATTCATTACATTCTGGATTGCAATAATCGCAACACGTTAATATTATCTCTGTCATCTTCCCCTCCTTCTATAACTGCATTACTGACTGGGAAGTTTCAAAAAGTTCCTTTGCAAGTTGAATATTCCTATGGCACACCCAACAAGGTATCCTTATACGTTTCAAATTGTTATCATATTCTTGGCATCTTTTGGCATGCCAATTTTCATAGCATTCTCGGTCTAGGATTTCTTTCATTTTTTCTTCTCTGTCATCCATTCCTGCATTTCCTCCAGTCCATCTCTAGCCCTCTATAACTGCATTACCTTAGATGGCTTGGTAATTCTTTAAGGAAAGCTGTCTGCCCTGGCTCCCTATGGCAGTCGTGGGTAGTTACCTCGTAGAAATTTTCCTTTTTATCCATCGGAGTCCACCAGCCAATAGCATAAGCCTGAATGACCTTTGCTCTCTCAAAACTCCAGCATTCCCCAGTGGTAGAATTATTACCGTGATTATAGTAATTGTCTCGGCAACCAATACAGTATTTCTTGTCTCGTTTCATCTCTCTCCTCCTTCTATAACTGCATTATAGATTGGGAATACCCTTATTAGCCATTACTACTTGCATTAGATACTTCCCGATATATTCAGTGTAAGCTGGGGGGATTGCTTGAGATACTTCACACGCTTTACGAGCCATCCAATCAATACCCATCGCCTCTTGTGCGCCTACTCTTTTACCTACTGAACCAGTAATGCACCAATATTTATATTCCTCATTAGCAGGATAGCCCTTGCGGGTTTTCCCGCTATGCTTGATATGTGGTGGTTGCAGAAGCATAATATTGCTTTCAAAAAGTCTATGGCGGAATACCTTTAATCCAAACATCGTCCCGCATAGGATAATTACGGTATTCATCCTAGCATTAGGCACGTTCTCAATCACCCACGGCTTGTCCGTAGTTATCAGCCTCTGCCTTGTCTCTGGTATACAATCTTGATAACCGTAGTCTCTATGATGTAAGGCATTAGGAAAGAGGACTGTATTCGCTTGGCACGGTGGGCTAGCATGGTAAGCATCATAACCTTCAAGTGGAAAGGTTAGAGCATCCGCCTGATAGAACTCATCCCCGCAGTAATGAGGCTGTGGTTTAATATCAACACCCACAACATAAAAGCCTGCTTGCTGGTATCCCTTAGTAGCCCCACCAGCACCGCAGAATAAATCTAAGAGTTTAGGTTTCATCTCCCCTCTTCCCTCCAGTCCATCTCTAGCCTTCTATAACTGCATTACCTCTCATCATCTTGCGTAATTTAGGTGTGGAATTGGTATAGAGGCACTGAGCTTTTGATAATTCACAAGGTTTTACTTTATGCCATATTTCTAGCCGCCCCTCATAAACCATATCTCTGATTAAATGCTCCCAGTCTTTTATCATGATACAACAATGTTCCCTTTGTAACCAGAATCCCAGCCCGTTTATAAATTTATCGTAGAACATTTTAACTCTCCTCTAGTTCCTGAATTTTAGACTACTCCGACTTTATTACCTTCTTTTAGTGCCTCTATCTTGGACTTGTAGGTATCAATCAATGTCTCTAACTCGGAAGGCGTGAATTTCTTAATCTCCATAGCTCTTTCTTCCAGTTGGATGTCGTAGCCTTCGCCATATTTCTTGACTATCTGCTTACGATACTCCTTCTCAATAAGTATCCCGCCGAAAGCGTTACATTTTTTACATTGAAGATGCACGTTTGTCTCATCAAACAAGGTGCCATTATATCGTCTGCTAATAAAGTGTCCTGCATCAGCTTTTTTAATAGGAACTAACCGCCCACAGGTAATACACTTGCCGTTGTTTATATCCCCTGTGGTTTTAAGGGCATCCCTCATCCGGATGTAGAGCGAAAATACCTTCCAAAAGTCTTTTTTTAACTGAGAGATTGTCTTTCTTTTAGGTTTCTTTTGTGTCTTTATCATAAATCCTCACAAAATACGGACATTCTTCTGGATTTGCGGTACACATAAACGCGCTTTCTTCATCTACTCGCATCCTACAAGTCCCTTTCTCCGGCGCTTTATAACAGGGAACTTGCGGGTTATCCATGACTGCTGTTTTCATTTGACCTCCTATAAATCTGTATATCCTGTGCCAAGACATTCCTCGCATTTACCTCTTGCGGTAGTACCTTTACCATAGCAATGAGAACACTTCTTAATTTCTCGTATATTATGGAACCTAGTGCCGGCTTCCACTAGCTTAAACCCGAATGTCTTACCTTCTATAGTGATATTCTTAGGGGTCTTAACCCTGATAACGTGCAATCTCTCAAAGCTCATTACGAAATAGGCATCGGTAAAATCAAGGGTCCCTTCCCCACCTTCCCCAACATCTTTGTATGTCCGCTTCTGAAGGGCTACAACCGCAATCCCATTTTTGAGATTGTCTTTAATATGCCCTAAGACTGCACCCATCTTAAAAAGGTCATCTTCTAGCTTTATCCAATCAATGATACAGAGATTATCCGGTCGTTCCGCTATGGCATCATCAAAGTTACGAGTTCTACTAATAAGTTCAAAGCGTGGTTTATCACCATCAAAGATTTTATCGTGGGGGAATCGCTGGATACGCTCACGAAATTTATACTCGTTGAACTCTGAGGAGAAATAGGTTATCGGATACTTCTCACAGTTATTTACTAAGAGATTAAGAAGGAATGAGGTCTTACCCCGATTTGTTTCACCAGCGAGGACAAGAAGGTCGCCAGGGATTATCTTGATAGACTCTTCAAAGCCAAAAGAGGAGTTATCTTCTTCTCCAAAAGGATAGAGCAATTCAAACTCAGGTATATCTTGGGGGTTCTGCCACCACTGTATAACATCAAGGTCTTTTTCTATTAAGCTATAAAGATTGCCCCTTTGCTTTAGTAAGGGTATCTTATTTATATATATAATATTATATAATACCTTTATAATAGAATTACGATATTCTTTGTGCTCAGGCGTATTCTGGCAACCGCACCATCGGCACATATCATCAGCAGTAAAAGTTTTCCCCTTACAATATTGCAATTTGTCCATTACTTCGGCGTGTGCCCGTGCGTAAAGTCCTTTTTCTTGTGCCTGTTCCATTCTTTCTATTCTTACTTTCTTACTATTCTTGTTTTTCTTACTATTCTTAACGCTCTTACTAAACTCTTGTGCAAATTCTTACTACACTCGAACTGCACCTAAAAAGGTGCTTTGGCTGGCTTTTTCTTAGCCCGGTATTGTCTATCTTCCTCAAGGTGGTCGTGCCATTTCTTTCTTATGTGTATCATCTCGGCTCTAAGTTGCTGGATTGTATCCCACTGACGATTATTGAAGTCGGGTTCTACCGCCATTGACTCAGGCTGTTCTTCCGGGGATGCGGGATATGATTGGATTTCATCCCTAATTGCTCTAAGCCTCTCCCGCGCAGCGCATATCTCTATCATTTGCTCATCTGTGAATTTACCCATTCTATCCCCCACTCCTTCAACAGTTCAGGATTATCTTTGAATTTATCTTTGAGAAAGGCTTGCCATAAGTGCCAAAAACCTACATAATTAGCGAGTGTCTTTGGTAAATGTTTATTTACCCACTCCACCACTTCCCTTAAGCCTCTTTCGTATTCGCCCATCCCACACTTAGCACAAGGTAAAGGATAACCGTGTTGAGGACAAAAATCTTTATCACCCTTTACCTCATCAGGGTTCTGGAATAACTGGCAGATTTGGTGGGCTAGTCTTTTATTCCTTCCGGCAATAACTCTTCTAGCATCCTCAATACTCGGATACATTCTTACCGGCTCGGGGTTTAATAAATCTACTACTTCTTGTTCTTTATTAGGAGATACAAAGAGAAGCCGCCTAAACGACTCTGCAATTTCTAGGTTTTCCTTAGCCATTGCTTTATAGCCCTCTTCCATTTTATTTTTGGTTTTTCTATCCATTGTCTACCTCTTTATCTTATCTACTTGGGCTTGGGCTATTTCCTTTGCCATTTTATGGACTTCCCCAGTTATTGAGTAATTATATTTGTGTATGATACTTGCCCTCTCCTGTGGACTCAATATCTGTATCTCTCCTTGTATGTAGCCAGCCTCTGTGATAGCCTCAATAGCATCTACTTTCATTTGACAGAATGAACATGGAGAGTCATTATGTTCACAGATTTGCAATCCTATCTTCTTTTTGGTTTTCTTATCCATCTTGACCTCCTAGCATATTGGTTCTGGGAGTGGCGGTGTATCAGGCGGTTTTGGCTTATCCATTCTTTCCCCCTATTATTTATTAAAGGTAAAATTCCTTACCCTGCCACCTAGTGGACGTATCTCCTTGTCTAGCCGCTCTACTTCTTTTAGATAGTCGCTGCACTCTATATCCCATGCCATTTCTTCTGGCTTTACCTCATCTCTCATCTTCCATTGCCCATTAGTGCCAAGAAACATAGGACCCTCTTCTGGCTCATCATTAGCCTCTCCGCCCTTGCCAACTACTTGCGGTAGTTTTACCTCATCAGGGTTCGGGAATAACGAGACAAGCCGAGCAACCCATCTTTGGCGTAGGTTGCATTCGTGGAAATCGAAAACCTGTGAATCATTTTTGCCACTATACCAAATCTCAACTACTATTTCGGCTATCTTCTTTATCTGTTCTTTATCCATTACTCACCTACCTAACCACAATTATTACACTGGACTTTACCTGGGCGAACTACTACCATAGTTTTTTGATGGCACATAGGACACCACGCCGACCAAGCAGAACCAAAACCATCTTCTATTACGTCTTCAACTGGTGGCTCGATGAGAGCGAGAAGTTTATCTGCTTTCTCAAGGTATTCATCTGCCCAGCCGTGTTTGATGCACTTTGCCCAGATAGCTTCCTTAGAATGACCAATTTCATTCTGATATGCCAGTTCTTTAGCTATCTTCTTTCTTAATTCCTTATCCATCTTGACCTCCTTCCCATCACATTTATCCTTGCCACACTTGAGTTTGGGTAAGGGCTGCTGGGCTTACGCCACAACTTTGAGTTATTTATTCCGCCATCAAGGCGACCTTCAAACACTGCCCTTGTCCAACCTGCCTACCTTTCTGCTAGATATCCCTCGCATTGGAGAGACATCTAGCATCCCGATAGACTTATCGAGTTGCCTGCCAACTCCACTCGCATCTGGAGTGAGGTCGGCAGGCGGAGTAGCTAGCCTAGCGGTTAATTCAAATTCCTTTTTTGTTAATGGTTTAGGACAAGACTCAAGCGGGATATATTTTCCTTCCAATTTCTTATTAAGATAGTTGAGTAAACATCCACATTCTACCGCCCAGCAATACCAGAGTGCTTGACACCCTTCACAATTATTTTGTTTATCCATTCTTACTTCTTAGTCTCCACTTTATTCCAGCCACTTCTTAACCTTTGAACGGTAGGCTTGAATTACCCTCACAATAGCAGGGAAAGCACTCATAGAAATATTACTACCAAAAAGCGTGTTGGCTTCTGCGATTACCTTCATTATCTCCTCATCACTTGTTTACTTTTCTTAGAGTTTGGTGGGGGCTGGTGGTCTAATCTATCACCATTTACAGGAATGGTATCTCACCATTTCTTCATTCGCCTGCACCCCCACTCCAACTCTCCTGAGCCTACTACTCTCAGAGCTTCACGCTACCTCGCTAAGTTCAGCTTTACCTGTTCACTCCGATTAGCTTTAAGGCTATTTGCCCGTCCTCGGCTCAGGACTTTGTCAGCCAGTGGACAGGTATATTCCCACTTCGTCAGAATACCGCTCCACCCGTCAAAACGGAAGGTTCTTATCCGGTATAGTCCTACCCTCACGAATAGGATGGCTGGCTACCTTGCCCTTTGCCTACTCTCCGTATCAATAGAAGGATTTGCCGTGATTCCGGCATCTTCGGCTTTGGGCAAACTTGCTGGGGCTAGGGATATAACAATGTGCGCCTCTGGTTGACCAGTCCCTAGTTTCACGCTGTCATTCTTGGGTAAGGTGTGTTGGCTTCCTTTGTCCCTACTTGCATCAACCACGTTTTGCCTAACCAACTGGCGCCAGCAAGTGCTGGCTCGGTTAAACCTCGCCGCTCGCCGAACCTACCGATAGTTTTTTGAGCGTAGGCTCTGTTCGGACACCAGCAATATTCAGTTATTAAAGTGCCTTATCAACCAGATTATAAAATTCTTGCTTCATATCAGGAGATAGAGTTTCAAATGACGTTTTAATATTTCCAGACTTTATATCCGCCCCTAGCTTTTCTACCTGTTTAAGCAAATCATCCGTAGAAGTCCACCCCTTTGTTTTTGCATTTATGACCTTACTTAGCTTTGGCTGGATGTCTGCCCACATAACTTTACTAGGGGGTGAGGTATCAACAGGCTTTGTCGTTGATTCTGTGGCTTCTAGTGGCGGTTTTACCAATTGGGGATGGATGGTTTTAATTTCAGGGATTTTAGGTAACTTTGTCTCCGCCCAAGCGATAGCCCTCTTCACAAGCGGATATTCCAGGGTGATAATCTTACCTACCAGAAGTTCAACCACTCCCTTCCATACGACTTGCGCCTCTATAGAGTCTACCCGCTTATCCTCTGGCTTATGGGAAGGCTCGGAGATTTCAGGTTTCTTTTCAGGCGGTTTTTCTTCTACGACTTTAGCGACTTCGGCGTGAGTTACATTCCACCATTTATCTTTCTTTTCAAGAGTGAGTTCTACACTCTCTCCAGCTTTGAATAATTCAAAATCAATAGGCTTAAATATATTGGTGGTTTTATCATCCTCGGACGTTACCTTGAGATAATCCCCCTTAGCCCCTTGCGCGACTTCAGATGACTTCACTGTTATAATTTTCTGCACCTTACTTCTCCTTAGAGATTTTTAATATAGACTTTGCTAATCGGACTGCATCCCTTTGCGGGAGTTCAAGTTCCGCCTCCTCAATCAGAATGCGGAACAACTTACCACCCTGACGGCGAGAACGGTGTTCTATCAGTATCCGCACCTCAACTTTTACCTCGTTTTCTTCTACCACTTTATCCCTCCTTTTTGATTTCAAGGTCAGTTTTTAGTTGCTTATATTGGTTGACCACTCTCATACGAACCACATCATCATTATCGCCATCAATAGATACGGTTACTTTTACTTCACCCTTTGCCCCTTCCTCTATCTTCATTCTGACTGGTGGTTGAATAATATGCTGTTCTTCCATTATACAACCTCCGATGCAAACTCGTGTTCTCTTAGATATTGAAGGCAAGCTTGGCGAATACCCTCGACTGTGGTGCCGCTAGAAATAAAAAAACAAACAAGATTACCCCAAAAACGAAGCACTAAGACATGGTCGTCTAGCTTCTCCAGCGTAAACCCTTTTTTGGCGTATTCCCCTAGACTAGCTGTAAGAACTTGTGTCAATATTTAACCTCCTTGATTAGCTCATCTCCATAATGGATTCCTATTTTCAGGGTTTGAGAATAATTGCCATAAAATACCTCGCTTTGCGTCAGCCTCTTTCCACTTTGCGTCAGCCTCTTTCCACTTTGCGTAAGTCTCTTTCCACTTTGCGTAAGCCTCTTCCCACTTTGCGCCAGCCTCTTCCCACTTTGTGTAAGTCTCTTTCCACTTTGCGTAAGTTGGTTCAAGTGAGGCATATTGTTTAAGAGCTTCAGGAGTAAGTAAGTTTATACTCTCTTGAAAAGACATAAGCCCTTGAAAATCGCCATCCTTCACCGCCTTAACAATAGGTGTGGGCAGATTTGCGGGATTAGAGAAATCAGTAAATTCCAGTTCTTCTCCACCGTCCATATCATCATAATAAGCCCTGATAGCGGAATGTCCGATAAGCTCACCAGTCCCAGGGAATCTCTCTTGAACTGCTTGTCCTTGTGGGGAATCAATCATAGACCGAGTTAAGAAATAATACTTTTCCCCTTTCTTGATAACACTTAAGAATTCACACACATTACACCTCCTATAGATTTACTACCAGGAATTCCATAATCTCTTTGGCTTCCCGGGCATTGAGAAGTTTAGCTGTTGACTTCATATCTCCTCGCCCATTGGCTGTTACCCATACTAATCCAAATGTATCCCCTCGTTTCTTGATAGTTAGTCTCTCAGTTGGTTCGTCTGTAATGACCTTCTCAGTGTTCTCTGGTGGTTGCTTGGTTAAGACCGCCATTGAATCCCTCCTGCTCTCTTTATCCGGTGCCAGATATATCTCAGGTAACGTAAGAGTCTATTCTGCTTTTTGTGAGACATTTTTTGCCTCATTGATTATATTGCATACCTGAGCGTGGGAGAGGTGAACGATTTTACCGATTGACCTAGACGTCAAACCTCGCTCGGCATACTTCACGATATTCTGATTCCGTTTTTTTATTCTCTTAGTTTGTGGTTTCATATACTAGATACAATAAACCCTTTTACTTCGTTTGTCAAGGAGCTTTACGGCAATTTGACAAGTTTATTTTTCTATGGTATATTGGAGATATTAAGGAGGGAAAATGAATGGGTTAATGTTTACTTGTCATTATTGGATGAAACAGAAAGATGAGGAATATTGGGAGGAGATTAACCGAACTATTATAGGTAGATTAAAAATTAGACCGAGACCTAAACTGATACCCCTTTTCTTATGGCATTGGTTTTTATCTCATATTGTATTTATCAGAGTGAGATTTGAAATTCCTGAAAGAGTAGTAAAGGACGCTATTACAATAAAACAAGTGGAGGTTAGAACGAAATGACAAAGCTATCATTGATACTTATGTGTCTTCTGGTCTTCGTTTCCTTTTTTACTACCTGGCGACTGACAAATAAAATGGACCAGAAAGAGCAACGGATAACCACCTTAACACAAGAAAGAGATTACTGGGAAGAGCAAGCTAATATACCTTGCCCTGAGCCTGAGATTATAATTAAAGAAGTTACTATAGAAGTAATCAAGGAGGTGGGAGTTTATCAACCTCAAATCATAACGCCTTTTGAATCAGGTTCTCAGTTTGCCGAGATGATGAGAGAATATTCAAAAGGGATTACCGTCTTGTCTCCCAATGCCTGTATCCCTGTCTCCCAGACATTGGTAGAGCGAGCCAGGTTAGACGGTTATGACGCTGAGACAGAAATTATAGAGAACCACTGTGTCGTCAAGGCAATCATCCCGGACCGCGGGGAGATATGGCTTTATGATTATGTTAATGGTAAATGCTGGTTAGGTTGGGGAGGGAAATAATGGATACTTCAGAAACTTATGTAAAGATGTGCGAACAAGTAGAGGAGATACAAGCACAAAAGCGTGAGGAAAGGCATAAAAATACTGGCAAATGGATAGCGGGAGATTTCTGGACAACCGTATTCCGAGATGGTGTTTTTATTGTTCCTAGTCATGAAGATTTTTGGGCAGAAGAACCTCATTATACACATCATCCCGTAGAATGTATCTGGTTGCCACGTCAAGACCAACTACAGGAGATGATAAAAAGCATTGAAAGTTCAGCTCGTATTTTATGGTGTGTAGGTTGCTGGTGTAATCATAATCGCTATGCAGAGCAATTCACTTCGATGGAGCAACTCTGGCTTGCCTTTGTAATGTCTGAAAAGTGGGGGAAGCAGTGGATAGAAATAAAAAAAGTGGGGGAGATGCTATCCTAAGATAGTCTCCCCCTAAGTTATTTCTCTAGTTCTTTAATTCTTTGCTTTAGCTTTTTGTTCTCCGAAAGAAGTTCAAAGTATGATGGCATTTTAGTTGGCGGGGTATATATCCAGCCACAATCACATCTCATAGCAAAAATACCAGGTTCGGTTTCTATCCGCTTTACAAATACGTTAGTTTTACAATGAGGGCAGATAGCCATATTTGCCTCACTTAAAGAGTTCTAAGACACTAACTGATAAAACTCCTGTGCTAGCTAATACACCTATTAAAATCCAGACCCTATTACAAAGTTTCTGATGCCCCCTTGCTAACTGTTTGACATCTCCCACTAAACCTTCATCACCATTTACACCGAGCAATACGGTTTTCAGAGTATTTACTGTATCGTGGGTCTCTTCAATCATCTTTACGTGTTTATCAGTAAGTTCTAGCATATCTTCCTCCTTCAAAGCAACTGACTTTCGTAAAGCCCGCAGCGTAGACAATACCGATAGAGGTAAACCATCCCACAAAGTGCTCCATCCCACAACCAGGGCGTGTATTTATGCTTTAGATGGCAGAGTACCCTAAGAATTTGCAACTTCAATTTTCCCTTCGCTTATAAGTTCATTGCATATATCCACAACAAATTCAAGGTCTAGTCTAAGGTCTCTCGCTAAATCAGAATAGTATAAGACCTTTCCTTGATTGAAAAGGCTTTCTATTTCCTTTTTAGCATCTTCCCTAGTAAGCTCGCGTAAAATAATCAATTCCATCTTGCCACCTGTTTCAAATTAAATAGAGCTAAAATTTCAAGAGCGTATTTAGCCTTTTCACAGGGAACATTACAGCAATTAGCGCAGTGAACTAACTCAGTGGTCATACAAGCCAAATTGAGATTTTCCCAGAGTTCACCCTTATACTTGTCTATAAAAGATTGCTGACTTAATTCGGCTATTTGGGTTATCAATTCAACTTTTGCTATCATTTCAACTCCGTAATCTTAGTTATCACGCCTTTATCAATTACTTTCGTGGCATCCGACTCGGTATGGTTGTCGTAGTATAAACACCCCCACGCTATGATGATAAAGTCCGGAGCATCTTCTACCAGGTAACCGATGTTATCCCTTTTAATCGGTGTAAAGCGTTTTGCATCCTTCAGGTCCAGGTTATCCTGTGTTGAGGTAATATCTTCCCATTCAACCCTTATCATCCTCATACCAAACCTCGCTTAATCAAAATCTAAGCCCCTTGCCAACTTAACCCGATACAATCTATGTCCCTATCCTTTGCGGAGCATTATTTCCCAGTAAATCAAGGTGCTGACGACCCAAAGAAGAGTTGAGAAACAGTAAAGTAATACCCCGATTAAATAATTGCCCCCGCCCAGAAAAATGCCGGAGAAAAAGGTAATCGGACTTTCCACTATCCCGATTATCAGGCTCCAAGCAACTAGGGGGTTGATTTTTAAAAAGCGGAGGAGGTTTTTCATCCATTCTTAGCTCCATATAAATCTCAGAGAAATCAGGAGTGGTATAACGGGATAACCAGCAACGCCACCAAGAACATCCTTATAACTCCAGTCCCATTTACGCCAATCGTTCATCGCTTCGTAAGTCAAGAATCCTAAAAAGAAAGTCAAACCGATTATGGGATAAAACAAACTAATCCAACCCGCTAATAGACCTATAGGAAAATGCAACCAAAATCTTATCCAGTCGTGTTTACTCATTCCGCTTTACTCTTACGAAACCAGAATTGCCACCCGTCCTTGAGTATTAAAATAAAGAACGTAGTAATAACCCCATCAGCACCTAACCCGAAAGCGGTTGATAAGGCTATTGTAGTATCTATCTTCTCAGGGGCGTTTAGAACATAAGGTAGGAGATATAAGAAGCCGACTATGTGAGCCAGTATCCATAAAACGAACACCCCGAATACAAATAGATAGAGAGCCATCCTATTATCTTTGTCCATATAGCCTCCTAAATTAAGCCCAATTTTTTAGCGATTAGAGTAAACTTGGCATCAGTTGTTTTCGCCGATGTCCAGAGCGCCTGCCAGTCTATCTCTACTTTTGAGGTTATATTTAGAACTCCGCCCTGAATAGTGAAGTCCCCTGAAGTATCCAAAAAGGTTTGAGCCACATCTAGCTGTATAACTTCTTGATTTTCTTTAGGCTTGAAGTTACCAAATTGTTTAGAGTCGGAGCACCAACCCCTGACCTCACCTGTTTTATCTACTAAAAATTCTACTTGCATATCTCTCCTACTGTGAAGCGGTATAAGTTAATAAAATACCATAAATCAAAATATCCTGTTCATAGGTATCTGCTCCATCATCCGCTTGTCGTTCAATTTCCACGCCAACATAATCACCTGATGTTAGATTAGCAAGGGTAAAACCAACATCGGTTACATATAAACGACCCACTATCGTAACATCAATAGTTATATTGGCAGGAGTATCAGTATGAGTAGAGTTTGGCTCGTTAGCAGCAGCATAAGATGCAGCAGGGTCGCATACCCAATCATTCCCTGCCGTCCCACCTGTCAAGGCACTCCAAACAACCATCAATGAAGTAAAAGAAACAAAATCACTCGGCACCATAAACTCAAAACGACATAATTCTGGGGTAGTTGCATCTAAACCTATCCTAGCGTGAGAACCAGCAGCAGTAGTCGCTAATCCTCCTGTATAATATGGGCTACAAGGAACGAAAAAAGTTCTACTAACATCTGTATGGCTTTCTATACTATGAGCAGCAGGAGCAGGTGCGCCCCAAGAAGGGTTAGCTGCGTGTCCACCTGAAAGTAAGGCTTGCCCTGACGTTCCATGTGCTAACGCTGCCGGGGTAGAAGCTGCACTTGCGTAAAAAACATCACCCTGTTCAGTTAAAGTTGATTTAGCTACAGCTACGGCAGTTACTTCAGCATCTAAAACGTGCTGGTCATCCGCCAGTAAGCCCGATAAACCTGTTACAGAGATTTCATCACCACCAGCATCTTGATGTGATGTTTTGTGTGCTGCGGCTGTTTGAGCATCAGCTAAAGCTCCTGATAATCCCGAAACCGAAATCTCGTCTGCACCGCCGTTTTCGTGTGTAGTGTGATGAGCTAAAGGCGGAGCGCCTGAATCCTCCAATGTAGTAACCCTTGACCGCAGGCTTACTAGATTCTTTTTAACATTGCTTATTGGTATATCCGGGTCAGCCATTTTATTTCCCTGCCATTAAACTATAATCATTACCCATCAGGGCTTCTTGGACGAAATATCTTGGGTTACTTAACGCATCCTGCTCGTCTATGTAAATCACTGTCAGCCCGTATCCTTCAAGCTGCACTCTCTGTAATTGCCCCTTAGTCTGTTGAGCAAAAGTCCTGTAATGGTAGAAGGTTGATTGAACATTGATTGCCAGATTAGGGGGGTCATACATCAGGAAATCTATAACCGCCCCGCCTTTGGATAGACGACCACCGAGTTGTGCCGACTGGTAACTGAAATCTATATCAGGCTTTTTACCCAATGAAATCAATGCCCAATAAACTGCCCACTCAGGGCGTGAGCCTATCCACCATTCAGGAGGTTCAGGGTACGCCTGTGTGTTGGTTTGTTTTAGTTTGATTGTCATTATGGCGCTACTATCTGGACTTGATAGCGATTCCGATAGTCCTCGCCAGTTCTTTCAATGCCAGTTGCCCGGATAATCTTAGCGTTATAGGTTTTTGTTCCCCCGCTTTCATCCCTAAAGGTGAAGGTTGATAAGGTCTTGGTATCAATTATTGTTTTCAGGGCAGCATCTAACACAGATGGTGAACTTCCCTTATACTCATTGGCGCAGTCCACTATACAAGTCCAGCCCCACATCGTATCAAGGGCTTTTAGATAAGATAAGGACATATACTGAACATCGGGAGTTAATGTAGTGGTTGCTCCCCTAGCGAAGTCTAACCTGAATTGGATAGACTTGAATTCAATCCCTACCCCCGCAGTCCCAAAGGAAAACTCCACTTCAGCCCCGCTTTCCCCAGCGGTATCTAAAGTTCCTAATGTTGTCCACGTTGCTTCTGTGGCAGTCGTGGCGTGGTTGATTCTGTATTTGATGGTTACTGTCTCTGTAGTGGTAATTCCCGTGGCAAAAATCTTAAGGGCTAAAGCGACTTTAGAGAGATTAGCCCAGCCAGCATCAAACCACGGTGAGATATGAAAACCAGATGTGGCATAGGTAGAAGTTG
>ERZ1292632.2670-Hain-H43-01um-R2-2670-length-14587-cov-17_pt1 | contig 14587 bp, 20 predicted proteins | sample MGYA00564407_ERZ1292632 | MGnify/ENA primary metagenome ERZ1292632 (study PRJEB36523, sample SAMEA6512637) | groundwater metagenome | collected 2019-01-08 | study: AquaDiva: Metagenomics assemblies of 32 groundwater samples | reverse complement strand
GCGATGATCGCGAAGAACCCTGACCTGGAGCCGCTGGTCTTGCGCGGGATCGGCGCGGCCGTGGGCTGGAACGTCGCCAGCCTGCGCTATCAAGCCCAGGCGCTCCTCGCCACTTTCTTCAACGAGCTGAGCGGGTTCCAGCTTCGCTACGTGACCGCGCGCCTGATCGAGCAGGGGATCTCGCCCGTGTTCGTAAACGCGGCCGTCCAGTCGGCAGTCTCGGGTGAGCCGGTACCGATCCCCGCGAGCTCGCCGCCGGCCTACAGCGCGAGCGGGACGCCGGTCAAGGGATCCGGGCGCGTCGGAACGGTCCTTGTCATGGGCGCCGCCGCGGTGTTCCTGGCTGTCGCCTTGCGCTGATTTCTTGTCCACAGCGCGTGCTCGTGTGGTATACCTGCGCTCGTGAGCCGGGAAATGCCTCCTTCCGACTGGACTGCGACGGGACGCAGCATGAGCCCCATCGCCCAGTCAGCCTTGCCCGCGGACCCACCGCAACAGGATGTCGGGGACGCTCCGATGGAGTTCGCTCCAGTGCAACCGGCCGCACCACCGATGGCCTCGGTCTACCCGATGCCTCCGGCGCCGATGCCCCCAGCACCGCGCGGTCGTGCTCGTAGCGCCGCCGCGGCGTCGCAACCGCCTGGACCTGTCTACCCGTGGCGCAAGCCGGGCTACTTCCGGAACGGCCTCGACGCATACATCCCGCGTTGCGGGTCGGTGAAGTTCTGGAAGCGCGACGATCGCGGCAGGCTTCACTCGATCCCGGGCTCGTGGCGGCTTCAAGATCTCGACGTAGCCAACGATGTCGAGGAGTACATCGCGGTCTACCTCGTGCCCAAGTTCGGGCCGGGTGAGTACGAAGTCGCGCTCATCCTCAACGACGGCCAGGTCACGCAACAGGTGCCGTACATCATCGCCGACGCGGCGCTCTTGAACCCGCGCCCGGCCGATCCTTACCAGGCGATCGGCGCCAAGCTCGACGAGGCCCTGTCCCAGAAGGGCGGGGACATGAACCCGTTGCTCATGCAGGCCGTTGCCGAGCTGCGCGCCGATCTGCGCGCGCGCAACGTCGCGCCGCCGCCCGGGCCGGTGATGCCGCTGCCCCCGCCCGAACCCGCGTTGGACATCGCGGCGATCGTGACCGCGCTCGCGACCGCCATGAAGCCGGCCGCACCGCTTCCCTCGCCGCCTCCGGTCGAGCGGTTCGGGGTCAAGGATATCATGGCGCTGGTGCCGACGGTGCAGGCGCTCCTGGCCGCGATCACGAACCCCGGGAAGGAGATCGCCGCGTTGCAGGCCGCGACGGCCCAACGGGCGAACGAGCAACTCTCGGAGGCCCTCGACGATGTACGCGACGAGCTGAAGGCCATGCGCTCCGTGCCACCGCGCACGTTCCGGGACACAATCGACGAGATCAAGGTGGTGCGGGAGGCCACCACCGAGCTGGGCTTTCGTAAGGACGAACCCGGATCCTTCGGAGCCGCCATCGTTGAAGTCGTCAAGAACCTCCCCAAGGTCCTCGACTCCGCTGGTGGGCTCGCCGACAGGATCCGCGCCAGGGAAGCCGCTCAAGCTCAAGCCGCTCAAGCCTCTGGTGTGAAGCTCAAGCAACCCGCGCCTGCGGCCCCGGCCCCGGAGCCGGAACCGGAGATCCCGGACTTGCCCCAGCCGTTCCTTGACACGATCAAACAGATCGCGGGCCAGGACGCTGCTGGGCGTGTTGAGCATGTCGTGGCTGCCTTGGGAATCCTTCTCACGCATCCGTTCTGGGGCCCTCAGGTGAGGGAGTTCATCGAGTTCGCCCAGAAAGATCAGAAGGACAAGCTCATTGCCGAGTTCGGCGACATGCTCGTCAAGCTCAGCCAGCACAGGCAAGCCAAGCTGGTACTTCCGGTGGCCGAGATCGCCCCGACGATGCAAGCGATCACCGATCACATCGATGAGATCATTGCCGAGGTAAAAAATAACGTGAAGGAGAAATAGCGAGGCGGTGGGTGGCTAGCCGCTCGAAAAGGATCAGGCCATGTCGGAAGAAATCCGTGCGCTTCGTCTCCTCGCCGAATGCATCAACACGCTGGCGGACCACACCCTCAACCCCGAACGGGACTACCCGGCCAGGAGCCGCATCAAGGAGAAACTCGTCGCTGTACTCGGGATGAGCAAGATCGCACCGGACGACAAGGCACCTGTGCAAGAAATCGCACCGGGCGAGACTCCGGTCCGGTGCCCGGAGACGCCAGAGGGCTGTGTTTGGTGCCGGGATCGCCCCTTGAACGCACTGCCGGATTCGATCCTGACGCCGAACGGGTGCGACACTTGCCCGTTCCGGTGGCAGGATGAGAGGATCCACTGTTTCCTGGCGAGGCACCCGCTCCCATTGGCATTTCAACGTGGTCACTACGACCGCTTCAACGTGAAAGACGCTCCAACCCGCCCGGACTGGTGCCCTCTCGATCGACAGGCGTATGTGCGTGTTCAAATCAAACCGAAGAAGGAGAAATAGCGAGGCGGTGGGCGGCCGCCGCCGCTTGCGGTAAGATCAGACCCATGGACATCATCAGGTTCCTTTCCGGCGCGGCGAGCCTAGCCAACGGGGTCCGGGGGCTCTCGCAGGCCTTCGATAGCAGCAAGGAAGGCGGCCAGCTCGTCGAAACCCGGAAGTCCGGCAACGTGACCTCGAAGATCTACGAGATCCGCCGGATCGAAGATCGGATCCACCACATCCGAGCGATGATCGACAAGGGCTACAAGGACCCGCAGATCATCGCGTACACGCGCAAGCTCCTGTCCCAACGGGATCCCGTGACCGGCGAATGGAAGACGCCCGAGAAGAACTGGGCGGCCGAGGTCGTGACCATCTTCAAGCACCTGCGCGCGAACGTGCGCTACGTCCATGACCCCGAAGGGCTCGACAGCTACGCGAGCGTGCGGCGCATCCTGGAGTGGCGCGCGGGCGACTGCGACGACATGGTCATTGCCCTCGGCGCGATGCTGCGATCGGTCGGCTACCGGATCATGCTCGTGGTCGTCACCACGACGGTCGCTCCCGACTGGGACCACATCTACAACCAGGTGCTCGTGGATCGGACGTGGTTCGCACTCGACGCATCGATGGCCCGGCCGCCCGGATGGGAGTTGCCCGCGCAGCTCGTCAAGGCCAAGCGCCTGTTCCCGGCCTGAAAGAAGAAAATCCAATGCGTCACGATGAAGAATGCGCCTGGTGTGCGGGGATTGTTGAGCCAGAAGCCGAGCCCGAAGCCGACCCTGATCCCATTCGTACTTGGGTTCAAGCGCATCCTCAGGCTCTGCCGCGGCTTCGAGCGTGGCTTCAAGCGCAGCCTCAAACTCCGGGCGTATCGGTTCACTGGAAATCGATCTTGTGCGTCCGGTCCTCCTACGGCGGCATGTGGCCGGAGACGGGCAATCTCGAGGATGTAACGTGCAGTGCTTGTCTTGGCAACGCCTTGGTTGCCGGGCTCGCTCGCTTGTGCAGTATCTGCGATGCACCCTGTCTCGTCGAGGCTCGCTTCTGTTTGAGATGCGCGAATCCAGCCCTTCCGGGGACGGAATCGCAGATCGATACGTGCAAGTAGCCGTTGACCCGATGCGGCGCCGGTGGCATCCTCTTTCTCGATGCTCCTCTCCGTGGATCGACGTGATCGGGCCCGGCTCCTGCGCCGGGACCGCCTCCAACGCACTGCCCTCGGCCTCCTCATCGCGCTCGGGCTCACGGCCCTGGTCGCTTCCAGCACGAGCTGCGCGACCTCCAGGCGGGTCGAGGCGGCCGGCACGGCGCTCCGGGCGCTGGAGGTCGCCTCCGCGACCCTCGCGACGTGGTCCGAGAGCCATCAGATGGCGCTCATCGATGCGGCCGAGGCTACGGGCCGCGACCCCGTGGTCCTCAAGGCGCAGATCCGCGAGTTCCGGGCGAAGCGGGCCAAGGTCCAGCTCGCGCTCCACCTTGCGTGCGATCTGATCTCGCTCGCGGCGCTCGACCCGGCCCCCGCGAACCTCGTGCGCGCGGTCACGGCGGTCAAGGACGTGATCGCCGCCGTCGAGCGCCTCCGCGAGCCTTGACCGGAGGATCTGCGATGCGGTGGGTGATCGTGAAAAGCTCTCGCCTGTACGACTGCGGCCGATCGGGCGGGCCGCAGCCTGAGCGAAAGGTCGTCTACAGGTCCCTCCAGCGTGCGCGGCAGGCCGTCAAGCGGTTGAACCGGATCAATCCGGTCGGCTTCAAGATCGAACGCTACCGGCCGTGCCGTTGATCCCCTGTTGCGTCCAGGCCGGTCCTGGTGGTAGCCTTTCCTCATGGCGAAGAAGCGAAAGTGCCGGTTCGGGAAGGTCAAGCGTGGCCGTCGCAAGGGGCAGTGCCTCAAGCACAAGCGCGCCAAGCGGTAGGCCCGGCGGTTCATGGACCGTGGGCTTCTTCTCCGGCTCGTTGTCGAGGCCATCGCCGAGATCGCGGCGAAGGCGCTGGGCGCGCATAGCGGTGAGGAAGTTCGCGCTGCGGCCCAGGCTGTCGCTGATCGTGCCGCGCGCCTCAAGGCCGACTTCGACCGGCTCCTGACCGAGGGAGACGCGCGCGTAGACGCCGCGATCGAGGAGTACACCGAGCGCCACACAAAGCCACCGGAGAGCTGAGATGGCTGCCACCGCGCACTGCGTGACCGTTGTGCGGATGAACCCACGCGTCCTCAAAGCTTTCATGCAAGGCAAGGTGCCGAAGCCGATCTGGGAGATCCTCGGAGAGCGGTGCTTCAAGTCCAAGGCCGCAGCCGACCGTTACGTCAAGAAGATGACGCGGTTCCGGCCGGGCCGCGCCCGGATCGAGGCTTCGCGATGACGGACCGCCCGCCTTGCGCCTGGTGCGGCCAGCCCTTCCGTGAGCACGTGGCCGTCCCGCAGAGCCTCGTGCCCCTGTTCACGTGCCCGGGCGGGCGCGGCTTCTACACCGCCTCCATGGGCCTCGCGCTCCTCCAGGGCATCGTCAAGCACCTGCCGCCGATCCTAGCCGACACGCAGCGGGTCGTGAAGGCGCCAGCGCCGTCACGGAAACCGGAGAAGTGAAGAGCGCGAATCGCTGGGCGAAAGTGAAAGGTCGCGCTAGCGCGCGCGTTCGAGCAGGGCCGCTAGCCCGAGCCCTATACCGGATCCAAGAACCGCGCCGATACCTGTGTGCGATGTCACGTTGCGGACGGCCGAATCGAGGCTTTCGCTTCCAGCCGGCCCCGTGAGCATGAGGGGACCTGTGTCTCCCTCTTGACGCCAGTCGAAACGTCGCGAGATCGAGATCCGCCGGGCGATGTAACCGCCCAGCGCAGCACCACCGAGAACAAGAATCCAGCGCATGCTTTTAGGCTATCACAGGGGCGGAACCCCGGGGATGAGGAGCGTGACGAGGAAAGGCGAGACGCGCCCAAACCCGGAGAGGCCCACCTCGCGCGCGGCCTGATCCCAGGTAAGCCCGTCGCGCCATTCGAGGTGCTGGGGGTCGGTGAAGGTCGCGCCGGTCTCTGTGTTCGTGAGCGTGCCGAGCCCGAGCCAGCGCCAGCCCGTCGCGCGCGCGACGGCGCCCATCGTCGCGTAGAGGTCCTGGCGCACCGCGGAGGTGTCGATCCGGCCGGTTCGCGGGTCGCGGATGTAGAGGTCCACCGCCCGGCCGATCCGGTGCCAGGAACGGCGCGTGGCGCTCCGGCCGGAGGCGAACATCTCGGCGGCGGTTTCAGCCGACTGGAGTGTCTGCCCGATGTAGGTCTGGATCCCACGCCCAGCTAGCGCCCCTTGAAGCCGCAAGAGCGCCTCCCGCGCCGGAACGATCAGCCCAGCTAGACGACGCCTCTCGGCCTCGGAGAGAAGAGGCCTCCGGGAAGCCTTGGCACGGCCTAGGAGGGCAAGGAGCCCGGCGCCGAGCCCGAGCCCGAGGAGCCACTTACCACTGGACGACACGGGGCTGATTGTACCACCGCGCCCGAGATGAAGAACGTGAGCGCGGCGAAGGCCATCGCCTGGAACTGGTCGGAGATCCCGGGGCAGGCCTCGCAGAGCGGCACGTTGAGCTGCGCGAGGATCCCGGTCTCGTTGTTCTGGAGCCACGTCGTCGCGAACTTCCAGCCAGGCGGGAGCGGGAGCGGTTGGATCGGTGCGACCTCGGCCCCGATGAGCACCGTCCGGCCGCACGCGAAGCAGCGGAAGATCCCGGCCCTCACAGGTTCAAGGCCCTTTGGAAGTAGGCCAGCGTCCTCGCGAGCCCGATCGCAGGCTCGACCTGCGGCGTCCAGCCGAGGATCTTGGCCCGGGTGATGTCGGGGCACCGTCGCCGCGGGTCGTCGGCCGGCAAAGGCCGCCACCCGATCCGGATCGACTTCTGCGCGAGCGCGGCGATCTCGTAGGCGGTGTCCTGGATCGCCAGCTCCTGTGGATTGCCGATGTTGACCGGCAACCGGAGATCGGCCTCCATGACCGCCAGGAGCCCTCGCACGGTGTCGTCTACGTAGCACAGGCTTCGGGTCTGAGTACCGTCGCCATAGATCGTGACTGGCTGATCCTGAAGGATCTGCACGCAGAAGTTCGAGATCATTCGCCCGTCGCCCACGGCCATGCGCGGGCCGTAGGTGTTGTGGATCCGGGCGATGCGGGTCTCGACGCCGTGCTGGTGCTGGTAGCTCCAGAAGGCCGCTTCACCGGCGCGCTTCGCTTCATCGTAACAGGCCCGAGGCCCGTACGAGTTCACGTTGCCGAGGTAGGTCTCGGGCTGCGGGTGAACGGCCGGATCTCCATAGATCTCGCTCGTCGACGCGAGCAAAGCTCGCGCCCTAACCTCGCGCGCCAGCTCCAGCATGTGGATCGTGCCGAAGAGCCCGGTCTTGATCGTGCGTGCAGGGTTGCGCTGGTAGTGGATCGGGCTCGCGGGGCACGCAAGGTGATAAATCCGATCGTAGGCATCGCCGTGGAACGGCTCGCACACGTCGTGCCGGATGAAATGGAAGCTGGGGTGCGCGAGCGCCGCGTCGAGGTTGGCCATCCGGCCGGTGAACAGGTTGTCGATGCCTTCCACCTCATGGCCCTGCGCAAGAAGCGCATCGACGAGATGCGAGCCGATGAAGCCCGCGGCGCCGGAAACGAGGATCTTCAGCACGGGACACCTTCCGGCGCGCAAGGCGCCACACGAACACGTCCCCCATCGTTCTCGACGATCTCGTAAGCGTGCGGGCCGATATGGATCACGAACCGCGAGGGACGGGGCTGGAAGGAACGGTAGGGCCCTTTGCGGCATTCCTTCGCGTGTTCATTCATCAACATCCCGCCCGGGACCTCCATCCCGCACGAGCACGGCCTCGTGAGCATCCGCGCGAGCCAGAGCGCCTGGCGGCGCGGGGAACACCATGCCCGCCAGAACGAGAGGCCGCCCCAACCGCCGTGCGCCCAGGTGAGGACGTGCCCGCTCATACTGGCTCCAGCTCGCGCGCGGCTTCGACCTGCGCGCCCAGGAACGCGATGATCCCGAAGAGATCGCGAATGGAGCGCGTACCCAGGGTACTCCATCCGATGAACTCGCTCGTCAACGCGTCACCGATGTTTTCCTGCGAGCCTGTGATCTCTAGGCGCACGCTATGTTTGCCCGGTGTGACCTTGCCAATCCCGAGCTGCGATAGCATCTTGACGCTTTCGCGCAAACGCTCCTGGAGCACCGTTTCGGCTTCCTTCCCGGGTAGGAAGCCTTCCTGGTAGATCAGCTTGTACTGGCCGCCTTCCCCGGGGCGAACCTTCAGGTCGATCGTGTCGGGCAAGCGAAAATTCCCGTGCGCGGCGATTCCTATCGCTCGTTCTTGCCCGGTGGGCGGCGCAGGCTTCTTACGGGCGCTGGTTGTGGCCATGAACGGCGATCTCCTGAATGCAAGTCCGGCAGAGGTTGTAGGGCTGAATGCCGAGCAGGTTCGCGTCCCCGATCCGGCGGATGTCCCCCGCGATCGTTCCATCGCCGCACGCGTCCACGCAACAGGTCGCGATCGACGCGTCGGCCCGGACGAAGGCTTTGCCTTCCCGGATCCACTGGCACGCGAGCGGGTGCGCGCGGGGCGAGTTGAACCACTCGACCTGACCCGCCCAGTCGTACGCGTTGATCGACGGATCTGCTGAGACCCCGTCGAGGGCCCCAATCTTCCGGTACGCCTCGACGGCGAGCCCGGCCTTCTCGAGCCGGTGGAGGCTCACCCAGACCCGGGTACCGGTGGCCTCGACGGCGCCGAGGATCTCCTGGGTCACGATGAGCCCGTTCGTCGCGAAGATAAGCCGCACGCCGTCGCCGAGGAAGGTCCTGGCCGCTCGGAGCCAGGCCGGGAACTGCGGGTGGAGCGTGCTCTCGCCGATCCCGGCCAGGTTCAACTCGCGCTGGGTACCCTGCCGGACGAAGAACCGTGCGAGCGACAGCGCCGCTTCAAACACGTCTTCAGCCATGTCCACGGCCGGCCGCCAGGGCGACACAGTGCCTGGATCTTCCGCGCGCAAGGCGGTCGCGTGCATCATCTGCGAGCTCGGGCAGTACACACACCGGAGGTTGCACCGGCTCGTGATCTCGATCTGGTGGATCGCGGTCACGGGCCGGGGAAGCTTGATGTGCAGCACCGGGAGGCTCATGCGGCTCGCCGCTGGCACGTCGCCAGGATCGTGTTCGACGCCGGATCCTGATCGTTCGACCGCGTGAACTCGATCACGGTGTCGAATCCCGGTAGGTGATGGTTGAGCAACGCAGCGAACTCGGAGGCGGTCCACTCTCGCGTGTGCGACGCGTTCGGCGGGGGGCCCAGGTGATCCGGCCGCTTGTGGGTGCGGTCCCGATCGGGGGTCGAGAGGATGATCGCGCGAGCGAATCGGCAGCGCGCCAGGAGCTGTTCCGGGCAGCGCAGGTGCTCGATCACGTCGGCGGCGATCACGAGCGCGTCGCTGGGCGCGATGTACGCGTTCGATAGACCGGGGAGAGCGTCGAGATCGAGGAACGCGAACAAGGCCGCAGGGTGGGCCTGCCGGGCATTCGCCAGGTTCGCGGGCACGCAGTCGAACCCGAACGTAGGGAACTCAGCGACGAGCGGGCCCAGCTTGCCAGCCGTCCCACAACCGAAGTCCACGACGCGGTTGACCTGCAACTGGCGCGCTACCGCCAGCGCGTGCGTGTACACGTCGGGCTGCCAGGTGATGTTGCCGGGCGCGTCCAAGAACGGTTCGGGGGCTTCCCTGGCCTGATAGCCCGGCGGGAGGAAGTAGGGTTTCATGCGGCTCCTCGCCGCCAGGCGTCGTAGAACGCCTCATCGACCACGACCTTACCCACGTGCCCGGTCTTGACCCCGGTATCGACGTGGACCTCGTATCCCAGGCGCTTCGCGCGTTGGAGGAACGACTCGTCACCAGCGAGTGGCAACCCGCCCGCGCGCACGGTCGAGGCCCACCAGAGGCCGGCGCCCTCAACTTGGCTGACCGCCTCGAAGACCGCGCGCTCGATCAGGATGAAGGCTCCGCCCGTGGAGGCGACCCGCACGAGCGCGTTGCGCGGGTAGTCGAGTTGCGGGATCCCGCCGCCAAAAAACAGCGTCGGTGAGAACGGCGGCCGGCGCTCGAAGCACAGGCCGCCTACGATTGGCTTGCCGTGTGCCGCGAGCCGGATCGCGGCGTCGGGCGGGTAGGCCATGTCCGCGTCGGCGAACAGGAGATGCGTGACCTCCGGGTTCGCGAGCGCCGTGACCGTGAGCGAGTGCCGGGCGTCGTCGAGCAGGCGCCCGTGGGCCATGTTGAACGTGATCCCGCCCGGCCACTGGAGGCTCCAGATCGATGCGACGTTGTCCGGCTCGAACACGTCGTAGACGGAAACGCAGAGCGCCAGCATGTCAGGCCAGGATCTTCTTCCAGGCCGCCAGCGCGACCTCGACGCTGTGATCCCGGAGTGCCACGCGCGCCATGGCCGCGCGCGCGTCCTCGGGCTCGCTCGCGGCCTCGATCGCTGCCTGGGCGAACCCGTCGAGGTCGTTCGGATCGACGAACCGGGTCAGCTCGCTCGCGGCCGTTTCGGCGAGCGCCGCCGTGGCGGCGCAGACCGGGACGCAGCCGGCCGCGCGCGCCTGGAAGGCCAGGGTGCAACAGGTCTCCGAAAATTCTTGGCCGACCACGTCGATGGCCGGGTGGAGCCAGACCGACGAAGCGCACAGCTCGCGATCGAAGGCCTCGTGGCCGATCATCCCGCGCGCGATCACGCCCGGCTGGTGACGGAGCTTCTCGAACGCGCGTCGCGTCCGCTCGTAGCGCCAGTTCCAGGCCTGGCCGTCACGCGAGAGCCGCTCACAGCCCTTCCAGCCGTAGTAGAGATGTAGCTCGGCATCCGGGAGTGCCTCGCGGATCCGCGGCCACAGCTCCAGGCACCGGACGATGCCGCGGTCGGGCGAGGACGCGTACACGAAGCGGTGCGGGTTGCGCGCTGGCGGGTTCGCGAAGTGCCGCGGCAGGACGAAGTTGTGGATCACCTCCATCTTGTCGAGCGGAACCTTGTGCAGCTCGTGGAGCATGGCCTTGTGCCAGTTCGAGACGGCGATGATCTTCTCATACCCGGCAGCAACCTCCGCGTTGAGGTCGGGGTACGGGATGTCCTGGAGCCAGAGGAACTTGCGCTCGCAGGTCGCGCGCGCGGCCTCGTCGAGGTGCTTGATCCCGTAGCTTGGTGCGCGTGACACGATGATCGGGTCCTTCGCGCGCGGCGGTAGGCTGTACCGCATTTGCTCGCGCTTCCAGTAAGCTACGAACTCGTGAACGTCCTCGCACGGCGTGGGCCCGAAGACCGCCACGTCATGATCGTGCGCGAGAGCTTCGGCGAGGTGGATGATCGTGCCTTCTGAGGCGCCAATCCCGTCCCGCTTGGCCTCGCGCGCGTTCCAATCCCAGAGCGCAGCCGGCACCACGAAGGTCACGGGAGGAAGGCGATCTGGAGCCGATCGCACGATCACTTGCATCTGATCGATGAAGGCCTCGCGCTTGCAGGTGAGTTCTTCGATGCGCAGGCCGGCTCGATCGAGCACGTTGTACATCTCGTGCGGCAGGACTACGCGCAGGTGCCCGCGATGCCCGCGCTCCGTCCCGTAGATGGTCTCGGGCGGTGGATGCCCCTTGTCGTGCGCGCCCCAGGGCGTGGTGATGAACAGGCGCCCCCCGTCGTCGAGTAGCCCACGCAGCCGGCAAAGGTCACTGTGCATGTTCTGGACGTGCTCGATCACCTCGGTCCACAGGATCGCGTCGAAGTGCTCCTTGGGCCACCCGGCCTCATCGACCGGGAGCGTCGCCACGACACCAGCGCGGTCCTTCAGGTCGTACCGCTTCAGGTTCGCAAGGAGCCCCTCACGAGCTTCCTGGCAGATGTCGAAGCCCGTGTAGGTGATCTCCGGGCACAGCTTGAGGAGCGGGATCCCAGTGATCCCGTCGAGGCAGCCCACGTCGAGGACCTGCGCGCGCGGCGCGTGCTGCGCCAGGGTGGTCGCGATCCAGTAGACGCGCCCGCTCGCGCTCCCGGGATCCAGCCACTCCTCCGGCGTCGCCATGGCACCCGCCACCACCCGGTCGGCGTAGAACGCCGCGTAGGCCTCGGGGTCGATCGCGTGGCGCACGGTGAGCGCGAGCTGCACCTCCAGATCGACGGTGATCGGGTGATCCTTGAGGTTCCACGGGACCGCCTCCAGGAGTACCGCGGCCTTGAGCGGCTCATCATTCGCGAGGAGGTACGTCGCGAGCGCGCGGATCGCCTGTGCTTGATCGTGACCCTCGCGCGCGTTCTTCGCCGAGAGCAGGTGCGCCTGGGCATCAAACTTGTCGTTGCCGACATTGGAGGCATCGCGAACCCGATACCAGAGCGCCTCGCTCTTCCGGTAGCACTCCCCGGCTGCGTCGTACGCGCGCGCTTGAAGATACAGCTCGGCCAGATCCAGGTACTCTGCGGCCAGGAGGCCTGGGTAGCCGATCTGAAGGTGCCGGGGCGGTACCCAGCTCGCGGCCGAGTTGAACTCGCACGCGATGCCTCTTTCCAACCACTCGACCGCGCGCGCGTGATCCTGGATCGAGGCCCAGTGTTCTCCTGCCAGGAACCACACGTCGGGCAGGTCGGGCCGGAGGTAAACCGCGGCTCCCCAGTGCTGGAGCGCGTCCCAGAACAACCCCGCCTCGAAGGCGTGCGTGCCCATGGTCGAGAGCGCCCGGTACCGTTCATCGGGCCCGGTCGCGCACGCGAGCGCCTGTGCGAGAAACTCTTCCCGGCGGACCGGGTTGAAGGTCTTGGCCGCGTCGGCGAGGTAAATCGCGCGCCGCGTGTTCATGTCCCCGCGCTCGTACGAGGCCAGGTTGATCTCGTAGTGCCGCCGGAGGTTGTACATGACCGCTTCGGGGGAAAAGTCCTTCTCGTGGACGTACAGCAGGCTCGACAGGTACGCGCGCTTCTGTACGTGGCCCTCGACAGGAACAAGGATTTCGTGCGCGGCCTCCGCCCAGCGGAACCTGAGCGCGCCCATCGTCTCATCGCGCCGGGCAAACCGCTCGCGGGTCTGCCAGGTGAGCGCGGTCCCATCGGGCGCGCGCTGATAGAGGTACGGGCACCAGATCACATCGTTGCCATTCGCCTCGAGGAGCCGGAGCGCGTCTTCGAGCTTCGCGGGGTTCCTGTCTGAAGGCGACTTCAGAACCTTGCCGCCCCGGTCTTCGTGGTGCCACTGCCCATTCAGTTTGAGAAGCCGCTCGGCTTCGTCAGGATCTGGCCAGCGGTCATCCGAGTCGATCCAACCCACCCAAGTCCCGCGCGCGAGATCGAAGGACAACTGCCGTGCCCAGGCTGCATCGTCGATGGCCGGGGTGTCGCCCCAGTCGCCGCGCGGGCCGGTCGTGTACTCGACCACGTTCGCGTACTCGCGCGCGATGGCTTCCGTGTTGTCGTGCGACTTGCCTGCCAGGACCACGACGATCTCGGCGGTGGGTGCGCGCTTGCGCACGCTCTCGAACATCGCACGGAAGCGCGCTTCGTGCGGGCCGCCCTCGTTGCGCGCGATGAGGCAGATCGACAGGTATGGCGCGGTTTCAAGCGCGCGAACCGGCAGCAGGGTCTCAAGCACTGGAATTGCGGTCATGGTACCGGCTCCGTGGCCCAGCGTGAACGAGACTGGAACGCTTCGATCACGAGATCGGACAAGGTCATTTCGCGCGTGACCGCCTCGCGCCGGATCACCTTGTCCAGATCCCTGGGGATCCAGACGGTCAACCGGAGCCGCCCCTTGGCCGGCTGCCCGCGTCCTCGTTTCATTTCTTGTTGACAACCTGTGTACAGGTATTTAGAATAGTTGTCAACAGGAAATTGACGTGGAGTGACGCGGGTGATAGCGTCTCTTCATGGCATCCGCATTCGGTACCCTCTGGGATCGACAAGTCATCTCGCGCGCCGGCGACGGCCTGACGGGCATCACGCAGGCCGCCATCGCGCACTCGCTGCCCGCGACCAACCCGCAGGTGCTGTTCATGCAGCTGCGCTCGGTTCAAGCTGTCGGGCACGGGCCGGCCGTCATGCTGCTTGGCCAGCGCGGCAACGCGAGCCAGAACACGGCGGGCTACATGATCGCCTCGACGGCGTCGTGTCCCACGATCGAGTACGACGCGGTCTGCGCGATCCTGCACACCTTGATCGCGTAGCGCCCGAGCTACTTCAGCTCGGCCGCCGATCGCTTGACAACCCACCACGCAGCGTAGTGGTGCAGGTGGTTGCGCGCCCCGAGCACGATCTTGACGAGATCGCGCGCCTGCGCAGCCCCGCCCGGTAGGTTCCAGACCTTGTTGAGCCCGAGCGCCTTGAGGTTGTAGCGGACGCGCTCTACGGTGGTTTGATCGTTGTACTTGGGCAACGTGACGTAGCGTGGGCTGCTAGTGGTTCCTCCAGACAATTGCTGAATGGTGTAAGTGCCCCGCGCGAGCTGCAAGACCATCAGCGCGAACTGATCGTCCGTGGGCGGATCGGAGCCGAACGCGTCGACGATCGCGTCGTAGATCTTCCCCGCGATGTCAGCGCAGATCGGCCCAGCTTGTGGCCCGAGGTAGGCTGCACACCCCGCTGTGGCACCCATCGTCACCTGGATCCGGACGATTTTCTCCACGCTCAGGTTGCCGCTCAGCACGTCCTGGAGCCCGGCTCGGCACGCCGCCTGCGCAGTGGGGTTGTCGAGGAGCTTCCCGCACGGGTCCGCGGCGTAATCGAGGCACTGCGCCTGCGTGTCAGGGTTCGAGGACGCCTGTGCGCAGAATACGTTGGGATCGGTTGCGAACAGGCACGCTTGACGCTGCGTAGGATTCGCGATCTGGTTGCAGATCGCTGCGGCAGCTTGCTGCGCCGCCGTGAGCGGCACGGGGCCGCCCGAGACCCGGCGCGTGAGCGCGACCAGCGGACGGTAGACCCCCGTCGAGGTCGAGGTCGAGGTAGAGGTGGTCGAGGTCGACGGCGCAGCGGAGCGCGCCGCGAGCACCGCGATCCCAGCACCGGCAAGGAGGAGGAGCCACATGCCCCAGATCCTACTACTCGCCGGACAGG
>ERZ1292632.2669-Hain-H43-01um-R2-2669-length-14589-cov-4_pt1 | contig 14589 bp, 19 predicted proteins | sample MGYA00564407_ERZ1292632 | MGnify/ENA primary metagenome ERZ1292632 (study PRJEB36523, sample SAMEA6512637) | groundwater metagenome | collected 2019-01-08 | study: AquaDiva: Metagenomics assemblies of 32 groundwater samples | reverse complement strand
CACCAAGCACAAGTGCGCTCGCCGTCAATGCACCGGATGAAGCCCAGGTCGTTGCACCTGAAAAGTAGGGGATCCCTCCGCTCGTTCCAGCGACGGTAAACGCTGGAGTCGTTGTTGGGGTAGCGACTGAGATGAGGCCGCCCGTAAAACTCACGCTTGTTACTGTTCCGGTGGTATCGCTAGGAGTAAATGCTTCCCATGCTGTATTTCCTGCGTTTCGACGGAGGGATTGGCTGGCTCCTGCGACGACAGCCGTCAAGATATTGATAGAGTTTGTCACCAAGATTGCGGCGTCTGCAATCGTAGAGAGTCCGGTTCCACCATCAGCAACGGCTACATCTGTTCCACCCGCTCGATAGATATAGGCGGTCCCAATGGTCACGGCGGTCGGAATGTCTGTCCCTATGCTTGGGACGCCCGTTCCGCTTGTGACCAATAGCCCACTATTTGCCGTAGCAAGTCCCCCAATCGTGTTTGTGGCTGAGGAGTAGAGAATTTGACTGACGGTGGTGGTGGCCGGATAGGTTGCAGTGGACCACACTGGAGCTGCACTGGCTCCAGACAAGAGAATTTGGTTGGCCGTTGCCGTTCCAGCGAGGATCGCAAAGGCAGACGCGGTGGAATACAGAATCCCGCCCAACGAGGCGGTAAGATTCGCGTTCGATCCACCCAGGCTTAATGGCACGATTCCAAGGGAGATTGTATTGACCGATCTGGAGAGTGGGCTGCTAAAGGTCAGCGCGGCTTCTTTTGCATTGAACGTAGTCCAGTTGGCAGCCGTCAGGTAGCCATCCACACTAGAGGTTGCCGCAGGAATGGCCAGTGTGCGGTCAGCAGAGAGATCACCCCCGCCGGTCAATGGAGCGGTTGTGTTAATCAGCCGAGATGGGCCAACTTTTGCATTGAACGTGGACCAATCCGCGCCCAAGAGGGCCCCCGTAACCCCTGCACTCGCAAGCCCGAGTGAAAGCGCCTGGACGGAAAGAGAGAGGCCATTTGCGGTGCCCAACGTGACAGCATCGTGGCCGCCCGCAAGACCATCAAATCGAGCCGCTACTGTCGCAGCACTCCCGCTTGGGTTTATCCCGAGTTCAGCCTCCAGCTTCAGGAGTGCATCAAGCACATCGTTAGCGAACTCGGCATCAGCTCGCTTCGCGCTCTCAGCAATAGGCGTTGCAGAATTTTCATAGGTATTGGCCGTATCGACTGCGGCTGGATAGCCGCTGCCTAGGCCCGCACCTAAGACCGCCATCAGCCCAATCCTCCAACCATTACGTGCCCATTGACCGTAACCATCGCCTCAGCACGAGGCGCAGTCGTGTCATGGGCGACTGCCTTCTGTGACACTCAACGGGTTCCAATTACTACCCACATTGATGCAATTCACCGCTCCAATCGGATACTTCGTATCGAAGAACAGAGGAGTACTAGTGGCCGAGAGTCGGATGCCCTCGTTTTTCACGGCAGTCGCATCAATCTTGCAATCAATCGCGTCATCGGACATATTCTGAAGGATCAGCAGTATCCGGTTGGTCTTCCGAACCAAGACCGGCGTGGAGGTCGCTGAGGAAATCAACACATTGGTATGCGTGATCGTGGGCACCTCCTCGAAATCAGGGGGAATCCACGCCAAAACTATCTGACCCAGAAGTAATCCACACGTCAGCACACCACAGAACATGAGCCACACAATCCTTTTCAGCATCACAATCCTCCTACCATCACTTGTCCGTGAATGTTGACCATGGCCTCAGCGTTTGGAAGCGTGGTATCTATTGCAAAGACCTTATCCGTCGCCCGCCGTACCACGGCGACCTTACCATTCGAGAGATACAAGAAATCAAAGAACTCTACTGCCGACCAGGGCGAGCCCGCCGTCAGGCTCCCGAGCCTCAACACCAGCGCCGAGTTGAGCCATTCGTAGATCGCGGTCTGCCCGCATACTACGATCAGGTTGGTAAAGACAAAGAGTTGCGGATAGGGGAATGGATCAGTAATCGCGGTCGTCGCCATCCTGGTAAGCGCGTCGAGTTCCTGCAAGCTCTCGTCCTGCCCGATGGCCCCTTGGCACTGAATGAGATAGCCGCTATCCCGAGAGAGTCGCCGTGACGGGCGTAAGCCACGGATCAGCTTTGATGAATCAATCTGGAGCGAAAAACTTGTGTCCTCAACGACCCTAGATTTCGCCATGTGGTGACTCCGATCCAGCTTCATCCTTCCACAATGGCAGATGTCTTGAGGGAGTGCGAGAAACCGTCGTGGTGTCGAGCGGTTGTATGGTTCTGATCCGGTCTCGGATCTGTGGGACCGCCTCCTTCAAAATATCCTCATACCGCATCCCTGGAGATCGGCTCTCGATCATCTCCAAGACCGACGCGACGGCCTCCTTGTTGGCTCGGAACTCAGGATGGTCACGATAAAACTCGCTCGTCAGCTTCGCCATAGCCGTATGAGACACTATGAGGCTCCCCACCACCTGCGGCAGCATAAGGAGTGCCTTCTCCACGGCACGGTCGATAATCTCCTGCTTCTCGTTCTCAGTCATAAGTAGGTGCCTGTCGTCACGTTCCACAGTCCAGAACCGATCAGCGCAGAATCCAGGCGCGCTCCATCACGAATAAGTCGCTTGCTATTATTCGTAAACAACATCGCCTTTCCTTCCTTCGCCTCCCCGATCAGCACTTTATCGGCTTTGCCGAAGATCGGCATCAAGCGAACCCCCAGGTTGGCCGCCAGCGGATTCTCATATTCAGGAGGGAGTGTGATCGTCTCGGTACTTGCCGCAAACGGCACGATGGACACCAGCGAGGTCAAGGCTACAGAATAGACCGCATCCGGGGTCGGATAGAAGGTGATGGTGCCAAGGGTGAAGGCTGGATCGTAATAGATTTCGGTCGGCTGCCCTGTAGGCAGTGAGGTGTACCGCCGATAGCGAAACAGGGTATTGAATACTTTAAGTCGCTGAAAGACTCCGGTACTGACCGTTAGCACCGCATCGACCAATTCAACGGGTCGGCGGATATTAAAGGCTCCACTGGCACCGATGGTATAGCTGGGCGTGCTTGCAACCGTCGCCACGGTATTGGAGGTGAGCGCATGAAGCAGCATCCCCTCTGCGGCCCATCCCTGAAGCATGGCATTGATTTCGGAGAGCGCAATCGTCGTCCACTCGGCTGGAATCGCCTCTCCAATAGGTATGACGCCGATCTTCGTCAACGCGGAGCGAATCACATCATCAACGGTCATGGGGCTTGGCTCCCTCCTGGTTGTCGGCACAAGAAGTTGTGGAAGTTGCCAGGATAGACCTTCTCGCCTTGATGGTGGTTAAGGTTCAGGTTCGGAACAAGATAGATATCGCCTCCACACTCCCTCCAGCGACGCGAAAACGCATAGTCCTCCCCCCACCACACACCCTTGAAGGCTCCATGGTTAAAGAGATCGACGGAGTAGTGGTCTGGGTCGCCGTACAGCAAGTCAGGATAGGCCCGCATGAACGCCTGAATTGCACCCTTCGTGATCTTCAAAAAACCAGCCGGGACACGATCCGCGTGAATCGCTCCATCGGACTGGCGAACCATGGGCCGCTGATCTGCTCCGCAGCGAATCACGGACATATATTCTTCTTCATCCTTCTTGAAACGATAGGTTCCTGCGACGACATCGCCCTCGGTTTCTAGGAGGGTCAGGAGGTCTTCTGGCTTCCATGAGAGGTCATAATCAAGATAGACAATCACGTCAGCCCCGGCGTCAAGTGCCCGCCGCGTCATCTTGGACCGAGCGGCGCTAATGTACGGACAGCCTGTTTCAAAGACAATCGCCTCATCCCATTCCGCTGCGATGATCGACGGAATAGACGCCTCCAGGGCTTGAAGATAGGGCGCTGTCGGCCCGTTCAGTGAGGGTGTCGCAAAGATGACCTTCATGGTGTCTCAAGCACCCGAAGAGGCCCCGGACAGGCCCACTGCCCGACCGGGGCCCCCTCAAGCCAAAGTGCCGTTACGCGGCGCCCTTCCAGATGCCGATAGCCGCCAGGGTGTTCATGATTTCGATCACGGCGGCCTTCAGGGCTGTGTCCACATCCGTCGAGCTGGCCGTGCCGACCAGTGAGGTGGCCTGCGCCGCAAGCGCACGCTGCGCAATCGGCGTCACACCGTACAGGCTTATCAGCTCGGTGATCCCCTGCCCGAAGGTCGTCCCATCGTCATTCCCTTTCGTCAAGTGCTCTACTGCCATCTGTCATTCCTCCCTTATCCCCTTACGCGGGCTGCCCACTCGGGGCGTATGGTCTTGTAGCCGAACAGTACGTCAATGCGACACGGGAACTTATCGTTCACAATGTCGAACTGCCGCACGATACGCAGCGAAATACCGTCGTAGACTTCCCGCGCCGCGAAATCGACGCCCTTCGGCACTTCGAGGTCCGCCGAGACAAACGTGAAGGCGTCCTTGTGATAGCACAAGGGCTGCACCAGGACCGCCGAGGCTTCGCCTGATCCGCCAGCGGCGAGATTGACGACCGCCTTGCTGGCACCCGCGCTCACCAACTCAACGTTCTGCTTCGCGCCCGAGGTGATGGGCGTGGGCGAGACGGCTGGCGACATATCGCCGCTGCCGGTCTCGGTCTCGTTCGCCGTGACGGTCCACTGCTGGAGATGGGCATACCGCTGCTTGGTCTCCAGGTTGACCGCGTACACATCGGCGATTGTGAACACGTCGCCCTTCACATAGGTTGTCCCATCAGCGAACGCCGTCATGGTAATGACCGCTGTGCCGCTGGTGATCCCGGTCGAGGTATTGACGACCGGCGTGGTGTCGGTGCGAGTGCCGTTGGTATGGCTCGGCACCATATTCGACTCCCACCACTTCAACCCCGCAGCCATGCCGATGTAGCCCTCCGCGAAGGCCCGCTCCAGCTCGCTGGCCTTGTGAAAGTACAGCCCGACCGCGTTGACCAGCGGGGCCATCGTGGCGGAGTTCAGGAGGAAATTGCGGTTGCCGTCCGGTGCCAAGCCTTCACTGACGCGGGCATTGGCGTTCAGCACGTTCAACATCGCGTCAGGCTCGGCGTCGGGATCGCCGGTGAGGTTGTAGATGTCCTTGTACACGTTCGACAGCATCGTGTATTCCACGTCGGCTGCCAGACGCGCCATCGCGGGCTCTAGGATACGTTCGCTGAAGTCATCCAGCGACATGGTGAGCTCGACGGAGCTAAAGTTGACATCCACGCCCTTCTGCGTGGCGAGGCTGAGGGTCTGAGAGGTCTCGGCCACGTCTTGCGCGTCCATGATAGCCCCGGTCCTCACCGTGAACTGATTGGGTTCCCGGATGAGGAGCGAGGTGCCGATCTTCGCGCCCGATTGGGCGAAGCGGCTGTCATACTCTCGATTGATCGTCTTGATGAATTTCAGTTTGTTGTGCAGGACCGCGAGGGCTTTCCTCGTGACCTGCGTGGGAGTCAGTACCGTGTTAGCCATCGTCGTTTAACCTCCTAATGGATTCGCTTTCAAGCGTTCCATCTTTTGTTTTTTCTCCCATTCCATCCATTCCGCCGTCGTCATTTTTTCGGGGTCTTTCGATGGTGAGACCGTCCCCGTGACCGGCGTAATGGGCTCTGGGGCCGCAGACACCTTTTTGGGCGACGGGGCCTCGAACCGTTGCTCCAGTTTGACAATGGCCCGCGTCGCCTCCACTACGCTCATGCGATTGATCTTGTCCGCTTCCTGCGGGTGCGTGCCAAGGTAATAGGCAATCTCGGCCCCGTGCGGACTGTGATAGAGGAGTTGCTGCGTGGCAGGCCCGTAGATCGGGGCGCTGGTCACGTCATCGAAATCGTCATGTTTGAGGCGAGCCGCGTCCATTTGCGGCTCGAAGCGCGTCATTGCGACTTGGACTTCCTCTTGCTGTCGACGGATGTGCTCCTGTTGTGCGTCGGATTTCCTGGCCTCTTGTACTTCCCACTTTGTAACCGCCTTCACATACTCCTCGGTCGTAGCGAAATCCTCGGCCTTCGGCTCAGTCATGGTGGTTTTCCCTGCGCGTTCCGCCTCCAACTCCTGCTTCACGCGATCACGTTCCCGCTCCGCCTCCCGCTGACTGCGAATCGCTTTGTCGATCCGAGCCTGCGCCGACCGATGCCGCTTCTGTTCCGGCGTCTCCTCGACGGGTGGCGTCTCTACGACTGGCTCTGCTGCTGGCGGTGGCGTGACGGGCGGCTCCTCAACGAGAGGCGCTGGCGTCACTGGCTCGACAGCAGGCACTACGGACTCGACTAACGGCATCGTAATTTGTTCGGCCATGTTACCCTCCTAGCGTCGCCCATGCAGGCGACGGATTCGGCGACCCCGCCGCTGAAGCGGGCGTCGAGGGGCCTCCATTCGGCCCTGGTTGTGCCATCTGTGGCTGTGACAACAGCGCCTTGAGCCGAGTAGCGATCTCTTCCGCGCCCGGCCAATCAGCGTATTTGAACACCAGATCGAGGATGTACGGGGCGACCATCGGCGCGTACTGCAAGGCTTGGATCATCATCTCCGTCGCCTCTTCGCGCCGTGTCTGGTACACCTTCGTCGTGGCTTCCACGTCATAGCGGCCTACAGAGAGATCGTTGATGATATGAGGCTCGCCGGTTTGCATGTCGATCACGGTTTGGTTGATCGGCACCAGTTCGGTATTGCCGTCCTCGCCGCGCAATCGGACGATCCGCTCAGTGTCGAAATACTTTGGAATGAGATCAATAAATTGCTTAGTGGTCCGAATGAGGGCAAACTTGAACTGTTCGTGAAAATGTCCGGTCCCCAGATCGGATCGGGAGTACCGCATCTTAATGGCACGTCCACTGCGCTCGTTGCTCGGCTCCCCAAGCCCAGCTTCGTAAATCCCCATGACATCCTTGATATCGTCATCGGCGATTTTCATCATGGTCATCGCACCGGCCTGCACTTCCGGCGGACGTTCACGAGCGGGTTTTTGGCCTCCTGCCGGGTTATAGTACAAGTAGGGACGGTTCTTGGTGTTAGCCTCATTCCACATCGCTTCGTGACCCCGAACCATCTCCGGCGTGACAAGAAATGGGGCTTTGGGGATCAAAGCGATCCCTTCGGTCTGCGCGGTGAGCCAGTAGTTATACATCCGTTGTGGGTCTTTGGCATCCCGCACGAGCGACCGCTTATACACCTTGTCATCGAGGGTCTGTTTATCGCCGCAAATCTCGATAATGGGGATCTCGCATCCTGGCCAATCCCGCTCTTCCAGCACATCAGCGCCGGTAATAGTGGCCCATTTCACGGCGTCATAGGGCTGCTTCCTCACCCGCAAAATCTGATACCCCTGAGCGGCCAACTCCTCCGGCCCCAAATCCTTCGGCAGCGTGATCGTCTGAATACGGCCTGCGGAGGGCTCTATGACCTGCGTGATCAGGCGGGTGGTCGGCTCCTTATAGAAATATTCCGCGACGTAGACCCGTTCCGCATCAAACCAGTTCGCAGCACCCGTCACGCCCGTCAGGGTCTCTGTATCCGACTTGGCGTTCGGATATTTCTTCTCAAAATCCGCCTTTCGCATGGAGACCCGGACAAACCCATACTCCCTCTCCTCGTCCAGACACACGGAAAAGGGATTCTCCACGCCGGCCAGGTAGAGTTCCTGGTCAAAACTGTCCTCGGTATATTTCGAGAGAATCCGCCAATACCCGAAACCGATGGCAACGGCGTGTTCGAGAGCGCGTTGATAAATTGCGGGGGCCATCGACTGATATTCGATCTGGCGGATCAGGCGTTCAAAGACTTTTGCCGTCGCGGGGTCGCTCTGATCGTCCACCGGCACCACACCCATCGCCGAGCGCGTCGTAATCGCCTGGTTCGCCACGATGCTGACAAATTTCTTGAGTTTGTTGCTGGTCAGACACGGTCGCCCGTCCCGCTCGCGTTCAGCGCGAATACTCGCAGGCCATTGGCCCTCTTCAAGATTGTAGACAAACCGCATATCTTCTCGGGCTTCTGCCAGAATATGCGACTGCGCCCCTGTAAGCGCCTGAAAGCGCGTCCTCGCATCTCGTAAGAGGGCTTCCTCTTTATCTGTTGCCATTAGGCCCCCATCCAGGCTTGCCCCGGTGCGACATCATGCCGTAGCATGGGAGGCCGGAGCGCCCGACGCTTCTTGGAGAGCAGTTCCGGGGCCCGGTAGAACGTCATCGCCAGGGCATCCGCTTCATCCGGGGAGTGGCCCAGCGTTTTCTTGATAATCCGCTTGTCGAGAATCTTCAATTTGGACTTCACGTACTCGCAACGAATGGCCCCGAGCTGATCCTTCAGGTCTCGGTCGTCAGGAATTGAGATCAACCCCTTCTCGAACGCCTCGCGCAGCCGGTCATACATCTCCGCCCGCTTGTTCCAGTATTTGTCGCTGTTATCGGCGGTCCGGCGAGCATCCGCCGCTTCCACCAGTGCCCCTTTCTTGTCGCGCAGTCCGCCTTCCACGGCCCACCCGATCCCGATGGTGTCCACAAAGAGCGTATCCGGCTGCTCGGCGTCAATATCGCTGCCCGCCCAGTTGATGAGGACCGTGGAATCCGGTGTGGTGAGCCGCTTCAAGGGATAAACCTGATAGCCACGGCGCGTGGCGATGATGCTCGCATCCCCTCCCGCTCCACAGTCCAGCGCCTTCACCAGCGGCAGATGGTCGAATCCCTCGATCTCCCGGTCCACCGCCTCTTCGATCCACTCCCACGGGAACATCGTCTGTTCATCCGTGATGGGAGGGAGGCCCAAGACCCGAATGCGATACGGGTTAGACTCTCGCCCATATCGCTCCAGAAGGCGTGTATGTTCGACCTTATTGGCTAACTCCGACTCCTCGGCGTTCCACTGCAACGCGATCCAATCCTCTGCGGAGGTCGTCTGCGTCTCGATGGCGTAGCCGGTAGCCCGCGTCGGGTTAAAAATAACCAAGAGGAAGTTCACAATGCCGGTCAGAGTGCCTTCCAATGGCTGAAACACGCCTTCGGGAATACCCGACGCCTCATCGACGGCGATCATCACGTAGTCTTCGTGAATCCCCGCCAGCGTCTCCGTCTGTTCCTGCACGGTCGATTTCGGATTTGCCGTCTTCGGAAAGGCGAACCACCGCTTGCCCACGATTTCCTCCGAGAGTTCCCGGAAGTAGAGCTTGTCATTCTGAATCGTGAGCCACGGCTTGACCGCGCTGTGTTCCAACCACTTCGCAATCTCCGACCACAGGACTTTATAGAGCTGATCCGCCGACACCGACACGCAGGGAATCTTGCAGTAGGGAAAGAGGGAGACAAACCAGAGAATCATCCACGAGAGCAGGGCGTCCTTGCCGACGCCCTTGCCTGCCATGATCGACACGCCGATCTTGCGGGCGAGCGCCGCCTCCTCATGGGAAGCGGTTTTTGTATGCACCTTGAGTTTAGCGGCAACGAGCTGTCTGATCGCCTCAATCGCCTCTCGTTGCTGTGTGGTCATCGTGTAGGCGTGGCTAGTGGCTTTATTGAAAGGATCAAGAATCGCTTGCTGAACAAAGAGGGCGGGATTCTCACGCCAGGAGGTCAGGAGCGCCTGTTCGCGGGCGTGCGGTGTAGATGGCTTGCGTGGTTTCGTTGCGGTGGCGGGCATTACCCTTTTACCTCACCATCTTTTAGGTGGGCAAGGTATCTCTGCTGACAATGAACGGTCATCCCTAACAACGTAAATGAATCCCCCTTGTCTCGAACCTTATACCAACAGGTTTCATCTTCCGTTACGTTTTGTGGCGGCACATAGAGCACAAGAAGTTGCTCACAGCGTTGCTCGAGGGCTTTAACGAGGTCGTCAGTAGAGATAGTGTCAAGAAAGGAAGGGGTGAGATCAAAGACGGGGATTAGATCAGGCATGAGAGACCTTTTGTTTGTGGGGCGTGGAAAACGGGAATAGAGAGCGAGCCGATCAGTTGGCTTGGCCCATGCCCCCCGGTCTCCCTCGGCCACTCCGACACGCGCTCCACAGCTCACCCTCGCTTCTTCTTCGCAGGATGACCTGGTGAGGCTGGATACCCAGGGCGCTTGCTCTTATGGGGCATGATCTCCTTCTCTACCCGCGCAATGTCGTATACTATCTATTATGACAACCAAACACTACCATGGGCAGTGTACAAGCCATTCCACACACTAGACGCAGAGCCATTAGCCATCGGATACCACGGATGGTATAGCCTCGATCACTTCTGCTGACCGGGCCGATTGATCAATGTTCACTAGAATCTGCACTAACACATTCCCGCCGCCAGGCCTCGAGGCTGCGAGACGGCCCTGGACGTGCTTATCAAAGGCAATCCCGGAGCAGAGCATCGCCTGGTAAGGGCCCAGGTCTTTTAGTTTGTCCAACGAATGAGTGAGAAATCTATCCGACGCAACGGCCATCCGTCCTGCGATGGTTTCTTGACACCTTGCTATCACGTCAGGATCAAGACTGTCATCGTGTGACGCCAGCGCCGCCGCTCCGTGACTCATTCCCAACTCCCTTCCTACTGTCCGCACAGGAACACCCATTGCTACCATGGCCGCCGCCGCCGCTTTCTTCCCCTTGCTGATCCGCTTACCGGGCATGTCTCACTCGCGTCAAAGGTTATCCCTCGCCTGCGCTACTGAACCAGATTTCTTTGTTTTCATGCTCTTGCTCTCGTTGCTCTCAAGATAAACTCGTTCAGTAGAGAGGCGGTGCTTCAATCGCCACGATGACCGGCCACATAGAACCATTACGCTCTACAACTCCGGGCCACCTGCGATCTCTGGGGCGCGTTTGTTTGCTCGACTATTAGCGGCCCAGCCTTGACACAAGCACCTATCACGCTTTTTGAGGCGTGTCAACATTTATTTTTGCCTTCCCTCCGATTCCTCCTCCTTGCACGTCTGACACGCTGACCAATCATCCCAGCGTTACGGTCACCTTGCGCTATTTGGAGTAGAGGGTCAACGAAATGGTGTATTCCATGTATCGCCTTGTTTTCATTGATCTTCTTGCCACTTCAAAGGCTCTTTTCCCCTACGCTCATACCCTAATTGCGTCTTAGTATCATTAATGCCTCACGCTAACCTGTTGATTTTGATATATTGACATTTGGCATCTGACTTGCTAGTAATATTCATTAAGAAAGGAGACAACCAAATGTTGACTTGCCAACGATGTACCTATACTTGGGAACCACGCAAAGGGATCGCCCCAAAAGCCTGTCCGTCCTGCAAAGCCTACACATGGAACAAAGCGACACTTACTCGGTATATCTACGCCTTACAACACCCGATCACGAAGGCGTACTTCTACGTAGGAGCTGGTCAAAGCCTCAGACACCGCCTCTCGGAACACCTGAGAGGAAACAGCAACGGCCCCACCATGAGACAGGCCATTCGCGCCATCAAAGATGCCGGGCTAACTCCATTTGTCGTGATTTTGGAAGAAGCCCCATTGACGATTGCGGTGGAACGAGAACAGTATTGGATTGATACGTTGAAAGCGCAGGGAGAACCGCTGTTAAATAAGAAGCCTGCCAAAGAGTCGGCATGGCTCATCAGGCGAACGCTCGCGCAGACGACCGACACAAACTCGCCCTTACCAGACCGCGCATGACGCGGGGAAAGGAGTACACCATGAACTCGCTCCTCGGCACCACGCACGACGACCCGTACTGGCTCCTACGGGATCGCATCATGGAGTCGCCGGAGATTCATTTCTTCCTGAAAGATGCCCTGCGAGTGTTTAACGCGAAAGACCCGGTTGATGCCTACACGGACGCGGTGCTCTTGGCCGAACTGATGGCGTACCGATTGGGGGTGCACCCATGACCAAACGTAACGCCCTCGCGGAAGCACGGCAAGTGACAGCACCCCGCTGTGACAGATGTAACGGAAAGGGATACGTTGGGTCCTGGTACGGATACTGGGTCGAATGCTTGCCGTGCGAAGGTTCAGGAGTACACACCAAAGCCGCCTTCGCAGACGCGGATCTGCGCGAGAGAAAGGAGGAGTGAGCCATGAAAGCGACTCTCACGATCCAGATGGATACTGCAGCGTTTGGAGATGCGCCGGAATTAGAGCTTGCGGAGATTTTGCTAAAGCTCCAAAGGAAAGTACGAGTAATGCCGCTCTATAGTGGATTAACTGAAAAGCTCATTGACACCCATGGTAACACTGTCGGATCACTCACCATAGAGGAGGGATGAGCGATGATCTGTCACGCCTGCGGTCTCTATGACTTGGCTCTCCCCAAGTGGTTTCACTGGGACGGCGAGACATGGCGCGTCAAGTGTGAGCTCTGTTTGTTCTGGCGTGTTCGAGCCTACGCGGACGGCTGCGCCGACATGGGCGTCGGGATGCTGCTTGGAGAAGAAAGGGGTTTTCGGAGAATCAAGAGCGGGCTACCGGCCTGGTTGCAGAACCTCGGAGGCCCAAAGCAACTTCTCAGGGCGCTAGACCGGAGAAGTGGACCGTTGTTTACAACGATCCGTGACCTGGCCTGGGAGAACGGGCCATGACTGAACAACTGCGCGTGATTCTCCCCGTTCCGATCCTCTCACCGGAGCCTCTTCGCCCAACGACAGAACAAGTCGCTCAGGGAGAGTTACTCGCAGGCTTTCGCCCGCGAGAACCAGAGGCACACACATTACCATTCACGGAGGAGGAGGAATAAACAATGGGAGACCGTGTGAGCATCCAATTCAAGGATCGTGATGGTTCGACGAGCCCTGTGCTGTTCTCACACTGGGGCGGCATGGAGTTTGTCGAAGAGGCACAGCGATATGTGACCACACTCACCACTGAGGTCGGAGCAGAGGAAATGCTGCCGCTTCATCGGCTTGAGGCGCAAACCGTCATGGTGGATTTCATCCGCTTCATTACGGCGGGTATGGCGCGGGTAAAAAGCAATCTCTATTTAGGGGTCGATGAGGACGACGGCGACAACAGCGATAACGGACATCACGTGATTGAGCTACGAAAGAAGGAGTCCACGCCATGACCACCCTCTCACGCCTCACTTGTCTCCGCTGTGGCCATACCTGGTGGCCGAGGAGTCCTGAGCGACCGAAACAGTGTGCAAAATGCACGTCGCCCTATCACGACACCCCTCGGAAGACGCCTTCCGTCAAGAAGTGAGGCTGTGACCAGTGGCAGGGAGGGGTCTGTCGGCCTCTCCTTGCCACCTTCCTGCCACGATCTCCTCTCCTCCCATACCCATGGACATTATCGCAGCTTGATCTGCTCGATGACGCCCTGCATCATGCCGCCGAACGTTGCCGCAATGACTTCGGGTAGATTTTCAATGAGCAAATCCTTGATCCTGGTGCTGTAGTGCCCATGCGTGGCCCAATGGTCATTCCATTCTGGACTACTCAGATACTCTTTGGTGCGCCGCTTGACTTCTTCCTCAAGCTCTTTCTGTACCGCGGCAGTAAAACCAGATGGAGCGTGATAGGACCTGCTGTCACCTGCTTTCATAAATCGATCAACTTCTGCCTGGATCATCTGCGTCCACGTAGCTTCAGGAATCAGCCCGATAAACTCTGCTTTAATCCGATCCCTGACGGCCGCCATGAGCCGGGATGGATCGTATGCCTCGATCTCAGCCATTGCTCCTCCTTCCCAGTTACCGCCTTAGTACGTCAGCCAGCCAATCTCGCGTCGGCCACTCTGAGCGGACCTGGCAGCGTGGGCAGAGCGGAGGGACGCTGAGGCAGATGGGGCAGCGGCCTTCTCCTGCTGAGAGTTGGGACATTTTTGCCTCACTGTATCCTTTTAGATTAAACTGGGATACTGGGACAGCCCTTAGAGAATATATGTGTCCCAGTTTGTTTACTGGGACAACTGGGACGGGAAACTAGGACATCCCAGTATCTTGTCCCAGTTTAGCCTTCTCCACCAGGATCACGGTCACTGACCAGGCCCCACACAGACCCACCGCCCTTGCCCTCTTTCTTGTTGAGTTGGCTGACATCGTTCATGCGGTAGAGGGTACGCCGAAGTGTATCAGGCTTCGCGTCCAACTCCTCAGCCAATTCTTTCAGGGTCCGGGCCCCGCTTCTCAGCGCAACGCGCAATCGACTTGATAGCCTGGTGGACGCAGCCAATTCCGGCGAGTCCGTCACATCGCTCCCCTTAATAGTCACACGATCCGGGAATTCAAAGGAAAAGGTCAATCCACGTGGACTATGGAGCCGATCCTCGTTGCTCTTATCATGGAACAGCCCAAGGGTCAGGGCATCACTCTCTTCCTGGTCTTCTCGGCGGACCTCCCAACAGGAGCGGGCCATGTTGCGGGTGAAAGCTGAACCAAACGGCCGCGCGCGCCGCTTGTCCAAATCCCCCTTGCTGATATGGCTCAGAATGAGGCGGGTGCTGTCTGGTGCCAGCTCTCGAATCGTATTGAAGAAGCGGAGGATGACCTCGGCGCTTTCTGGTTCTCCTCCGCAGGCGGGCGCGATGGAATCGACAATGAGGAGGACGGGTCGCAATCGGCGCACATCGCTCTTGATCCGTTGTAAATCGTCGGCAAGGGGCCGCTCCATCCGTTGATAGTGGACCTCTGGAGGCTCAGGCAGACCAAGCCC